>Ga0193729_1002112_pt1 | contig 9982 bp, 10 predicted proteins | sample U1c2metaG_FD_143036 | JGI IMG/M metagenome (GOLD analysis project Ga0193729, IMG submission 143036) | Soil microbial communities from a riparian zone of the East river system, Colorado, United States - U1c2 | ecosystem: Environmental > Terrestrial > Soil > Riparian zone | place: USA: East River... | reverse complement strand
CTACCTTGTCGCTGAGGGTGTGGTGAGCGCCGCCGACGTCGACACCGCCCTGTGCTGGGGCCCGGGCCTGCGCTGGGGCGTCATGGGCAACATGATGCTCAACCATCTCGGCGGCGGTCCGGGCGGCATCGAGCACTTCTTCCAGCAGTTCACCGGCCCGATGACGGCATGGTGGAAGACCCTCGGCTCGCCGGTGCTGACTCCGGACGTGCAAAAGAAGCTCATCAGCAGCGTCCATGCCGAGGCGGGATCGCGCTCGATCGACGAACTCGCGGCGGAACGCGACGAGGTCCTGCTCGGCCTGCTTGAGCTGCGCAACAAGGTTGCCAAGTCTAGCCAAACGAAATTGACAGCGCCGGTCGCCTGAGGCCAGGCGCCACCGGCGAGATCAATCATACGTCCTTCAACTTTTCCCGGCTTTCAAGCCGCAGCATCAGGAGTCCCAAATGCCCACCGCAACCGCAGCAAGCAAGACCGCAGCGCCGAAGCCGGTTCCCGTACCGAACGGCGATTTCTATCAGCTGGTCGACCTTCTCACGCCCGAGGAGAAAGCGGTCGTCAAAAAGGTGCGGACTTACATGGAGACCAAGGTCCAGCCGATCATCAACAAGTACTGGTCCGATGATGCGTTTCCGTTCGAACTGCTGCCTTCGTTCAAGGACCTCGGCATCGGCGGGCTCGGCTTTGAGGGCTATGGCTGCGCGGGCGGTAGCCAGAAGCTGTTCGGTTTCGTCGCGATGGAGATCGCGCGCGTCGACGCGTCGTTCTGCACGTTCTGGGGCGTACACAGCGGCCTCGCTATGGGCTCGATCTATCTCGATGGATCGGAGGAGCAGAAGCAGAAATGGCTGCCGCAAATGGCACGTTTCGAAAAGATCGGGTGTTTCGGGCTGACCGAGCCGCTGGTCGGTTCGGGAACGAGCGGCGGGCTGACCACGACGGCCAAGCGCGAGGGAGATAGCTGGACTCTAAATGGACAGAAGCGTTGGATCGGCAATGCGCCATGGTGCGACCTCTCCATCATCTGGGCGCGCGATCTTGCCGACAATCAGGTGAAGGGATTCATCGTCGAGAACAAGTCGACGCCTGGATTCAGTGTCGAGAAGATCGAGCACAAGATTGCGCTCAAGGTGGTCCAGAACGGCCAGATCACGCTGAAGGATGTACGGGTGTCTGAAGCGAACCGCCTGCAGGGTGGCAATTCGTTCCGCGATACCGCACGCGTGCTGCGGATGACGCGGTACATGGTGGGTTGGGCGTCAACCGGCATCCAGATGGGCGCATTCGAAGCAACCGTCAAATACGCCCAGGAGCGACTGCAATTCGGCAAGCCGATCGCTTCGTTCCAGCTGATTCAGGATCTGCTCGCCAAGATGCTTGCCAATCTGACCGCGTGCCAGTGCCTGATGCTCCGCCTGGCGCAGCTTGATGACGAAGGCAAGCTTGGCGACCATCATGCGGCGCTGGCGAAGGCGTTCTGCACGGCGAAATCGCGCGAGACGGTCGCATGGGGCCGCGAGGTCCTGGGCGGCAACGGCATCGTCGCAGACTACAATGTCGCGCGCTTCTTCGCCGATGCGGAGGCGCTGTACTCCTACGAAGGCACCTATCAGATGCAAAATCTGATCGTCGGCAAAGCCATCACCGGCCACGGCGCCTTCGTGTGACATCCACGCGGCCGGCGCTCGGAAGCCGGTCGCCCCCCATCAAGGAGATATGACCATGGCTTCGGAAGCCGCATCATTCACACCTTCACCGGCAACAGTGCCCGATTCCTCGCCCAGAGCGACACTGGCGCTTGCGAATGTCCTGTACGAGAAAAAGGGTTCGACCGCCTACGTGACGGTCAATCGGCCCAAGGTGCTCAACGCGCTCAATACGCCGACCTGGACCGATCTGCGGACTGCATTCGAGGATGCAAAGGCCGACGCTTCGGTGCACGGTGTGATTCTTACCGGCGCGGGCGACAAGGCTTTCATCGCCGGCGCCGACATCAGTGAACTTGCGAATGTCGACGCCTACGACGCGGAGGAGTCCAGCCGGTTCGGGCAGAGCGTACTGGACCTCATCGAAAATCTCGGCAAGCCGGTGATTGCGGCGATCAATGGCTTTGCGCTCGGCGGAGGCTGCGAGACAGCAATGGCATGCACGATGAGGATCGCGGCGGAGCACGCCAGATTTGGGCAACCCGAAGTCAAGCTGGGTTTGCTGCCGGGCGGCGGCGGAACGCAGCGTTTGCCGCGCCTGGTGGGAAAGGGTCGTGCGTTACAGCTGATTCTCACGGGCGAAACGATTTCCGCGCAGGAGGCCTATCGCATTGGCCTCGTCAACGAAGTCGTTCCTGGAGCCGGCCTGATTGACCGTGCCGAGACGATTCTGAAGCAGATTGCGGCCAACGCACCGAAGGCCTTGCATTGGAAGCTTCCTACTTCGGCATCTGCGCCGCCACCGAAGACAAGAAGGAAGGCACCTCTGCCTTCCTCGAGAAACGTGCACCGAAGTTTCGCGGTCGGTGAAGCAGCCCGCACACGACGATCTGGAAAGGACAGCTATGGCAAGCGACAATATTTTCTCTGGACTGAAAGTGGTGGATCTGGCGAGTTTCATCGCCGGCCCCAGCGCCGCGGTGATCCTGTCGGACTTCGGCGCTGACGTCATCAAAGTGGAGCCGCCGAGCGGCGAGCTATGGCGGCAAGCGCACCACATGCCGCCGCAGCCGGTCGCCGAGGATGCCTACCCCTGGCACCTCGCCAATCGCAACAAGCGCGGCATGGCGCTTGATCTGAAGTCGCCGGGCGCCCATCAGGTCGTCGAAAAGCTCGTCAAATGGGCCGACGTTCTCATCGTCAACACGCCGCATCCGGCGCGTGCGCGACTGAAGCTTGAATATGAGGATGTGGTGCGGTGGAATCCGCGTTTGATCTACGCGGACATCACGGGTTTCGGCGACAAGGGACCAGATGCGGATCTTCCCGGCTTTGACATCACGTCGTACTGGGCACGCAGTGGATTGTTGTCGATGACACGCGATGCCGGCGCGCCGCCGACCTGGCCGGTCGCTGGCAGCGGTGACAATGCCACCGCCGTCGGGCTTTATTCGGCGATCGTCACCGCGCTGTATCGTCGCGAGCGCACGGGGCAGGGGGCGCATGTCACGACCTCGCTGCTCGCCGAAGGCGTGTGGTCCGCCAGCGTCTCGATCCAGGCCGCGCTGTGCGATGCAAAATTCTTCGGGCTGCACGATCGCAAGAATCCTGCGAATGCGGCGATGAACGTCTATCACGCCAAGGATGACACCTGGTTCGTCCTCATCGTCACGCCCGACAAGTTGGAGGCCGTGGCGAAAGCGATCGGCCGTCCTGATCTTCTGACCGATCCGCGGTTCTCCGATCCGGCAAAGCTGACGGCGAATATACCGCAGCTCACGGCGATCCTCGACGAGATCTTCTGTGCCGAGCCGATGGCGCATTGGTACAAGGTTTTCAACGGCGTTCACGTGACGTTCGGCGCGGTGCGTGGGCCGCAAGAGGTGGTCAACGATCCCCAGCTCCGGGCGAATGACATCATCGTTCCGCTCGACGGTGCCGGCGGCAAGCTGACGTCCACAATCAGCAGCCCGCTTCAGGTGCATGGCGTCGCCAAAGTGCCCGCCAAGCGCGCCCCGAAGATTGGAGAACACAACGAGGAGGTTCTCCGGCAGCTCGGATTCAGCGCGGCCGAAATCGATGGTTTGCATGAAAACGGTGCCGTTCCCAAAGCAAAGGAACATGCGGCCTAGCGTGACGACACTGTCGGGGCGGCGGGGGCCGCCCCGGACCCCCACTTGCAGTGAATTCACCCAACCAGGACTTCGACAATGGATGAGATTGCTACCGAACACGCTGGAAGCATCCTGCGCGTCCAGTTGAATCGCCCGACAAAGCGGAATGCGATGACGTCAGCCATGTATCTGGCTCTCGCAGGCATCTTCAACGAGGCGGCGAATGACGGGAACACGCGTGTCGTCCTTTGGCATGGCGCGGGAGATTCGTTCTGCGCGGGTAACGATATCGATGATTTTCTGAAGAATCCTCCGGGGCCGGGAGAATCTCCGCAGGCCCGACTGATGGAGGCGCTGGTCAACTTCGACAAGCCGCTCGTCGCCGCGGTCCACGGCGCCGCCATCGGTGGCGGCACCACCATGGTGACGCACTGCGACTTCATCTACGCGGGCGAGAGCACGAAATTCCAGATGCCCTTCATCAATCTTGCTGTCGTACCGGAATTCGGATCGAGCTGCTCCGTGCCGGCGCGGATCGGTCATGTCCGTGCGGCGGAGCTGATCTTGTTGGGAACTCCCTTCGACGCCAGGCGCGCCGCGGAGTTGGGTCTGGTTACCCAAGTCTTATCCGACAAGGACGTCCTGGCGAGAGCGACCGAAACAGCTGGGAAGTTGGCAGCGAAGCCGGCGGCAGCATTGCAAGCCAGCAAGAGGCTGATGAAGCAGCCATTTCGCGAGCAGATCAAGTCTGCGATGAAGGCTGAGAACGAAGAGTTTAGTGCGCAAGTCCGCTCTGAAGACGCAAAAGAGGCGTTCTCGGCTTTCCTTGAAAAGCGCAAGCCCGACTTCGCGAGAACCGTCAAATCTCAGGCGACCGCATGACCACGGATAAGCCGATGAATGTGTGTGTTTTGGTTGGAAGCCTGCGGAAGGCGTCGCTCAACGGGATGCTGGCGAATGCGCTGATCTCGTTCGCGCCATCTTCGATGAAGCTCGACATCGTCGAGATCGGGCAATTGCCCTTTTTCAATCAGGATCTAGAGACCGACTCTTCGCCCGCGCACTGGACCGCGTTCCGCCAGCGCGTCAAGGCTGCTGACGCGGTGCTATTCGTCACGCCCGAATATAACCGGTCGGTGCCGGCCGTTCTCAAGAATGCACTGGATGTCGGCTCCAGGCCGTATGGAAGCAGCGTCTGGGACCGCAAGCCTGGCGCGATTGTCAGCGGCTCGCCGGGCGCGATCGGGGCCTTCGGTGCCAATCATCATCTGAGGCAGTCGCTCGTGTTTCTGAACGTGCCGACCATGCAGCAGCCCGAGGCCTATGTCGGCCATGCCGACAAGCTCTTCGATGAACATGGCAAGCTGGTCAACGATGGTACCCGCAAATTCCTGCAGGAGTTCATGCAGGCGTTCGCGAACTGGGTCGAGACGATTCGATCTCAGGGCCGGCGCGTCTGACGTCTTCTGACACGCCTCATTGTGGCGTGGTGAATTACTCTAACAAAGAACAATCCCCCGAGGCCGACGCATCTAACGCCTTGCGGCAAGCGCTGGCGAACGCGGTATCCAACCAAAGGCGACTGCGAATGCTGAAAGAAACGGATAAAAGCCGCAGGGTGAAGCTCAAAATTGTATTGGTCGCATTTCCTCGAATTCGTCGTGGCACGCGTCGCTGAAGCCTCGCAACAGATCGATCGTGCCATCGATGGCCATTTCGCGCAGTTCGACGAAGCTCTTGTCCGGCTCCAGATAGGTGTCCAGGATTTTTCGGGCAACTTCTTCGGCACGGTGGACCACCGGTCTTGAAGACTGGGCCCGCATCCTGCTCAGCTTCGCGTAAAGACCGACCAGGCCGGGAATGTCGGCTTCAGCGTGCTGGAGCGCATCAATGTAGCACTTGGAGGCTTCCTCGATGAAATCCCTGTAGAGGATCTGCCGGCGGGTCTTCTCGTGAAGAATCCACTGGGCGCGGACTTGGCTTCGGTGGTTCAGCCAATTCGCAATTCCGCTCGTCAAGCCGCCGACAGCTGCTCCGGTCAGGGCGGCGAGCGCGGAGATGATGGAGGCGTTCACAGGTGCAGTCCCCAACAGCTGCAGAATCCGGCAATGATGACTACCGGGCCTGATTACTATGACGCGGACGACCGCGGCCCTTCGGAAATCAGCCGTGAGCTCCGTTGCCCCGACAGATAAGACCAGAACCATTGTGTCTGAACGCGGAACCGGTTCTGGAGCTGTGGCAGGGCGAGCACGTGTAGCGCGGCCCAGACCAGCCAGGTCAGAAAGCCGCTGCTGCGTAAATGACCGGCCTCAAGGATGGCGAAGTTCTTGCCGACCACCGCCATATTGCCTTTGTTGCGGTACCGAAACGGTCGACCATCCTTGCGTCCCCTGACGCGGTTGGCAATGACATGCCCGACGAATCCTCCCTGTTGAATGGCTGCCTGCGCCACTCCGGGGACGGGGTGACCATCCTGGGTCATCGTGGCTGCATCTCCCACAACAAAGACGTTGGGCGCCTCGGGGATGTCCATGAAAGCGCCAACGAATGCGCGCCCAGCGCGGTCCGTCGTCGTCCCCAGCATTTTTACGACAGGCGAGGCGCTAACGCCCGCTGTCCAAAGCACGGTGGCGCTGGGAATTCGGACGCCAGCCGCGATGACGCCCTGCTCGTCAACCTTCTCGACCTTTACACCCGTCGAAATTTCAACGCCGAGCTTCGTTAGTCGCTTGGCCGCTTTTCGCGACAGCGATTCCGAAAAAGTTGGAAGAACACGAGCGCCGCCGTCCAGTAACACAATTCGGCTCTTGGCAGGGTCGATCTTGCGGAAATTCTTGCGCAGGGTCACCGAGACCAGATGAGCGATCGAAGCGGCCAGCTCGACGCCGGTCGGGCCAGCGCCCACCAACACGAAGGTCATTTGACGGGTGCGTTCTTTCTCGTCATCGGTCGATTCCGCTGATTCAAACGCACTCAGGATCTTGGTTCGGATCGTCTCAGCGTCGTTGAGGCTCTTGAGGCCTGGTGCGAAGCGTGCGAACTCGTCATGGCCGAAATAGCTCGGACGCATTCCGGTGGCGATCACCAGGAAGTCGTACTCGAGTTTTCGACTGCCAATCCCCGGGCAGATGGCCTCGACGGTGCGAGTTCCCAGGTTGATGCCCTTAATCTCGGCCAGCACCACACTGAGGTTCTTCTGTTTCGCCTCAAGCTGACGGATCGGCGCCGCTATCTCGGAGGGCGCCAAAACAGCGGTGGCGACCTGATACAGGAGCGGCTGAAAAATATGGTGGTTACGCCGGTCGACCAGCGTTATTTCGACATTGGCACGCTTGAGCGCCCGTGCTGCCGCGATGCCGGCGAAACCGCCGCCGACGATCAAGACGCGTTTTTTGCCCGCCTTTGTTACAGGTGGTGTTTCTTGCGGGAACGATTTGGTCAGAACTGTAGTCATGGAAACACTCCACGATCTCTGGGGCGAGCCACTCTCGGGTATGGGATATAGCGGCGGAGACGGTTAATCTTGAACGGCGCTGCGGTGCATAGAACGTCCGTGCCGCTTTTCATGCTGGCGTGGGCAGTATGCGCTCGAACAGCATGCGCGGGAGGATCAGCCCGAAGGTCATGGCCATGATGATCAGAAATGCCGTGGCGCCGTTCGCAGCGATGCTCGTCAGCAGAGCCGCCGGCGCGTTCGGCCCGATCGAGACCAATTCGACAACGCCGGTCGCGGCGTTGAACAGGAAAAAGCCCGGCATCAATGAGACGACGGCGGAGAAGGCGAGAGCCGCGAAGGGCAGATGCAGGCGATCGGCGATCGGCGTCACGAGGACGCTGACGAGCATGCAGGCGGCGAGCGCGCCGGTCGCCGCATTTGTCCCCGCGACGGAGATCAGCGGGAACGCGAGCAGCACCTTAACCGTCACGCCGAGAGCGCGCCCAAGCCGCTCGGCAGCGGTAACCGTCCGTTCTGTGGTCTGCCCGTGAGCCAACAGGAGTGTGGCTGCCAGCGCGGTCGTCTTCAATGCCGCCTCGCGCCTCAACGGCTCGGGGCACGGTGTTTCCCGTTTCAAATTGGTCAATTGCGTTGCGCGGTCCAATAGCCAGAACATCGCGCGCTCCCCGCGCGGCCGCTCCATTTTCCGCGACCGGACGTCCCGAAAAACCTGCCCGTGCCGGACGCAAATTTGTCGTGAACCGTCACCGACGCATGAACGGAACCCGATTTCGCGACGTATCCCTTGAATTTTACGAGATTGGGATGAGTCACAATGCCGTCGGAAACATTGACGGTGAAGTTGTAGGTGGGATCGCATGTGCCCTTTTGCGTCACGAAGGCGAGATCCCAGGAGCCATCATAAGCGGAATGCGCGCGTGCCACAGATGCCGGGGCGATAAAGCAGGCGGCTGCAATCATCCAGAACGAAGGCGTCTTCATTGATAGTTCTCCGTTAGGCGAAGCGGCCGCTTCCAAGCAAACGCAACAGACCTCGTCGAGATTCGAATGGTGGAGCGGCGCGTTGCGGATATTCGAACGATGATCTGCCTTAGGAAAAGCTTGCGCAGAGCGCTTGTTGAAATGTGCTCGAATTATCCTGAATCGTGCGATCGCGACGCGGCGCGTCGTTAAACCCGAACCCGTCAGCTGACTGTTTTGAGCATGATTGGCCCCAATCGAGCAGCCGCGTTCAATCGCGGGCCGAGGGTGAGGAGGCATATTAAATGCACGCATTGCGGCTGTTCGAACTGAACACGACAGCGCTCATTTTGAAAGAACTCGGAGCAGCGAGATGAACGTCAAATCCATTGCTGGCCAGCTCGGGGAAAGACGGGCTCGCTTTGCATTATCGTCTGATTCTGCTCATCCGCTGGTCGACCATTGGAGTGTGTCTGACTTCGTCGCCCTCGCAAAGCCGCGTGTGATGATGCTTGCCGTCTTCACCGCGCTGGTCGGATTGAGCCGTGCTCCGGTTCGACTCGATCCGCTCACCACGCTTGCCGCGGTTGTTGCCATTGCCGCGGGAGCTGGAGCCGCCGGCGTGCTCAACATGTGGTACGACGCCGATATCGATGCGATCATGAGCCGCACTGCGATGCGGCCAATTCCCCGCGGCAAAATCTCCCGGTTCGAGGCGCTTGTCTTTGGTCTCGTTCTGGGCGGGTTCGCAGTGGTGGTTCTCGGGTTGGCGACGAACCTCACAGCCGCCGCATTGTTGGCCGGCACGATCCTCTTTTATATTGTAGTGTACACGGCGTGGCTGAAGCGAGCTACGCGACAGAACATCGTCATCGGCGGCGCTGCAGGCGCGCTGCCGCCCGTTATCGGATGGGCCGCTGGAACCGGAGAAGTCGGGCTCGAGCCGCTTACGCTGTTCCTCATTATCTTCCTTTGGACGCCGCCCCATTTCTGGGCTCTCGCGCTTAATCGTACCGGCGACTACGCGCGTGCAGGCGTGCCGATGTTGCCGGTTGTCGCGGGACGCGCTGCAACAACGCGCCAGATCCTGATCTACAGCGGGCTGCTGGCTCTCGCCTCGGAGCTGCCCTGGGTACTGGGGTTTGCAGGCACGGTGTATGGCGCGATCGCCGCTATCTGCGGGGCGCTTTTCCTTCTCCTCGCGGGTCAGCTGAACAGGAGCACCGGGGCCGATCGCCGCGCTGCTCACAGGTTGTTCGTGTTCTCCATCTTCTATTTGTTCGTGCTGTTTGCGGCCCTCCTGATCGACCATCGAGGCGAATCATTTTCATCCATGCGCTCGTCGCACGATGGCCGGACCGTCGGATCGGTGCATGCCGAACTCCTGCCAGGCGCCGTCCGCAGCGCATGCTGCACCGTCAACTTCAGCGAGGTCTAACATGCGATACGGTTTACTTGCTGTCGTCCTGATCGGTGTCGCGACACTCGGTGGCTGCACGGAAGGCGTGCTCGACCCGAAAGGGCCAATTGCCCTCGCCGACCGACAAATTCTGCTCAACGCGCTTGGCATCATGCTGGCGATCGTGATCCCGGTGATCCTTGCCACGCTTGGCGTTGCTTTCTGGTTTCGTGCATCAAATGAGCGTGCGCGGTATCGGCCAAATTTCAGGTATTCAGGCCGCCTCGAGATGCTGGTCTGGTCGATCCCCGCCATGACCGTGTTCCTGGTTGGCGGCGTGGCCTGGGTGGGCTCACATGACTTGAGCCCGCGCAAACCGATCGCATCCACCGTGAAGCCGCTG
>Ga0193729_1002107_pt1 | contig 9994 bp, 9 predicted proteins | sample U1c2metaG_FD_143036 | JGI IMG/M metagenome (GOLD analysis project Ga0193729, IMG submission 143036) | Soil microbial communities from a riparian zone of the East river system, Colorado, United States - U1c2 | ecosystem: Environmental > Terrestrial > Soil > Riparian zone | place: USA: East River... | reverse complement strand
CTGCACCGCATCAACGGCTATCGTGACATCGGAGGGAAAGAAAAAGCTGCTGCTTAAAAAAAGAATTTCATGACTTCACAGGCAAAATGCGCTATTCACTTTTCTACAGGTTCCGGGACACTACCGTTGTACATAGCAGCGATGCTGAATAAGCTAGCTATCGTAATAGCGTCCGTTTGCTTCATCGCCGATAATGGCAGCGTCTTCATACCGCGCGCTCTGTCCATTCGATTTCCAAATGATTTTGAAGCTCATCCGTGCCGGAGTTGCCAGCGAGTCCAGCGCCGGCCAGCGCGGTTGATCCACGACTGCGACGTCTCGCATCTCCACTGTGCAGGCATTACCATCGAGGCTGAACTTCACTCCACCATCGGGAACCGCAACCACCCAGTAAAGTCCTGATGGCGAGATGGGAGGATGAAAGTCATGAATCTGATTGGCAGGGACAGCCTGTCCCTGAAATAGCGTAAGTCAAATGTGTGTGAAAGCCCCCTGTTGTGTTGTTCGACCGGCCCAATACTCGCCCTGCATCACGCCATAATCGGTCGTAGCGCTGCCAAACGCGATTCTATTTCCTTTGTTATCCGTGCCCATCCCGGCGAAGGTGCTGCAGCGGGCCACCCGTCCCTTGAAATGATAAATGTGTGACGGTTCGAGGTTCAGGCCCGCGGGCTGATTGTGACTGCCATTTTTATCGAGCCACGGAATTGGATACGGATCGGTTCCACCATTCGCGGTGGTCGCAGATTGATCGCCGAGAGCATGAATCGCGCCAGGAATTGCGAGCGGCAAAAGCAACGCTCCGCTAGCTTTGAGAATGTCTCTACGATTACATAAGACACACGAAGTTATAGACGGTGTCATCATGACCCTCCGGTGTGGGCGACGCGGGTGCCACGATAGCGCACTGCAAACAACGGCTACAACCTGTTTGTGGTTCGAGACGTGAAAAGGGCCGGGCCCTCATCGATTAGCGAGAACCCGGCCCTTTCTGATTATGTTGCAGTTGCCGGAACTTGCGGTGTGCTCGAAAGTTCCAGTCACGCTCTATTTTTGCGACTTAGAGTCCCCGCCGAGCCTCATCGGCTTCTTCAGCCAAGCGCATGAGCACGGAGACGATTCCGGTGTTTTTGCCGGTCGCAGGGTCGAGGAACAGACCATCCGCGGCAAAGCTGGCGACGGAAGCTACGGCCCCGCCCTGAGCTGTGGACGTCGGGCGGATAATCGATACCGGCCCCAGCTTGGGATCCAGGAATACCGTCGGTTCAGGCATGATCAAGTTGGTCTGAAAGGAATCGGCTACAGTAGCGCCCGTTGCTCCGGTATTCGGATCGACACCGATGTTGAGGTTGGGGAAGGTCAGATTGCCATCCGTGATGTTGGTGGCGTTGCCGGCTTTGTCGTGCCAGGTTTGAAAGTGCATGATTTCGCTACCACCAATGCTCAGCAGTACACGCAAAACTTCCACGTCCGTCACTTTTTGGGCGAGCGCGGGATACAAGCTGCTGCCGCCTTGCTCGATGAACGCGAAGTGGAAGCCCGCGGTATTGGCAATGGCCTGAAGGTGGTTGGAAATGTTACCCATGCTGTCCACACCGAGGTCGGCGTCGCTTACGGGAATAGCGGGATGTTGCCCTTTGGCGAGATCCGGAACGGCATTCTCGAAGGTTCCTCCGAGATCCGGATTCGCGCTGTCGCTGCGGTAACGGGTCCACCATGTGGTGTCGATGGTTAATTGCTTCAAGTTGGTAAGGCGACCGTTCTGCGGAACTCCGGTTACTTGGCTGGGCGGCAGAATGGCAAAACTGCTCAGATCAATCGGCTTTGCGCCCTTGGACACCAGGTAGTTGTTCAGGAATCTGTGGTGGCTGATTTCGTCGTCGGTATTGTCGGCAATATATTGGGGCATATCGCCGTCTAACACTAGAAGTCCGGTGATGTAATCGGGAGCAAGGCCGGTTTTGAATGGGATATCGATGGGGGACAGACCTTGAGTCGTGGCCCCGCCAAGTTCGGCGTACTGTATCCACAGATCGGCTTCGACCTGTTCGAGGGCGCTTAGGAACGTGAGAATAGCAATATCACCCTTGGTGACACGGCTTTTGCCCTCATCGGCGAACGCGCTGGTGGCGGTGCCCACTAAGCCGGCTCCGATGGCGGCCGCGCCTCCTGCCAAGGCTCCGGTCTTCAGGAGCGACCTCCGATTCACTGAACGGTTCATCAGACACTTTTCCTTTTCCATTTCATCCCTTTCTTTCTGTTGTTTGAGATTTGTGCTGCGGAGGAGCTACGGTAATTGGATCTGAATGGAGAAGTGCCACGGCGCGGTCACACAGTTGTCCAATTTGTGTAATGTCTCTGGTAATCCGGTATGGAGATAGTTTTGCTTTTCAAGCGACGGGCACGGCGAATATCGGCGTTTTGGCATCCAATAAACCCAGATGATTGACCTGCTGGCTGCTTTGAAAACGAAATTTGCATACAGATACGGCAGTGTTCGCTGAGCCAGCAGTAACACTTCCTGCCGCTCAATAATCTGGGAATGTAGAGTTCATCATGAGTTCAACTAGCGGCACGTCGTCAAAGAGGATCGCCATGCAAACAAACCAGGGTTTTCCACTCCACTTCAAGGCCATCGCAATCGCCACACTCTTAGCGTGTTTGCCTATTTTGGCGAGGTGTCAAGACGCCGCGACTGCTCCAGCTCCGGTATCGACGGAGTTGGCCAGCGACATAAAAGCATTGGTAACGTCGGTGAGCCGTCTGCAGTCGCAGGTTGAGACTCTGAATTCGCAAATGAGTGAGTTGCGTAGTGCCCAACAGGAAGCTTTAAGAGAGGCCGAACAACTGCGTGCCGAATTAAATCAAACCAGAGAACAGCTGGCCGCCAAAACTGGCAGTGGTCCTGGGCTTTACGAGGCTAGTCCGAAAACATCGCAGCCGTCGTCTGCATCGGTTCCGTCCTCGTCACCCTCCTCTTCATCTTTGGCGTCGGCAACTTTGCCGCGACAGGTACAGTCAACCGGCGACTCGTCTCAAGGTGATTTGCAACAGCGGATATCCAAGCTGGAAGACGACCAGGAATTGATGAACGACAAAATCGTTGAGCAAAGCCAGACCAAGATAGAAAGCGGCTCAAAATATCGCGTGCGGCTGTCTGGACTCGTACTTCTCAACACCGCAGTCACCCGCGGCTCGGTGGACAATCTTGACTTTTCTCAAATTGCGGTGCCCGCCGAGGCGCCCGGAGTAACGGGATCTTTTTCCGGTTCACTGCGTCAATCGCAAATTGGAGTTGAAACTTTCGGGCCGGATATTGCCGGTGCACGCACCAGCGCCAATGTGAAATTCGATTTTGCGGGGGGCTTTCCGAACGTACCAAATGGCGCGGCACTCGGAATCGTGCGTCTGCGGACCGGTACAGTGCGCCTGGACTGGGCGAATACCTCTATAGTTGCGGGACAGGATGGTATTTTCTTCGCGCCGCTTACTCCCACAACTCTGTCTTCTCTGGCAATCCCGGCGCTGTCTTATACGGGCAATCTGTGGAGCTGGACTCCTCAGGTACGCATTGAACATCGGTTTGCGCTTTCGGAAAACTCGGGACTTCGAATTCAGGCGGGCATTCTGGATTCACTAACCGGAGATGTTCCGCATCAGAGCTATCGTTACCCAAGTGTCGGAGAAGCATCAGGCCAGCCGGCTTACGCAACGCACATCGGCTACAGCCAGCGCATTTTTGGAAGGGATTTGAATATTGGAATCGGCGGTTATTATGGGCGTCAGAACTGGGCATTCGGCAGAACAGTCGATGGATGGGCCGGCGTCACTGATGTGACTGTACCCCTCGGAGAGTTCCTTGATTTTAGCGCGGAATTTTATCGGGGAAGCGCAGTGGGCGGATTGGGCGGCGGAGTCGGACAAAGTATTCTGCTGTCTGGGCCCGTCTACAATCCAAACACGGCAATTTATGGCCTGGATTCAACTGGCGGCTGGGTGCAGTTGAAGTTCAAACCGAAACCCAATTTCGAAGTAAACTTCGCCTACGGCGAAGACGTACCGTTTGCCAGCGAGCTGAAACGGTTCCCCGCCAGTGCGCTTTATTATGGTTACTCGATTTCCAGGAACCAGAGTCCTTTTGTTAATTTTATTTATCGGATGCGGTCAGATGTGCTCGCCTCCGTCGAATACAAACGTCTGCAGACCAATCCATTGAATAGCAACGCGTACATTGCCAATCAGGTGATCATGAGCTTAGGGTATGCGTTCTAACGTGGGCCGCAAGATGAGTAAGTTTTTCAAGGTGCTCGGCAGTTCGATCCTGTTGGCAGCATATTGGGACGGGTCGCAAATTCGCGCGCAACAAAGAATAGTCTCCGCGAAAGTTACGGTTACGCGGCCCGACTCGAAAGATGCCGCGAAAGACGGCTCGAAAGGCTCGGGAAGCAAAGCGCCGGATATCTCCAACGTGGCGATCTGGCTGGTGCCTCTTGATCCGATGGGCGCGGCTGTGCCGGTCTCGAACAGGTTGCCAAATCCACCGCAACTGGTCCAACGGAACAAGACTTTCGAGCCCCATGTCTTGATTGTGCGACTCGGGACCATGGTTGAATTCCCAAATCAGGATCCCTTCTTTCACAATATTTTCTCGCTCTACGACGGGCGGCGTTTTGATCTGGGGCTATATGAGTCAGGGACCAAGCGTAGCGTCAGGTTCGACCGTCCGGGCGTGAGCTTCTTGTTTTGCAACATCCATGCGGAAATGAGCGCGGTGGTGTTGTCGGTCGATACGCCTTATTTTGCACTGTCGGACCGCAACGGAAACGTGACCATTCACAACGTTCCGGACGGGCGGTATGAAATGCACGTGTGGTTCGAACGTAGCGCGCCGGAACAATTGCAAGAGTTGACGCGGGTGGTAACGATTTCGGAATCAACCCGCAGTCTGGGACTGTTACACCTTACGGAGATCCCCAATTTCACGCTGGCGCACAAAAACAAATACGGACTCGATTACGTTCCGCCTCCTAATCCCGACTACGGCCACCCGTGATTGAAAGTTGTCCGAGCAGGCGAAGTGCCGCCTAGCCTGGTAAGTTGTTCTAAAACTGTGATTTTACAATTTGTTGACAATCTCCCAACACCGCCCTGACAAGGCGTCAGCCGGAATACCTTATTTTTGGTCCTGCCGGGCAGTCTTGATGCGAATGGAATAAATTTAATGCCTTGGCCGTCTAACTGGATGACCAAGCGGTCTTTGCGGGCATTGCTCGGCAAGAAATAGAAACCAAAGCTGGTCTGGAGCGTAGCTGTATAATAACGCTAGCGTTCTACCGCAAACGTAGCCGCGGGACGGGATGTTTGCCGTCCGGTCCCCGAGGAAACCATGGATACGGTACTGGTAGTCGAAGATAGCCGCCCGATGCAACGAACCTTGCAGCGTCTGTTCGAGTCGGACGGATTTGCCGTACAGATTGCCTCGGATGGCGTCGCCGGCCTCGAAAGTTTTCGAAAGCAAAGCCCCAACGTGGTGGTGCTAGATCTGAAACTTCCGTACATGCCCGGTAAAGAGGTTTGCCGGGCGTTCAAGGCGCATGCCGCCTCTGTCCCGGTGATTGTGCTGAGCGCCAACAATGAAGTGGAAGACAAAGTACTTTTGCTCGAACTGGGCGCGGATGATTACGTAACCAAGCCCTTCAGCCCCAAGGAACTACTTGCGCGGGTACGACGCGCGATGCGCCGCAGTGGCCAACTGGCGGAGGCGTCCAGTTCCGGAAGCCAACACGATGTACTTGCCTTTGACGAAGTGTTGGTGGACTTTACCAGCATGGTGGCTACCCGCGGCGCAAAATCGCTTACCTTTACAGCGCAGGAATACAAGCTCCTGAAATACTTCGCAAATTTCCCCTCGCGCGTTATTTCCAGAGAAGAATTGCTGAACGAAGTGTGGGGCTACCAGAACTATCCGACCACTCGGACCGTGGATAACCACGTGCTGCGTCTGCGGCAAAAACTCGAACCGGACCCGGCAAATCCGCGCTACTTCCTGACGATGCATGGCTCCGGATACAAATTCTCACCCACTGACTCGGGGCTCTCTTCCGAGAAGTAATGCCGCCCGCCTGGAGACTCATGGCGCGCCTGCGATTGCGCACCCAGCTTCTCGTCGGCACCCTGCTGATCATCTGCGCTCTATTGGGATCGCTGCTGGTAATCGTTCGTAACATTGTGCGCGCGGAGATTGCCGATGGAGTGCAACAAAGTACGGATGCCTCGCTGCACGCGTTTGAAAATGTGCAACGGCAGCGGGACCTGGAACTGTCGCGAACCGCGGCCTTGATGTCTGAACTGCCGCCCCTCAAAGCGGTTTTGGCAACGCAACACGCGCTGACGATTCAAGACGCCTCGGAGCCGTTCTGGAAGCTGGCTGGCAGCCAACTCTTCGTGTTGTCGAGCCCCGACGGACAGATCTACGGTTTCCATGTGTCCGAGCACGGATGGGATGCCGGACTCGCTGAAACCAGTCTCAAAAGATCCATCGAGCAGGGCGATGATTCGGCGTGGTGGTACGGTCATGGCCAGCTCTACCGCGTCTTCCTGCATACCATTCTGGCGGGCGCTGGAAATAACCAGAGACAGGTTGGCATTATCGCCGTTGGCTATCAAATCGATTCGAGCGTTGCGGCGCAATTGTCGCTGGCGTCGGGAAGTCAGATCGCGCTGGTTACCGGTGATCAAATCATTGCTACGACTCTCTCTCCTCCGGAACAGAAGGCGCTCGGCCAGATGCGAGCGGATTGGGCCGGGTCCACCAAGTCTCAAGAGCTGGCGCTGGGCGCAAGTTCCTACCAGGCCGCCAATGTGTTGCTGCACGCAGGGCCGCCGGCGGATGTGCGGTGTTATGTACTTATGTCACTCGAGCCTGCCAATGCCTTTCTCCGGCGGTTGAATCGCACCATTATTCTTTTGGGCGTGTCTGCCATTGTGTTGGCCGGACTGCTGCTCAGTTTCGTTTCGCGCACCATCACCCATCCTCTCGATGATCTTGTCGCGGGCGTTCGAGCATTGGCGGGTGGCGACTACGTTTACTCCATTAATCCCCGTGGCAGCAGCGAAGTCGCGGAACTTGGAGAAGCTTTTTCCAAGATGCGTGGCGAATTGCTCGCCGCGGAGCAGAGACGTTTTGCCACCGAGAGAATCGCTGCGCTTGGTAGAGCCGCCAGCTCGATATCTCACGATTTGCGGCACTACCTGGCCGCCGTGGTGGCGAACGCCGAATTCCTATATGAAGCGGAAAAATTAAAGCTCAATCGCGACGACATCTATGGCGAAATCAAAACCGCCTCCGAGCAGATGACCGACTTGTTGGATTCCCTGCGGGAACTGTCTCGCGGGGAAGGCTCGATTTCGCCGCGACCCGCGGCCATCGACAACACCATTCGTCACGCCGTGGATGCCGTCCGCGCGCGACCGGAAATGCGCAATCGGGAAATCTCCATTCGCACCTCTGGAGACATGCGCGGCACCTTTGATCCGCAAAAGGTTGAACGTGCTTTTTTTAATCTGGTGCTGAATGCCTGTGAGGCTTCCGTCACTACCCAAGGTGAAGTCGAGATTGAATTGCATTCCTCCCCCGCGTTGTTTGAGATTCGCGTAATCGATCATGGTTCCGGCGTACCGTCCGCGATTTGCCAAACATTGTTTGATCCCTTTGTGAGCTTCGGAAAATCAAATGGAACCGGCTTGGGACTAGCCATAGTTAGCAAAGTAATTCATGACCACGGCGGTTCCGTCGCGGTCGAAGAGACTTCCATGTCAGGAACTACGTTCTTGGTCAGGTTACCTCGCGCGTCACAAGTTCTCCACGAAGCCGCCCACGCAATCAGCCTTTGACATTCCTTCCTGCATAAACACTCTGTTTTTGTGCCCAACGGCCCGGCGCGCATCGGGACAATTTTATGGCGGCATGTTGACAACCTATTTGCCAGACCGCGACAACCTTTGTCCTCCCGCCAAGCACAATTCTTAACAAAGAGAGCCGCAAGCAGGAAAATTCCCGGCTTCCATCTCAGAAAGGAAAAATTGAAAATTATGTTTTCAAGATCACTAGGTAAAATCTCAGGGGTTGTTTTGTTTTGTCTCGCAGTGGGCACCACCGCATCCGCTCAATACGGGGGTGGAACCACCGGAATGCCAGTAGCCCCCGGAACCACTGGAACGGGCAACATGGCCGGAACTCCCAATTACAGCTACGGCAACGGTAAAGCCATCGGTATCGGTGTAGGAGCCGCGGCCGGCGCCGCCGTCGGCGTCGCCTTGTACATGCATCACCGCCACGTCAAGGCCAACGAAGCTGCTCAGACAGCGCAAACACCCAAGTCCGAAGCTTCGATCATTGGCTGCACTCAGTCGTCGTTAACCGGAGTCACGTTGAAGAATGAAAATGACAATTTGACCTACACCATCCTTTCCGGTGGCAGCACGAAATTGCAGCCCGGGCAACGCGTTGAATTGCAGGGTGCGGTGTTAAACCAGAAGTCGGGTATCAACGCCTTCAGCGTTCATCAGTTGGTGGATAATTACGGCGCTTGCGGATCGTCCACGGTGGTTGCGCAGAAAACCGGCGGCGACAAGAACATCTTGGCGGCAAAGTTGAATTAGTAAGGCAGCGACGAAAGTAAACGTTCCGCTCCTCTGTGCGTAGTACACCGACTGTTCTTCAGAGAGGGATGGACCTACAGTAATTTGTAAACTCCATCCTTCCTGAACTACAGTCGTATCGCTTTACCATCCTCCAGATCGGGCACTCACTGACTCTCCCTTCGACTCACTCACACATCTACTCCCGCGAACGAGACCCCTCATGGGTTTCTGTAGACAGCCCTAATCTTTAGCAGGCTGACCAGGCGTAGGTTTACCTTCAAAAAAATGGACGGCAGGGAAGAGTCTCCCGGCCGTCCGTATACGTTGAGTGACGACGCTTCTGGTTACTCGACGGATCCGTCTTGGGTCAGAGGGTACGGGGGGCAACTTTCCGAATGGTCCGTGCGACTCGTCGTCTGGCCCAGCGCTGAAAAACAGAGTTGTCGACGGTCCTGCAGGTCCTCCATTGCCGAAGGTGAGCGATCAAAGCCCGTCGATGAACAGCAGTGAATCGTTGGGATTCTTCACGAAACCTTCAAACTTATGGTCGAAGCCCTTGAACGCAGCAACCCAACCGCTTCCAAAGTTTCCCACCAGGATCGAGTTGCTGAAAGTGCCGAAATCTCGCGGGGTCCACACCACTCCCCACGGGGAATTGAGCCATGAGCCGTGTTCGAGGTGGCCGATATGTTTCCCTGCAGGGTGAAGATTTCAACGTAGCCCAAGCCATCACCGGCCACATTATCGTGCCGTGCGGCGTCCTGTTTGGCGTAAGTGACAAACAAACTGCCGCCAATGTTCTGGACATTGAATGGCGCGAAACCCTTGGGGACGCGGTCAGCGCCACCGTCGTCATCGCCGTTTACAGCGAACCCGTCACCCGGCAATCGCACCGGTTTGAAATTGGCGTCGTAGACTTCGACAGTGCCTGCACGAAAATTAGAAACAAACATCGGCGGCTGAACAAAGCTGACCATTAGGCACAAATGACCGAAGCACCGCTCCCTAATCCAAGAAGGCGGTGTTTCGATGCGTGCGGATTTAGTTGGAGAATAGCCGCTGAAGCTGATCGAGGTCCGGCGCTGATGCGTCGGAGACGGCGTAGAATTCCATGCCTTGCTTCCGCCAATCGATCCACTGATAGCCCTGGATCGAGCCGGTGCGCGGAGCGGCGTCCTTTTCAGAAGTAGGCCAAACGAAAACGTTCACCACATGTTTTCGACGGCCGTACACCAGTGCCGCGACGGTGCGATTGTCGACCACATCAAGACGCCCGCCCTGGAGTGGGTAACCCTGTTCCGTAAAATCTCGGACGGGTGGAGCAAAGTCTATTTTCCCGTCGAACCACGGC
>Ga0193729_1002106_pt1 | contig 9997 bp, 8 predicted proteins | sample U1c2metaG_FD_143036 | JGI IMG/M metagenome (GOLD analysis project Ga0193729, IMG submission 143036) | Soil microbial communities from a riparian zone of the East river system, Colorado, United States - U1c2 | ecosystem: Environmental > Terrestrial > Soil > Riparian zone | place: USA: East River... | reverse complement strand
ATCACACGGGAAGAATTTGAGTCGTTGAAACGTTAAAGCGTCTGGCGCTCGTCCTGTCATGTTGAGCGAAGCGCTGCAACGAAATGCGAAGCATGAGGCCAGGCTTTCAAACATCTCTGATTATTGTTGCACCGCTTCCAGAGGGAATTGTCAGCGATTCTTCTCCCGGGCCTGCGGGATCAGAATGACAATAATGCTTAACGCTATGCTTAAATCGTTGCAGCGTTAGGGCGAGCCATGGAGATGATTGTAACGCGAGCCGGCTTTCTTACCTCGGTGCAGGATCTTGGCCGCACCGGATTTCGCGAGTTCGGCGTTTCGACAAGTGGCGCGCTCGATCCGTTTGCATTACGCGTGGCGAATCTACTTGTCGGTAATGATGAAGGGGCGACGGGGCTAGAGATTACGCTTGGCGGTTTGCAGTTGCGGCTTAACGACGAGCGAATCGTCGCTTGGTGTGGTGGCGAATTCGAAGTTGAGATTGGATCACAATCATTGCCAGCCGGGCATGTCGCGCGTTTACAAGCCGGTGACGAACTGAAGTTCCGGACGCCTCAAATTGGTTGCCGAGGCTGGCTCGCGATTTCCGGCGGAGTGGACGTGCCGATTGTTCTGGGTAGTCGCTCTACGGATTTGCGAGCGAATTTTGGTGGATTTGACGGTCGCGCTTTGCGTGATGGGGATGTTATCCCACTTGGTCCTCGGCCGGGATCACCGATCCCGGCTACAAGAATTTCATCGTGGACCGCGCCGCACGATTGGGTAAGTCCAGCACGGCCCAACCCGATTTTGCGTTTCGTTCGCGGCATGGATTGGACCCGCTTCAACGCTTCAAGCCTTCAACGTTTAACGAGCGAACCATTCACCGTGTCACCCGATTCGGATCGCATGGGTGTGCGGTTGACTGGCCCCGAATTGTCTCGAGCCGCCAACGTCGATCTTATCTCGGAAGCAGTTGCTCCCGGTACCGTGCAGGTCCCGCCGAGCGGCCAACCGATTCTGCTTTTGGGAGATTGCCAAACCATCGGCGGCTATCCCAAAATTGCCCACGTGATTACTGTCGATCTAGGCATTGGCGCACAACTTCGCGCTGGCGACCGCGTGCGTTTCTTAGAAGTGTCGCTTGGTGATGCGCACCAGTTGTTCTTGCAGCAAGAGCGGTCGCTAGAGCGATTTCGTATTGGACTCAGTTTGCGCGACCAATGAATCTATCTGTCGACATCAATGCCGATCTCGGCGAAGGCGCCGGACACGATGCCGAACTGTTCGAGCTAATTAGCTCGGCGAACATTGCAACCGGTTTTCACGCCGGCGATTCCGATACGATGCACGCCGCAGTTTGTGGGGCTAAGGAGCACGGCGTCGCTGTTGGAGCGCATCCAAGTTTTTTCGATCGCGAAAATTTCGGACGCAAGGAATTGAACGTAGCTGACCAAGAAGTGTTCGATGCCGTAACTTATCAGCTCGGAATCTTTCAAGCGATCGCCTCCGCTCTCGATGTGCGACCCAATCACGTAAAGCCGCACGGTGCGCTTTACAACATGGCGGTACGCGAGGCGAAACTGGCCGATGCGATCGCGCGAGCTATCGAATCCGTCGATTCGAAGTTAATTCTGTTTGCGCCAGACAAGAGCGAACTTGCCCGCGCCGGCGAGGCACACGGTTTGCAGATCGCGCGCGAAATTTTCGCAGATCGCAATTACTTGAATGACGGATGGCTGGTTCCGCGCACGCGACCTGATGCATTGCTCCACGATCCTAAGCAAGCCGCTGCGCGCGTGCTGCGGATGTTGCGTGAAGGCAAAGTGCGCTCCGTCGAAGGCAGCGATGTGGATGTGCGCGGCGAAACGATTTGCGTTCACGGCGATACACCTGGCGCAGTTGAATTCGCGCGAGAATTGCGAACACAACTCGAAAGCGAAGGCGTCAGAATAAGCGCGCCGATGAGTTCGCGGTGAGTGGCTTTCGCACGAAGTGCTTTCGGAGTGCGGGGCGTCCTCGCACCGCTTTCGCATTTTACGACCATCACGCCAAAAGCGACGCGGGGACGCGTGCGCACTCCAAAAGCTTCGCGAAACGGATTTCAGTATTGAGTCGTGCGAACGCTAAATCTGCAGTTCGATCATGAAGAATCAACGCGACAAGACCAGCCTGGTCCGCGCGCTTGGGCCAATCGACGCGACGATGATCGTGATCGGCTCGATGATCGGGTCGGGCATCTTTATCACCTCAGCGGAATCATCGCGATTGAGCGGCGCACCGGGGTGGCTCCTGCTCGCGTGGGCTCTTGCTGGTTTGCTTACGATTACGGGCGCATTGTGTTGCTCCGAGCTAGCGACCATGATGCCGCGCGCAGGCGGCGTTTATGTATTTTTGCGCGAAGCATACGGTCACTCGATCGGGTTTTTGTATGGCTGGACGTTGTTCCTTGTGATTCAAACTGGGACCATCGCGGCGGTGGCGATTGCGTTTGCAAAATTTCTTGGCGTCTTTGTCCCATCGGTTTCGCCGGATAATTACTTGGTTGCGCCAATCTCGTTCGGCGGATACGCAGTCAGCCTGTCGTCTGAACAACTGGTCGCGATCGCCTTGATTGCGTTACTGACGTGGACTAACACGCGCGGTCTTGAAGTTGGAAAAGTTATTCAGAATACATTCACGTCTGTAAAAACCGCCGCGCTGGCTGCCGTGGTCGTGATCGGCTTGTTGTTAGGCTGGAATGCTAACTCTGCTGCGCTGAGATCGGATTGGTGGGACTCGTGGGCTAATGGCTGGACCCCGCAGATTGCACAGCCCGGTTTCACATTCGTAGGCGGCCTCGCTCTCGCGCTGCTCTTTGGAAAGTCGATGGTGGGCCCGCTTTTCGCGCAGACCGCCTGGACAAATGTGACGTTTGTAGGCAGCGAAGTGCGCGACCCGGGAAAGAATCTCGTGCGCGCACTGGTGGGGGGCTGCGGCGTCGTTGTCGTCCTTTATTTGCTAGCAAATGTTGCCTATCTCGCCGTCCTGTCGTTTCCGGAAATCCAGCACGCGCCGCAAAATCGTGTCGCCGTGGCGATGATGAACGCCGTGTTCGGTCATTCCGGTGCGATGTGTATGGCTGCGGCGATCATGATCTCCACGTTCGGTTGCAATAACGGGCTCATTCTCTCCGGGGCGCGGGTGTATTATGCAATGGCGCGTGATCGGTTGTTTTTTCACAAAGTTGCGACCACAAATCGGTTCCGCGTTCCAGCGGCAGCGCTCGTCGCACAGGCAATCTGGACTGCGTTTCTAACGTTGCCGCGCACAGTGACAATCAATGCCGCGACACATGAACCGACTTACGGAAATGTTTACAACCAACTGCTCGAATACATCGTCTCGGCGGATCTGGTGTTTTACGTCCTGATGATTGCCGCGCTAATGATTTTGCGACACAAAAAACCCGATGCACAGCGACCGTATCGCACCTGGGGTTACCCAATCGTTCCAATTGTTTCAATTGTGCTCGCCGCTTCGCTCATCATTGATCTTGCATTTCTCGCGCCCGCTACGTCGGGAATCGGGATGCTCATCGTGTTGACGGGTGTGCCGGTCTACTTCTTCTGGCGCAGAACCGCTGCGACGTGAACGAATCCAATTCGCCGTTGCGATGCGAATTCTTTTTGTATGCCAGCAAAATCGAAGAAACAGCAGATGGCCGCCGGCGCCGCGCTTGCGGCTAAACGGGGGAAGCGCTCGAAGTCATCCCTGAAAGGGCCGTCGCGCAAAATGGCAAGCTCAATGAGTCAAAGCCAGTTGCGGAAGCTCGCGAAGACGAAGCGCAAGAAACTGCCGAAGAAAAAGCGGCGATAAAACGAGCTGAAGCCGTTCGATCTCGAGCGTTACATCCTTTCTACTGCCGCCATTGCCTGTCTCAAAGGCGCAAGGCTGATCCTGCTTGTCCCAGTAAAGGGATGGTCAAGCACATAGATCAAAAACAAGATCGACGTGATCGTTACAGTGAGCGAAGTGGTCATCAGGTATTGAGCCCTGATGTTTTTCATTTCGAAGAAAAAGGTGTAGGAGACCGCGAACACGCCTCCAACAAGTAACACTAACCAGATAACCGGTGGTACAGTATCGTTCCCGGCGAATATTCTCATTCGGCGGTACTGAGCGAGGTTATTTAAACAGTGCAGCGATTCCGCGTAGAGCTCTCTGTTGGGAATCGATGTCGCATCGATCTGACTGAACAATACTGTGAGCCTGGCGTGAGCTCCACCGGAATAAAGGCTGATGTCTCCCTGTGCCATTTTCGGTACCTCATCGTTATAAACTGAAGTGAGGTAATCTGTTACTCCCTGCCGTATGATTTTCTTGGCCGGATCAGGAAATGCTTCGGCGCTGAAAAAAATGTCCAGCGCCTCGCTAGCCTCCATTTGCAGATTCTTTGTTGCGTCGTCATATCCGCCCCAGGTAACAAACACGACAAACGCCACCATTACACCGTAGAAGAGGCCGAACGCGTTGAAAATAATCGCCGCGACTTCGTGATTTTCCTTTAGTACATCCGGCGGGTACTTCCTTCGCACCAGGTAAAGTCCAAACAGAGCGACGAAGGTGGTAACCGCCGAGACTATGAAAAATGAAACCGGCGCTGGTAACTCAAGTAGGAATCGCATAAATAATTTACCGCTTTCGACTTGTTACTTCACGTTTAAGCCGATAGCCGTCGGCGCGCGCGCCGTAGCCGCTTGCGTACTCAACCAATCCAACTCCTTTTTTCCAGACGATCTTCGAGAAATGACCTGAATTATGGCTGGTAAGATAAGCACATTCGTCACCTGTGACGTTGATCGTCGTCGTCCACGGGCCCTCTTCATGATCCAACTTTCCGCTTGTGATCCCGCGGACATCTCCATCTTCAAACGTTGGCGGGTTGTCCATCGTGGAGATTTTCTTAACGGCGGCGTCATTGTCCTCTTCGTTTAGCAGGACGATCCGATCATCAGTCACGATAAAGTAGTCCGGGCGAATTTCGCGATGCTTTTTCGCGCGCGATTTCAGATCCGTGAATTCGATCTTAAAAATCGCGCCCCAGGGCATCTTGGCGATGCGCGTTGTGACCACTCGTGCAGTGAGCGGAATCTCGTCGCGCCCAATCTCATCGCTCCATTCCGTGCCGCGAAATTTGGCAGAGACCGGCTTGTCGTCTTTAGCGTCAAGAAACGGATTGGCCGCCCACGAGGAAACGGGTAGCAAGATCGATCCGCAGAGCACCGCGTAGCGGTAGCCGGTTCTACGAACCAGCTGGATCGCCCAGCTCCTTCTCAACGTTCTCTTATCCAACTTGTCCAGCCTTATGCCGAAGGAGCTGCCTGCCGAAGGCGGGTCTGGCGATATCGTTATTGTCGCGATTCGACAGTGGTTCATGTCGCAATGCTAACTACCAGCGCATTGACAATGCACGTTCGAATTTCCTAATCTGGCCGCCTGAAACTCCTCCCTTTATCGGCTCTGCCTGGCTGGCTGCTGATTTTAGCGTGGCCGAGCCGTACCGAAGAATCCGAGAAGTTCAAGAAAATTCGCGACGTTTCGCCGAACGGGAAGGAATCCTTATGAGACGAAAATTTGTGGCAGTCGTTACAGTTTCAGTTCTGGCCCTGTCAACGTTGCGAGCGCAGGACGCGAAGATCGTTGCTGATAATATCGAATTCAGCCGCGACTTTTATTCCGGTGTTCATTTCTCGGCGATTGCAGAATCGAAGCCTTCCTTTGGCTACCAGCGTTATCCGGACAACGGGCCAGAGCGCATTCAGTGCGACGCGGGCACATTTGCGCGGCAGCATGGCAAGCCGTGGTTGAGATCGGAGAATTGGGGCGAGACGGGTCGGCCTGTCGATAAACAAACGACGCAAAAACTGGACGGCTGGGTCAAACTCGTCGAAGCGGTATTCGATTTTGCACCGAGCGAAGTGAAGCTGCTCAGCAAATCAAAAGCAGGCCACGAGGTGCAATGGATCTTCCAGGCACGCGGAGTCAACGAAAAGGGCGCTCCTGTTCGACTGACATTTGCCCGGCCGCTGTACGACAAAAATCCAAATGTGTTGTTACACGACTTAGAAGGCCCCTTGCCGATCGCCGGCGGGAAAACGCCTCGTAGCGAGCGCGTAAAGTTCAGTTTTGGGTACTTGATTGCGCAGGGCGGTTATGAGCTTTCGGAGGCCCTCTGGGAAAACTTGCAGACGCCGAAGGAACTGGAGAACAAACCAATTGATCTCTCGAAGTTCGACATGGGCCCGACGCCTAACGACGCCGAAGGTTTTCTCAATCGCGCCGGCGCTCGCGGTTTCAACGGTGACAGGAACGGCGCCATCGCCGACCTCAGCCGCGCGATTGAGCTCGACCCGAAGTCTGAGCCGGCAGTTTACAGGCGCGGCGCATTCAAGTTGCAGAAAGGGGACTACGACGGCGCCATCACGGATTTGAGTCGCGCGATTGAGCTCAGCCCCAACACTGCCGATTATTACAACGACCGCGGCCTGGCCAAGCTTAACAAGCATGACAACGACGGCGCGATTGTTGATTTTACGCGCGCGACCGAGCTCGACGCGAAAAACGCGATAGCGTACCGCAACCGCGCTCTGGCCAAAAACATCAAGGGCGACGCCGACGGCGCGATTGCCGATTACAATCGCGCGATCGATTTGGATCCAAAAAATGCCAGCGCATTCAACAGCCGCGGCATCATCAAAAAATCCAAAGGCGATCTCGACGGCGCAATCTCCGATTTCAATAGCGCCATCGAAATTAATCCAAAGCTGGCCCTCGCGTACAAGAATCGCGGTGAAGCAAAACAAGTGAAGGGCGACGCGGCCGGAGCGAAGGCGGATTTAAAACGCGCGGGAGAATTGGATCCGCAACTGCGAGACGAGGAGTCTTCCGCTGACTCCAGCGATCGCGGTATCGCTAAAGGCAAGGAGAAGCAATCGCCAGGGTCGGCAAAAACGATAGAAGATTTCTTCAACCGCGCCATAGCCAAAAAGGCCGCGGGCGACTTTGATGGGGCTATCGCGGACTACGATCGCGCCATCCAACTCGATCCGAAAGAAGCTGCGATTTACAATAACCGCGGCCTCGCCAAGCAAGCTAAGGGCGATCTGGACGCCGCCATCGTCGATTTCAATCGCGCCATCCAACTCAATCCGAAAGATGCCGTCGCCTACAGCAACCGCGGCAACACCAAGGGTGACAAGGGTGACTTGGATGGCGCCATTGCCGATTACAATCGCGCCATCCGACTCGATTCCAAATATGCCGTTGCCTACTACAGTCGCGGCCTTGCCAAAAAGCAGAAGAACGATCTGGACGGAGCGATTGCCGACTACAATCGCGTGATCGAACTCGACCCTAAATTCGCAAAAGCCTACTGCGACCGCGGCGTGGCCAAGCGAAGAAAGGGCGATCTGGATGGGGCCATTAGCGACTACAATCGCACCGTCGAGCTCGATCCGAAATATGCCATCGGCTACAACAATCGCGGCAACGCCAACGATGAGAAGGGCGACTTGGATGGGGCTATCGCCGACTACAATCGCGCGATCGAACTCGATCCGAAATATGCCACTGCCTACTTCAATCGCGGCAACGCCAAGAATGAGAAGGGCGACCTAGGAGGGGCTATCGCCGATTACAATCGGGGTATCGAACTGAATCCGAAATACGCGGACGCTTATAACAACCGTGGCGCCGTTAAGGGCATTAAAGGCGACGTCGACGGAGCCATTGCTGACTACAATCACGCTATCGAGCTCAATCCGAAAAATGCGGACGCTTACTACGGCCGCGGCCTCGTCAAAAAGCATAAGAGCGATCTGGATGGAGCGATCGCCGACTACAATCGCGCCATCGAGCTCGATCCGACATACGCGCTCGCCTACTCGAACCGCGCCGACGTCTACGCTACAAAGAAGGACTATGGTGCCGCGGTTAATGATATACGGAGGGCTATTGAATTTGAGCCGAAAAATGGAGACTACTACTTATCTCTCGCCTGGTATCAGCTTTTCAATCGAAAACCGCATGAAGCGATCGCAGCTTCTCTCAAAGCTCTCCAGCTCTCGCCAAACGACGCAGCGGTTATCAAAACCAATCTTGCCCACGGCTATCTCTTCGATAACCAATTCGACAAAGCGAAAACCATTTATCTGGAAAACAAAGATGCCAAGCTTCATGACGACGAGCGAACCTTCAGCCAAGCCGCGCTGGATGATTTCAAAGAATTTCAGGATGCAGGCATTACTCATCCCGACATGGAGAAGATCAAAGTGCTGCTGACTGCGAAAACGCAAACACCGTGATCACGGAAAAGCTGTTATGAGAAGACCATTGAGAAAGATTGATCGAAGAAATGGGCCGTGCTTTCAATGAGAAGAAACATCGTTGTTATACTAGCTGTTGGCAGTTCAGTCCTGGCTCTGACAACTTTGCGTGCAGAGGGCGTGAAGGCGGCGGCGGATAGCTCGCAACACAGCCGCGCATTTACAGAAGCGTCGGCCGAGGCGGAGCGTCTTGGGAAAACCGAAGCGGGAGAGCTTTACGAAATTGAGTTCGGCAAAGTGGTTACATCGCGCCTGGGTGATATTGTCAGCGAATGTGCCAAAAATCTCGGACCGAAGATTAAGTTTATTGCCCACTTCAATGCCCCGCCCGCCAGCACGACTCGCCTGCGCCGCGAGCGCGCTCAGGTGGTTTTTATTTTCGCGGCCGATGGTCACCTGGAACAGGTGCTGACTCCAAACGACCAGCCAGCTGCAAAATGTATCGGCGATAAATTGCGCGATCTGCAGCTTCCCGCTCCTCCCCGCGCAAGTTGGCCGGTGGAATTGTCGATTGATATGAGCCGGGACAAGGCTGCGGCGGCGGGCAAAGGACACGCGAACAAACTCGATCTCAAAATCCAGAGGTCGCCGCGCCAGATCATCTTAAGAAACGGTGAGGAAATTGCGACATGGGAGGGCGATCCTGATTCGAGGATGACACTTCACTATCCCGATGGCGGGACCCAGGAGGTAACAATCGCGAAAGATCAAATGCATTTCGGACCGGTTGTTCGTAACGCAAAATCTGGGACTGGGGCAGAGTCAACTCAACCTGAGGATGAAAAGCTCGCGATGGAAGCGCAGCAGGCCGCGGCGGTCAAGAATTATGAACAGGCGCTCAAGCTCTATGAGCAAGCGATCAATCTGAAAGGCCGTTTCGCGCCTTTTGTTTATCACAATCGAGGTATGATTTACCTCCGTCGCGCGAAAGCTTCGACCGAACCGGAATCCCGGATTGCCGATCTGCAACGCGCTATCGCAGACTTTAAAACATCGATCGCTCTTGGTGCCGCATCCGACGACGAGCTGAATCGCGGCTTGGAGAAGGTCGCCACCAGGGCGAACCTGGAGGAAGCGACCAAATTGCTTGCGCAGGAAACACATCCCTAACATTTCCTCATCATTGTACCGGCATTCCTTAATCGGCATTGGGCTGGCTCTCTTGCTTTTGGTCGGTTTCTCGACAACCGGCAGGGCCGAAGAGAACACCGAAGTTGCGGCCGATAATCTGAAGTACAGCCGCGATTTTTATTCGAAGGTCCATTTCGTCGCGATTGCGAATCTTGATTTCGGCGCAGCGGGCACCGCGCAATTCAAATACGATCGTTATCCAAATGGCGGTCCGGAACGGATTCAGACTGGCGACGGCGAGTTTGCGCGTAAGGATGGCAAAACCTGGCTCAAGTCGAACGATTGGGGCGAAACCGGCAAGCCAGTGGATGCGCAAACAGCCAAGCGGTTGAACAATTGGATCGGCTTAATCGATGCGCGTTTGAATGGCGAGCCGGCTTCGAAAGATCCCAGTGAAGGCGCGACGGTGATGAAATTCATCGGGAAAGAAGATCAGGGCGAGCGGGAAGAATTCGTTTTCGAAGAATCAAAAGAAAAACCGAAAGCGAAATCCTATCCGCATATCAGCTTCGGGCGATTCA
>Ga0193729_1002105_pt1 | contig 9997 bp, 11 predicted proteins | sample U1c2metaG_FD_143036 | JGI IMG/M metagenome (GOLD analysis project Ga0193729, IMG submission 143036) | Soil microbial communities from a riparian zone of the East river system, Colorado, United States - U1c2 | ecosystem: Environmental > Terrestrial > Soil > Riparian zone | place: USA: East River... | reverse complement strand
AGGTTTACGGAATTCTCGTTCTGATCGGCCTGTTTGGATTGTTCGTGAACAGCGTCTTTGCCGTGTTTGAGGCCATCTTGCTTCGTCGATGGCCCCCGAAAGCTCAAAGCGAAAATTTCTAGGAGTTCAAGATATGGAAGTCGGTTTCTTCTTCTGGCCCTTCAATCCCGGCTTGGTTGAAAGCCTTGCGGATCACGCAGACCGATACGGCTACGATATGATTGGCATCGCCGATACGCCAGGGAACGCGATGGATCCCTGGGTTTCCGCAGCACTCGCGGCGCGCGTGACCAAAAAGGCGCGCGTGGCGCTCTGCGTGACAAACCTTGTGACTCGAGATGCCGCTGTCAGCGCCGCTGCGATCGCCTCGATCGATCAGATCATCGACGGCCGTGCAGTTCTGGGCATCGGTGCGGGTCACAGTGGAACGAAGAACCTTGGCCGCAACAAATCTACCGCGAAAGAGCTGGGTGAGGGCGTCACCCTCATCAAGACGTTGCTGCGGGGCGAACCCGCCACGCTGAATGAAGCAACGTCGCATTTGCCGTGGGTAAAGAAGCCGTCAAAGGTGTTTCTCGCAGCTTCTCATCCACTTGCTCTGGCGACAGCCGGACGGACTGCGGATGGCGTTTTTCTTAATTTCGGCTTGGGCAAGGATAATATAGCGCAATCCGGGGCCATCGTCGCAAAAGGAATTTCGGAAGCCGGCCGGTCCGTGGACGACGTCGAGATATGGCAAATAGCGGCTCTGGACTGCGCGATGGATGGAGACGTCGCCCGTGACAAGGTCGGCGCAATGCTCGCGTTCCTGGCGGGATATGTCATCGGCGACAAGAATCTTGAAACGCGCGGGGTGCCCGAACAACTTCGCGACCCGCTGCTTGAATTGCGTCGACGCTACAGTACGCGGCCAGGCGACGCCGACATCAGACTGGTGCGCGAGCTCGGTTTGTTTGACTATCTTTCCGGACGGCTGGCGATCTGCGGTACGCCGGGAGAATGCCTAAAGCAGGCGCTAGCGGCCAAGGAAGCGGGCGCCAGGCGGTTGATGCTCACGGTCAGTCTCGCGTCGGACCCCGTCCGGACTGTTGAGCTTTTCGGAGAGCATGTGCTCCCGAAGTTGCGAAACCCGGAATAGATGCACCGGCCGTGCCCGTGCTGGACTTCGAGAATGACCTCGTAGCGGCGTTGGCGGCGGTCGGGCCCGCCAGAAGCATCGATTTTTCGGGCGATGGCAAAACTGTTCGCGAACTCAGACGAGCTTCCGAGAAATTCGTTAGCTTGATGGGTTAGTGGCTTTCGAGGCTGTTCATGTGAAGGTATGAACCAAATTCGTTCTCCGATTTCGCGTCGTCGGCGCTTCAAGTGCGACGGCCGCATCACCAACCCGACCGGAAACATTCCGTCGCCCCCGGGAGTAACTGCATGACCGCGCCATTTGAGGTTGATTTCAGCACGCTGCCGATAGCGCATCGCTACAAGCTCCTGGCCGCGCTCGTGGCGCCGCGCCCGATAGCGCTCGTCACCACCGTCGGTGAGGACGGCATTGTAAACGCGGCGCCGTTCGTTTTTCAATGTATTCAGCGAGGACCCGGCCCTCGTCGTCCTGGGCATCCAATCGAGGCCGGACGGCACGCCGAAGGATACGCTCAAGCACATTCGTAAGACTGGCGCATTCGTCGTCAACCTCGTCGACGAGGCGATCGCCGAGCGAATGAACACATGTTCCATAGACTTTCCGTCCGACGTCAGCGAAATCGAGGCTGCCGAATTCACGACCCGGCCAGGCGTTGCCATCCCGGTTCCGCGTATAGCCGAGGCGCCTGTTGCCCTCGAGTGCCGCCACTATGTGACTCTGGAAGTCAGCCACAGGCGCCAGTTCTGCATCGGTAGCGTCGTCCATTTGCATGCGCGGCCGGGCATCATCGACCCCGAGCGCCTCCGCGTAAATCTCGACGCCTACAAGCCCGTTGCGCGGTTATTCGGCAATCTTTATGCGCGCCTCGGCGAGAAATTCGCGCTCAAGCGCCAATCCTTTGCCGAATGGCAGGCCGAGAATGGCGTCGACGCGGCGGCCGGTCGCGCCGAGCCGAACTCCTGATCCCAGCGAGCCGCAGGCGCGGACGTGGACGGATCACGCACTCAAGCGGCATGTCGTCGATGCCTTTCGGTGCACCGTAAAGAACACTGCGCCAAGGTAGCCTGCTGATAGATCATTCCAAGTTTTGTTTGCCTCACCCTTTTACATCGTCATGGCTGTGGCAGGCTTGGTCATGAGGAGTCTGAGACGATGCTTCATGGCGTTACTATTCTCGAGCCAAGGACGCCATTGTCGAAGTTTGAATAATCCCCATCGAACAATTGCTTGCCTATGTCGATGCGATCTCTATCATCAGAACCGCGCACTAGATGAAGAGAAGCGTGTTGGTTCCGCAGGGAGGCCATGGTGGTGCAAAAGCTAAGAATATCTCGTTCGCTTGCCGTTTTGGTCGCGAGTGTGTTGTGCCTCGGTGCGCATTTCATCGCAGCCGCCACCGCTGCGCAATTGACGCCGGTGCGGGCCGCGTATATTCCGGTAGTCTCGTGGCTTCCGGCATGGGTCGCCAAGGACAAGGGTTTTTTTGAGAAGAACGGCCTCGACGTCAAGCTGAGCGTTACGCAGAACCTATCCGTCCTGCCGGGAACGCTCGGGCGCCAGTTCGATTTTGCACCATCGACGCCGCCCGATCTCATCAAGGCTGTACTTGGTGGGATCGACGTCGTGGCCGTGGCCGGGCAGGGGATCGAAACCAAGGATAATCCGAGCACGCACTTGATCGTTCGCAAGGACTCCGCGATCACGAGCATACAAGATCTCAAAGGCAAGGTGATCGCGACGCCGACGCTCGGCGCCATCATCCATGTCTCGGTGCTTGATAACCTCAAGAAGAACGGCATCGACCCGGCTTCGATCCGAGCCGTCGAAGTGCCGTTTCCCAACATGGCCGATCAGCTCAAGGCCGGAAACGTCGATGCCGTCGAGTCGCTTGAGCCCTTTGCCGGACAGTTGCTTGCCGCCGGCAACAGGTCGCTCGGAGACCCGCTTCTTTCGGTGAGCGATGAGGTCCTGTACACGTTCTGGATCTCGGATCGCACATGGGCGGTAAACAATCCTGCGGTGATTGAGGCCTGGGTCGCTTCGCTCGGTCAGGCCAAGGAATTCATGGACTTGAATCCTCGGGAAGCGCGCGCAATCCTCGCCAAGTATACAAGGCTGCCCGAGGCGGTGGTCGAAAAAATACCATTTGTGACGTATCGATTTCGGCTCGATCCTCAGGACTTCCGTGTCTGGGTGAACGTGCTGAAAGATCTTGGCCAAATCACCCAATCGATCGACGAAAATCGCCTGGCGATAAAGATCAAGTAAGGACGGCCGCGCCTACCGGCCGAGCGCGACAAGACGGGCCATTGGCAACGCGATCTGATCCTGGCCGGCGGCTGGCTGGCCGCTCCTGATGTTGAACCGCTGAGGCTCGACGTCGCTCTGGACTTTTTCGGCTTTCGGTGCCCGATAGCAATGGTGCATCGCCGGCTCCGGTCGTTCACATATTTTTCGGAAGTGGAGCGCCGATGTTTCAATCCGGAAATTTCCAGTCCATCCAAAGTCCATGCGTTTCGCATGTTTATGTTCATGCGCCAACTGAGCATGCTCAAACAGAGATGGTCGCGGTTCCATTATTGATGGCCACCAAATGGAAGTTACAGCGCACTGATTCAACCAGAAGTTCAACGAAAAATCGCCGCATTCGTCGTGCACCTTCGCGTGTGGGAAGCGGATGAAACACTTTGTTAGTCGTTCTCTTCCTAACTAAGCACGACGCCAAAGTGCTTGTGATAGCTCACCCTGTTGGCTCCCCATAAATAACGTACACGCCCGGCCTTGGAGAAACCGAATGTCTCGCATTGCTGCGGTTTTTGCCATCGTATCCGCTTTGCTCACAGCGGCGTTTTCTGCAGGTGCTGCGGAGTTCGGGACCAGGGAAGAAGCCACCGCCATGGTCAAACGCGTTCAGGCAAAATTCAAGAAGGAGGGGCCCGAAGCCGCCTTCCAGGCAATCAACAATAAAGCGCCAGGGTTTGCCGATCGAGACCTCTATCCTTTCGTGACCGAATTGACGGGTCTTTGCGTTGCGAACGGGGTCACTCCAGCGGTGAGGGGAAAGAACCTGATTGATCTCAAGGATCAAGACGGCAAATTTATGATTCAGGAGTTTGTCAGGACTGCCAGCAATCTCCCCGGACATGGTTGGGTCGACTACCGATGGCTCAACCCCGTCACCAAGACCATCGAAGACAAATCGGCCTGGATCGAAAGGATGGGGGATTATTTCGTCGGTGTCGGCGTATATAGAAACGAGCAACCCAACGAGAATACAATTGGTCTTATATCCGGCAGTCCGAATTCAGACGATACCTACCTGCAGATAGCGTACGATCTTGCGGACGTGCTCAACGACGGCGACAATCTTCGCATTCTTCCGATCGCCGGAATCGGCGGGCCGAGGAACATTCGTGACGTGCGGTACCTGAAAGGCATCGATATCGGCCTCACGCAAACCAGCATTCTCAATAATTTTCGTCGATCGAATGAGCGGATGGGCCAAACCGACGACAAGATCGTTTATATTGCCAAGCTGTTCACCGAGGAGGTCCATCTCGTTGCGCGAGCCAACGTCACGTCGATTGAGCAGTTGCGGGGTCTTAAGGTCAACCTCGACGCAAAAGGTAGCGGAACCAGTTACTCGATGCGCGATGTCTTCAAGGCCGTTGGGATTGAGATCGAAGAAGTCAGCATGTCTCAGGCCGAAGCCTTCGAAAAGGTCAAGAGCGGCGAGATAGCCGCTACGGTTTTGATCGCGGGCAAACCGGTGCGGTCGATGTCTAAGCTGAATTCCGCAGATGGCTTGCACTTCGTTCCGGTGCCGTACCCCCCGCAACTCCTAGCTGACTATTATCCCTCCACGCTCACGCATGACGACTACCCCGACGTCATTGCCGCAGGTCAATCCGTCGATACGATTTCGGTCGGTGCGGTCCTCATCGCATACAATTGGCAGAAGAAGGTCAACGCCGATCGCTACCGGCGGGTTCAACGGTTCGTCGAAGCATTCTTTCCCAAGATCGCCGAATTCCGGAAGCCGCCGCGCCACGCGAAATGGCGTGAGGTCAGCCTCGCAACTAAATTGCCGGGTTGGACCCGGTTCGAGGCGGCACAAACCTGGCTTGATAACCAACATGCCGAGGCTAGCGCGGAGCAACAAGGTGTCCGCCAGACCGTGAAATTGGATGGGATCGCGCGTTCGGGCGTCCCCAATGTGCCTGCGCAGAACGACCCCGCGCTTTACCAAGAGTTTCTTCAGTGGAAGAAAATGCGGCAGCAGGGCCGGTGACGTTTCCGATGTAGCGGGAAGGGTCGGCAGGTGAATCCAGACGGTCTTGCCGGAGCGCTCCGGCGTCGCTGGAAAAATCAAGATTGTTCGCCGCGACAAGAGCGCCGAACCGCCGCGTGCTTAACCTCGAGAACTGCCATCCATTTCGTCCCTGACGAATCGGCGGCGCCGGACAGCCAATTGCGACAATCTTCGTCGGCGTTTACCGGTCGATATTACTCTTGTCGATCGCAGGAGTGTCTTCGCCAGGCAATCCAACGTCGAAGTGCTGATGCTCGAAACTACTTCATCGCCGCAGGATACGTTGCAACATGATCGGCGATTGCTCTAGGCATCAGTGCACGGCCGCTAGTTGGCGGCGACGAGCTTCAGTCACGAAAGGTCGACAACAGTCCCACCACAAACAACGATCATGTAGCTTCTTTCGGGTACGGACCATGACGGGGCGGACACTTGCGAAGAGCGAGATCTCTATATCGCGATGGCGTCATTCCTCGTCGCTTCAAGAAGTTCCTATTGAAGTTGGACAGATTGAAATAACCCACCTCGTAACAAATACCTGAAACCGGCTGTTGTGTTTCGGCCAGAAGTCGGCAAGCGCGGCCGATACGTAACTCGGCCAAATAATCTGTGAAGCTACGACCCGAGTTCTTCTGAAAGAAGCGACTGAACGTTGTGTGTACCGAAAACCTTATTCGAGTTGATGGCGTGATGGAATCGCCTAAGCTGGCGGAATGATCGGGCTGCTCTGTTTCCTTCTGGCCGTCCTGGCCTCGCCATTCAAGTTGAAGTTGCGGCTTGAGGCTGAGAACGCGGTGCTTCGACATCAGTTGATTGTCGTGAGGCGTAGGCTGCCTGGTCGCGTCCGGCTCACGAACCATGATCGCCGGTTCTTGATTCAGCTGTATCGCTGGTTTCCTTCTATCCTGCAGGTTCTCACAATCATCCGGCCCAAGACACTCGTGCGTTGGCACAGGGCCGGCTTTCGCTGCTACTGGCGTTGGAAGTCGCTCCCATTGGGAGGGCGGCCGCAGATCGAAACGAAGCTGCGCGCATTGATCCGGCGGATGAGCGTCGAAAATCCGCTTTGGGGCGCGCCACGCATCCACGGCGAACTGCTCAAGCTCGGGATTGAGGTCGCGCAGTCGAGCGTCGCCAAGTACATGGTCAAACGACGGGCCCCGCCCCAGCCAGGGATGGCGGACCTTCTTGCGTTACCACGCGCCGGACATCGCCGCCATGGACCTGTTCGTTGTTCCAACTATCGGTTTCGACCTGCTCTATGCCTTCGTCATTGTCTGGCTCGACCGCAGAGACCTGGTCTGGATCAACGTCACAGCAAATCCGACGGCAGAATGGGTTGCACGTCAGATAACGGAGGCGTTTCCTTGGGATGAGGCTCCGCACTACCTCGTCCGCGATCGCGACCGGATCTATGGCAGCGTCGTCACGCGCCGATTGCGCGCCATGGGCATCCGGGACAAGCCTACCGCACCGGCCTCGCCTTGGCAGAATGGCTTTGCCGAACGGCTGATCGGATCGATCCGGCGTGAGTGTGTGGACCACATCATTGTCTTGGGCGAGATGCATTTGCGTCGGGTCCTGAAATCCTACGCCGACTATTACAATTGCGTCAGAACGCATCGATCCTTGAACAAGGATGCGCCGGTTTCTCGCTCGGTTCAGCGAACCGGTGTGATCACTTCACGCGCCATCCTGGGCGGACTTCATCACCGCTACGCCCGCGTTTAAGTTGTCGGTACACACAGGGCCGGCGCGTCACCCGACTACGGAGACGGCTGGGTCGAAACGATGGCCAACGAAATCGAGAAGTATCCCCGGTACCAGATCAAGGCCCTGGCGCGGCCCCAGGCGCCGCACAAGCGCAGCCGTAGGACCCGCGCACAGATTGCAGCAGACGAAGCAGCTAAGGCGGCGAGGAAGGCCGCAAGCGCGACCAGAGCGGCTTGAGCCGTGTAAAAAAAGCTCAGCATCACTGCGGAATGGGCCGGAGGAAGAGGGATTCTCTCCCAATTTGCTCCGAGCCCCTTGAAAATACTTAGATCTTGCCGTGCGCGCCTCGACTTGCGTGACAGACCCCGTGTGACATTGTTTCAAGCAATAGTCGGCGGCATTCGTCAAGGCTACTGGCTATTGGATAAGATTGCTCTCGCGCAGCAGTATGAGAGCGCGGTGCGCGCGGAAGCATTTCAGGTTTGGAGATTGGACGTGAGGGGGTCCGCCGCCACGCTGACTTGCGAAGATGGCAACGACTGCATTGTCCGCACCAAAGCCGTTCCGTTCACGGATTTTCCGGGACCCGGCATCACGCTGTGGTGCGCCAACAACACGATTCTTCTGCCAAGTGAATATTAACCGAAGGCCGCCGACCCCAAGCACGTTTCAACGTCTTACGCCGAGGGGCAGAACCTCACCATGCGGATGCAGATGCGGCGCTTTGCTTTACCCGGCTGACAAATGCGTTCTCCAAGAAATTCGAGAACCATATCGGAGACATCAATTTGGCCGGGTACCGCGCGCTAGATCTGCATCGATCGAGCTTCGGGCATCTCCCTCGACACGGATACGATATATTTGAAAAGCCTCTAAAACTCTCTGAACGTAATTCCGCGTTTCCGCGAAGGGAATACGCTCGATCCAGTCGACCGCATCAACTGCCTTATCCCTCGGATCACCGTACAGCTCGATCCACTTGTTCACCGAATCGCGCCCAGCATTATAGGCGGCGATGGCGAGGACGAGGGAGCTGTGATAATCCTCGATCAAGTCTCCTAACTGTGCAGCCCCTAGCTGTACGTTGTACACAATATCTTCGACTAGGCGGTTCTCGTCGTATGGGACACCATATTTTTTGGCGGTGTATTGTGCAGCTGTAGGAGTAACCGATTTCACGATCGGGGTCGACGGCGAGCTCATTGAACCCATGTGGTCGCGCGAAAAAGATGGGAAGATCCTATATGCACCGGTGCCAATTCTGGCCGACCTTGCGATCGGTGTGCACAATCTCTTTGTTTCCGGCGAAGACGTGCTGGTGATGGGCGGTGGAAAATCTAATGCTGCCCGGAATCAGCGCTCTGGGCGTAGTGCCGGAAGAGAGCCGTGAACCAAGTTGTCCAATAAAATACAAGCTTGTTGAAGGCTCGATTGGAGCCCCCGAGCGAAAGCGCACAGAAACCTAGTCCCCATTGGGCGCGCAACGGAGGGGGCGGCCGAGGGCACCCCGGGGATCCGGTTCGCCCTTGGCGGGCGGTGAGCGATCTTCAACTGGGCAATAGACGCCCCGCCCAACGCAGGGACGCGAGGGGCCGAGACGGCTGCAGCAGGTTTCGGAGAAAGCTGGGTTCGAACTCCCTCGCAATCATGAAGATCGGCTCAGGCGAACCCTTGATTGCGCGGTCATCCAGATGCTCCATCAAATTCGACAGGACGGTGGCGAACCTCCGATCGACGCGGTGCGAGGAATATTCACCGTAGGCCAGCTTCGCCGATCTTTCCGAGTGTCGCCCATGGTGCGGAGCGTCCTCGTCGGACGAATGTTCCGTGAAGCTTGACCAAACCCGCGCCCGGAAGAGGCCGTCTGTTCGCCGGCGTGACGACGAACCGCCGGGGATCCACCCCGAACTCTTCGCACGCCACTTCGATGCGATCGTCGAAGTTCACCGTGAGAACGGTGGCACCCCTCCCAATCTCGCGCGCGAGGAAACTGTGCGTCGAGTTCGGCAGGCCAAGCACTCGGATGCATTTGAGAAAATCTGCCGGAGGCCGAACTATGTTTGCTACGGCCTGGATGACAGCTTCGAACCTTAGGGCCGCGAGCGGATTGGCGCGCGAAGTCGACGAGGCGCTCCGTAGCTCGCTCAGCAACCCCTCGTCGTCCACCATCCAGCAAAAAATCGAATCCAGTAGCTGCCCCGCGGCCATGACCACGAAGGGTGCTTCGATTCTGATGCCGGCGCCGTGGCGACCGCGACCACCGAGCGTCCGCCGTCGCCGCCGACCGCGACCGGCTTGCCGCGCGGTGACGGGTTGTCGCGCTGTTCCACCGACGCGTATAAGGCGTCCATGTCGATATGGATGATCTTGCGCTGCGGGGCTTCGGACATCGGAGCGATTTGGCCCCTCCGGGCCGGCAGGACGCAAGATGCCGCGGCCGGGTTCCCCCCGGAATTTGTCGTGTGCGCCGCGTTGTTCTAGGGTGGCTCCGAGAACTTGTTTCCGGGAGGACCGATGGCGCGGCGGGCGGGACGGATGGCGAGAGGCGGCGCGGCACCCAAACCGCCGGAGCCGGATCCTCGCCGCCGCCTCCGGCAGGGCCAGTGCGATGCCATGACCATCGCGCTGCATCGCAGGACCGGGCTGCCGCTCGGGTTGATCGCCGGCGTCTATGACGACGAAGGCCCTTGCCGCATTTGGCGCAGGTCGAGCCGTCGCCCGGCAGCAGCTCGACGGCCGGGCCGTCCGGCTTCGGCGAGGCCGCGTGCTTGCAGGCCTTCCGGGTCGTCCTTGCGCCAGTTGTCGCAGGAGAGGAACCGCTTACCCTTGTGCTC
>Ga0193729_1002104_pt1 | contig 10000 bp, 7 predicted proteins | sample U1c2metaG_FD_143036 | JGI IMG/M metagenome (GOLD analysis project Ga0193729, IMG submission 143036) | Soil microbial communities from a riparian zone of the East river system, Colorado, United States - U1c2 | ecosystem: Environmental > Terrestrial > Soil > Riparian zone | place: USA: East River... | reverse complement strand
GGAGATGCAAGGCTATCTCGACCTGGGTTATTCCGTAGTGAAGATCAAGATCGGTGGAGCTTCACTAGCAGAAGATACAAGTCGTATCGAAACCGTACTGAAAATCTTAAAGAGTGGCGATCAGTTGGCGGTGGACGCGAATGGGCGTTTCGACTTGCAGACGGCCATTGCTTACGCGCGCGTCCTTGAGCCATACGGGCTGCGGTGGTACGAGGAAGCCGGCGATCCGCTCGATTATGAATTGCAGGCCAAGCTTGCCGACCACTATCAAGGTCCCATGGCGACGGGTGAGAATCTTTTTTCCGTTCAGGACGCACGCAATTTGATCCGCTATGCGGGGATGCGCAGCGATCGCGACGTTCTGCAGTTCGATTGTGCCCTCAGCTACGGCTTGGTCGAATACCTGCGGATTCTGGACATGTTGAAAGCCTACGGATGGTCGGCGCGTCGTTGCATCCCCCATGGCGGCCATCAGTTATCGCTACATATAGCCGCCGGCTTGGGGCTGGGCGGTAACGAATCGTATCCGGGCATCTTTCAACCATTCGGTGGGTTCGCCGATAACACGCCTGTTGAAAAGAGTTACATTTCGCTGCCTGACATTCCGGGGATCGGATTCGAAGCAAAAAAAGAGCTGTTCCAGCTATTAAAGACACTTTCGGATAGCTAGACGCTGCACCATCGAGAGGAAAATCTTGGGAACAGACACCCATGAAACGGTTCCTGCTGACAAACCTCGGCGACGGAACAATATTACTCTTCAAGTCTTCCTGGCTATCGCGGTGGCGATAGTTCTTGGTGTACTCGATCCCAAACATGCTCTGGCAATGAAGCCGCTTGGTGATCTGTTTATCAAGCTGATCCGCATGGCTATTGCTCCCATTGTATTTCTCTGCGTTTCAACCGGCGTCGCGCACATCGGTGACATTCGCAAGGTCGGGCGAATTGGTCTGAAGGCTCTTATCTATTTTGAATTGGTGACGACACTTGCGCTCGCTATCGGTTTAGCGTCGGTCACAATCTGCAAACCTGGAGTTGGCGTCAACGCTGTCCAATCAACAGTCGCCTCGGGGGACTACTCAGCGTACGCCAATAAGGGGAAGGAGTTTTCGTTTCTGGAGTTCGTAATGGGAACCATCCCTGACAACTTTTTGGGGGCTTTCGTAAGGGGTGATTTGCTGCAGGTCGTGGTGGTGGCGTTGCTGGTCGGTATGGCCCTGATTGCGATGGGGAGCAAAGGTCATCCCGTTATTCGGGCCTTAGACAGCGCGATGAATGTATTTTTTGCGATGATCAAAATTATTATGCGCGTCGCTCCGATTGGAGCATTCGGGGCGATGGCGTTTACGGTCGGGAAGTTCGGCACCAGCGCCCTGTTGGCGTTGTCCAAGCTTGTCCTGGTGACGTATCTGACAGAAGCCTTCTACGTTTTCGTTGTTTTGGGGCTTATAGCTCATTATTTTGGTTTCAGCCTGATTCGCTTCATTAAATACATTCGCGATGAAATTCTTCTGGTGATCGGTACCTCTTCATCAGAGAGCGTTCTGCCTCAGCTCATGCAAAAACTTGAGCGTTTTGGAGCTTCGCGTTCGGTGGTCGATCTGGTCTTGCCAACTGGCTATGCTTTCAATCTGGGGGGCTTAGCCTTGTCGTTGCCCATCAGCACCGTTTTTATTGCCCAGGTGTATCACGTGCAGCTGAGCTTCACACGCCTCCTGGCCCTGGTGGCCATCATGCTAGTGACGTCAAAGGGAGCGGCTGGTGTGACCGGAGCTGCTTTTATAGTTCTGGCAACGACGGTGGGTGCATCGGGAATTCTTCCGCTAGAAGGACTTGCGCTGGTGTTTGCCGTTGATACTTTCCTATCGATGGCGCGAGCCCTGGCAAACGTTATTGGGAACGGAGTCGCGACGATTGTAGTTGCCAAGCTGGAAAATGAGTTTAGCCCTGCACGGGCCGCGGAGGCAGTCTCCCAATAGTTCAGGCTATCGGACTAGGGATAAAAAGAGGCGATACCACAATGGATGGAGAGCAAAACTTGAGGCGAATTGCGGAGAGCAATGGTGGTCTTTTGACACGCCGCAGCTTGTTGCAACGCGCAGGCTGGATTTTTCCCGCTACGGCATTGCTCGCCAGGTGGGCAGCCGCAGCGCAAGAAGTGAGCCCTGTGATGGCTAAGCTGAGCACTTATATGGCTGGTGCCGCCAGTAGTGAATTGCCAGCAAAAGCTGTCCAAGACGCTAGCTATCACATCCTGGACACGGTGGCAGCCATGGTCTCCGGATCGGAGTTGCCGCCAGGACGCGATGCGATCCAGTTCGCCCGGACCTATGGCGGTGGGCAAAAGGTCGCCACGGTTGTCGCGTCGAAGACGCTCTGCGGACCAATGGACGCGGCTTTCGCGAACGGAGAGTTGGCTCATGCCGATGAAAGCGATGACGATTACACCTCAGGCGGGGCACATCCAGGTTGTGCAGTCGTGCCCGCAACGCTAGCAATGGGAGAGCAGTTTGAAATCAGCGGAACGCACTTTCTGCGCGCCGTGACACTCGGTTACGACATTGGGATGCGCGCATATAAAACCTTAAAAGGAGGGGTCCTAACGGAAACCCATAACTTAGTGGGGACGATGGGAGCGTCGGCGGCCAGTGGGTGCGTCGCTGGCCTAGATGTGCAGCAGATGCGCTGGTTGCTCGACTACGCGACGCAACAGGCCGGGGCTGGCATTGGTACGTGGCGGGACGATATTGAGCATATTGAAAAGGGTTTTCTGTTTGGTGCAATGGGAGCACGCAACGGGGTTACCGCCGCGCTTGTCGTGCGATCGGGATGGACTGGCGTGAACGACGTTTTGTCCGGTCCACAAAATTTCGTCAAGTCCTACGCGCCTAAAGCCGATCCTGCCAAGCTGATCGAAGATCTCGGTAAGCGCTATGAAGTGTCGCTCACGAGCATCAAGGCTTGGACTACGGGAGGGCCGATTCTGTCGATACTGGACGCGATCGTGAACTTAAGAAAGAAGCGGCCATTCGAGGCAAACGATGTACGACGTATCGTAGTGCGTTCAGCCACGAGTCAGGCCGAGCGGGTGAACAACCGCGAAATGCCGGACATCAATGTTCAGTACTTGGTTGCGGTGATGATGATCGACAAGACAGTGTCATTCCACGCGGCGCACGACAAAGCACGCATGAACGACGCGGCGATTCTGCGTGAACGCGCCAAGATTGAGCTTGTTGGAGATGAAGAACTTGAGAAACTCTTGCCGACTCGAGTGGGAATAGTCGAGGTCGAGCTGGCCGATGGGACTCGGCTCAGCGAGCGGGTAGAGAATGCGCGGGGCACCCCCGAGAATCCGATGACCCGAGATGAGGTGGTTGGAAAAGCGCGAGGATTGATGACCCCGGTCCTAGGTGCAGCGACCGCGACGAAACTGATCGACCGCTTGCTTGATATTGAGAACGTCAAGAACGTTCGGGAGCTTCGTCCCTTACTGCAACGGCATTAATTTAGGGGCTTAGCGCAGCTCGTCTCTTCCGATGGTGTGGGTACAATGAATTCACGGTTCATAGCCTCGCAGGCGCTTGCGCACCGGAGACCAACCGGCAGGATTCAACGACGATTGCGATACTTGCTGGCAGTCTTGATGTGGGTGATACCACCGGTCACCCTAGCGCAAGTCCCCGGAGGCAACATAACTGGAACCGTCAGAGGAGACACGGGTTCCGCAATACCGGGAGTTCAGATCTCGGTAAAAGATGTGACCACTGGCCAGGTTAGAACGGCTCGCACCGATTCGTCCGGCTCTTACAGTCTTCCTGCATTAGCTGTTGGCAACTACGAATTGACGGTTTCCGCTTCTGGATTCGTTACCCAAGTCTTGACGGGCATCACCGTAGCCGTAGGAAGTGAGCGCGTGCTCGATATTCGGATGCGACCCGGTCGTTCGCAGACTGCCGTGCGCGCCAGGGTGTCGGGTGGGCCTGCAAATCAATCGTCGGGTAACGTGGACAGCTCCGTTGTGGAGAATACGCCGCTCAACGGACGCGATTGGACGCAGCTTGCCACTCTGCAAGCGGGTGTGACCGGCGTTCAAACCGGGAGCTCCAGCGGGGGCGGAAATACTGAACGCGGATTCGGCGCGCCGATAAGCATCTCGGGCGCGCGACCCGATCAAAACAGCTATCGCCTGGACGGGATCAGCATCAACGATTATTCAAATGGAGCGCCGGGAAGCGTACTTGGTGACAACCTTGGAATTGACGCGGTTGAGCAAGTTTCTGTGCTGGGGAGCAATTATCCCGCGGAATATGGACGCACTTCGGGAGGCGTGATCAACGCTGTTACTCGTTCCGGCACCAAATCGTTTCACGGGGATATCTATGAGTTCTTTCGCAATAGCGCACTGGACGCGCGAAATGTTTTTGACGGCAGAATCCCCCCGTTCAAGCGCAATCAGTTTGGCGCTTCAGCGGGCGCACCGATCCAGAAGGATCGCATGTTCATTTTCGGAGACTACGAAGGTCTTCGCCAGTCACTTGGTGTGACCACGGTAGACACCGTCCCCTCGGCAGCAGCGCGCGCTGGTAACCTCTCGACCGGAAAGGTCACCGTCGATCCTAATGTCGTTCGCTTCATGAATGCCTTCTATCCGCTGCCGAACGGCCCGCTGTTGGGAAATGGCGATACCGGGATTTTTTCGTTCGCCGGCCAGGAAATAACGAATGAAAACTATTTCACTGTCCGAGTGGATCGGAAATTTACCGATAAAGACACGCTGTCCGGGACGTACATGCGCGACAATTCCGAGACCGTCCAACCCGACAGCTTCAACGAGTTGCTTTCCAATACTGTTTCGCGGCGTCAAGTCGTGACTCTTCACGCGCAGCACCTGTTCAGCGCCACCCTCCTCAATGTCGCTCGCTTTGGTTTCAGCCGTTCCGTTGGCATTACTGGAGGCTTAACCAAGATTTTGAACCCGAACATGCTTGATCCCTCTTTCGGATTTGTGCCGGGAGGTTTGGCCGGTGAAATACGAGGGGTGCCGGGTTTGACCAATTTCTCCGGTGCGCCCACGGCCGGAGGCGTGCTGCTCTCCGAGAAGTCTCTTGCCTGGAATTCCTTTCAAGGCGGTGACGATGTTTTTCTTACCCGTGGCATCCACAGCATAAAGTTCGGTGTGGTAGTTGAACGCATGCAGGACAACCAGCTATCACTTCCCGCCGTAAACGGACGTTTTCGTTTCGATTCGTTGCAGAACTTTCTGACCAACCGGCCGCTGGTATTCCAGGGAGCCGGTAGTCCTATTGTGCCGGATATCGGATTGCGTCAGAACTTGTTCGGCGCCTACTTGCAGGATGACGTTCGCCTGCAAAAAAATCTCACCGTGAATCTTGGGTTGCGCTATGAAATGGCCACGGTTCCGACCGAGGCGCATAACCGGATTTCGAACCTGCGGAATGTGACCGATGCCTTGCCTCACCTAGGCGCGCCGTTTTTCTCAAACCCTACGTTGCGGAATTTCGAGCCCCGCGTCGGCTTTGCCTGGAATCCTCGAGCTGGGAATACCCTGGTGCGTGGCGGATTCGGCATTTTCGACGTGCTGCCGCTACCTTACGAATTTGAATCTTCATTTCAACTGGCTGAACCGTTTGTTAATTCTGTCTTCGCCAATACACTTCAGCCCGGGATGTTCCCAACCGGCGCCTTTCAGGCATTCGGCAATCAATCGAATTTCGGTCTTGGCAGCTTTTATGAATTCCATCCCAAACGTAATTATGTCATGCAGTGGAATTTGGGAATCGCACGGGAGCTGATGCCGACGCTTTCTCTGACTATCGGGTATGTTGGCTCTCGCGGAGTTCACCTTCCATACCGGGTTGACAACATTGATATGGTTCTTCCTACGCTGACTCCGGCAGGCTATGCGTTCCACCGACAGCGACCAGCACTACACTGAATCCGAATTTTGGCCGCATCAATTCGATCTTATGGCAAGCCAGTTCCTTTTATGACGCGCTGCAGGCTGATGTGGTCAAGCGTGTCAGCCATGGAATCGAGTTGCACGGTGCATATACGTGGGGGAAAAGTATCGACACGTTATCCGCGACCGCAGCGGACGATGCCTTTCCCAATGGATTGTTCAATCAGCTTTTCTTTGATCAGCGCACTACGCGCGGGCCTTCTGACTTCAACGTTGCACAAACGTTGGTATTGAGTTTTACCTGGGAATTGCCGGGCGCGGACCGAAACTCGCGAGTCTTGACTTGGGTTGTCAAGGGTTGGCAATTGGGAGGGCTGTACAAAGCGAGTTCTGGCCAGCCGTTCACTCCTATACTGGGCGGTGATCCTGCGGGCCAGAAATTGGATGAGACCAGTCAGCTTCCGGACCGCTTGGCGGGGCCGGGCTGCGACACGCTTACTAACCCGGGAAATCCCAACCATTACATGAAGACGCAGTGCTTGGCCTTCCCGGGCGTCAATAAATGGGGGGATCTGGGTCGCAACACCCTGGTCGGTCCCGGGGTGTCCAAGTTGGACGTTTCCGTATTCAAGAACAATCGCATCCGGCGCATCTCGGAAAGTTTCAACGCGCAGTTCCGAGCGGAGTTCTTCAACGTCCTAAACCGAGCTAATTTCGCCTCGCCGACGGATCACGCGACGGTTTTCGATCAAAGTGGTAACCCCATTTCGAGTGCCGGGCTCATCACGTCCACGCAAACAACTTCTCGTCAGATTCAGTTTGCCCTGAAATTGATTTGGTAAGTTGACCTTGAGCAAAGTTCCCGGCGTGGTCAGAGTTTGAGGAGTCGCGCGGCGTTATCCCCTAGAATCAGTTTCCGCTGTGCGCTGGTCATATTCACTTCATCTAGAACATGCACCGGTTGGTCATAGCCCATATCGAGGCAGTAATCGCTCCCAATCATAATCCGCTCGGCGCCCACCTCGCTAATCACGAACTCCATCACGGATTTCGAGTGGACCACCGTGTCGAACGTGAAACGCTGCAGATACTTACTTGGGGGCTGCGGCAAGCGCAGTTTTTGTATTTCCGGCCGGACCGCCGCGCCATGGTCAATGCGTCCCATCAACATCAGCAACACTCCGCCGCCATGCGGCAGCGTGAACTTGAGCTTAGGGTGGCGGTCCAGGACACCGCCGAAAATAAGGTGACAGGCGGCGATGGCGGTGTCGAAAGGGAAGCTCAGAATATTCGAGAGATTGAACGAGGCGGTACGAGGTCCGCCAACGACCTGCAGCGGATGGAGAAAAACAGGAAGATCCAAGGCCTCGATGTGGGCAAAAATTGGCTCAAACAAAGGGTCGTCAAGATCGCGCTGGTTGATGTTCGTGCCCATGTAAACGCCTTTTATTCCGGGCAATCTGCTGGCGCGATTCAGTTCATCGATCGCACGATCCGGGAACAGCATTGGAAGCGTCAGGAGTCCGAACAGGCGAGTCGGATACTGCACATGTGCGGCACTGGCCCCATCGTTCCAGGCACGGGACAGTTTGTGAGATACCTCTTCATCGCCCCAATGCGCCATTGGGCCGGTGAGTGACATCGCCTGTACAGCGGTCCCTGGAAACGCACTTCAGTCTTGATGTAAAAACCTTCTTCAGCCGCACGATATTCCACGTTGAAGCGCGGCCCTTCTTGCGCCAGCACATCGAGATAAGTTTGCGGGAAAAAATGCGCGTGAATATCGATGGCGCGAACACCGGGCACTTCCTGGTTCATGTCAGTGATCTCCTAATCTTTTTATGGTCAAGAATTCGAACCACTCATCGGCGGTCAAGTTCGAAAGAAAAAACAATTGGAAAATTAACAGCGTTAGCTGCGGAGTCTGCTAACTTATTCGTGGAATTTTTAAGCGATCCGCAAGTTCATCCAGAACCTTGCGAAGTTCGGAACCTAGTGGAACGCCACTGGTGACTCTCTCCGCGTAAAGCAGCCCTGAGCGCTCTCCAGGCAGACGGACCTCGTCAAACCCCGGCAGCGTTGGGGAGGACTTCATCATTTCCCAGACTTCGTCGACTTTCTGCTTGAACGTCTGCACATCCGCGAAGGCAGCGATATCCAGCGCCAGTATGGCTTGCCCGGTGTTGCTGGGGGTTTTGGAATCCTTCGTGTAGTTCACCACGTCCCGGCCAAACGCGGCGCCGTTCAGCGTCCCGGCCAGCAATCCAAACATGAGGGCAAGTCCATATCCTTTTGGGCCTCCCACGGGAACGAGGAATCCTTCACTCGCGCGCTTCGGATCGGTCAACGGCTTACCTTGCCGGTCGATCATCCAGCCTTCCGGAATCGGTTCATTGCGTTGTGCCTTAAGCCTGATCTTACCCAAAGCGGTGTTCGTGGTGGCCATGTCAAGCACGATCGCAGGATGTCGCAAACCAGGGACGGCGATAGCGATCGGGTTGGTACTGAGGAGAACTTCTGTACCGCCCCAGGGCGGCACAAGATTGGCGTTGCCCACGCAAAAATACAAACCAATCATGTCTTTCTGCATGGGCATCCGCGCGTATAAGTGTGCAGGGCCGGCATGATTGCCGTGCCGCGTCCCTACCCAGCCGACGCCGGTACGGCGAGCTTTCTCGATGGCGAGTTCCGCAGCCCGCTTCATGACAAGGTGCCCCAGTGCGTAATCACCGTCTAGAAGCGCCGTGCCAGGCCGATCGTTTATTACTCGAATATTGGGCCGCGAATTGATTCCGCCGGTTTCGATTTGCGTCACGTACTGCTGCAAGCGGAAGATGCCATGCGCATCGCCGCCGCGCGCGTCGGACTCGGCCATCAGCGCGGCCACTTGGGATGCATCCTCGGCGGGTATTCCTACAGACACCAGTGCACTCGAGATAAATGCTTCGAGCGTGGCTATTGCAACTGGTGGATGGCCTAACTCGGCCTTGGTGGTTTCGCTCACTGGTCTCTACCCCTTTACTCTAAAATTGTCAGGTACGCTGCCCTTATAACCGTCGTCATAATTGCTACAACACTTAGATCCAAGACCACGAACCAGAGAAGGTCGAACAAATTTTAGGCTTCTGGCGTTCGGGGTAACATCCATTTCCAGCTTCATTTCTTGTATCGGGTATGTTCCGGGTGCCGCTTACGGCAAATACTCAAATACCATCAAGTGGGCTTCTTCGATAACCAGGTCGGAAAGCATGGAGGTTTGCCATCCGGCCTTCTTGTCTTTCGCGGTCACACCTTGCGCGATGTTTAACTCCTTGAGCAGGTCAGCCAAAAGATCCTCGGTTCCATGGCGAGCAGTGAGTACGTAGTGTCGCGGAACGGCTGAATAAAATCGCTTCAATTCAGGGACCCAAAGTCCGGTCTTAGCTATTGCACCGGTCGGAACCTTCCCCAGAAGCTGGAAGTGATCGCGGTCGATCTCCTTAAAAACAGCAACAGTACCCGTCGTCCCGACGAAGTAAATGCGCCCACTGGACGCGTCATATTGCAGGTCGTCTGCGCCCCCTACACTGTCCAGCACTTGAACGACTTTACCCGTCTCGGTGTCCATAACAACTAGCTTTCCCGGCTCACGCTGGTGCCCACCACCAACATTGCCGGTGTGGGCTATCGTTCGGCTGCCCACAAATAAACGATGGTGGGCTACATCCAATCCCGCAGTATGGGGCACCGGACCACCGGTGATTGGCCACTGCGACACTACGGCACGTTTTTTGAGATCAACAACCGCGACATGACTGTCGCCTTCGATGATGTCGCCCATCGTGACGTACAACCTGTTTCCTGCAGGGTCGATGGTAATACCTGCAGGGTCACCACCTGGCAGCTTAATGCTGCCCACCAATTTTGCAGTCGTTGTGTCGACTATATCGATGGAAGCATCTGTGGACCCATGTTCGCCGCTGCCTCCAAAATTTTCAAAGACTTCAACACCGGCGTAAATTAAGTGGGTAGCAGGGTCGAAGGCGGCGTTATCCGCTCCTCGGTTCGGATCACCATAGCCGGAAAGTTTCACCGTCT
>Ga0193729_1002103_pt1 | contig 10001 bp, 7 predicted proteins | sample U1c2metaG_FD_143036 | JGI IMG/M metagenome (GOLD analysis project Ga0193729, IMG submission 143036) | Soil microbial communities from a riparian zone of the East river system, Colorado, United States - U1c2 | ecosystem: Environmental > Terrestrial > Soil > Riparian zone | place: USA: East River... | reverse complement strand
GGCCGCGAAAATTCAGGTGTTCACCCGGCTGCGGAACGCTTCCTTTCTGGGCAATCACCAGGCCGGCCATCGTAGTAAAGTCGTCGGCCTCGATCTCCATGTCGAACAAGCGCTCAATTTTTCCAATCTCGGTGCCGCCGAGAACTTCATAAACGCCATTGCCGGTCGGGACAATTTCTTCTGGCTCTTCTCCGCTGATGTCCTCGTCTTCGATCTCGCCGACGATTTCTTCGAGGATGTCTTCGACGGTCACCAATCCGGCAACGCCGCCATATTCATCGATGACCATTGCCAGATACGCGTGCGCTTTTTGCATCTCGCGTAAGAGCTTGGCGACGGGCTTGGTTTCCGGGACGAAATAAACAGGCCGAATAAATGCGGCAATTGACGAATCGGCTTTGCCCAGCGAAAGCGACGGCAGCAGATCGCGGACATAGATGATGCCTTCCACGTTATCGATCTGATCGCGATAGACGGGCAGCCGGGAATGGCGGGATTCAATGATCAGGTCGCGCACTTCGCGCACGGTGGCCGACTTTGGCAGCGCTACAATTTCGGTGCGCGGAGTCATAACCTCGGCAACAGTTGTGTCGCCGAATTCAATTGCTGACTGAATCAGCTCGCGTTCTTCTTCTTCGATGATTCCTTCCGCTTCGCCAACGTCGATTAAGGCTTCGATATCGTCGGCGTCATCATCCTCTGATTCGCCTTCCGGCTCTTCAATCTCCTCTTTCCGGCGCAGCCGGTCGAATGATCGATGCCAGGGTTCGCCGACAAAAGTGAGTGCACGATAAAAGGGCCGCAGCACCGGCAACAGCTTCAACAGCTTTCCTTCCGGATTGCGCAGCGATAAATATCGTGGAATCAGTTGGCGAAAGATGCCGGCGAGTACCAGTCCCGATGCGAGCGAAATGAAAAGCGCGAATCCATTACGGGCGAACAGTTGCAACGAGATGTAGGTAATCAGGACCGAGAAGATGACCAGCAAAATCTGAATCGCGGCCGAAAGCGTCATGCTGAAGCGCGCACGATTCTTCAGAATCTCAGTGAGAAACGGGGCATAGCGGGCGTTGGGATGCTCTTCGGCTTCAGTCGCCAGCCGCCTGAGTCCGATGTCGCTCAGTTGGCCGAAGGCCATATCAACACTGGCCAGAAAGGTGAGCGCCAAAAGCAAGATCGCGCTGATGGCTAATTCGATTTCCATAGGAGACGTCTAAATGGTAAATCGTTATCGGGAAATAAACAAAAAGCTGGGTTCGTAAATTCTCTCGCTTCTCATTCACACCTCGCTTTAGCGAGGTGTCAAGAGCTGATTAACTGGCCGTCAACCGTTTCAACGGTTTTCTCTCATAAGCCGTTAAAACGGCTATAAAGGTGTAGACCGGAGTTCCACGCCACCTCGCTGAAGCGAGGTGTGAATAAGATCCTTCAGCAAGCACTAAATCCCCAGTTTCTTTCGTAATTTCAGTTCCATCCGGTTCATCTCACCATGATCAGTTTCGTGATCGTAACCGCTGAGATGCAGCAGTCCGTGCAGGATCAACTGCTCGACTTCATTTGAAAAAGTTAAGCCATTCTCTTTCGCTTGCGCCGCCGCGCGTTCGACTGAAATTACCACCTCACCGAGATGTGATTGATTGTCACGTTCGAAATCTTCTGCTTGCGTCGGAAAGGAGAGCACGTCGGTGGCGTAGTTCTTACCGCGAAATTGGCGATTGAGTTTCTTGATCGCGACATCATTGACGAAGACAATTGTGACTGACTGTTTGGTCGAATCAATTTCTTGTAATGCCTGCTCTGCAAAGTTGCGCCATTGGTGTGCATCAAGCTCGCGGCGCCGCTGGCGGTTGATAATGTCGATCATTCAATTTGGAGTGCGGCGGCAAGCGGAGCGCGACGCCGCTTTGGATCGTACAATCCAAAGCGCCGCCAGGGCGGCGCACTCCAAATTAAATTTCGCTTTTCTTGGTATGCGTCTCGTAAGCCTTAATGATCATCTGCACCAGTTTGTGACGCACGACGTCTTTGTCGCTGAAGTAAACGAACTCGATGCCGTCGATGCCGGCCAGCACCCGTTCAGCTTCCACCAGGCCGCTCCGTTTGCCGGTGGGCAGATCGATCTGAGTCACATCGCCGGTGATCACGGCCTTCGATCCAAAACCGATACGAGTCAGAAACATCTTCATCTGTTCGCTGGTGGTGTTCTGTGCTTCATCAAGAATCACAAAGGCGTCAGACAGGGTTCGTCCACGCATGAACGCAAGCGGCGCGATCTCTATGACCTGTTTTTCCAGTAATCGCGTCACGCGTTCGTAATCAACTAAATCGAAAAGCGCGTCGTACAACGGGCGTAGATAAGGATCGACTTTCTCCTGGAGATCGCCGGGAAGAAAGCCCAGCTTCTCGCCGGCCTCGACCGCGGGGCGCGCGAGTACGATGCGATTGACCTGCTTCTGCATCAGCGCTTGCACGGCCATGGCCACGCCTAAATATGTCTTGCCGGTTCCCGCCGGGCCAATACCGAACACGATGTCGCGTTGCTGGATCGCTTCAACGTACTTGCGCTGCATCGCCGACTTGGGCGCAACTTGTTTTTTGCCCGCCGGACTGAAGCGTGAACGCGTGAAATAATCACGCAGGCTGTAAGCCCGGTCTTCGGCAATCTGCGCAAATGCTTCGCGCAATTCCTTGTCGGTGAATTGACGGCCTTCGGCGAACAGTTCAGAAAAATCTCCGAGGATGCGCTCGACTGTCTCGACGTCTTTCGGATCACCGTCGACATTCAGACTATGACCGCGCCCGTTGATTTGAACATCGAGCAGCGACTCGAGGTACTTAATGTTTTGGTCGTGAACGCCGAAAAGCGTTTCCAGTCCTTTGGGTGGAAGCTCGATTTGTTTCAACTTACGAAGCTATCTCCTGGATTTCTTGATGGTCGGACGGAGGGTATCAGCGACGAAAATTTCTTTCGCATAAGTATGCATCGGACGCTACTACACGGAGGGACGAGTGTCAAACATAGTGCTGATCTTTCCGAATTACCGCACCGTCACTTCATAGCCCTGCTGCAAACCTAAGACAAATTTTTCCCAGCGGCGTTTGAAGGCAGCCATATCTCTGACCGCCAAGACGCGCACCAAAGTTTTGTAGCCGCTGCTGTCGTCCTTCTGGTGTTTGACGAATTCGCGATAGTACTTGACGAGCAGGCCGCGCTGTTGCAGGTAATAACAAAGATAACGCGACTGGCCGTAGTTTGTGCCTTTGTCCTCGTCATAGAAAGCATGGGAACTAAGCGACATCAGATCTTTGAAAGACGGCACCTTGCCCGCTTTAATTGCCGCCTGCAACCCCGGCAGACGCCAGTTGGTGTAGCCATGAATGTGGCCGTTGACCTCACCGCTCTGTTCGTAAAGCGAGCCCAAACCTTCGTTCAGCCACGGCGGGCAATCGGGAAAGTTCGCTTCGACAAACGGATGGACGATCTCGTGGACCAGAGTGCCCCCGCCGGTCGAGATGTTCATGATGAGAGCTTTGTGCCTGCTCGAGTAATAGCCGTAAGGTGTCGTCGGTTTCTCGCCAAACAAAGCGAGCGCGTTTCTTTCATAAGATGCCGAGTCTTTGAACAGCCAGATGTCCAGAATCTCTTTCGGGTCTTTGGCGAAATAATCCTGCTTGAGTCTATCGACGGCCCACTTAACCGTCTGCTCGGAATGAGCCTTGACGACGGCTTCGGATTCATCGCCGACAACTACAAACGGTGGTTGAATAACAATCGAAAAATCGGCGGACGGGAGTCTCTTCTTTAGTTGTTCGACATGCGCAGCGAAATCGGCATCGGTCGCAGCTTTCTGGACTCGCGTGTCTTCAAATGCGAACGAGTTCAAGACCAGCTTGCTTGAGTTGGTTCCGGTGTTGCATCCACCCACGAAGAGCGGTGCCAAGCCGGCCGTCAGCACAATGAGAAGAATTTGTTTCCTCACCATTGAAGTCTTAGACCACTAGACTACATGCTTGTTCCCTTTCTCTCCAGGGTTTGCAAACTAAATAAGAAGTTCCGGGAGATGGCATTCCGACCACCTCCCGGAAATCGACTTCTGCGGCAATACCACCGAGTTTCCGGCGGGTGTGTGCGGCACTTAGCTCGCGACGAGGTCGAGCGTGAAAACAGCCGGGTCACGCAAACTGAATTTCGTGAAGCAAGCTTCGAAGCAGTAGTAGATGACCACTTTGTACTGACCGGGCACGGCGCCGCGGTCAATGAGCACGAATTCGCGCGACACACAGTTTTGATTAGGTTTGTTTGGGTCGCATGCTGGAATATCATCGTAGCAAACATTGAACTGTGGTTTGATTATGACCGAGGGCGTACCGTCGGCCTGATTAGGAACTGCGCCACCCGCCGACGTGGTCACACCTAATATTACGTTGAAGTCCTTCAGCACCACGTTCGAATAGGGATTACAGACGGTTATGCAGAGAATCTCGGTATCGTCCGTTTCGAGATGATCTTGTGGACCATCTCCCCACCGCAACTGGAAGCACGGCACAATCTTGGGTTCTTCTACGGTCTCGCAGCGCTCGCCGCAATTGCCTGTTTGTTGCCCAAATTGTTTTTTGGAGCACAGTCTGCGAAGAAGGTCGTCAGCGAATTCTTCCAGTTTCTCGCAAATGTCAGCGGGCTGCTGACCGCTCGAGGCATCCAGCGCCGCGCGTAATTCCACAGGCGGGTGTGGGAATGCATTGTCTTTTGGATCTTTGTTATCGCTCATGATTTTCTCCTTAAGTGAAGCAACGCCGAGTTTGGTACAGCGTTGATGGGGTGGTGGAGATTGGCAGGGAGCTCCGAATTCCAGAGGCTTGTAGCAACCGCAGAAAGCAGCCCCGACTAAACCTGTCATTCTCCTGAGCGAGGACTTACCAGCTGCTTTCGAGGAACCGTATATTACTTTTCGAATGCCTTTGCAAGTATTTCCGACGGCTGATGCCTTGTGAAAGGCACGCCAAGCGAACCACCTAAGACCAAAGTAGTCCCTGACAATGAGTCATTGTCCTTCGTACGTCTGGGCCAATTGGCCATCGATGAAGATGCGATACCTCTGCGGGCGAAATCCAGCCAGAAAAAGTTTTCGCTTCTTCTCAATGATGATCTGGTGTTGCTCCTGGACTCCCACCGTGAATTCGTATCGCTTGGTCAGGAACAGGGAGAGCATTCGGAAGTCCTTGACGACCGGCTGGCCGTCAACTTTGATTTCCAGGTTGCCGGCGAATTGATCGAACGAGAATTCCACCCGATGCTGTTCGCCGGTCCCAACGCGAAAACTAAACTGCATTTCCATCCTTTCGGCAGCTGAGCACTTGAGATGAATTTATGATCAGCGCAGTGTATTTCATGCTTAGCAAGAAAATCGGAGGAGTAGTTGAGAACACCAGAAGTAGTCGCCTCTAGACATCGAACGAACTACCGGGAAGCGCATATATCTTCGCGAGAGCGTGATAATAATTTGCCTTGGCTCCTTCGAAGGTGGGATCGGATTCAAGTGCTTTTTGAAAGTAACTGGCAGCCAGGACGAGTGAATTCAGATCCGGCTCCTTTTCCCCCTGCAGCAGAATTGCACCCATCCCATTCAAAGCGTCGGCATGATTGCCGTTGACGGCGAGTGCCTTCTGATAGTTTGCCTTGGCTGCTTCGAGCTCGCCGCGAAACAAGTAGTTGTTGGCAAGATTTGCGAAAAGCTTTTCGTCGGCGATCCCTCTATTCACCGCGTCGGAAAGGATGCCAATCGCCGCATCATAGTCCTGCTTCCTTTCCTGGAGCATCGCCAGATTGACATACGCATGAGTGTAATTGACGTTCAAGGCGATGGCTTTTCGATAGGACTCCTCGGCGCGATCCAGGTCCTTTGTTTTCTCGTAAAGAAGAGCCAGGTTGTAATGAGCCTTCTCATACTGAGGATCAACCTGGATGGAGTGAAGGTACCATGTTAGCGCCTCGTTGATGTTGCCACGTTGCTTCAGGTCAATGGCATGGGACACAAACCGCGCCGACACCTGCCTCCTCCCTTCAGCTTTGTTGGTTGTGAAGTGCGCCAACAGTCCTTCAAGTAGTTCGGTCATTTCCGGCCCCGGTCCATGTTCAAGCAGCAGTTGTGTGAGATCGTCAATTGCCGAATAGTTGTTTGGATCTAACGCAAGGGACTTGAGATATTGCTCTTTAGCTTTTGCAAATTGTCCCTGGCGATGGAACGTTACGGCATAGTACTGAGTCGCCCGCGATAACTTCTGATCAAAACTTATCCGAGCTTCATCGGAATGTCCGAGTTCGCGAGCAGCATCCTCTTTGGTCTGATTGACCAACAAGACTGACTCGAGGATTCTTTGCGCCAAATCCACCCCGCCGGCCTGAGCCAGCTTGAGCGCAATGTTGCTGAAGTGCTCCAGAATAGCTTCGGAATATATGCCTCTAAACAGGAAACACTCCCACAGAACCGCTTCTGAGAGGCAATCAGAATTCACTCTCTTGCCTAATTCTTCAATTAAGTGCTCGGAAACCAAAACATCCGGGACGTTGCTAAGAATCTGTAGCACTACAAAGAGCCTTGCCAGCTTCGTTTGAAGTGAGAGCCACGGACGAGAGAACTGATCGTGTTCGGCGTTCAAATAATGAGAAGCCAACTCTTGCAGCCTCGGTGCCAGTCCTTGCAGCAGTTTCAATCCCAGCTCGAGGTTTATCTCGTGCCTTTCATTACGACCCACGACGAGATGAACGCCTCCCGGGCTCATTGAGGCTACGGATACCACCGCCATCAGTTCTTCGTAATAAAAGTCCAGCACGTTAAGGTCTGAAATGCCTGCTGAAATTAAACGCCAGGCGATCGCCTCAGAACTCATCAAGAAATACAGGGAGTTGAGAAAACTTCTGTGAAACCCCAAAAACCGGCAGTATTCGCTGACAGGAGCAGATGTTTTGAAGAGTAAATCGGATGGGAAAGCAAAAGCTTCGGCGCCGGTTCTGTCCCTCGACAAACCAGTCATCTCCAAAGATGGCGCATCGGCTATTTCCATTTCACAGTATCGCAGAAACTCGAGCAACGACTGGGTTGACATGAGATCGCTTCGCTTACCGGATTTTACTTCGTACAGATGTGTGACAATCTGGTGATGCTGAGGAGAAACTAGCCTTAGAGATTCCTGCCAAATATCAAAATAGGAATTTCGTGGTTGTTGATCCTTGCGTAGCAGAACTGCGTAAACCGCGCGCAAGCCGGACTTGGCGACGTGATTGATGCCCGCCCGCCTGACTCTCGCCTCGCCGGAAGTTAACTCGGTGATACCTTCTGCCAAAGTTCGAGTGCTTAGAAGAAACAGTTCGCCTGCCTCATTCAGCATGATCAATTTGGTCGCGTTGACGGTAAAGTCGCCCAGGATGGTTGTGTGAGAGCTCGCTTCATAGTTTAAGAGAGTATGTTTCGCCAGCCCGCACCAGGCATCCAGCCGGTCCGTTGTGCTGGGCAAATTTGCTCGCAAGTACGAAATATCCGGTAACAATGTGCGGTAGTGATCGTTCTTGCTGGCCCAAAGAACGAGCTCGTGTTCAGGCAGGACGCGGTTGATTTCGTCTGCGATTCGATTGAGTTTCGGCTTTATCTCCGTAAAGTTCTTTTGGAAGTAACCGTCGTCGTAAACGACCACAACATCCAAATCGCTGGTTGGAGTGGCTTCTTTGGTGATGCTGCCCATCACAAAGACACCTGCGACCGCTTCATAAAACTCTTCCTGAATCGCTCGGGTTGTGAGGTCGAGCTTGTCCTTCAGTTGCTGCGGTTGATCGATCAATTGAGGCGGTATATCGGAAGGCATGATGAGTTTCTCAAGGGTCGGGAGCGGTCATGGCGTCAAGAATAGATCCCCGGCCTTAACTGAATCAATGCAACCTCTATTTCATCAGTAAAGTCTTGGATTCGGTGTTTCTCGCCGCGAACATTGCCAGTGAGATAACCCAGAACGGGGTCGCTAAAGCCAATGTCGAAAATGCAGACTTCAGATGATCATATTTCTGTTTAAGTATTTCGGAGTTTCTCCATACCTGGGCCAGAAGATCTTTCATAAAAGCGTCGTTGTCGGTTGACAAGAACTCTTCTACGAATTGGTCTTCAGTTCGCTGGGCTATTTCGCGAAAATAGATTAGAGATTGATAGCCCCCTTCGAGAATGGGAAAAGAACCCTGGTACAGGTGCCACAGACTCGAGCCAATAAGAAAAAGCGGCACGAGAGCAAACAGCATGTACCAGTCGAGAGCGTGGACCGAGGGCGCATTCGTCGCCAGAAGAGCAAGCATGCCGACGTCAACTCCGAAGACTACGGACGATTTGGCATCCACGCGCGGTGAGAATTCGAGCACGCGATCCAACTGCTTTTCAGAGAACTCTCTCAATTGTTCGTGATCCATCAGGAAATCCTCACCGCGCCGAAAGTGTACCTAAGCAGGAGTTCTGCGGCGTGTAGTTTCAAAGCCCAGAGGTAAAGTGCGCTCAGCAGGAAGAATTCTGTTTTCGCGGCCAAAGAATATTCTTGACTACCGGGGATGTCAATACTTTTGGATCAAGCGCAGCAGTTGATTGACGAACCGATCCAACGAAAGCCAACTTGGTGTCATTGCCGGGCCGACCATCCAGCTGAATTGCATCAGCGAGTCACTATTTCGATCGAGGATCCGGCTTGATGACGAGCGGCGCCGTCTGGCTTTTGCCGTTCACGGTCAAACGCACTGTGTACATCCCCGGCAATGCCAGTTGACCGCCTCCGCGACCAAAGCCACCGCCGCCTCCGCCTCCTCCACCACCGCCTGCCTGGCGTTGGGGCGGCGTCGCACGAAAATCCCAAATCCATCGATGCATCCCGGCGGTCGCCGGCAAGGGCTGTGAAGTCCGCGCCCAGTAAGGCGGATAGTTAAGTTTGTCAGGATCGACCGGCGGGAATTTATCTTCGCTCGAATAGCGGCGAATCACTTCTCCAGCTGGATCGAGAATTTCAACTGTCACTGGTCCACTCGCGTTTGTCTTTAAATAGAAATCGATCATCGCACCTGCCGGCGAGTTATCGGCCAGCGGCTCATCGCGGGGCATCGGCGTGCCGTTATCGCCTCCAGCGATGACTTCCATCGCGTCTGTGGGCTGAAAGAGAATCGCTTCGGAGCGAGCCATGGATTGCGAAAGCTGACGCAGTGCCGTGACGTTGTCCAAAACCCAGAAGCCCCGACCGTGCGTAGCGACAATCAGATCGTTGTCGTGAAAAGCGAGATCACGCATGGAGGCGGGCGGCAGATTTAGTTGCAGCGACTGCCAGTGATCGCCGTCATCGAAAGAAATAAAAACGGCCCGCTCAGTTCCGGCAAACAACATCCCGCGCCGTTGCGGATCTTCTTTTACGGTCTGGACATAGATTCCCTTCGGTAAGCCGTTTGTGATTTCCGACCATGTTTTACCGGCATCCCGCGTGCGAAAGATATGCGCGTCGTAATCATTGAGCTGATGTCGCTCGACCGACGCGTAAGCTTCCTTCACATCAAAATGCGATGCGTCGATCATCGTGACTTTGCTCCATGACGTGAGTGCCGGGGGCGTTACGTTCTGCCAGTTTCGTCCGTCATCATTCGTCAATTGGATCAAGCCATCGTCAGTGCCGATCCAAACCATCGGCGCGCGCAAAGGCGACGGCGCAATCGTATAGATCACGCCGCGACGTTTTTCCGTCGGGGCATCAGCGGCCGCAGCCTCGTTCAGGTTTGCCGGCACGCCCGGATCTTCGCGCGTCAAATCCTGGCCCATCTGTGTCCAGCTCTCGCCGCCGTTCGTCGTCTTGTAAATGAATTGGTTCGCGTAATAAAGCGCGTGCGGATCGGCTTGAGAGAACACCAGTGGCTGAGTCCATGCGTGCCGAAATTGCGGCGTCCCTTCGGCGCGCCGCGGACCGCCACCCTCAGGAGAAACATTCTTTGTTTCACC
>Ga0193729_1002101_pt1 | contig 10002 bp, 5 predicted proteins | sample U1c2metaG_FD_143036 | JGI IMG/M metagenome (GOLD analysis project Ga0193729, IMG submission 143036) | Soil microbial communities from a riparian zone of the East river system, Colorado, United States - U1c2 | ecosystem: Environmental > Terrestrial > Soil > Riparian zone | place: USA: East River... | reverse complement strand
AACCGGGCCTTGCCTTCCGCTACCGTCGGATAGCCCACAGCCGGAGCGAACACGCCAGCCTCAAACAATTTTTGTGAAAACTCGAAAGCCTTCGCCGCATCGCCCACATGGATCGGAACAATCGGCGTCGCGCTAACCTTGAACTGAAAACCGCGCTTTTTCAATTCGCGCTTGAACGTTTTGCTGTTCTTCCACAGTTTCTTGACCAGCTTTTCGCCTTCCGGAGAATCCAGCACAGTAAACGCCGCCATGCACGCAGCCGCAGTCGCCGGAGTATGCGAAGTCGAAAATAGAAATGGCCGCGCCCGCAAGTACAGAAAATCGATCAGGTCGCGCGAACCGCAGACGTATCCGCCCATCGCGCCGATTGCTTTACTGAGCGTCCCGACCTGAATGTGCACCCGGCCGTGACATTCAAAATGATCAATGGTTCCGCGTCCATTGCGTCCCATCACGCCACTGGCATGCGCGTCGTCCACCATCATGATGCAATCGTATTTCTCTGCCAGCGTGCAAAGCTCGGGCAGCGGCGCCAGATCGCCGTCCATCGAAAATACGCCGTCGGTAATAATTAATTTTTTGCCCGGAAAACTCGCGTGCTCCTGCAAAATTCGTTCGCAGTCGTTCACATCCTTGTGCTTGAAAACCTTTATCATGGCGCGTGACAGCCGCGCACCATCTATGATCGAGGCGTGGTTCAATTCATCCGAAATAATCAAATCCTCTTTGCCCAGCACCGCGGACACCGTTCCCGCATTCGCCGTGAATCCCGATTGGAACACCACGCACGCTTCCGCGTTCTTAAATTTGGCAATTTGCTCTTCCAGTTGCATATGCAATTGCATCGTTCCGGCAATTGTGCGCACCGCGCCGGCGCCGGCGCCGTATTTCTTCGCCGCTTCCACCGCCGCCTTCCGTAGCGCTTTGTGCGTGGTCAATCCAAGGTAATTGTTCGACGCCAGGTTGATGACCTCTCTGCCGTCGAATGTACAAACCGCCTTCTGTTCGCCTTCCAAAACGTGCAACTTCGGGGCCACGCCTTTTTCGCGCAACTCCTTTAATTGCTCGCTCACGTATTGCAGCGGATTCTGCTTGATCATTTGCGTTCCTTGTTCGGACATAGGATATCTCCCTTTTTTGGTGCACCTGTGGCAATCCTGAGCGAAGCGAAGGATCTCAACGTTGGAAAAGGCGGGGCGCCAGCGCTTGAAGGACTCTCCTGCATCACTCTACCGCGGACGCCGGGCACGTCAGCAAGCAAACTCGACAATACTTACAATACTTACTGTTCCCTCTTACTGGGGCAGCCCGTCAGGATACAACAAAATTTTCCCAGCCAGTCCGCCCTGTAACTTTGCGAATGCATCTTCAAATTGCTCCAATTTTACGCGCTCGCCAAACAGCGGCTCCAGGTTCAATCTTCCGGCCTTCAACAGCGCCGTCATTTGCACCCAGGTTTCATACATCCGGCGCCCGTAAATTCCCTGCACAATCGCGCCCTTGAAAATGACGTCGTTCACCAAGTCCAGCGGCACATTTTCCGTAGGAATTCCCAGTAGCGAAGCCCGCCCACCCGCTCGCAGGGCCTTAAATCCTTGCTGAATCGCGGTCGGATTTCCGCTCATCTCCAACAGCACATCCACGCCGGTGGAATTTGTTTCGCTCAGAATTTTTGCAACTGCATCTTCCGCCGCAGGATTCAATACTACATCCGCGCCCATTTTCTTGGCCATTGCGCGCCGCTGCTCGTTGGTTTCCGTTGCAAACACCGTCGAACTTCCGCACGCCTTCGCCACCGCAATGGACATCAATCCAATCGGCCCGCACCCAGTAACCAGCGCAGTACGCCCCGCAATTGGTCCCGCCAAAACGGTATGCACCGCGTTTCCCAGCGGATCGAGAATCGCGCCATACCGCTCCGGAATCGCGGGATCCAGTTTGATGATATTCGCAGCGGGAATTTTCACGAACTCCGCGAACGCGCCATCCTGGTCAATCCCGATAATCTTCAGGTTCTGGCAAATGTGCGCTTCGCCGACGCGGCATTGGTGGCAATGTCCGCAATTTACGTGCATTTCCGCGCTGACAAAATCTCCCGTCCGGACCGCTTCAACTTCGCTGCCGACCTTTTCCACCACGCCGCAAAATTCGTGCCCGAGAGTCACCGGAGGCTTAATCCTTCCCTGCGACCACCGGTCCCACCCATAAATGTGTAGATCCGTCCCGCAAATCGAAGCGGCCCGCACGCGCACCAGCACGTCCGTCGATCCAAATGCCGGCGTCGTCGCTGTTTCCAGCGAGAGTCCCCGCGCCGCATGCATTTTCCGCAATGCCTTCATCGCGCCCCGTGCAGGTTTGTTTCTGCGAGAAAATTCCTTACTGCGACCTTCGTATTTACGTGTCCGCAAGCGATGTTAACACACGCCTCGGTTCGCCTCGGGCGGCTGGCTTCAGTCCGCTGGCTCGATGCCGAACCGCGCGAACCGATCAGAAATCGCGCCACATGTTTGCGCCACACACACCGCGGCGAGTGCTCCGGTGAATACATCCATCGTGTAATGCGCTCGCAAAACCAAAACTGCGGCAACTTCGAATAACACCACACAAGCGGCCAGGACCGCCCGCCATGCCCGCCGCAATCGCGCCAGCTCGATTGCGCCAAACACGGCAATTGCCGTGTGTCCGCTGAAGAAAAAATCGTTGGCAACTCCATACGTCACCAGCAGCGAAGGAAATCCCGGATCGTGCCAGATGATTCCCGGCGGCGCAGGCAGCGAACACAACGCCTGCATCACTTGCCGCGTAACCAGCAGCATCGCGAGGCCAAGAAACGGACGCAGTTGGCCCGCGAAAATCCAGCTGCCGAGAAGAAAGATTGCGATCGCGTCAATCAGCGCCGAACTTGCAATCAGCAACGCGTTTGCCGCGCGCGGCGCGCCATGCAGATAAGCATTCAACGGAGCAGTCAGCCGGTGCAGCCCGTCGCCTATTCCTTGCGTCGGCGAAATCCGCGCTCCCAGCAGCGATTGCGTCCAGAACCAGATCGCCAAAGCAGCAAACGTGATCAGAATTCGCGCAGCCAGCGCTTTCTTCCTTGCGATTTTTCTGTCTTTCGCCCGCGTCGCGGCATCCGCATCGACAATTTCTTGCAGCGCTTCAGGCGAGCTCATTGCCAAGCTCCTTCACGCGCCGTAAATCCAGCTTTCCGGTTCCCAAGTATGGCATGGCCTCGATGTGCCGAAATTGGTCCGGCCGCGGCTTCCACAGCGCCGGCAAATCAACGTCGGCGAATCGGGCGAGACATGCTTGCAGCGCCTCTTCGCTTAGCGTGTGCAGCACAATCAGTCGTTCCCCTTTTCGTTCGTCTGGAATCGCCGTCACCACAAATACTTGTTCCGCCGCTCCGGCGATTTCCTGCAGCTGGTCTTCGATTCTTATGTGCGGCACCATCTCGCCGCCAATTTTGCTGAAGCGGCTCAAGCGATCCGTGATGCGAACAAAACCATCTTCGTCGATCGTTGCTATGTCGCCGGTGTTGTACCAGCCGTCCTGTAAAACTTCCGCTGTTTTCTCTGGCCGGTTCAAATACCCGCGCATCACGTTTGGCCCGCGCACCAACAACAATCCTGGCCGATTGATCGGCTGTACGGCTCCAGTCTCTGGATCGACGATGCGCAGAACAATTCCCGGCAACGGATGACCGATGCTGCCGCGCTTGGCTCCGACCTGCCGGAAAGATGCCGCGCGAAAATCCGCTGTGTTCACGGAAACGACGGGCGAACACTCCGTGCAGCCGTAGCCTTCGAGCGGCCGAATTCCAAAGTGATCTTCAAATGCTTCCGAAACGCGCGCCGGCAATTTCTCCGCGCCGGCCATCACAAAACGTAAACTTCCAAAATCTTCCGGCGCGCATCGTCGCGTGTAAGCCTGCAAAAACGTCGGCGTAGCCAGCATCATCGTAACCTTATACTGACTCACCAATGTGCCGATGGTTCGCGAATCGAGCGGGCTGGGATGGTATACGACTCCGACTCCCGCTGCGCTCGTCAGAGCCAGAGTTCCCGTGAATCCGAAAGAGTGAAAGAACGGCAGGATTCCCAGAATGCGGTCATCCCGGTGCAGCATAAAGACTTGATTCAACTGCTCGACGTTCGCCGCAACGTTATACTGCGTGAGCAGTACGCCTTTGGGATCGCCGGTCGATCCACTGGAAAAAATAATTGTCGCCACGTCATCGAGTTTGGTTGGTTTCTTATTTCCGCAGATTCGCTCGATCGCACCGATCGGAAAAAACAGCGCCGCGCACAACGCGGACAATCTCTCTCCGAATCGCGGTTTTTCAGCCAGATCCTCGAGATAAATAGGGGTCGCCGGCGGCTGCACCTTGACCTTTTCAAGAAATAGTCTGGAGGTCACCACGGTCTGCAAACCGCTCTGCCGCGCGCACGATTCCAGCACTGAATTCGAAGCCGTATAATTCAGGTTTACCGGAATTTTTCCGGCGAGCATCGCCCCCAGATTTACCAGCGCTCCGCCAATCGAAGGCGGTAACAGCACACCGACCGCTTCCTGGTCCTTCCAATGTGGCCGGAATCGCCGCGCCAGAAAAATTGTTTTCACCAGCGCCGAAAAAAAATTCAGTTTCGGCGTGCGCATGTCCGCCATCGCAAAACGCAAAGGATGCTGGCGCGCCGTCTGGATAAAGGATTCCGGAATCGTTTTCATTTGCCGCTTGCGCCGGGCAAACGCGTCCGCGCCGAGTTCCAGCACCGCCTGCCGGGCTTCAGTCGACGAGACCGTCGCGGGCAGCGGCTTACCAAACGTCACGCGCACTGGATAGGGAATTTTTCGTGGCCACTTCCAGAAAAATTTCCCTCCAGAAAAACTGAAAATCGACCCCCAAATTCCATCGATGTGCATGGGAATCACCGGCACATCCACTCCCTTCAGAATTCGTTCCATACCGCGGCGAAACGGCATCATCTGACCGATGCGCGTCATCTGGCCCTCCGGGAAGATGCATACCAGTTCGCCATTCTGAAGAGCCTTGGTGGCCTCGCGCAGCGCGTGAATCATTTCGCGCGGCCCTTGCTGCGCGGAAATCGGAATCACACCCAGCATTTTTGCGAACGGTTTCACCACTGGATGCTCGTAGGAATCCTTGAACATCAAAAAGCGCACTGGTCGATCGATCGAAGCAATCACCAGCGCCGCATCAGCCATTGAAGCATGGTTCGGCGCCAGCAAAGCTCCTCCCCGCGCCGGCACGTGCTCCGCTCCGGCGATGTCCATGCGGTAGATGGTGTGCGTCGCAAACCACAACAACAGCCGCATTAGCGAATCCGGCAGCAGCCACACCGTGTAAACGGCGGCGCCCAACGAGACTAGGGCCGTCGCGGCGAAAAAAGTTCGCAAACCAACGTGCAGGTAGTGCGTAAACCCGGAATAGATCGCCGATGCGATGACCACACCAACAAACGAAAGCCAGTTGGCGTAGGCGATGACGCCACCTTTTTTGTCTTGGTCTGGGCGGTGTTGGATTAACGCGCTGATTGGAACAATGAAAAATCCGCCGCCGAAGCCCAGCGCGACGAGCAGACCGAAGACCTGCACGAACGACAGCACCGGCAGCGACAATAAACAGCCAAAAATCGCCATGCCGATCCCGCCAAGAGGAATCAATCCGTATTCAATTTTTCCGCCGGAGAGGTAGCCAGCGGCAAAACTTCCCACGCCAATGCCGATGGCCAGCGCCGCCTGCAAATAGCTTCCGCGCGTTTCGTTGAGATGCATGATTTCGCGGCCGTAAAAAACGATGACAAATTGCAGCAGCGCGCCGAGAAACCAAAAATAAGTATTGCCGATGATTGCCAGCTTCAGCGCGCGGTCCGGACGTACCAGCCGCCACTGGGCGCCCAGATCGCCAAAAATGTTGAATCTGAATTTTTTCCGTGGATCGCTGGCAGGCACGCGAGTGATCAGAAAACTAGCGCCCAGCCCAATCAGTGAACAAGCGCCATAAATCATTCCTGCGGTAGCGGGACTGCCTTGAAATTGCTGCGCCAAAAACGATCCCGCCACGGTCCCGGAAATGATGGCCACAAATGTAGTCAGTTCCAGAACGCCGTTTCCCCACGACAGCAGTTCGGGAGGCAGCAACTCAGGAAGCAGGCCGTACTTGGATGGTCCGAAGAAAGCGGCCTGCGTACTGGCCAGGAAAATTACAAGATAGGCAAGATAGGAATTCCCCTGATAGAACGCAAAAATCGCAAAAAGCATCGCAGCAATTTCGAAGATCTTCGTTGCAATGGTCACGCTGCGCTTGCTATAGCGGTCGGCGAGAAAACCGCCGGTCATGGAAAAAAGCAAGAAGGGAATCGCGAAAAGATTCCCGATCAGAAAAACGCCAAAATCTTTTTGTGCGGTGGTGGGATTCTGGCCGAGAATCAGATAAATGACAAAAAATTTAAGGCCGTTGTCGTTGAACGCGCCTTGAAACTGGGTGGCAATCAGGCTCCAGAAACCGCGTCGCCAGTTTTTAGAATTCTCAGGCCAATTCTGCGGCCCTGCTGTGGGCATTGCCGGTCCCTCCGGGAAGCGGGCAATCGCGCGTCGCAATCGTCGACTGATCGGGATGAAACGTTAACACGGGAATTCCCTCCGCGCTGAGATAGAAGCAACGGCGCCTCGTGCGCTTCGATTCTCTCCCGCGGCTACTGTTCGCATCTGCAAAATTTTGCAAAAGGTTGCGCAAATCGGCGAGAAAGATCGGTCAGACGTCGCACAGGTCGACCGCTTGCCGTAGCGATGTAAGCGGGTCATGCACCGGCACGAACTCGTGCGCGACGTAACCGTGGAAGTTCACTGCCGCGATGCCGCGCATCACGCCGTCCCACTGCACTTCCTGCGTCCCGTCAAGTTCGTGTCTTCCCGGAACGCCCCCGGTATGGAAGTGTCCGATCCAATCAATATTTTTCTGGATGGTGCGCACCAGATCACCTTCCATGATTTGCATGTGATAGATGTCGTAAAGCAGCTTCACGCGCGGCGAATTCACGGCCTGCACCACTTGCACCCCCCATGCGCTGTGATCGCACATGTAATCGTGGTGATCCACTTTGCTGTTCAGCAGCTCCATGCAGATCGAGACGCCGTGGTCTTCGGCAATTTTTTTCACGCGGTTTAAGCCCAGAATTGCATTTTTCGCGCCTTCTTCGTCGGACATTCCCCCGCGATTGCCGGAAAACGTAATTACATTGGGCACGCCGGCCTTAGCCGCTAGCGGAATGTATTTGCGAAGACCTTCCTCAATCCTGGCGTGGTTTTCCATGCGGTTTATCGCACTGCCGATTTCGCCGCCGCCCGCGTAACCCATGCTGCAAACCAGACCGTAGTGCGCCGGAACTTCGAATTCTTCAGGATTGAGCAAATCGATGCCCTGCAATCCGATCTGTACCGCATATTCGCAAAGCTGTTCGATGGGTATCTTCTGATAGCACCAGCGCGAAACCGATTGCCGAATATTACCTTTTCGCTTGCTGGGGGCGGCGGCTCCCTGCGGCCAGGTGACGGAGGGCAGCGCAGCCAGGGTGGCACCCGAAACGGCGGTCTTAAGCAAGCTGCGACGCGACACATTAGACATGGCTGTCTCGCAGAGTGTAACGAAGATGCTTGCGAAGTCGAGAGGAATTTGCGTTAGCTATTTTACTTTCTCCACAATGCCAATTTTTTCCAGCGCCGTTAGATACTCGACCACCCACTCCAATGACACCGGCCCGTATTCCGCGGACACGGCGTCGCGTATCTGCTGCACGTTGCGTTTGCCATCCGCAAAGTTCAAAACCTCGTAAGCGTACTCTTCGCCCCCTCCCCACAATCCTTCATAGCTGAGTAACTTCGGCGTTTCAACGCCGGCGGCTTTCGCGTGGTCCGTGAAATAGTCATAGCCAAACACCGTGAGCGGCCCTTTTAACTTGGCGCTTCGCCGAAAGCTTGGGTGTCTATCGTTTCCAACGGGCGGCATTGCTGGTTTACTGGCAGCCCCAGAACAAAACAATTTCTCATAGCGATCTTCATAACGCGTGGTCTGATAGCCAGGGACGGCTCTGGAAGGCATGCTATTCGCGGAAGCCTCAATCGCGGTTTCGAAGTCCAGATTCTGCTTCAAGAAATTGCAAGCTTCAGGATCGAGAAGACTCAACGACATCATCAGTCGCCTTTGGGCCTCAGCCTCACGAACCTTACTTGCCGACCAATCGATTGCTTTGACCGAAAATCTGAGATCCGGTTCGTTCAACGCCAAAAAATACCCGCTGGCGGCGCCGATGAAGGCAGCGCGTTTCAACTTTGTCGGATCGATATTCGCGGCTGAATCAAAATTAGTGTGAATGTAGCGGTCAGGCCAATCGTTCAAATAAATCGTGGGAATTCCAAACGACGAATCCTGGTACACATCGTGGTCGCTGCCCATCGTAAACGCGGAATACTCGGCGCGCAGCGGCTCCCTGCCGCCTTCCGGCGCCACCATCGGATATTCCGATTCTCCGGTCGCAGCGAATTTGTACGACACCTCGTTCACCCACTCCGCAAACGACCACGCCACATCCTGCACAAAACTCGGCAAGCTCATTGGCCCACGAGTCACGTGGAACACCGCTTTTGTTTCCGGCCCTCCTCCCACCATGTCCATATGAATCACCGCTTTGATGCGTTTGGCGAACTCCGGCTTGGCATTCAGGAGCGCCATGGTGCCTTCAATTTCTGGCGGAAAGATAAATCGGACCGTGCGCGCCGGTTGAGGCAGTTTTTTCTCGCTGATTAATTTCTGTAGCGTTCGCGCTACTTCCAGAATCGTCACGCAGCCGCTGGCATTGTCATTCGCGCCTGGCCGTTGATGATCCAGGTGGCAAGAAAATGCAATCTCTTGGTCTTTCAGTTTCGGATCAGCGCCGAGAATCGTCGCGGTCACCACCTCGTAGTTCCCCGAATGCTGCCCCGCCTTCACCACCGCATGCAGAGTAATCTTCTCGCCTTTCGCCAGCCGCTCTTTCAGTGCGCGCGCCGTCTTCAGTGAAACCATGAACGCAAAAGTCTTGTTCGGCGAAAACGTCTCGAGATGCCCCCATCGAATCAGGTTCTGATCGTCACCGCTCCATGCCGTTTTTTGATTCTGCGCGAAACTGACAATTCCCGCCGCGCCGAATTTTCCTACCGCCAGATCCTGTACCGCGCCCGGCTGCGCACTCACCAAAACAATTTCCCCTTTCACATCTTTCCCGGAGTAGTCGCTCTGCTTCGTTCCCGGGCCCACATCCACCAACTCCGTCGTCGCATCCCCGCTTTCGCTGTCCTCGGCCAGCGCCACCGGCTCGGCCTCATAACTCGCGAGCTTGAGTGCGTACACGGGCTCGCAATCGGTATTGAAAACCATCTTCCCATCTGCAATTTTCTCCTGGTCGCAAACGTGTGGGCCGCCAGAGCCTAGGTCAATCAGTTCGCCAACCTCCGCGTCCCAGGCCGGCCGCGAACGCTGCGTGCCATAGAAAATCTTTCCGTCCGCCGGGAACTGGAGAATCGCGACATCACTCAAGCCATACGCACGCAATCGTTCCGCCACCAGTTCCGCAGCCGAATGAAATCCTTGTGAGCCGCGCGACCGGTGGAATCGCGCAATCCCTTCCAGATTCCGTTTTGCCGTCTCGCCGCTGAGCTCATTCGCCAGCACGGCCACGTCTTTTTCAGGCAGCAGCGGTGGCTTCTGAGCCAAAACCCCGCCGCCGATGGTTAGCCACGCTGCGACCGCCATCCATATAAGTCGCCTCAAGGGAACCTCCGCAAGCGCCCGCATTCTATACCGTAACCGCAAAGAGGACGGCAAAGTCCCGCTCTAAATGCTTCGCCAGATCGCAGCATTCCGACTGCGCAATCTTTTCCATCGAGCATACGTAGTATTCTTGAGAGCCAAACTATGTCCATTAGCGCGTCGCCAACCGACCAAGCCTC
>Ga0193729_1002100_pt1 | contig 10003 bp, 6 predicted proteins | sample U1c2metaG_FD_143036 | JGI IMG/M metagenome (GOLD analysis project Ga0193729, IMG submission 143036) | Soil microbial communities from a riparian zone of the East river system, Colorado, United States - U1c2 | ecosystem: Environmental > Terrestrial > Soil > Riparian zone | place: USA: East River... | reverse complement strand
ATACCTATTGGACTTTCGTCGCGGGTTGGCTGGCGATTTGCGGCATCATTCCTTTCAGCGGCTTCTGGTCCAAAGATGAAATCCTCTGGAACGCTGCTTCGACCACACACATTCCGCTCGGTTGGTTGGTTTGGCTGGTGGGAACGATCGCGGCAACCTGCACGGCGTTTTACATGACGCGTCTGATGGCGATGACGTTCTGGGGCAAAGAAAGATTTCCCGAGCACCAACACAGCATGGAACACGAAGGCCATGCGCAAAAGAAAGAGCATCCGACTCCGAAGAAGAACGCGCACGTTCCGCATGAGTCACCAAAGTCGATGTGGGTGCCGCTGGTGGCGCTCGCGGTACTCGCGACTGTGGGCGGCTTTGTTGGCATTAGCACTGCGTTTACCGGCGGCAAAGAAGTTGGCGGGCGAATGAATATCGTCACGTGGTTGAATCCGATTATCTGGAATCCACAGACTCAGAAGTTCGGAAATGAACCTGAGTTTAATTCGATCACCAAATTGTCGGCGCGCTCTGAGGCAGAAAACCATCAGAACGAGAATGGGGGATTCAATCTCGCTCATGCTGTGGAATCAAAACTCGGCAGCGAAACCGCGACCGAATGGGTTTTCATCCTCCTCTCGCTAATCGTTGCGGGCATCGGCATCGGACTTGGTTTCCTGTTCTACATAAAGGACACACGTTTGCCGGATGTCTGGGCGGCGCGTTTGCGGCCCCTGTATGAGGCCAGCTATCACAAATATTGGATTGATGAATTTTACGGTTGGGCCGTCACGCGGCGCACGATGGATCTGGCGCGCGGCGTTTTCGCATTCGATTCGAAAGTAGTTGATGGCGCGGTGAATGGAACGGCCTGGCTGACGCGCTTGACCAGCAAGATCACCGGCGCCACGGATAAATACCTGGTTGATGGCCTGGTCAATGGGATCGCTAACTTTGTAGTTACCTTAATGTCGCCAATCGTGCGCGCGGCGCAGACCGGACTGACGGCGAATTATGCGCTGGTGATGGTGATTGGATTGCTCGTCGCCGTGGCGATTTATTTCGTAAAGATATTCTAAGACTGGAGCGCAACCGTCCCGGTTGCCGGTTGGAAACGTTGCTGCAAGCGAGGATGCTTGCGCTCCAGTCAAACAACACGAGGACTGACGTGTTCACAAACAACCTTCTCTCGATCATCACGTGGCTGCCGGCGGTTGGCGCGATCCTGATTCTTGGTCTGTTCAAGAAAGAGCAGAATCAGATCATCAAGAAATTCGCGACCGCGTGGCTGGCGCTCGATTTCATCATCTCGCTGTGGCTGTTCGGATATGACCGGGTCGCGGGTGGTTTTCAGTTTCTCGAAGATCGCCAATGGATTCCGGTGATCGGCGCGCGCTATCAAATGGGCGCAGACGGAGTGGCGGTGTTGTTGCTGGTGCTGACGACGTTTCTCGGTGTCCTGGCCGCATTGTCGTCTTGGAACTACATACAAAAGCGCGAGAAGGAATACTACGTCCTGTTGTTGGTTTTGCAGACGATGGTGCTCGGGGTTTTCTCGTCGATGGATCTCTTCCTCTTCTATTTGTTCTTTGAAGTCAGCTTAGTGCCGATGTACTTCCTGATTGGAATTTGGGGAGGTGACAATCGCCTCTACGCGGCCATCAAATTCTTTCTCTACACGCTGGTCGGATCGGTCGTAATGCTGCTCGGTGTTCTGAAAATGTATTTCCTGACGCAGGACACGGCCCTGACGTCTAGAGTAACTCAAGCGACCATGGATCTGCTCGCGGGTAATCCCAAAGCGACGGCGATGGTGGCGTCAACCATTCAGCAAGCCGCACAAAACGGCACGGGAACTTTCAGCATCCTCTATATTCAGTCCGTCGGTTCGGTTATTCCGATGGGCACGCTGCAGGTGCTTTTGTTCTTTGCTTTCGCGCTCGGCTTTGCGATCAAGGTGCCGATGTGGCCGTTTCACACGTGGCTGCCTGATGCTCACGTTGAAGCGCCGACTGCCGGCTCAGTAATTCTCGCCGGCATCCTGCTGAAACTGGGAACCTACGGCTTCTATCGTTTCAATTTGCCGATGTTTCCGAAGGCTTCGATGGATGAAGCGTTCTTCGGCAAATTCGGCGTGCGCAGCATCATGATATTTCTGGCGATCGTGTCGATTATTTATGGCGCGCTCGCGGCAATGTATTTCGTCGTAAAGAAAGACGGCGATGTGAAAAAGCTGGTCGCCTATTCGTCCGTTTCATCGATGGGCATCGTCATGCTCGGACTGTTCGCGCTGAATCCGAACGGTCTGAATGGCGCCGTCCTGCAGATGATCAATCACGGCATTTATTCGGGTGCGCTGTTCCTTTTGGTCGGAATCATTTATGAACGCCGGCACACGCGCAAAGTCTCCGAGTTCGGCGGTCTTTCGCATGTCATGCCGGGTTACTCGGCAATATTTCTGGCGATGGCCATGACCGCGATCGGCTTGCCGTTGCTGGCGGTTTTCATCTCGGAATTCCTGGCGATGCGGGGCGCATTCGAAGCAAATCCCGTATGGGCCGGTTGGGCCGGCCTCGGAATTATTCTAAACGCCGCTTACATGCTCTGGCTTTATCAGCGAATGTTCTTTGGCGAAATTGAAAACGAAAAGAACAAGCTGCTGCCGGATTTGAGTGGGCGCGAATGGGCCTACATGATGCCGCTCGTGGTCATGTCACTCTGGATCGGAATCTATCCCGGGCCTTTCCTGAGATACATCGAGAAACCGGTGAACGCGATTGTGAAGCAGATAAGACCGACTTATCAGATACCCGGTGAGCCGGCAACCGCGACCAGCGCGCCGGTCCAGATCATACAGAAGTAATTTTTAAAATTGGTTCAATGGTTCAATGAATCAATGATTCAATCGACAAGAATGCTATTTCTTTTTCAAACCACCGGCCTATTCAACTTCCGCGATCTGCAGTTGATCGCGCCTGAGTTGATCATCACTGTCGCCGCGTGTGCCGCGCTGGTGATGGAAGTGATCCTGCCTTACAAGCTCGGCAAATGGACCGCGTACTCTTCCCTCGCGGGTATTGGTCTGGCCTTCGTTTCGCTGGGCGCGCAGTTCCTCAGCATGGGCGGCACGTTTCGTTTCGCTTCGCTCACAAATCTGTCGCCGATCGACGGTTTCTACGGGATGGTGCGCATCGATGGTTTCGCTTTGCTCTTTCGCGCGATCTTTCTGATTGCCGCCGCGCTGGCGATTGCCATTTCGATCCGCTTTCTGGACATCGAGCGCGAACAGCACGGCGAATACTACTCGCTGATTCTGTTTGCCACCGTCGGCATGATGTTCCTCGGCAGCGGCTATGATTTGATCTCGCTTTACATCTCGCTCGAGCTGATGGCCCTGACGTTCTATGTGCTGGTTGCCTTCACCAAACGCGAACGCCGCTCAAACGAAGCGGGGATGAAATACTTTCTGTTGGGAGCGTTTTCATCAGGAATTCTGCTTTACGGTATGTCGGTGCTTTATGGCGTGACCGGCTCAACAAATCTCGGCGAGATTGGTCGAAACCTTAGCGCCACCGGGGAATTAAGACCGTTCGTGCTGATCGGAATGATCGCATTGGCCGCCGGACTATTTTTCAAGGTCGCCGCGGTGCCGTTCCACATGTGGGCGCCTGATGCTTACGAAGGCGCGCCCACGTCGGTCACAGCTTTTCTCTCGACCGGATCGAAAGCTGCGAGCTTTGCTCTCTACGCTCGAATCTTCTTCGTTGCTCTTGGTCCGATGCAAGTTGATTGGGCCCCGCTGCTTGGGATAGTCGCAGCCTTAACAATCGTGGTTGGCAACTGGGCCGCGATCACGCAGGAAAATTCCAAGCGGCTGCTGGCCTACTCTTCAATTTCGAATGCCGGCTATCTGCTGCTGGCGATTATTGCGAACAACAGTTACGGCAACATCGGCCTGGTAATTTATCTGGTGGTGTACACGCTGATGAACATGGGAGCGTTCGGCGTGATCATCAGCCTGCGAAGGCGCGGGATCATCGGCGACAACGTCGATGACATGACGGGCCTGGCGCAAAAAGCTCCGGGGATGGCGGCCATGATGGCAATCTTTATGCTGTCACTGGGAGGCTTGCCGGGGACCGGCGGATTCATCGGTAAATATTTTCTGCTCTGGGGTCTGCTCAGTCGCGGCGAGACCGATCACAAGTCATGGTATTACTGGCTGGCGGGCTGGGCAGTCATCAACATCGTCGTATCCTTCTATTACTACATTCGATTCATTCGGGTCATGTACCTGGGTGATCGGATTGCTGACGAACAACCCTTAACGATGTCTCCGGCGTTAAAGACCGCAATGGTTGCGGCGCTCGTCGGCATCATCGTTATCGGCGTCTATCCACAGCCATTCATCGTGCTCGCGCAGAAGCTGATCCCGGCCATCGCCGCACCTGCGACTCCCGCAGCCTCGAACAATCCAGCATCTTCGCAGTAAACTAAGGACATGCAGAATGGTTTGCCGGGCGCAGATCTAATCGAAGCTGGTCTCGCTGATTTGCACGCAGGGCGTGAGAGTATCGCCGCGCTGCTGGTTGCGATCGGCTCACCACGTCTTCGACGATTGGGTCTCGACGTTCCCGAACATCACTGGACATGCCCCGAACATCGCCTCTACCACCTGTTGGCGGCAGATGATTCTGATTCCGCCCATTCGCGTTACAATGCCTATATCCGCAGACTAGTTAGTTATGAACGAGCAGCGGAATGCGAACAGGGAATTACCCTCGAAATGAAGCTTGTAGAATTCTTGTCGCGCTTTGATGATGCTCCAGATCAAGAGGTGATTCACTAACCAAATGTCTCACCCAGTAGACCCGCCTTGTCGATAACTCTCTATCTCTTTTACTTCTTCGCTGCAATCTCGATCTGGCTTGGATTGCTTTCGCTTCGCGGGGGCGTTCGTTTCATTCGGTACCTCCAATCCGAGTTAACAAAGGAGTATCCGGAGTTCACGCCGTTCGTCACCGTGTTCATGCCTTTGCGCGGAATCGATGAGGGCCTGCGAGATAACATCAACGCGATCTTTGCTCAGGATTATCCGACTTTCGAAATCGTCTTTGTCGTGGATCGCGCTGACGAACCGGCGTTGGCGGTGGTTGAAGCGGCCCGTCATTCGTTCGCCGGCGTGGTTGGGCCAGTAATGCAATTTGTAATCGCCGGCCCGGCAGTCGACGAGGGTCAGAAAGTTCACAATCTGATTTTTGCGATCGATCATGCGCATCCTCAAAGTGACGTCTTTGCTTTTATCGATTCAGACGCGCGACCAAATAGCCAGTGGTTGCGTTCGTTGGTTGCGCCACTTAACGATGAAAGTATTGGTGCGACGACCGGCTATCGCTGGTTCGTTCCGGTGCGCGGGGGAATTGCTTCGCAGTTGCAGTCCGTTTGGAATGCGGCAATTGCTTCTGCCTTAGGCGCGAATGGTCAGAAGAATTTCTGCTGGGGCGGCTCGACGGCCATTAGCAGAACGACATTTGAATCATGCAAAGTAAGTGAGAGCTGGCGCGGCACAGTGTCCGATGATTTTGCGATGACGCGGGCGTTGCATAAAGCGAGTGTGCCGATCAAGTTCGTCCCGCAATGCCTGACGCCGTCGTTTGAAGACTGCACCTGGCCCCAGCTGATCGAATTCACCACGCGGCAACTAAAGATTACGCACGCTTACGCAGCCCACCTTTGGAAGTCAGTGTTAATCGGCAGTGCAATCTTCGTGCTTACGTTTTTTGGCGGCATGGCCCTGGTGATTGTGCGCGCCGCGATGCATTCTTCCTTCGCCACGCCGTTATTTCTTGTGCTGATCATTTTCGTATTGGGCGCGATGAAGTCTCACCTGAGACTGCGCGCGGTAGCGGCTATCATTAACGATGAACAAGCCCACTCATTCAGCTCAACTGTCGCTCACATCACCTTGTGGCCTCTGGCTTCGGCGCTTTATCTCTACAACGCGGTGGCCGCGGCAGTTTCTCGCCGGATCATCTGGCGGGGAATTACCTATCAATTGAAATCGCCAGATGAAACTGTCATCATTCGCCGCGAAAACGAAGAACACGTTTAGAGTCGGGCTACTGCCCGACCTGAGCGGGCGGTAGCCCGCTGCTAAACGAATTACCGGGATGCCCAACAAAGCAGCGCAACTGGTCCAGCTCATCCGCTCAACCAAACGCGAAAAGCGTCTGGGTACGGTAATCCTGTTCGTCACCTCGCGCTGCAATTCTTTTTGCCGCACCTGTTTTTATCACGCAGAGCTGAATCAACCCGGCGACCTGACTTTTGCACAGATCGAGAAAGTCTCGCGCACTATGCCGCCGATTACTGACCTCTGGCTCTCCGGCGGCGAGCCCACCCTGCGTCACGATGCTTCAGAGATCATCGATATGTTCGTGCGCCATAACGGTGTGCGACGCTTGATCATTCCGACGAATGGCCTGGTGAAGTCTCGCGTCTATGACATTGTCGATCGCGCGCTGGCGTCGCACCGGTCGTTGGATTTATATCTGAACATCGCGCTCGACGGTCAGGGAGAAACGCACGATCGTATTCGCGGGGTGCCGGGACACTGGGAGAAGACGCTTGATTGTATCGATGAGCTGTATCCGCTGAAAGAAAAGTATGGAGATCGATTGCGGTTGAATGCGAACACAGTCGTGTGCGCAGACAATTACCAGGAGGTCGAGCAACTGGCGGAATTCATTTGGAACAGCTTCCGGCTCGACGGCCACTATTTCAATATAGTGCGCGGCGATACAACGGTTGGCGATGAGATTAAGCAGGTCCCACCTGAAGTCCTGCCATCGATGTATTCGTATATTTCGCAACTGACGAAACAATATGGTGATCGGATGTTTGCCGATGACGATGCGACTAAACGATTCGTGAAGAACGTCGCTTATGTCGGGACGATCACCACGCATTATCGAACGCAGCGCGCAAACTTTAGTCAATCGACGGCCTGGCCGTTTGCGTGCACCGCCGGCGAGACGATCGCCGTGATCGATTACAACGGCGATGTGCGCGCCTGCGAGCTGCGAGAAAAATTCGGCTCACTCAAAGACTACGACTATGATTTCGAGGCGCTGTGGCAATCGGAGGATCGGCGCGCGGAATTGCAAACGATCGATGGCGGAAAGGCTTGCTGGTGCACGCATGTGTGCTTCATTCATGACTCGATGCGGCACTCGCGTCGCGCGTTGTTAGTCGAAGCGCCTAAAAACTATCTGACGCGCGGATCGTGGTAATCGGTTCCATCCCAACTATCGTGTCAGCAGATGATGATAAGGAAGAGATCAATCGCAAGTCCGGTCTCGCCTACGCGGCCGGCTTCTCGCTTTTTGCCGCAGTGCTGGCGGGACTAATTGCCGGGTGGTTGCTTGACCGTTGGCTGGGGACAAGTCCCTGGTTATTTATCACCGGAATAATTCTGGGCGCCGGCGCGGGCTTTTACGAGCTTATTCGCTCAGCCTCGAAAATCTCTTAAGAGAAGTCGCGATGGCCTGAAAAATCTCGCCAAAACTCCGTCGCCGCCCGTCTAAGAAAGTTGTTGACCAAGCGCCTGTTCAGCATGCTATATTCGAATGAACACAGGGTGCATAGGCCCGGTGGCCCCTCCACCAAGCTTTCATTGATCCAGCCTCACTTTCGAACACTCGGCAGTTTACGCACAGAGGGACTACTGTATGAAGATCCGAGCCTTGGCTTTGCGCAGATGTTTCGTTTCGCTTTGTTGCGCGAGTTTCGCGGTATTGGCCTGCGCGGCCTCATCGCCGTCGTCTGCCGCGCCTGCAATCACGCCGTCACTGTTCACCGTCTCATCCGGCTCGACCAGGGCGGTCGCCCTCGAGTCTGTGTCGATGCTGGCGGAGCCTTTTTCCTTAACTTCCGAAGGGAACTTTAGTCCCGCCGATCCGCGCACCCGCATAACCCTGTTCTGCACGAACCTTGACTTCCTGTCGGGCGAGCCGGGGAACGCTTTGACGGCTGATGCGCAGGATGCGGCCGGAACGATATATCCGCTCAAGGTTGAGTACGTCGGAACGGTGCCCAACTTTGACGGCATTTACATGGTGGTGGTCCGTCTGAATGATCTGATGCCTGCAAACCTTGGGGATGTGCTGGTTCGATTGAACCTTCACGGCCTGGCGAGCAACCGGGCGCGGGTGGCGATAGGACAAATCGGCGGTGGACCCGCGGATGATTCGGCGCCGAATCCCGCGCCTGCGACTCCGCCGGGAGCCGCGACGCCATTGACCCTCGCGCAATATCAAGCGCAATTCAACAACCCGGCGTTCGCATCGGACAACGATTTAAAGAGATTTCTCGAGCAATCAAGCTGGGGACAACGCGGCGACGATTCGGATTTCAATCATCTTCGCGCCATCGGTATTCCGGCCTATATCAATGAGCAGTTCAATACGGCGCCGCAGTTCGTTGATTCGTCGACCGATCCGAAATTCGCGCTGTCGTCGGACTATCCATTTCAGCCGTCTTATCCACAGTTCTACCCGGCGAGCCCGCCGGCGCCGCTCTGTGATGCGAACTGCACCCGAGATTTCTACACGCTGTATCCGCTTCAGAAGCAGTTCATGCTGAATGCGCTGACGCAGCCCGACCAATTGCGACAGCGAGTCTCTTTCACATTTCACAAATTCGTCGTCGTTGGCGGTCAACAATTGAACACTACCTGCAAACGATCGATCGAAACTCGTTCGGGAATTTCCGCCAAATGCTTTTCGAGGTTTCGCTGAATCCCGGCATGGGCGAGTATCTCAACATGCGTGGCAATTCGGTTATCTCGCTCGCAAATCCGACGCCCAACGAAAACTATGCGCGCGAGATCATGCAATTGTTTTCAATCGGTGTTGATGCGTTGAACCAGGACGGCACGCCGGTGCTGGATGCGCAGGGCAATCGGGTGCCAACTTACGATCAAACCAGTATTACTAATTTGGCGCGCGTGTTTACGGGTTGGGACCTTGACGTCAATAAGATTTCACCGGTTGACGGTACCTCAAGCTCTGCGAACTATCAGGATCCGATGGTGCCCAACGTCAACCGGAACAGATACGACACGAATCAGAAGACCTTACTGGTTGATATTCGAAGCCCAAATCCGGTGGTGATTCCCGCATGCGGTTCACCTTGCACCACTGGGACGTCATCGCAGCAGCTGGCCGCGGATCAGGCGTACGCCACTACGTCGCTTAATTCGGCGATCGATAATCTTTTCTTTCACTCGAATACTGGTCCATACGTTTGTATTCAGATGATTCACCAGCTTGTCACCAGCAATCCGAGTCCTGCTTACGTGGGGCGTTGCGCGGCCGCGTTTGCTAACAATGGTTCCGGTGTGCGGGGAGACCTGAAGGCCGTAATCACGACGATTCTGCTTGATCCTGAAGCCCGTGGCGACGTAAAGACTGATCCGAATTACGGTCACCTGCGCGAGCCAGTTCTGCTGATGACGCATCTGTTGCGGGCCTTTAATGCTACGGACGCATCCAAAACTGACGGCGTGTTGGTGAGCAACAGTCCCAGTAACTTTAGTAGCAATCTTGGTCAAAACGTTTTCAATCCTCCGACGGTGTTTAGCTATTTTCCGGCCGACTTTAACTTGCCGGGCACGAATTTGTTCGCGCCGGAGTTTGGCATTCTCGATACTTCATCGAGCTACGCACGCGCGAACTTTATGAACACGCTGTTTGTAGCGAATGGCGGCAACGGCATTCCGGTGAGTGGCACTAATCGTCCGCAGGGAACGCAGATCAGCTTCGCCAGTTTCCAGGCGTTATCCACCACGCCTCAACAGTTGGTTGATGCGCTTAACGCCAGACTGATGCATGGCACGATGTCCGCGCAAATGAATGCCAGTATCGTTGCGGCAGTCACCGCGATAACCAATGCGACTCCGGCGACCCAGGCGCTTCAGCGAACCCAAACCGCGATTTATCTGGTCGCCAGC
>Ga0193729_1002099_pt1 | contig 10005 bp, 7 predicted proteins | sample U1c2metaG_FD_143036 | JGI IMG/M metagenome (GOLD analysis project Ga0193729, IMG submission 143036) | Soil microbial communities from a riparian zone of the East river system, Colorado, United States - U1c2 | ecosystem: Environmental > Terrestrial > Soil > Riparian zone | place: USA: East River... | reverse complement strand
ACGGTCTACGACAACATGACGCGTTCGATGCTGGATACGCCGCAACGCTTCCCGCGCGCCGGCAGCCAGAGCTATCCCTCGCCCGCCGCCGAAGCGAGCGCCGACGGCTCCACCACGGTTTATTTCAGCCCGAAACAACCCGACGGCGTGAAGCGCGGCAACTGGGTCCAGACCGATCCAAACAAAGGCTGGTTCCTGATCCTGCGTCTGTACAGCCCGCTCGAACCCTTCTTTACCAAGAAGTGGCGCCCGAGCGAGGTCGAGCTGGTGAAGTAGACACCTCAACAAAGAAACACTGAAAGGAGCCAACTCCTGAGAGGGCCCGTGTGCTTCACGGGCGGGGAGTTGACTTGCGGCGCGTTGCTTCCGCCGTCATCCTCTGCGGCGTGGCCACGGCTGAACTCCAATCCGCCCTCGCGCAATTCGTCATGTTCGCGCACTCGCTAAGAGGTGATGAGAAAAGCGAGGCGCGAGATTTTCTCGGACACTCCTTCTCTGCGCTTGGGCGGGGACAACCGCGCTCTCGCCAAAATGGGCCCGCTTGAATAAATAAAGGTGAACTGGGCATCCGGACCCTTACCCTCAAGCCCAACCACAAACGGATCACCGCCTACCACGCCTCGCTTGCCGACTTTGCGAAGCTCGGGTTCTGGACAAGGCTAGCGAAGCTGGCGCAGACGCGATCACGCAACCGGTTTTCGCTGCTTTCGCGCTTCTGCCTCCCTTCCTTGCATTCACATCAAACCTCAAACATCTGACATCAAACATCAGCGGCTTGCCGCGATATCGCTTCTCATCGGAAAAAGTTTCCGTTACTGTCGACTCGCGAATGGCGCGCCCAAGTTTCAGATGACTCCAGCTGAATTCAAAAGGAAGTGGGCGCGATATTCGGGTAAAGAAACCGCCGCGTATCAAGAGCACTTCAACGATCTTTGCGCGCTGCTCGATCAGCCGACCCCAGCGACGGCCGATCCAACCGGCAGCGAATCATTTTGTTTCCAAAAACGTGTCGTCAAGGATGCTGAACTCTTCGCGCTCGAAGAGTCCGACCACGTAAGAGAAGAGCCGGAGGCCGAGCGCGAGCGCGGGTTCGCGGACGTTTGGAAGAAAGGGTGCTTCGGTTGGGAATACAAAGGCAAAAAGAGAAATCTGGATGCAGCGTATCAGCAATTGCTCCGTTATCGCGAATCGCTGCTAAACCCACCGCTACTCGTCGTCTGTGATTTCGACCGCTACATCGTTCGAACGAACTTTAACGGCACCGTGCAGGAGACGCACGAGTTCGCGAACGCAAACATTGACGATCCGAAGATTCTACACTTACTCCGCGCTGTCTTCATCGACCCGGAATTGCTCAAGCCACAACGCACAACCGATGAAGTCACCGAAAAACTCGCGCAGCAAATTGGTGAAGTCGCCCGCTCATTGCAGCAGCGCGAATCGGTCGAGTTGATCGACGCTCGCTCGCGCCGCGAGCTTGCCGTTGCCCAGCGCAAAAATTTGCGCATCGCGCGTTTCCTCAACCGAATCGTCTTCTGCTTTTTTGCCGAAGACACGGGACTGCTACCGAAGAATGTTGTCACCGACATTTTCAAAACGGGCGTCGATGATCCGCCTCATTTCGCCGAGATACTCGAAGATCTTTTCAAGCGAATGGCGAAGGGAGGCACATTTGGGGCCCGCAAGATTCGCCATTTCAATGGCCATCTCTTCGAAGAGGCGACTGTGTTTGAGTTGACCGAACAGGAAATTGGCAAGCTCGCTGTGGCGGGCGAAGCCGACTGGCAATTCATCCAGCCGAGCATCATGGGTAATCTTTTCGAGCGCGGCCTCGATCCCAACCACCGCGCGCAACTTGGCGCGCATTACACGAGCGAGGAAGACATCAAGACACTGGTCGAGCCGGTGTTGATGGCCCCGCTGCGCCGGGAGTGGAGCGAGATCAAGGGCGAACTCGCACCCGCGTTCGTGCGTGGTGAAGGCAAAGCTTCCGATCGCGCAAAACTCGCTGCGTTTCACGACAAACTCGCCGCCATCACAGTGCTCGATCCCGCGTGCGGTAGCGGCAACTTTCTTTACGTCTCGCTTCAGTTGCTTCTCGACCTTGAAAAGGAACTCATCACCTTTGCCACACAGCTCGGCTTCAGGTTCGAGTTGCGCGTCAACGTGCAGCAATTAAAGGCGATCGAGCTAAATGCCTATGCCTTTGAGCTTGCGCAGGTCGCGGTTCAGATCGGCTACTTGAAATGGCGACGTGACAACGGATTCCCGAATGAACGCGAACCAGTCTTACAAAATCTTGATAACTTTCAAAACGAAGACGCACTTCTCGTCCCGCATTTTCGGGGCAAAGCGAAATCGTTAAAAGAAGCGCAGGCTGGCGAACACGCTGCCGACGATGCACTAAAATTTTACAGCGAGCGCAAGTGGCCGAGCTGCGATGTCATTGTCAGCAATCCGCCATTTCTTGGTGGTAGCAGAATGTGGAAGGAACTGGGGCGCGAATATCAAAGTGAACTTTGGCGAATTTATGAAAACCGTGTTCCTGGTTTCGCCGATCTGTGTTGCTATTGGTTCGAGAAGGCGCGCGAGCTGATCGAAAACGATGATTGCAAGCGTGCTGGTCTTCTTGCCACGCAATCGATTCGCGGTGGCGCGAATCGCGAAGTCCTAAACCGCATCAAGAAGTCCGGTGACATCTTCTTTGCGATTAGTGATCGGGAATGGATTTTGGATGGTGCCGCTGTGCACGTCAGCATGATTGGCTTCGATGATGGCAGCGTTACGGATCGATTTCTCAACGGTCAGCACGTACAAGATATCAATGCAAACCTAACGAGCGGCATTGATGTCACTAAGGCGGCAACACTAACTGCAAACTTAGATCGTTGCTTAATCGGTTCCAAGAAGGCCGGTGAATTTGAGCTCGATGAGAAAGAGGTGTTGCCCTGGCTAGCTGACCCGAATCCGCATGGCCGACCGAATTCCGACGTGTTACGCAAATGGGTTAATGGGAACACCCTAGTTAGTAGTCGCAAATCGCTTTGGATTATAGATGCCGGCGTCTCAATGTCGGAAGACAAGATGTCAAAGTATCAAGAACCTTTCGCGTATGTCTTGAAGTTTGTGAAGCCTGATCGAGACAAAAACAAAGAGTTTCGTACAAAACGCGACTACTGGCTTCATAAGCGTCCGGGACCAGAAATGCGGGAAGCATTAGGGCGTTTGAAACGCTGCCCTGCCGTTGTGCGTCATTCGAAGCATCTGATCTTTTGTTGGCTAGATACCGTGATTCTTCCCGACGACGGAATCTACGTCTTCGACAGCGAAGAAGATTTATTCTTCGGGATTTTGGCGTCTCGGATACACGCGATTTGGTCCTTTGCTCAAGGAACACAGGTCCGCGAAAAGGAGAGCGGATTTCGATATACACCGAGGACTTGTTTCGAAACATTTCCCTTCCCCGAACCGACTGACGAGCAAAAGGCCGACATTGCCACCGCAGCCAAAGAATTAAACGAGCTGCGCGAAAACTGGCTTAATCCGCCGGAGTGGACAACTACGCGCATGCTCGAATTTCCCGGTGCAATCGATGGTCCATGGTCGCGTTTCGTTGCCGATCCTAACGAGCGCGGAATTGGCACTGTGCGTTATCCGCGCATCGAACCGCGCGATGACGACTGCGCGAAAAGACTGACCAAGCGGACGCTCACGAACCTTTACAACGAGCGCCCAGCCTGGCTCACGCACGCGCACGCAAACCTCGATGCTGCCGTCGCCACGGCTTATGGCTTTGATCCTGATCTAACGAACGCGCAAATCCTGGAAAAACTTCTAGCCTTGAACTTTGAACGTGCGAAGGACGAAACGAAATTCGCGGCCAAACAGAAGAACGCCAAAAAAATTTCGCGTATGAAGTCCGAACACGAGATGATCTAATCTTGATTCTGTTGCTTTTCCCATGGCGATTCCCAAATACGACGAAATGATGCTGCCAGTTTTGCGCATTCTCGGCGACGGCGCCGAGCACACGCAGCGCGAACTTGCAGAGCAGATCGCGGATCACTTTAAGCTTACACCGCAAGAACGCGCGGAACGGCTGCCAAAGGTTAAAGCGACCTATCTGCGCCATCGACTGGGTTGGGCCGGATTTAGTTTGCGACGCGCTGGTTTGGCAGAAAGTCCACGAACCGGGACGCTCCAAATCACGGATCAGGGCCGAACATTTCTTGCGAGTAATCCCAGCCAGCTTCGTGCCGCCGACCTAAAACGATTTCCAGCTTACGCCGCCTTTGTGGACAGGATGAAAAGCGAAGCCGAGATCCCGGAGACAAAAATAGAAACCGCGCATGAGACGCCGGAAGAACGGATCGAGGCTGCATTCAGCGACCTGAATCAAACGTTAGTCGGCGAACTTTTAACGCGCCTTTCAACGGTAGATCCATTTCGTTTCGAACGAATAGTTCTCGACCTGCTTGTGGCGATGGGATACGGCGGATCATTCAAGGAAGCGGCTGCGGTCACTCAAAAAACCGGAGACGAAGGCATAGATGGCGTAATTAACGAAGATCGTCTTGGGCTAGACGTGATCTACATTCAAGCAAAGCGATGGAAGTCGAGTATCGGACGTCCCGAAATTCAGAACTTCGTCGGCGCTTTGGCTGGTAAAAAGGCCGGCAAAGGAATCTTCATCACGACGAGCGAGTTCCATGACAACGCACGCGATTATGCGGCTGGTATCCACCAAAAAGTGATCCTCATCGACGGCCGGCGATTAGCTGAACTCATGATCGAGCACGGTATTGGTGTCGCGGAAGAACACGCATACAGCGTCAAGAAGATCGACAGCGACTATTTCGAGGAGAGTTGAGCTGTGGCTTTGCCAAAGAGATGTTCGCTCGTCTACTCTCTGCAGGCTCAACAATCTTCCGGCACACTTCCAGTCGGGCTGTGTCGCCGGCTGCCAATCCGCCAACCCGCTCCATCCAATAAAGCCAACAACAACAGTGCGGTTTCCGCGTCACCTCTTTCAATATTTATGAAAATCCAAACAATAAAGCCAATGACGTGACTTGAAACTTCCCGCCCACGTTCTATTCCGCAAAGAGTTGTCGCTCATGGTCTGGAAGCCGCACGGCATTCTGGATCAGGCACTCGTGAATGAAATCGTCGCGTTTGTCGAGGCTGCCGAAGAAAGAGCTCAAAAGCCGTTCAACCGGTTCGCAGACTTATCGGCGCTCGACGCGGTCGATCTCAATTTCAGGTTCGTCTTTCACATCGCGCTGCACCGCCGCCACGCCTTTGAGTCGCATCCGCAGGTCAAGACGGCGTTCTACGTCACGAGCGCCGCCACCGTCCACTACGCAAAATTGCACGCCATGTTGACTGACCATTCGCCACTGCATGTTTCGCTGTTCACGGAACGCGCCGCCGCCGCGAAGTGGCTTGGCGTTCCAGTCGAAGCACTGAGGGTGTAGGGTATTTTTTGCGTTTCCACAGTCAGAAGGAGTCGTTCTTCGACAAGACCCGGCGGCCGAGCGAGATCGAGCCGGTAAAGTGAACTTGTCGTTTTGGCTGGCCAATCGCGCGATGCCAGGCATAATGCAGCCATGAAAAAACCTTTCACGCTCTTGATGTCCGCCGCATTCCTTTATGCGTTTTTGATCCTCGCGCCCGCCGCGCCGGGCCAGACCACCGACCCGGCGGCGAAGATGCAATCGTTGTCGCAACAGCTGAAACTCACGCCGCAACAAAAGATCCAGATGCTGCCGATCCTAAAGGCAGAGGGTCCTAAAATCGAGGCGATCAAGAATAATTCTTCGCTTCCGCCAATGCAGAAAATGAAGCAACTCCACGCTATCCACAACGAAAGCGCGCCGCAGTTGCAGAAAATTCTTAGCCCCGCGCAGTACCAACAGCTGCAGGCCATCCGCGAGGCGGATATCAAGAAGGCGATTGCGAAAAAGCGCGCCGGGGGCGGATAGAACAAAAGAATTCAACAGGAGTAAACAGAGAGAACAGAGATGAAAAAGATTTTTCTCTGTTAACTCTGCCTGCTCCCGACCTATCGGAGTTACCTCCTGTTCAAACAGGAGCCGTCAAGACTGCACTCTAGTGACCCGAATTCAACAGGAGCAAACAGAGAAAACAGAGATAGAAAGCGACAAGACCTCGGTTGCCTCTGTTCCCTCCTGTTGAAGATCATGCATTTGTCGTTTCAAACAGCATCCGGGTTGACCGGGTGAAGGGAAGGAACATCAACGGAACTGAGAGAACAGAGATCCGGAGCAACAAAATCTCCGTTTCCTCCTGCTCAAACCCGCATGCATCCGTTGTTTGAAAAAGCGTCAGGGTTGACCGAGATCATCATCGCTGGGGCCATTGAAGTGCACCGCGATAAAGGAAGCGGCCTGATCGAATCCATCTACGAATGGTTCTGACGAAGGAGTTTGAATTGCGCGGATTAACATGCGTGAGCCAGAAACTCGTGCTGATTGAATACAAGGGTTTCACGCGAGAGGAACCGCTGCGATTCGATATGCTGGTGGAAGGGTGTGTGCTCGTGGAAGCCAAGGCCGTAGAGAAGATTCTGCCCATCCACAAAGCACAACTCCTGAGCTACATGAAATTGCTGAATGTCCCGCTTGGGCTGCTCATCAATTTCCATGAGATGAAACTGACCGACGGTGTTCACCGCCTGATCCTGCCCGGAGCCAACAGATAAAAACAAAATTCAAAAGGAGCAAACAGAGAGAATAAAGACGGAAAAGGAAAATATCCGTTTCCTCGGTTACCTCCTGTTCAAACTCAGGTGCCGCGCGTTTTTCCCTATTGACCCAGGTGTTCCAGTTTTTCTTTTGGCGTGAGTGAAGCGACGATTTTGTCGAAGCGAGGGTCGCCGCGGAGCGGGTCCCAGAAAGGGTGCAACTTCAATTGCCCGTAATTCACTCTTGAGGGGAGTCGAGCGGCGATCGTCAGCTGTTCGAAAGCCAGATCCTTGTCACCCGTCCAGGCGGCGATGACTGCAAGATACTCGATCATGTGCACGCCATTGATCGCATCTTTCTCGACCGGCAGCAGCTCGACTGCCCTTCGTCCTTCCCGCAAAGCGTCCTCTTTTCGTCCCAATCCTGCATCGATGAGGCCGAGGACACATATTGCGGGACCGTAACCCGGCTGCGCTTGCACAAGTTGCGCCTGCTGCGCGCGGGCCGCAGCAAAGGCAGAGCGCGCCTTCGCTTCGTCTTTCGTCATGCGCGCAACCAAGCCCTCGCCGAAGGCGCGGTGGAATTGCACTGCGTCGCCGCCGAAGATATTTTCGCCCAGCGCCACCAAAGCATTGCCGGCCGCAGCAGCGTCGCGCTCGGCCAGCGCACAGAGGAACCAGTTATCTGCGACATTCTGGATTGCGGCGGGGTTTTTTCCCCGGATGGAATCGATCGTTTGATGCAAAGGCCGGGTGTCGGCTTTCCAATCCAATTCAAGTACGGCGCGGGCTACCTTTGTCTCGACGTCATCCGGCTTGATCGCTATCCCGCGATCCAAGACCGCGGCCGTGTCGGCATAGCGCCGCAGGTTTTGATAGCTGAAGGCAATCTGTTGCAGCGTTAAAAAATTGCGCGGGTCCAGCTCGAGCGCGTGCTCGAGACTGTGCAATCCCTCTTCGTGTCTGCCTTGCCGACGCGCGATGTAGCCAGTCAGTTCGAGGACATGGGGATTATTTGGTAAGGTTCGGCGAGCGATCTCGAGCTCAGCTAGAGCTCCACCATAATCGAGATAGCCGCGATAAAGATTTTCGGCGCGAGCCAGGTGCGCTTCTCCAGCATCGGGTCGTAGCCGAAACGCTGCCTGCACCGCCGCTTCCGCCAACGCCAGCCGCTCGGCAGTGTGATCCCCACCGATGAAATAGAGCTGGTCGTGCGTGTAGGCGAGCTGGCACTGCGCGAGAAAGAAGGAAGGATCGCGCGCAAGCGCCCGGTTCAGCAGCTGGGCCGCCTCCAGCATGTCGTCTCTCGCGCGCGCGTCGTAAGAAGGGGAAGAGAGAAGCGATTTTGCCCGGAGGTAAAGATCGTAGGCCGCCAAATCGGTGGTAGGTGGCTTTTCAATGGCGGCTTTCTCGGCCGGTGAGAGTTTCGCCTTCAGCTCGCCTGCGATTGCTCCAGCGATCTCGCTTTGAATGGCAAACACATCAGCCAGATTGCGATCGTAGTGTTCCGCCCATTGATGCGCATCCGTGCGGGCGTCGATCAACTGGGCCGTGACGCGCACGCTATTGGCAGCGCGCTGCACACTGCCTTCGAGCACATGGGCCACGCCAAGTTGTCGCCCGATCTCGCGCACGTTGTGTTTTGCAGCATCCGTGTACTGCATCACACTGGTGCGGCTGATCACTTTGAGATCTGCAATCTTCGCGAGGTCGGTGAGAATTTCATCCTGCACCCCGTCTGCAAAAAACGCGTTCTCCTGATTCGCGCTCAAGTTTGTAAAGGGGAGAACAGCAATGCTCTTTTCGGTAACGATGGGCACGGCTGCGGGCGCTGATTTCGCCCTGTCAGAATCGGCCGATCTTGAGGCGGAGCGGTGTGAAAACACGAGAGCGCCGGCCGCGATCGCCACGGCCACAACCATCAACGCGACCAACAGCGCCGGAGGCTTCGCCTTCAATCCAGAAAGCGGGACAGAAAGCTTCCTTGGTTTGCCGGATTTGAATTTCTCCGGCGACTCGGGATTGCCAAGCTCCCCGGTATACAGGTTAACGGCTTGGACACGAACACCGTGCTTTACTTCGCACTCGCCGAGGTCATGCAAGTGCGGCCGCCAGTGACCGTACTGCTGCAAATCTTCGGCGACGCGTTTCGATAGCAAAATGTGGCCGGCATCGCCGCAGTCCATCACCCGCTGCGCCATGTTAATGCCGGCGCCGGCCACATTGGCTCTCCCGTTCACATCGACTACGCCGCTGACCGGGCCGCTGTGTATGCCCATTCGTAAACGGAGTTCCGGATGCTTCTTGAGCGCCCGACTCATCTCCAGCGCGCATTCGACAGGTTCTTCCTGACTGTTATAGAAGACCAGCGCTATGCCGTCGCCGGTCGGGATTTTGATTAATCGGCCGGCCGCTTCGGCGCTCTGGAATTCATCCGTGCCGCGCGCGACTTTGTTTAGCGTCTCGAGCAAGGCGCGTTGCTCGTGGATCATTAACTTGGAGTATCCCGCTATGTCTACAAAAAGGACATGCGCGATCTCCAGCTGGATTTCTTTCTTAACTTCGCCGGCCACTTTGGAGGCTTATCGGTTTCCCTTCGGCGCGAGCGAGGCGACAATCTGATCGAAGCGGGGGTCGCCACGAAGTGGGTCCCAGAAGGGGTGCAGCTTCAATTGCCCATAATTCACCCTTGATGGAAGTCGGGCAGCAATCGCCAGTTGTTCGAAAGCCAGATCCTTCTCACCGGTCCAGGCGGCGATGATTGCAAGATACTCGATCATGTGCACGCCATTGATCGCATCTTTCGTGACTGGCACCAGCTCAACGGCCCGCCGTCCTTCCCGCAAAGCGTCCTCTTTTCGTCCGAGCGCCGCATCGATGAGGCCGAGCGTGCAGATGGCCGGACCGTACTCTGGTTGCTCTTGCACCGCCTGAGCTTGCTGATCGCGAGCGGCGGTGAAAGCAGCGTGTGACTTGGCATCGTCATGCGTCATCCGCGCGACCACGCCCTCGCCGAAGCTGCGACTAAGATGAACCGCGTCCTGGACGAAGCTATTTTTCCCAAGCGCTACCAGTGCTCGCTCGGCCGCGCTCGCATCGCGTTCGCAGAGCGCGAGGGTGACCCAATTATCGGCTACGTTCTCGGCGGCGCCCCGGTTCTCCGACAAGATCGATTCGATCGTCGCATGCAGCGGTCGGGTGTCGGCTCGCCATTCGAGGTCCACAAAGGCGCGCGCCACCCTCGTATCGACATCCTTCGGGAGGATAGCGAGAGCACGATCCAGGGTCGCGGCTTCTTC
>Ga0193729_1002098_pt1 | contig 10014 bp, 10 predicted proteins | sample U1c2metaG_FD_143036 | JGI IMG/M metagenome (GOLD analysis project Ga0193729, IMG submission 143036) | Soil microbial communities from a riparian zone of the East river system, Colorado, United States - U1c2 | ecosystem: Environmental > Terrestrial > Soil > Riparian zone | place: USA: East River... | reverse complement strand
CATCGACGTTCGCGTGCAGTCATTCAACATTGCTTACGAATATCCCGTGGTGTTCACGCGCGACGCCTTTAGTTCCGGCAATCGCAGCCTGATCGACGTTCTGGCGCGCCGGGAAAGCGGCAAGGTTCACCGCTGTGGCATTTTTGTCGATGAGGGCGTGTTGTCCGCGATACCGGATCTTACGGATCGAATTGCAGATTATGCCTCGTTCCATGCCAAGCATCTCAGGATCATCGGCGAACCCGTCGCTGTGCCCGGCGGTGAGCGCTGCAAGAACGATCCCGATACCGTTCCGCGGCTGCTGGCGAAATTCTCCGAACTGGCGATCGATCGGCATTCCTTTGTGATCGCGATCGGCGGCGGCGCGGTGCTGGACGCAGTCGGCTATGCGGCAGCGATCTTTCACCGTGGCGTTCGCCATATCCGTTTTCCGACCACCGTGCTGGCTCAGGATGACAGCGGCGTCGGCGTCAAGAATGCGGTCAATGCGCTGGGCTTGAAAAATCTGGTGGGCACTTTCGCGCCGCCCTGGGCCATCATCAACGACAGCGCCTTTATCGATCGTCTGCCGGTGCGCGAAAAACGCGCCGGGATGGCCGAGGCCGTCAAGGTGGCGCTGATCCGCGACGGCAATTTCTTTCGCTGGATCGAAAGCAATACGGTGGCGCTGGCGCAATTTTCGCCGCCCCATCTCGATCGCCTGATCAAGGATTGCGCGGAATTGCATATGCGCCAGATAAGGCTCGGTGGCGATCCGTTCGAAGCGGGGTCAGCGCGGCCGCTGGATTTTGGACACTGGTCCGCCCACAAGCTCGAACATCTCACGCACAACGAAGTCAACCATGGCGAGGCGGTCGCGATCGGTGTCGCGCTCGATACCCGGTATTCGGTCATGACGGGATTGCTGGCGGAGGGCGAAGACCGGCGCGTACTTGGCGTTCTCGAACGGCTAGGCTTCACGCTGTGGCATGATGCGTTGCGACAGCAAAACGCGAAGGGGAAACCCGCTTTGCTGCAGGGGCTGGCGGATTTCCAGGAGCATCTCGGCGGCGAATTGACCGTCACGCTTCTTGCGGACATCGGCCATGGCATTGAAGTGCACGAGATGAATGCAGAGATGGTCGGCCGCAGTATCGATTGGCTTCAGCAACAGGCGCAGGCCCGATGAAACTTGACCAACTCGCAGGTAATGTGAACCTGACCTATTGCACAAATATCCATGCCGGCGAGAGCTGGCCCGACATCCGTGCCAGCCTCGATGCGCATGTCCCCGCGATCAAAGCCGCGGTGGCGCCGGATCGCCCGCTCGGCATCGGTCTGCGCCTGTCGGGCGAAGCGGCCACGGTGGCGCGGCAGCCGGAGCAGTTGGCGACGTTTCGCGAGCAGCTTGCAACGCTGGGCGGCTACGTCTTCACCATCAACGCCTTTCCGTTCGGACCCTTCCATGGCGTCCGCGTCAAGGAGCATGTTTATCTGCCGGATTGGCGCAGCGCCGAGCGCGTCGCGTTTACCGCCGACAGCGCCGCCGTCCTTGCCGGGGTGCTGCCGGATGGTGTTGACGGCAGCATCTCCACCGTGCCGGGCGCATTCAAGGCCAATGGTCGTGCGGATGGCGCCGTCGCCGCGATCGCCGCCAGCATGATGAAGGCGGTAGCCGATCTCGTTCTGACCGAGCGGCGGACCGGCAAGCGCCTCGCCCTCGCGCTGGAACCCGAACCGTGCTGTTTCCTCGAGACCACGGATGAAAGCCTCGCGTTCTTCCAGGACGTGCTGCTGCAGCCCGAAGCGCTCGACCTGCTCGCAGCCGGCATTGGCGAAAATCGCGGCGGCGCCGAAGCCATGCTGCGCCGTCATCTCGGCATCTGCTACGATATCTGCCACGGATCGGTCGAATATGAAGATCCTGTCGCAGCACTCGACCGCCTGCTGGCCGCCGGCATCTCGGTGCCAAAGGTCCAGCTCTCCGCCGCAATGCGCGTCCCCAAGATGACCGATGACCTGATCGGCGCGGTGATGCGCTATGATGACGGCGTTTATTTGCACCAAACCATCGTGCGAGGGCCTTCGGGGCTGACGCGGTATGTCGATCTGCCGGATGCCGTCGCTGCATTCAAAGAGGGCCGGGCCAACGGCGAATGGCGAATTCATTGCCATGTGCCGCTGTTCCTATCCGACCTTGGCGAGATCGGATCGACCCGTGCCGACCTCGTGTCGACGCTGGCGGCGTTTCGACGGAAAACACGCTCGTCGCATCTGGAAGTCGAGACCTATACCTGGGACGTGCTGCCGGAGAATCTACGAACCGGCTCCAAGGCAGCCGATATCGCGCGCGAGATTTCATTCTGCATGCAGGAACTCGTCGGATGAGCATGACGGCCACCGCAATGCCCGGTTTGTCGACGCTGCTGCGTCTCGGCCGGATTTCAAACGTGCCAACGGTCTGGACCAACGTTCTAGCCGGCGCCGTCATCGCCGGGGGCGCACAGTCTCCGAACGAAATCGCGCTGATCGTTCTCGCGATGACCGCTTTCTACGTCGGCGGCATGTATCTCAACGATTATTTCGACCGCGCCATCGATGCGCGCGACCGCCCGGGCCGTCCGATCGATGCCGGTGAAATTCGCGCCGGCTCGGTGTTGTCGATCGGTTTTTGCCTGCTGGCGCTCGGCGTCGCGCTGATGATGTCGTTTGGTCCCCGTGCGATCCTGTGCGGCCTGCTGCTGGCCGGCGTGATCGTGCTCTACGATGTCTGGCACAAGGGAAATGTGCTGAGCCCGGTCGTGATGGGATTGTGCCGTGCGCTGGTCTATATCGGAACCGGCGTTGCGGCGACCGGCGGCGTCTCGAATGCAACCATCATCGGCGCGGTCGCGCTGGCGTGCCATGTGGCCGGCATCACCTATGCGGCCAAGCAGGAGAGCCTCGACCGCGCGGAAAACCTCTGGCCGCTGGCGCTGCTGGCCGTGCCGTTGTTCGCAGCGCTGCCGGTTCTGTTCAGCGGAGGGATGGTTATTGCGGCTTTCGTACTGCTGTTGGCGGCCGACGCGTTTGCGATTTGGTTGCTGGCGAAGCAGCCTGTGCAGGGCGCAGTGCCGCTGGCAGTATCCGGATTGATCGCGGCGATCTGTCTGGTCGATGCGCTGGCGATTGCGACCGCCGGCGGCGGTATCTTCATCGTCGCGGTCTGCGCAGTGGGCTATCCGCTGACGCGGCTTTTTCAGAGGTCGATTCCCGGCACATGAGGGGTGTTATGCCCGCGTTCAGATCCTCCCAAAAACCCAAGAGACTGCCGTGCTGAATGAATTTCTCGCGCTTGCCGATGGGTGGATCTCCGAACGGACGGACGAGCGCGGCGCTGCCTGGTTTCGAGGCGCCATCAATGAAGTGGCGAAGGCCTCGAATGAGCGGCCGCTCAGCGTTGCGATCGGTCTGGCGTCACGCCGGCTCGGCAAAGCCGATCTGGCGCTGCCGGCGGCCGATCTGGCGCGTGCGGAAGCGTTGCGTCCAGGGCTAAATCTCAGCGACTGGAGCATCGATCAACTGGCGCGTGTCGCGCTGATGGCGGGCAGTCATGGCGGCAATGATGCCGATTTCGCGGCGCGGTTCGACAGCTTCTGCACCACCGCCGAAATCAATGAACTGATTGCACTGTGCCGCGGGCTTCCGCTTTACCCCAACGCGGCGCTGATCGAACCGCGCGCGCGCGAAGCGGTGCGCTCCGGAATGAAGCCGGTGTTCGAGGCCGTCGCCCATCGCAATCCGTATCCGCGAGAGACCTTTGCGGAAAACGCGTGGAATCAGATGGTGGTGAAAGCGTTTTTCATCGGCTCGACGCTTTGGCCGATCCAGGGATTGGACGAACGCGCTAATCCCCGGCTCGCGCGCATGCTGGTCGGACTGGCACAAGAGCGTTGGGCGGCGGAGCGCCCCGTCAGCGGAGAGTTATGGCGATGCGTCGCGCCGCACGCCGATGACGAAGGCGTTTCGGCATTAGCGCATGGCTGGAATGCAGGTAACGACAGAGAACGCCTCGCGATCGCTCTCGCGCTGCGGGGAGCGCCGGACGCCCGAAGCTTGCCGCCGGAAGAAGTCGCGAAGTTTCAGGCGAGATTAGAATCAGAAAAACTCGAATGGCGCGATCTGGCATGAGCGAGCGGCATGGGTTTCCGGCAACGGCGAACCTGCTCCTGAGATTTCTGTCAGGATTGTTGACCGTTTCCATTCTGATTCAATTCTTCATCGCAGGCATGTCGTCGCTGACGGCGCCGGATTGGTGGAACTATCACAAGATTTGGGTTAACATTTTTCAATGGCTGGTATTGCCGTTGCCGGTATTCGCCTGGTTTTGCGGGAAGCCCCGCGGCGGCCGCGTTCTCTTCGCATCGTTGCCGATTTTACAGATCGCGCTCCAATACGTTCTCGTACACCGCGCACTCGATGGCCGCTTACCGAACGGCATCGGACTTCATGCGGTCAATGCCGCATTGATGTTGGTCGTCGCGACCTTGCTTACGCTGGGATGGCATGACGGCAATAATCTCTTCAAGAATCGGCAAACATAGTCGGGACATTTTCCCGATCTTAAATTCAAAAAAATGGCGGAATACCCGCACGACCAGCCGTTCGAGTATGGCCCCAAGGTCAAGGAGGGTAACGGCTGCTCGGCCCAGGGGCTTGGCGTCGCCAATTATGGCGGCCTGACCAAGACCTATCTGGTCGGCGACTGGTGTTCCGGTCGCCCGTTCGGCGTGGCCTGGGATGGCGGCGCCAACAAATGGCAGATGCAGGAGTTCATGCAGACCCAGTTGCAGTTCACCGCCGGCAGTGTCGATGCTGACGGCTTCGTGCTGGCGACCAACTGCTACTGCTTCTACACAGACGACAAAGGCCCGAACGCCAACCCGGTGGGCGCGCTCTGGCGCATCGTACCTGCTGACAAGGTTACAGTCGGCATGGAGGTCGCAAAAACCAAAGGAAACTGAGCCTTTGTAAGCGGACAGCTAGCATCGCCCGCACATCTTGCGGGCGATGCCGTTTTCAGGCCCGTGTTTAAGATCCCTTTGCAGATCAGGATTCCGATCGATGCAACTGAATTTCTTTTCCGCACCCCGCGTATCGCTGTTGGCGTTGACAGTCGTTGGGGGTACGCTAGGCTTGTCACCGGCCACTGCCGGTGACCTAATCGGACTTCAGGAGTCCGCTGGACAATTCGCCCATGACGTTCCCGCTGCAGACAGGGGAAGTCGAAACGCCGGCCGTGAAAAACTTCAAGGCCACCGGTCAACGCATGCCGCGGCAATGCTGATGCGGTCGCGGATGGCAAGACACTTTATACGACGAATTGTATTGTTTGCCATGGCGCTGATGGCACCGGAAAGATGGACCCTACCCTGGTCGGCAAAAACATCGTCTATCCGCAGGCGCTGACCGACCCAGGCATGTTCTCCATCATCTATGGCAGCGCCAGCGGTGCGATGCTTCCGCTGCGGCATGCAGCAGGACCAGATGCTCAGGATTATCGCCTATGTAAGGACACTCGAAAAATGACCACGACCGGCTCGTCGCCCTTTGGCGCCTTCGCATGTGATTCCGGTTCCTTAAAAGAACTGCTCGGAGATACCGCGCTGAACTGCCCCTGCTGTAACGGGCGGTTGACGCCCGAGAAGCTGGCGCGCCTGTTGGACGACATGCAAAAACTGGCGCAAGGACGCGCGCCCGCCAACGCCGGGCCGGCGGCGCAACCATCCAACGGCGCCGGCCGCCCCACCGGCATGATCATCGATCCGCATACGCATATGATCTCGCGCACCACGGACGATTACGAAGCGATGGCCAAGGCTGGCGTGGTCGCGGTGATCGAGCCGGCGTTTTGGCTCGGGCAGCCGCGCACCAATGTCGGCAGTTTCATCGACTATTTTTCGCTGATTTCCGGGTTCGAGCGTTTCCGCGCCGGCCAGTTCGGCATTCGCCATTACTGCACCATCGGCCTCAACCCCAAGGAAGCCAACAACGAAGCCTTGGCGGAAGCGGTGATCGACGCGTTGCCGCGCTTTCTGGTCAAGGAAGGCGTCGTCGCCATGGGCGAACTCGGCTATGACGAGCAGACCCCACTCGAGGACAAGGCGTTAAGGGCGCAGATCGAACTCGCCAAGGAATTCGAGCTTCCGATCATGATTCACACGCCGCATCGCGACAAGCGGCCCGGCACATTGCGGACGATGGACGTGCTGAAGGAGCATGGTTTCGATCCGGCGCGCTGTGTCATCGACCACAACAATGAAGAGACCATCCGCGAGGTTCGCGACCGCGGATACTGGTGCGCGTTTTCGATTTATCCCAACACCAAGATGGGCAGCGAACGAATGGCCATCATCGTCGAGAGCTATGGCCCCGAGCGCTTGATCGTCGATTCCGCCTGCGATTGGGGCGTGTCGGACCCGCTGGCGGTTGCCAAGACTGCGCGCCTGATGGCGCAGCGCGGCGTCAGCACCGATGTCGTTCGCCAGGTCGTCTATAGCAACGCCCTTAGTGTCTATGGTTTGAACACAGAGATGAAGGAAGAGCATTGGCTGGCGCCGTCGGCCATCGATCAGCGAACACTTTACGAAGGAAACTCGGTGCTGCGTGGCGGGCAGACGCCGCGGATTGAACAGCCAGGACGCTTGACCGACGAATTGCAAATCACCTGATCCTCGCCGGACTACACAGGAGCGTACGCGTTCGGGGCGGTCGAGCAGTGCCCTCAGGAAAGAACGATATTTTCGTCACCTGCGAGGATCTATTTCTCAGATTCTGGATGGCTTTTCGGTTAGTCTATAAGCGGCTTGAGCCAGCTCTGCTTCCTATCAATGTTCATGCCGACACGAGCCGTAACTTACGACATGGCGATCTTTAAGTTGCGCCACTCTTTCTCGAGTTGACGGCAGAGGCGGGAGGCTTCGGCAGTGCGCTGCCATTGTCCGCCGTCCTCAACCATTCCAGCCAATGCGCACGCAAACACCGCCGCGGGCGAGTGAGCTATGACAAAAGTGGTTGCGGGGATAGGATTTGAACCTGCGGCCTTCAAGTTAAGAGTCATCTGTAAGCTGCTTTGGTCTGCGCGGGATCTTATGTAACTTCGGCCCCAACGTGGGCGTGGTGTGAAGCGCTTGCCCCTAAACGACCGACTAGAGAAGCGGACTCGGCCACCTTATCCGTCGCATGTTGTGTGCGTCATCTCGACGGATGCGGCGTAGGCAAATCGAAATTCTTCAACTTCTGGACAAAGGCGGTGTGATGCAGCTCTCTGCTCGTGGCCGGGAAAATTCCGAGCATTGGACGAGTGTCAGAAAAAAACAAGAGATTTCAAGAAGCGCCTGATTTCATCAGCTATAAGCTGGTTGGGGCGGGAGGATTCGAACCTCCGCATGGTGGAATCGAAATCAACCCGGATCCTCAATAATTTCAGCGGATTTTCTGACGAAACAGCCGATTCTGCCCCTAGATAAGTCAATAGGTTAGAGGCGCAGTCAGAATGGACACGCCCCAGCTAGCCGGCGGCTAGTCTAGTAGGTTCAAATCGGAGACACGCAACACCCGATTCTTGCGATTGGTTGAGAACCTTTGGAGATCAGGCTTCGCGCGACCGCGCGGCCGGTGCCGTCATGTCGGCCGGTAGCTCCGGTGACCAGGATCGCGCTTGCGACGTTGGGCTCATCAACACTCATGACACCGAACTTTCAAAATGGATTCATACGCATCGAAGCACCGGGTGGCTCTCGTGAGATCGAGATTTGCTCAGTGCACCGCAGTCACGGGCCGGAAGAGATCGATGTGAGCGGCCACGAATTCCTGCACCGTCATCGGCGGCTTGCCGGTCACGCGACCGATGATGTCGTCTGTCCCGGCAAAAATGCCGTCCTGATAGTCTTGCGCCACCGCGCACAGGTGCTGAATCAGGAAGGGAGGCATCACGCCGGCGCGCTCGAGACGCCGGCGGTAGGCGTCGATCGCAATCGGCTCATATCCGACCGGTCGCCCGATCACTTGACCGACCGCTTCGGCGATGCCGGCTTGATTCATCTCAATGGGCCCGAACAGCGGATAGACCTTGCCCTTGTGAGGCGCAGGATCGGCCAGGATCGCCGCGATGAAACGCGCCTGATCCTCGCCCGCAACGGGCGCATGCCGCCCTGTCGTGAACGGCGCGTACATGACGCCCTGCCGGATCATCGGGGCCAAATAGAGCAGCCATTCAGCAAAATAGGTGGGCCGGATGTGCGCAACATTCAGCCCGGACCCATCGAAGACCCGTTCGGCGAGCCAATGTTCACGCGCCGAATGACTCTTGGCGTCGCTCCGCGCGGAAACCTGCGACATGTTCACGATGCGCAACGTGCTGACTGGTGTGAAGTTGCCCGAATAGTGCTGCACCTGATCCGGAACATGAATTCGATCGCGCCCGGAGGGCGTCGAGAGCCATTTATCTCGCGCCAAGTGGATGACGGAGCATGGTTACCGGCACCTGCTACGTGGTGTGGAATATTGTGGCCGAGTATCCGGGCGCCGAACCGCGGCAAATCACCGGCTTAAAAAGCAAAGCCGACGTTGATGACTGGATGAACGGCGACCGCCGCGTGGCTTGGTTGCGCTCTCAGGGTTACGCTAATTGACCCGATAGCTGTCCAGTGTATCGCCCTCCAAGTGTTGCTCACAGCCGGACCTGGCGATCGTTGCGCGCGGTGCCGATAAGGAAGATCGAGCGGCGGCATGACGACACCGTGAAGCCGTTCCGTCCATCCTATAAGGGAAGCTCTGCCTGACCTTGGGACCAATTAATCACTTCGAAGATCATTCCACGCTTGATCATTTCCATTTCCAGATCGGCGGCATGCTGCTTCCACTCAGCCGTTTCGCGGACCCGAAACCTGATCTCTTCGCCCTGTGCTTTTAGCGTGTCGTCAGCATCCAGTGCTCCACGGACGACCTCATACATCGTGGTGAGACTATCGTTCGTGAATGCACCATAGTTCATTGAGATGTTGCAAGTCGGCTCTAGACCGTTTGGTTTCCAATCCAGATCATTGTAGCTGACGGTTGGGCTTTACCACCTGCCGCCCTTTGCCAAAACAGTCTGTGCAGCGCGCGGGGAATATTTTGCGACCGGGCTGCCTAGGTTGTTTGACCTTTTGAAATCCAGTGCCTTTACAGGCAGGGCAATTAACTTCTTTTGGTTTGGTTCTTTTCATGCAGCGTAAATCTCAAACTATTGGAACGGCGGTACGGTGGGCGTGCTCATGTAATCCGAATTTCGTTCAGCAGCGATCAGGAGACCTTGCTCAAGAAGCGATAATGTCTGACGTGCCGCGAGCAAAGCAGTTACCACGGATGGATTCACCTTCGTCGATGCCAACGGCTTCCACTGCAGCATGGACGCCTACCTGATAGTTAGAGAGCTTGGCCATGGTACCTCCTGATTTCACAAGAGGCGACGCGCAATGTCGCGAGTATATCCCGTTGACGTTGCTGCGATAGCACCAATGCCACCGTGCCGTGCGGGCAGATGTATCCAGATACTAACGGAGGGCGCGTCGGAGCAATCAGAAGCCCTACTTTTTCTGTGGTCGGAACCCTAATGTCGGGACCGAATTGAATTTTTGGTTTCTCTTGTTGCGTAGGAGGTGCATGTGCCCAGCACCGGTTGGACGCCAAGGATCGTGCCCTACGGCGCGGACCAAACTGTTTGTCTCGTGGTTGATCGCTTCGGACGGCACGGCAGCGTTTACCGCGAAACCGAAGTCGAGCGCACAGACCTCGAAACGATCATTGTCGATCTTATGTCAGGGCAATTCAACGACCCAGTCCGCGTCGTTGCATTCAACACGTTGGAACATTGGTCGGAGGACGTCTCGAAACAGATCGCTGACGAAATTCAAACCCGATGCGACATTGAAGGTGTTGCGGTCCCCGAACATGTGAGCGATTTCGTCGCGAGCCACACAGGCCCGATCCGACAACTCAGCCTGGGTCTCGCGT
>Ga0193729_1002096_pt1 | contig 10018 bp, 6 predicted proteins | sample U1c2metaG_FD_143036 | JGI IMG/M metagenome (GOLD analysis project Ga0193729, IMG submission 143036) | Soil microbial communities from a riparian zone of the East river system, Colorado, United States - U1c2 | ecosystem: Environmental > Terrestrial > Soil > Riparian zone | place: USA: East River... | reverse complement strand
GCTCGGTCCGGTCCTGTCCGCCGCCCTCCAATGGCAAGACTGGCAGCATCCGCTCTACGTGCTCATTCTCTATGCGGTGACCGTCGTGGTCGATGGATTCCTGCTCCAGCCCTACATCATGCGCCGCGTAGCGAGAGTGCCCATGTGGGCGTCGATTCTGGTCCCAATCGTTCTCGGCTTCGTGATCCCGTTCTGGGGATTCCTGCTCGCGCCCCCGCTGCTGGCAGTCATCTACGCCTTTAAAGCAAAACGGATCACGCCGTAGTGGAGCGCCGCCAGGGTTGTGTAGCGCGGGCGCCCTCGCCCGCGGCCTTTGACTTGTTCTCGGAGAAGAGGGAATGGTCGAGATCGAATCGCACTTGGACAGCAACCAGACGCGAGAACCAGAGAAGTTCGCAAACCCTCTTAGATGTGTGTAGAGGGTTTTTTATTTGGGCGGAGAAAGTCGCATCGGAGGGCTTCCGAATTTGTGCGATTGTTACTCCATTGTTGGATGTTTACCGGATGGGTATTATACAGTACATTATGCCCCCCAATTCCCTGCAACGCTATGACTTTACAGGACTTACTCCTAACGACTACATGGATATGGACTTAAGCTCGATTTTCGGCCTAAATTCTCGTTTTGGGGCGGTTTGGGAAGGGATTCGCGCTTTTCCGCATGGGCTCACTCACACTCGCTGAACAGCATGGTTTATCAAAGAGTACTGGGCTGCCGCTTCTCGGGTCTTCTTGAAGACAGCGCTTCGGCTTTGCCGGTCAGAGACCATTGTCGCATTGGGTGAGTTGCGCGTCTGTGCTGGCGGTCACGGTTGAATGTGAGGAAAAAATCGCCTTATACTCGCGCCGAGACGTGAGCCATCCGGCCGGACAACCATAACCTGGGCGATGGCGGCAGCGACGCGGGCCACTTCTCAAAAAGCGTGAGAAGTGGCGCACCCCTAGTTATTTCGCTTCGATCTTTCAAACCGGCGTTATGCTTTCCGCGTTAATCGGGCTCACCCGCCAGCCGCATCCTAGACCCACTTCGGAGAAAACATTCCGGTGCTCATCAGGCGCAGCAGCCGCCCCGAGCGCAATCTCGAATCGCTATAGTTCCCATTTCGTATATCGTCGGGGTCCCGGCCAGATGCCGCATGCAATTCGCCGTCCAATCCCGAAGGGAATTCCTGATTTTCCTATGAATCAAGGCCGCGCAGAACCCGACCCCAGGCTTACAGTTTTGGCAAGAGAACGCTCAGGTCTGCGACTCAGGACGGTTTGCACCAGGTCGCCGAGTTGTTCGGCCGTAAACTGATTGCCCTCGATGTTGGTGAACAATTTCCCTTGGCGGTCAATAATTGCGGTATGCAGCGAATGGTTCATCAATCCTTCGTCGGGAAAAAAATCCATGCCGAAAAGGTGGTTGACGCGCTGTACCTCTTCCGTCGGTCCGGTAAGAAAGTGCCACGTATTCGGGTCAGCTTTCCAAGCGCGGGCATAGCGGGCAAGAACATCTGGCCGGTCTCGGGCAGGATCAAAGGTTACCGTCAGTAGGACCAGGTTTCGGCCGAGCTGTTCCTTGAAGCGCTTCTGGATTACGCCAAACGTGTTGGTGTTGCGGTAACAGAAGTTCGGCAGCGCACAACTGGTATAGATGAAGTTCATGACTACGACTTTGCCGCGGAACTGAGAAAAAGAGACTCGTTTGTTTGCCTGGTCAGTCAAGGTGAAATGTGGAATCGCCTGACCTACCGCCAGCGGTTTTACGGCGGAAGACTTCGGATCGGACAGCTGGTTAAGAAGCTTCAACCGTCGGGCGGTCAGCGGGTCCTGTTCGACACCTTCATAACTGCGCACTTTTATGTTCTCGGCGTATGACGTCTCGCGCTCCACAACTAGCGTGAATTCAACCATGGCGCCGGGTCCAACACCGTCGAGTTCTTTGCCCGAGCGCACCTCAAAAGGCATGGTCATCGCGTCCATAAAGCCGGGGATAGCCTGGCACGAAACTACAAACGTATTGTGCGCCTGATCCACTTTCAACACCATGCCCGACGCGTCGTATTGCAGTGTCGCCCAACCGGAGCCGGTGACCAGAAACAGTGTCGTTATCGCCAGAGCCGTGCTTCTCATCCTTGCTCCTCTACTACTGCACGCGATCGTTGTTTTCGCGCTCAGGCTCACCTTGCTTCGCTGGCGCAGGACTATCGCGCCGTGCGCTCCCGAGTCGGACCACTGGCCGATCCAACTTGGCGTAGTCCGTGGCAAATTCCTTGATCTCAAGGAACTGATCTTTGTCCACGTTGGCGAAGTGCTGCCGGGTGTTGCTAGCCGGCCACCAGATTTCCAGGTCAACGATTCGTGCGTCCTTGCCTAGGCCAATGTGTTGTTGCAGCGGCGACGCTCCGAACGAGCCGCCGCTGCTCACTGTCCGATAAATCGAGCGCGTTCCCTGGCCCTTGTTCTCCACAGTCACTTTGATGCGTGTACCGATAGCGGAACGATTGCTCTTTACGCCTGCCAGTTTCAGGTTGATCCAGTCGTTGCCGTGTCCTGGGTTTTCAAATACCCGCATGGCATGACTGTCGCCCGGGGTCGCGCCACCCACCTCGGCAATGATGTCTTCGTTGCCGTTGTTTTCGAGATCGGCGAAGGCAATGCCGTGTCCTTTGTGCAACTCACCCGTCCCGGAGGAAGCGGTGACATCCACGAAATACTTGCCGTCGTGATTGCGAAGAAGCACATTCGGCACCAGCGAGCCGTAGGAGGGGTTTCCGGTGCCCAGGTAAATATCCAGGAATCCGTCGTTATCAATGTCGCCAAAGTTTGCACCCATAGGCATAAAAACTTTGTCGAGTCCGACCTCTGCGGTCACGTCCTTGAAGGTTCCGTCCTTCATGTTCTTGTAAAGCTTGAGAGTCGTGGCGTTGTGCGGCAGCCCAAGATAGGTACGGGCCGTCTCCTCCACGGAAGCAGGGTTGCTGGTCACAAACAAATCCGGCCAGCCGTCGTTGTCGTAGTCGAAGAACCATGTGGCGAACCCGCGCGTGTTTCCTTGCACGCCAGTGGCTTTGGCGACTTCCGTAAACGTGTTGTCGTGGTTGTTGTGATAGAGAAAACTCGGCCCGGTTAGGTTGGAGACGAAGAGGTCCGCATATCCATCGTTATCGTAATCGGCTGCAGCTACTCCTTTGCTGAAGGCACTCTTATCAATCCCGGCGGAATGGGAAATATTCTGGAATGTGCCGTCGCCCTTATTGAGAAAGAGTTGCGCCGGGCCGCCTTCGTTGCCAACGAACAAGTCGAGCAGTCCGTCATTATTGATGTCAACCCAAACCGCGGCTTGGGTGCTGGTGGGGACCCCCAGGCCGCTGGCGAAGGTCACATCGGTGAAGGTGCCATTGCAATTATTCTGTAGCAGAGACTTGCGTTGCGCCGCCTCCCAGCCGCCACGCAACACAAGAATGTCGGTACAGCCATCGTTATTGTAGTCGGCCTGGATTATGTTCAGCCCGCCCAGTTGGTCCGCCAGGCCGGCCTTGGCGGCCTGCTCGGTAAAAGTGCCGTCTCCATTGTTGTGGAAGAACTGTATCGGCGCGCAAGAGTCGAAGCTCGACTTGACCACGTCCAAGCGGCCGTTGTTCTCGAAGTCATCCACAATAATCCCCCCGGCCATCGAGAACGTGTCAAGCCCAGCGGCGGGTGCGACATCAGGAAAGCGCCCAACGTCTTCCGCCGACTGAAAAACCGAAGGCGGAATAAAATATTTCGGCGGAACTTTCTCTGGGTACTCTCCCAGCGTCATGTATGCGAGGTTAAGCAGCCACTTCACTTCCAGCTCGTCCGGCTTTTGCTCCAGGTATTTGAGGAAGTATTCAGTCGCCTTTTTGGAATCACCGGTTTTGGCGTAGGCGTTCCCGGGGGGAATCGGTAGCAGGCATTTCTCGCCGGGGGCCCGATAGGCGTCGTTTTCCATCTCAGACTTGTGTAGATACGAAATCCCGACCGCCTCATTCATTTGATTCAGGGCCGCCGGAACCTGGGACTCAGCAATCTGGCGCGCCGCCACATACTGCTCGATGGCACTGTCCATGTTGCCACGGTAGGCATTCAACTGCCCCAGCGCCGCGTGTGCGTTCATGACGTCGATGGCCGGCCGAGCGTCCCGCGCCGCCTTGTTCCGAGGAGACAAGAAGTCCTCAAGGCCCTGCTTCTCGGAGAGAAGACTTTCTTTGCGAATCTCGCAAACAAACTGCGGATCAGGATCCCATCCCGGCACCTTGGCTTCCCGGGTCAAGCCCAGTTCCGCCTCCGCGAACCCTGAAACATCGAAGGTGAACTTCACGCTTCCAGTGGCGCTGCTGGCTTGGTTCCCGATGTAGGCGAGGGTAGGGTCTTCCTGTGCTTGGGATCGTTCCATCAACAGCAAGATCGCATATCCCAGCGGTGTCCGCAGCACCGGGCTAAGTTGCCCGGGAGCCATGGCTTGCAAAGCATCCCTCATCTCGGGACGCAGCGTAGACGGGAGCACATTCTGCATGAGGCCGCCGGCGTCGGAAGTTGTATCGATGGATTTCTCTTTGGCGAGGTTGGCGAAATCCTGGCCCTGCCGCAGTTGGCTGAGGATCCGCTCCGCGTCCACCTGGGAACTCACCACGATCATTCGCAGCGTAACCTGTTCGGCGGCAGGTATCGGCGCCGGCTGAGGAGTCTGCGTAAAGCCCGACGCAGACAATAGAGTCACCACTGCCAGCACCCACGCCCGATTCAACACTCTAGAAAACAAACAACCCGCCTTTAGCGCGACCGTTGTGATCACGACCGTATAAAAGTGCTTTGGATTATACGCGGCGCCACAATAGCGAAACCATAGTAGGAAGCTCTTATTCAAGATTGTCGCTGCGTCGTTCGTTGCTAAACACAGAATCCCAGTCCTGGCAGCATCGCGTTCTCTGACAATGTTTCTCTAACCAGCTGAGGGAAGCCCGAGCCGGCTCCCTTAAAGCCGTAGTCGGCGCTCTTTGAAAACACAATTTGGGACAATCAGTGGACGTCATCCCGCAGCCGAAAACTCCCGATGAAGCGAAGAATAAGCTAAGTTGAGGCGGTTAGCGGGCGTTAGCCCGCTGCCGAAATCCTGACCCTGAGCGGAGCCGAAGGGAAGGATCTCTCCTATGTCATTGGTTCTGGAATACTTTACTCTAAATCGTTCAGATTCAAAGAACCGACCGAAACCCTATGATTCCAGGAGACCAGGCGGAGGGGGTATCAGTACCAACTGGTAACAGGACGGGGTGGAGCGCCGGCGAAGTGCAGAAGAAATCATTCCACCGATTCGACTACGACCCAAGCGTCAGCAACGCCTTCCGCAGCCGCCAATGCCGCTGCGTAAGATGCAGGTAGAGCATTTCACTCGGTTTGCCTTTGGCGCGGATGATTCGGACGAGGTCTTCTTTCTCGTCTCGTGTCCACGCCCGCAATCCCGACACATCGGCCAGGACGAGCGCAAAATTATCAAAGGCTGCCTTCTCCAGCAGAGTGCAAGAAGACGTGCTCACGACGCCGCCTTTCGGAAACAAGACTCGCTCCAGCGCACGCCTCGAATGCTCGCGCATGAGGACGGCATCTCCGCCAAAATCGCGAGCCATCCGCCGATTGACTCGCAGTCCGATGTTGCGCGTTGAAAATCGATCCCACGCGCCAACTTCGCTCCCCGACAATTCGTAGAAGACGTGTCCCGCGGCCAACTGCCTCAGGCTGCGCGCGGGTGTGCGATATTTTGAATCGGCGGCGATTTTCTGCTCTTCGCGTTCCGCCAGTTTTTGCAGATCGGAGCGTTCTGGCCTAAAGCCGAGTTTGCGGTAGAACCAGAACGCGCCCGATTCAATCGCTTCCTCGTTCTCATGGCCCAGTTGATACGGATAGACCGAGACGCACGTCGCGCCCATTCGATGACACAGGCAGCGCAGCACTTGCGCGTAAATCCATCCCGCTTCGCCGCCACGGAAAGTGTAGAAGGTGTTGAAGCCGACCTCCATCCACTCGCAGAGTCCGATGGCTTCGATGTAGTTGATCGGCACGCCATTCTTCAGCGTCAATCCCGCGACATAGGCGCGCAGCGGCAAACGTCGATCTGGCGGCAGGTTCCAGAGATAAATCTCAACTCCGCGTCCACCATCGGCCCGCACCACCGACGCCGAATCGCCGAGCGTCGTTCCGTAAAGCTCGCGGTAGCGCACTAGCATGACCTCGCGGATCATGTCCATGACCTGCTCGCCTTGCTTGCGCGAAAGCTTCGTCAGTTGCGGCGGACGCCGCGCCAATTCCGCAGCCAGCGACATCTGGCTTCGGCTAATCAGAGGTTCGGTGTGATAGAAAACGCTGCGAACCGATTTCCAGTTGCGGGTTCGCGAGATGACGGAGTTCTCGAGGCTCCAACGCAACGGCACGCGCAAGGATTCGTACCGCTCAGCTTTTTGTGGAGCGGGCAACGGCAACTGTTCGAAGTGCGAGATCAGCCACGCCGGAACACGCTTCTTGCCTGCGGCCGTCTCCAGCCATCGCCGCCACGGCGTATCGGCCTCGACATACGCGTCGTCCTCAAGCAAGGGTATGAAGCGCGGCCCGATGGTGCCTAATTCTCGTCCGGGTTCGTAGTTTTCCCAGGCGATGTCGACTCTGTTGCGCATGCGCTTGATGAGCCAACTGGCAACATCGAAGCTGAGCGCGTCTTCCATCTGCGTGCCGGCGATACCGGAGACTTCGAAGGTATCGAAGTCGTCCATGTCGGCGCCGGCTTTACGTAATGCTTCAACTTTCTTGTGGAAACTATTCATAATGCGCTCGGTGACGCGCACCACGGATGGCCCTTGCGGAAAGGCGCGCAGGAAAAGTAGCGCTTCGTGAAAGCGGATCAGCGACGAGGAATCAGGAAAGCGCGTGGCGTCGAGCCGCTTCAGCAATTTCACCACGCGAGCGGCTTCGCCAGGTCCAAAGCGATAGCGGAAGGCTTCAAGTTCGGTGAGTTGGCGATCGACGGCGTTCGCAGCCATGGAGATTCCCGACAAGAGTACCTCATGGCTAGCGTGCTGGTCCTTACCTCAGTGATGTCGCCCGGTCGGACGGGCGAGGGGGCGCCCGTCCCTCACCGACGGCGTTCATCTATTTTTAACTTGCCGTTCATCTACCGTTAACCCGCCCGAAATGCGCGCGCAATAGGCTTCTCGCTCAGTTCGATTCTTTCAGGAGGCCTTTCAGTGACAATTCGTCGCTTTCTCCCCGCTCTGCTGCTGGCCGCAGTCACACCGGCGTGCTTGCTCCCCACTACTGCCGCTGCACAATCCGGCAACATCAAACATGTGCTTCTGATCAGCGTCGACGGTATGCATGCCCTCGATGTTGCGAATTATGTCGCCAAGAATCCGCAGTCGGCGTTGGCCGAGCTCTCCAGTCACGGGATCACGTACACCAACGCCCGGACACCGGCAAATTCAGACTCTTTCCCCGGCCTTCTCGCACTGGTGACTGGCGGCTCGCCGGTCAGCCACGGAGTCTTCTACGACGTCAGCTACGATCGCACGATTTATGACCCCACCAACGTCACCTGCTCGGGTCCTGCGGGCAACATGATGGTGTTTGACGAAAGCATCGACCTTTACAACGCGCACAACGTCTCGCAAAACGTGATCGACCCGACCAAGCTGCCGCGTGTTCGCGACAAATTTGGCAACTGCGTGGCCCTCTATCCGCACAGCGCTCTGCGTACCAACACTATTTTTGAAGTAGCGAAATCGAAAGGCTGGCACACGGCATGGGCGGATAAGCATCCCGCCTACGATCTGGTGAATGGGCCTTCGGGCACGGGAGTCGACGATCTTTATACGCCTGAAGTCACCAACGTCGGCGGACTCGACAACACCCATAGCGTGGTCTGCACGGCGGAGAACGATCTGAAAAAGGTTCACGGGATCATCAACGAGATCCATGGCCTGACCCACGACGGCAAATCTGCGCCGGGCGTTCCCGTGATTTTTGGGATGAACTTCCAGGCGGTCAGTGTGGGACAGAAGTTGGTCACCGACAATTACGACCACAGCTGTGTCAGCGACACCGACCCAACTATCAACCAGCAGCCCGGCGGCTACACCGATGGCTCGGGCACGCCGACCGCGGTCCTGGCTTACGGCCTGCAGCAAACCGACGCGGCATTGGCCAGTATGATTACCGCGCTTAAGAACCAGGGCCTCTACGACTCGACTCTGTTTATCGTCACTGCCAAACACGGCCAGTCGCCGATCAACCCGGTGAAGGTCAACAAGCCGGGCCACTTTGCGGATCTGGTTGCAGCCTTGCCGGACGCGGGCAGCAATCCCGCCGCAATCGCGATCGCCAACGCCAACAATTGTTCGACGGGTTCGTGCGGTTTCGTGCAGGACGATGACATCGCGCTGATCTGGCTGCAAGGACAGAATGCCACCGGCCAGCAGGTTACGGACTACCTCAACACCAACACCGTTCCGTTGTTCATCGACGAAGTGATGGGCGGGGCAGAACTGACTCTCAAATTCAACGATCCATCGGGCGACAGCCGCACTCCCGACGTCATCGTTGAACCGACGTATGGCACCACTTACACTCACTCCACTGCGAAGAACGCCGAACACGGCGGATTCAGCTACGGCGATACGAACGTTGGACTGATCGTTTCCAACCCGGCGTTCAAATCCAGTGTGCTGAAGACTCTCGTCTCCACCGCGCAGGTTGCACCCAGTATTCTGCACGCCCTCGGAGTCAGTCCGAGTGCGCTGAAGTCGGTGCAAGTCGAGAGAACTGAGGTGCTGCCCGCCCTACCCTGAGTGCCTTCTTCGCCGCGCCGGCGGGGGAGAACCGGTGGATGAAACAAAGACGGGCTGCGCCATGCAGCCCGTCGTCTCTGTCAACTTTCAATCGGGTCCTGTCTCCGCACCCGTGCTATAATCACCCTTCGCCTGAACGTTTTTACGTCGAGGCTGATCTGTGATTTCCTCCGCGGGCGGATCCATAATTCCGAGAATCAGCGCAATTAATTTTCTCTAGACACGAGGTACACCCATGTCCGGCCATTCGAAATGGGCAACAATCAAGCACAAGAAGGGCGCGCTTGACGCGAAGCGCGGCAAGATCTTCACCCGCCTCATCAAGGAAATCGCGATGGCGGCGAAGTCGGGCGGCGATCCCGACATGAACCCACGCCTGCGAACTGCGATCCTGGCGGCGAAGTCTGAGAACATGCCCGCCGACAACATCAAGCGCGCCATCCAGCGCGGCACCGGCGAACTGCCGGGCGCAACCTATGAAGAATTTGTGCTTGAGGGCTACGGCCCGGGCGGCGTTGCTTTGCTGGCGGAAATTTCGACCGACAACCGCAATCGCACAGTGAGCGAAATCCGGCACGTGTTCGGGAAGAACAATGGCAACATGGCCGCGGCGGGCGCCGTCGCGTATATGTTCCACAAGAAGGGCGACATCATTATTCCCAAGTCGGCGGCCAAGGAAGATGATCTGATGAATATCATTCTTGAAGCGGGCGGTGAAGATTTGAAGGACGATGGCGAGAATTGGGAAGTCCTGACGGCGCCTTCCGCTTATGAAAGCATGCTCGAGGCCGTGAAGAAGGCCGGCATTACTCCCGTCTCCTCGAGTGTGAGTATGGTTCCGGATACCTACATCAAGCTGGAAGGGCAGCAGGCGGCGCAGATGATCCGCCTGATGGAAGCGCTCGAAGATAACGACGATGTGCAGAACGTCCATGCCAACTTCGATATCGATCAGAAGACTCTGGAAGAAGTTGCGGGCTGAGAAATCATCGGGTGATCGGATCATCTGAGTTCCAAAACTCTCCGTCTGTGGATTTCGATCACCATATGGCGCGGTGACCGATTATTGCCCGACCTAACATCCGCTCAATCGCCCGCAGTTCCGCCGCGCTTTTCAACACTGCTGAGGAAAAGTTTGTGGAAAAGCGGGAACTTACTCCTGTAACCTTTTGTCAACGAAC
>Ga0193729_1002095_pt1 | contig 10019 bp, 16 predicted proteins | sample U1c2metaG_FD_143036 | JGI IMG/M metagenome (GOLD analysis project Ga0193729, IMG submission 143036) | Soil microbial communities from a riparian zone of the East river system, Colorado, United States - U1c2 | ecosystem: Environmental > Terrestrial > Soil > Riparian zone | place: USA: East River... | reverse complement strand
GCAAAATTTCTACGCGGGTCGGCCCAAAAAGCGCGCCTGGTCATCGATATGATCCGCGGCAAGAACGTCAACCAGGCGTTGGCGATCCTGCGGTATTCAAATAAGCGGGCCGCGCTGGGAATTGAGAAGTGTGTAAAGTCGGCGATTGCGAATGCGAATGAGTCGGCTGAGAAAGCCAACGTCTCAGTAGATCCGGACGATCTCTGGTTGAAAGCAGCGTACGTCGACCGGGGGCCAACGAAGAATCGCCGGCGCGTTCGTCCGGCTCCCCAGGGCCGTGCTTATCGCGAGCGCCGGCACTTTTGTCACGTAACAGTTCTGGTTTCGAGTGATAAGCCGGAAGCGCAGGCAAAGACTGACGCCAAACCCGGTGAAGCGCAGACAGCAGTCAGCAAGCGCGCGAAACGCGGCGGCGCGGCGGCGGCTCCCAGGGCAAAGCGAACGGCGCCAAAAAGCGAAACGCCGGCGGCTGAAGATAAGCCGCAGAAGAAGGCGAGTAAGCCTGCCAGCAAGACAGCATCGAAGTTGGGCAGCGCCCTGCGAAGAAAGAAGAAGACTGACGAATAGTTTGAGATTTGAGATTTCAAATTTGAGATTGGAGTAACTATTGGGCCAAAAAGTTCATCCATACGGCTTTCGCCTCGGCTATAACAAGGACTGGCATTCGCACTGGTTTGCGAAAAAGCAGTACGGCGATTTTCTGATCGAGGATCTGAAGCTGAAAGCTGAGCTGAAGCGACGCTTCACGGGCGCCGGCGTTTCGCACGTCGATGTCGAGCGAGCTGCGAATCGTCTGAAGATCATCATCTACACCTCGCGGCCCGGCATCATCATCGGCCGCAAGGGCTCGGAGATCGACAAGCTGAAGGGTGACATTTCTTCGCGCACCGGTCGCGAAGTACTCGTCTCGATTCAGGAGATTCATAAGCCCGAGCTGAACGCACAGCTGCAGGCGGAGAAGATCGCGGCCCAGCTCGAGAAGCGCATTGCTTTTCGACGCGCCATGCGAAAAGCGGTGGAAGAGTCACTGCGTTTCGGCGCCCAGGGAATTAAAGTGAAGGTCAGCGGTCGTCTGAATGGCGCCGAGATCGCCCGCAGCGAATGGCACTTGCAAGGTCAGCTGCCGCTACACACGCTGCGCTCTGACGTTGATTATGGATTCGCGGAAGCCCACACGACCTTCGGCGTCATCGGAGTGAAAGTTTGGATCTATCGCGGGGTGATTCTGGATGCAAACGCCGCGATGGCGCGCGGCACGGGAACGGATCCGATTAACGAGACGCGCGGTCCGGGACAGCGCGAAGGCCGGCAGCGCCCAGCGCGCGCGCGCCGGGACAGACCAGAAAGGCCGGAGAGATAGTCGAGATTTTAGATCTCAGATTTGAAATTTGAGATTTGAAATCCGAGAGATCGAGAAACAGCTATGTTGATGCCGAAGAAAGTTAAGCATCGTAAGCAGATGCGCGGTCGAATGAAGGGTGTCGCGAATCGTGGCAGCGCGATCAGCTTTGGCGAATTCGGATTGAAGACGCTCGAGGCCGCCTGGATAACTGATCGGCAGATTGAAGCGGCGCGAATCGCGATGACGCGTCACATCAAGCGCGGCGGTAAGATTTGGATTCGCATGTTTCCCGACAAACCGGTGACGAAGAAGCCGGCCGAAACACGTATGGGAAAGGGAAAGGGCGCACCGGAATATTGGGTGGCAGTGGTCAAGCCGGGCCGTATCCTGTACGAGATCGAAGGCGTCGATGAGAAGACCGCGCGCGAAGCGATGAAGCTGGCGTCACAGAAACTGCCGGTCAAGACCAAGTTTGTGACCCGCGCCGAGCAAGAAGGAGGCGCGATATAAGTTTTGAGTTTGGAGTTTCGGGTTTCGAGTTAAAGACGAAAACTCGAAACTCAAAACGCGAAACTCGAAACTGCGAGCGAAGCGAGCTATGAAGAGACGGGAAGAAGTAGACAAGTATCGCGATATGGCGAGTGAGGATCTGCAAGCCGAGGTCGATCGTTTGAAGGAGTCGCTGTTTCGCTTGAACTTCAAACTGGCGTTGGGCGAAGTCGACGCGATCAAGAAGATGCGCCAGGACAAGAAATCACTGGCGCGCATTCGCACCGAATTCCGCCAGCGTGAAATACAGGCGGCAAAATAGAAGAGACGAATTGAAAGCCAATGTTTAGACGAAAGAAAACGGAAGAGCAGTCGGAAGCACCGCCGTCAGTCGCGACGAGTGAAAGTGCTCCGGTCGCGGAACCAACCGCATCGACTAATGAAGCGGTGGCGGCTGAGCCCGCAGCGAGCGCCGGCGCGGATGTGGCGGCAGCTGAACCAGCCGCAGTGGGTCAGCCAGGACCGGCGGCGACGGACAAAACTTCCCGGACCCGGCGTGGCAATCGCGTGCAGAAGGTGGGTACCGTTTCCTCTGACAAGATGCAGAAGACGGTGGTTGTCCGAGTTGATCGTTTGGTGTTGCACCCGAAGTATCGCCGTTACGTGCGGCGCACCTCGAAATTCATGGCGCATGACGACCTGGGATCGACGACTGGTGATCGCGTGCGCATTGTTGAGACGCGGCCGCTGTCGGCAAACAAGCGTTGGCGCGTAGTTGAGATTGTGCAGAAGGCAGCGAAGTAAATTTTTTGATTGATTCATCGGGTCATTGATCCATTGATCAATGAATCAATGAGTCAATGTTTCAATGAAACAATTCGGAGTCTAACGTGATTCAAATGCAGACCTCTCTGGAGGTCGCGGACAATTCGGGGGCGCGGCGCGTCGAGATGATTATGGGCATCGGCGGTTCGACCGGCGCGATTGCCAGTCTCGGTGATCGCATCAAGGTGACCGTAAAAGAGGCCTCGCCCGACGGCGCGATCAAAAAAGGCACAGTGCAGGACGCGGTAATCGTGCGCACGCGCAAAGAAGTTCGCCGCCGGGATGGAACCTATATTCGATTCGATCAGAACGCCGCCGTGCTGATCAAAGAAGACGGGACGCCGATCGGTACCCGCGTTTTTGGTCCGGTGGCGCGCGAGCTGCGCGACAAGAATTACATGAAGATTGTTTCCCTGGCGCCGGAAGTTATTTGAGTAGCGGAGTTGAAATGGTGAAAGCTCGAAAGAGATCAAAGATAAAGAAGAACGATCAGGTCGTGCTGATCGCCGGTCGCGACAAAGGCAAGCGCGGTCGCGTCCTGGCGGTGGCCCCAATTCGCGGCAAAGTTAAGATCGAGGGCGCCGGCATCATCAAACGGCATCAGAAGCCGGCCGGCAATCGTAGCGGCGGAATCATCGACAAGGAATCATGGCTCGACATCTCGAACGTGCAGATTGTCGATCCGCAATCCGGCAAGCCTTCGCGGGTGGGTTACAAGATCGATGGCGACGGAACCAAGTTCAGGGTGGCGACCACGAGCGGACACTCGATAGAAAAATGATGATTTATTCATTGACTCATTGGTCTATTGAATCAATGAAACAAATGAATCAATAAGCAAATAGTTATGGCCAGACTGAAAGAGCGTTATCAAAAAGAGGTCGCCCCGGCGATTGCGAAAGAATTCGGGATTGAGAACCCGATGGCCGTGCCGCGCCTCGATAAGATCGTGCTGAACATGGGCATGGGCGAAGCGGTCGCTAATGCCAAAGTTTTGGACACGGCGGTTGAAGAGCTGAAGGCGATTGCCGGGCAGAAACCCGTGATCACTCGCGCCAAGAAATCGATTGCCAGCTTCAAGCTGCGCCAGGGGATGCCGATCGGCGTCATGGTCACGCTGCGCGGCGAGCAGATGTATGAATTCTTCGACCGTCTGGTCTCAATCGCCCTGCCGCGGGTCAGAGATTTTCGTGGGGTTTCGCCGAAGGCTTTTGACGGCCGCGGTAATTACACCATCGGAATTCGCGAGCAGCTGATCTTCCCGGAAATCGATTTCAATAAAGTCGACAAGCTGCGCGGCATGAATATCTGCATTGTAACCACGGCCCGGGATGACGATCAGGCGCGCTCGCTTTTGAAGGCGCTGGGAATGCCGTTTAGAACATAGGAATTTCAGATTTGAAATCTCAGATTTGAGATCTGAGATCAAGATAGTTATGGCAAAGAAATCATTGATCGCGAAAGCTAATCGCAAGCCAAAATTTGCGGTGCGGGGCTATACCCGTTGTAAGCGGTGCGGCCGCCCGCGTGCGTATCTGCGAAAGTTTCACTTGTGCCGAATTTGTTTTCGTGAACTGGCGCTGGCGGGACAGATCCCCGGTGTCGTGAAATCTAGTTGGTGAAGCATTGCCGATTTCCGATTGCCGATTTCCAATTGGTTCTTTCAATCGGCAGTTGGCAATGGCAATCGAAAATGGAGTTGTAACGAATGACTGATCCTATTGCCGACATGTTGGCGCGAATTCGGAACGCCGTCTCGGCCAAACATTCGCGCGTCGATATCCCAGCCTCAAAGTTGAAGCTGGAGATCGCGCGCATCCTCAAAGAGGAAGGCTATATCAACAACTTCGTCGTCAAGGGCGAAGGCGCGAAGAAAGTCGTGCGCATCTTTTTGCGCTATGACGCGCGCGGCACCTCTTCGATTACACATCTGGCGCGCGTGTCGCGCCCCGGCCGCAGGGTCTACGTCGGCTCGCATGAAATCCCGCGAGTGCTCGGGGGCTACGGCGTAAATATCGTTTCAACTTCGCACGGCTTGATGAGCGGCAAGACGGCGCGCAAGGAAAATGTCGGCGGAGAGTTGCTGGCGGAAATCTATTAAGAATTAATTCATCGAATCATTGGTTCATTGAATCAATGATTAAAATGAATAAATGGGTCAATAGTTATGTCTCGAATAGGCAAGAAACCGATAACGATTCCCAAAGGAGTCACCGTCAATATTCAGGACGCCCAGCTTGAGATCAAAGGCGCCAAGGGTGTGCTGAAGACTCCGATTCCTGAAGGCATTAGTTTTAAACTCGAAGGGGAATCACTGGTCGCCGAGCGATCGTCGAACGATCAGGCTGCGCTGCATGGCCTGGCGCGGGCTTTGGCGAACAACGCCATCCAGGGCGTGACCGAGGGTTTTTCCAAACAGATGGATATCGTCGGCGTTGGTTATAAGGCGGACGTGCAGGCAAAGAAGATCGTTTTCTCTCTGGGCTATTCACACCCGATCGAATTTCCTTTGCCCGAAGGCATTGAGGCAAAAGCTGAGCGCATGACGACCAAGGGAAGCATTCAGCAGTATCAAACGACTTTGACGGTTTCCGGTATCGACAAGCAGAAGCTCGGTCAGGTGTGCGCAGAGATGCACCAGCTGCGGAAGCCCGACGCGTACAAAGGCAAGGGCGTGCGTTACGCCGATGTGCAGCTGAAGTTGAAGCCTGGCAAGACTGGTAAGTAATTTCAGATTTCAAATTTGAGATCTGAGAATTGAAAATTGAGAAATGGCTAATCGAAACAGAGCAGAAGTAAGAACGGCGGTCCACGGCCGAATTCGTCGCAAGGTGCGCGGCACCACGGCGCGGCCACGGCTGGCAGTGTACCGAAGTTTGAATCACATCTATGCGCAGCTCATCGACGATGAAAAAGCGCAGACGCTGGCGTCAGCTTCGACCACCGAAAAAACTTTGGGTGTTAAAGCCGGTGGCAATATCGAGGCGGCGAAAAAGATCGGACAAATGATCGCTGAGCGCGCGCTGGCCGTGGGAATCGAGAGCGTCGTATTCGATCGTGGTGGCTATCTTTATCACGGTCGCGTGAAGGCTTTGACCGATGCGGCCCGCGCCGCGGGACTAAACAAGAATGAAGTAGTTGAAGCGGAAGCGGCGGAAGCTAAAGAGCCCGAAGCGTCCGAAGCTGAGCCTGCTAAGCCAGAAGGCAAGCAAAAGTCTCCGAAGGCAAAGGCCAAGAAAGAGGCGGCTCCGAAAGAAGACGCTGGCGCCGGCGAAGCCAGTCCCGCACCGAAGGCCAAAAAAGAGGCCGCACCCAAAAAAGTCAAACCAGCCAAAGACGCCGAAGCCAGTCCCGCACCAGAGGGCGCTGAATTGAAGGATGCGGTTGGCGCGGGCGAGCAGGCTCAGGCGAAAGAAGAGTAAATGAGACAACCGAAACAAAGAATTACCGCACAGGGACTCGATCTCAAGGACCAGGTTATTTCAATCAATCGGGTGACCAAGGTCGTTAAGGGCGGCAAGAATCTTTCGTTTGCGGCGCTGGTCGTCGTGGGCGACGAGGGTGGCCATGTGGGCTTTGGCACTGGCAAAGCGCGTGAAGTTCCGCTGGCAATCAAGAAGGCCGTAGAGGCTGCGAAGAAAAACCTGATCCGGGTGCCGCTGATCGAAAATACTCTGCCGCATCAACTGATCGGACGATTTGGAGCTGGCCGCGTCATGATGAAACCGGCCTCAGAAGGGACCGGCGTCATTGCCGGGGGCGCGGTGCGCGCGGTAATGCAGGCCGCGGGCGTTCGCGACGTACGCACCAAGGTTTTAGGATCGACAAATCCGCACAACGTGGTGCGCGCGACCTTTGATGGTCTGCTGAAGATGAAAGACCCTTTTGAGGTGGCACGTCTGCGTGGCAAACAAGTAGAAGACTTGTAAGAAGTTTTGAGTTTCGAGTTATGGCGACGAAAAAGCAAAACAAAAAAGAAGCCGCGGCGGCAAAGATCAAGATTCAGTACTACCGTAGCACGATCGCGTTTCCGTCAAAGCAGAAAGAGATCGTGCGCAGCCTCGGTCTGACAAAGTTGAATCAAGTCGTCGAGCGGCCTGACACAGCCTCGATGCGCGGCGCGGTGGCCAAGGTTCCGCATCTCTTGAGAATTATCGAATAGGGGTACTTAGTACTTGGTGCTTTGTACTTTGTTCTTCATTTCAAAGTTCAAAGCTCAAAGTACAAAGTTCAGGTGATTCAGTCATGACGTTATCACTCAACAATCTTCGTCCCGCAAAAGGATCGACGCACAAGAAGAAGCGTGTCGGCCGGGGTCCGGGCAGCGGTCTTGGTAAGACCTCCGGCCGCGGAGAAAAGGGTCAGAAGTCTCGATCAGGCTACTCTTCCAAGATCGGCTTTGAAGGCGGCCAAATGCCTCTTCATCGTCGCTTGCCGAAGCGCGGCTTTACCAACATTTTCAAGAAGCAGTGGATTGAAGTAAGTCTGGAAGCGCTCGAGCGAACTTTTACCGCTGATGACGAGATCACGCCTGAAGTTCTTCATCGCCGCGGCATCATCAAGAAAGCGAAGCACGACATCGTCGTCTTGGGCAATGGTGAGGTTTCGAAGGCGCTGAAGATTTCGGCCCATCGCTTTACCAAAAGCGCGCGCGAAAAAATCGAGAAGGCCGGCGGCGCGGTGACCGTAATCGGCGGGTGAGTCCTCCGTTTAGAAGCGGGCTGCCGCTCGCTCAGTCGGGCCGTAGCCCGACTCTAAACACTCTGGGAAGACTTTTATGGAAAAATTTCTAGCGGCCGTACGCAACATGTTCCAGGTGCCGGATCTTCGCCGGCGCATTCTTTTTACGCTGGGCATTCTGGCGATTTATCGCCTGGGCGCGCATGTCTCTGCTCCCGGAATCAACAAAGCGCGTCTGGATCAAGTCTGGCATGACGTCAGCGGGACCTTGCTGGGCGTGCTGGATCTGTTTTCCGGCGGCAACTTTCGTCTGATCTCGGTCTTTGCGCTCGGCGTCACGCCTTACATTACTTCATCGATCATTTTGCAGTTGATGACGGTCGTCTCTCCGCAATTGAAGAAATTGCAGGAAGAAGGAGAGATGGGACGCGCCAAGATTAATCAATGGACGCGCTATCTCACGGTGGGGCTCGCCTGTTTGCAGACGACCTTCGTGGCGCATTGGCTGCAAATTAACGGCGTGGGCGCGCCCACCTGGGGGTTTCTGCTGACCACGATTCTGACTTTGACGACGGGCACGATCTTCGTGATGTGGCTCGGCGAACAGATCACTGAGCGTGGCGTTGGCAACGGTATCTCGCTCTTGATTTTTGCCGGCATCGTAATCGGGTTGCCACGTGGCGTGCAGCAAGTGATGCAGCGCGTTAGCGGCGGCGACACGCTTGAGATCCTCGGTGTGATCGGCCTGGTGGTCGCGCTGGTCGCGATCATCGCATTCATTGTTTTTGTAGAATCTGCGCGGCGAAAGATACCGGTGAGTTACGCGAAGCGTCACGTCGGGCGTCAGCTGGTCGGCGGTCAACAGACTACGATGCCTTTAAAGCTGAACATGGGCGGCGTAATTCCCGTGATCTTTGCTTCGTCGGTCCTGTCCATGCCGCAAAGCCTGTTCTCTGCCCTGCCACCAAAGAACCCGGCGAATTGGTACGGAAAGATTTTCAGCTTCTTTCAGGTATTTCATGCGGGCGATCCGTATTACGAATTGATCTTTTTATCGCTCATCATCTTCTTCACGTTCTTCTATGTTTCGATCGTCTTCAACGTTGAAGAAGTTGCTGACAATCTGCGCAAGCATGGTGGATTCATGCCCGGCATTCGACCAGGTCGCGCGACGGCAGAATATCTCAATACGATTCTCACCCGCTTGACCACGGTGGGGGCGATTTACCTGGCGATGGTCGCCTTCTTTCCGCAATTCATGTTGAGCGGGTTCAAGGTGGCGCGGCTGCCTTTGGTCGGCAACTGGCTCGAGGCGTTCGTCAGCACCACGCCGGGTTTGGGTTGGATTCCGACGGGCATGGGATACCAGTTCTATTTCGGCGGCACATCATTGCTGATTCTGGTAGGCGTCGCGATGGACACTGTGGCCCAGATCGAAGCGCAGCTGGTGATGCGTAACTACGAAGGCTTCCTCGGCAGCGGTGGACGCCTGCGTGGGCGGCGCGCCTGAAACAGCATTGATTCATTGATTCATTTAGTCATCGAATCAATGAGCAAATGGATCAATGTCAAAAATTATCTTGTTGATGGGCGCGCCGGGTGCCGGCAAAGGCACGCAGGCGCGTTTGCTGCAAGAGCGCCTGAGCTTGCCGCAGATCTCCACGGGCGATATCTTTCGCGCGCTGGCGCAGACGCATACCCCGCTGGCCGAAGAGGTGCGCGCGATTCAACAGGCAGGGCGCTTGATACCTGACGATCTGGTGATTCGCGTCGTTGAAAATCGCACGTCGCAGGAGGATTGCCGGAACGGCTACGTGCTGGACGGTTTTCCGCGCACGGCGGCCCAGGCCGGGATGCTTGAAAGTTTAGCTGAGCGGCAGGAGAAGAGGCTCAGGGCGATCTTGATCGACGTGCCGCAGGATCTGCTTGAAAAACGAATGACGGGCCGGCGCAGCTGCCCGGTGTGCGGAGAGATTTACAACATTTATTTCAAACCGCCGCGCATGGATTGCAAGTGCGACGCTCATCCCGAAGTGGATTTGATTCGTCGAGCTGACGACACAGAAGAAAAAGTTCGGGTGAGATTGGAAACTTATAACCGCGAGACTGCGCCGCTTCTGGAGTACTACAGACGTACGGGTCGACTGCATCGAGTTGACGGCACGCGCGAACCGGATGAAATTCACGCGGAGATTAGGCGCATCGTAAACGGCGGCAGCGTGTCAACGGCCATCTTATGATCATCGGCAAGTCGCAAAAAGAAATCGAAAAGATGCGCGCCGCGGGCCAGCTTGTCGGTAAGGTGTTGCAAGAGCTGCGCGCCATGGTCGAGCCGGGCGTGACCACGATGGAGGTCAACGACGCCGCTGAACAGATGATTCGCGACGCCGGAGCGTATCCGACCTTCAAGGGCTACAACGGTTTTCCATACTCGATTTGCGCCTCAGTAAACGAACAGGTGGTTCACGGCTTTCCTTCGAGTTACAAATTAAAGGGCGGCGACATCTTTTCAATCGACGTGGGAGCCACACTCGAAGGTTTCGTCGGCGATACCGCAACCACTGTTGCCGTCGGAAAAGTAAGCGATGATCGTTTGAAGCTGGTGCGCGTTACTGAAGAGTGTCTGAATTTGGCGATCGAACAGTGCCATGCCGGCAATCATCTGGGGGACATCGGATTCGCG
>Ga0193729_1002094_pt1 | contig 10022 bp, 13 predicted proteins | sample U1c2metaG_FD_143036 | JGI IMG/M metagenome (GOLD analysis project Ga0193729, IMG submission 143036) | Soil microbial communities from a riparian zone of the East river system, Colorado, United States - U1c2 | ecosystem: Environmental > Terrestrial > Soil > Riparian zone | place: USA: East River... | reverse complement strand
GCACTAAACAAATTAAAAGCACCTCCCTTCCTAAAAAGCGTGTTGTGCGAATGCGAAAGGGGGTGCTTTGTGCATCCACCACTTAGTGCTGCTGTACCTCATTATTTTAGATACTTGTAAAATGTTGTCTTTTTGAGTCCAAGTTGTGCAAGATGTCAGCTAGGCGGCGGCTGGTGGTGGTGGTCTTCGCTTCGCACAATACTTATTCTTAGATATTGTGGCTAAATTTGGGCTGGCTGCTGGGAATGTTGCATCTTACTGCCGAATAATCCACATTCTGCAACACTAGGCACGAATGTTTCAGCTCAGAAAGGTTCACTTTATTTGAGTTACGAAACGCCTTCGTAGAGTGTGGCCGATGCACTAGAACGCCTATTCATTGCCAATTTATCACCCTTGCTTTTTATTTAACACACTTGTGCAAATATCATTTATATAACATTTGTTGCCTATATATACGTTTTTGCATTTTATGGTATACTCATTTCTGACTACCTGTGCCACACTACGGTTGTCCGTTAACTGCTCCAGATCGAGGTACCACTCGTCTGGAGTTTTCTTTGCGCGGTAATCTTCTCCTATGAATTTATATATCCACATATGTAGATTTTCTCTCTCTGTATAGTTAAAAATAGCAATAAAATGCAAAAGAAATAAGGAGATATGATCATGTCTGGTACGAAAACCCTTGTTAATCGCAGTTCCTCACCACTCCAGGTGACGCTCTTGGGACGCAAAGGTGATGACCCAAATACACCTTCAGATCGCAAAGTCACCGTGGACATCCCTGCTGGTCAAACCCAACAGAATGTTCGCTATGGGGATGACCAAAACCCCTATCTCAACGGTCTCATCATCGCATTGAATAACGGCTCGGCAAGCGATGAACAGACTTTACGCGTTTTAAAACGGGGAGCTGCTGGGACTCTTGATAACAAGCTCAATGCCAACGGCATCCTTGATATCAATTACGACGAGTCAACCAACGCAATCAGTCTTACCGCACATAACTAGAAGCATCTCCGAGAGAACGGAGGGCAGGCTCACGCTTGCTCTCTCCTCTGCTTGATCCTATCCATCTGGTAGCAAGTATTTTATATTTACTGACGGGCTTTTCCTTCTCTTTTTCCAAAAGTTCCATTTCCTCATCATCAAGCTCCCAATCAACATGTCCAGTGGAAGTAATGCGGGGTTTTTTATCATCATAGTGCGACTGGTAGAGTTTGACATCATAAGGAATTTGAAAAAACATACCGCCAGTATACCAAATTTATGAGGCTGTGCAAGCAGTAAATCTCTGCTACTCCTTTTTACGCCAATATATGCACTTTTACCAGCTTCAGATACTCTCAAAAGAAAAGAAAAGAAATCTTTGATAGTGTGCACCCATTCTAGCATCGTTGCCAGTTCGATGCAATCGGGTTAGAATAGGAGCATATCGAGAGACAATCAACCCCGATACCCCAATATTCGGAGGAAAACAGACGCTGATGGAAGATGTATCATCAAGACACGATATCATTGTGATTGGTGCCTCATTAGGAGGGGTCAAGGCGTTACAGACCTTGGTGATGACACTTCCTAATGATCTGGCAGCGTCGCTGTTCATTGTGTTGCATATTCTCGCATCCCAGCCTAGTCAACTTCCCGTGATTCTTCGTCATTCAGCGTCTCTGCCTGTTCTGCACGCAGTAGAGAACATGGCAATAGAGCAGGGAAAGATCTATATTGCACCACCTGACCATCACCTTTTGCTTAAGGAAGGGTACATGCACTTGGGAACAGGTCCGAAGGAACAATACGTCCGGCCAGCTGTGAATGTCCTATTCCGCTCAGCTGCCCACGCTTACGGCCCCCGAGTTGTGGGGGTAATCTTGACAGGGAACGGCCAGGACGGAACCGCAGGATTACAGGTCGTGAAGCAGCATGGCGGAATTACCATCGTTCAAGATCCGGGTGATGCCGACTTTCCTTCGATGCCACAAAGCGCATTGAAGCACGTGAAAGTCGACTATACCGTGCCATTATTGAGCATAGCCCCATTACTGACTCGCCTCGTATCATGTCCCGTGACGCATCAACCAAAGCAATCAGAGAGTTGCAATGGTGGCGGAGCTTAGAGCAGGAGTATTAGTGCTGCATGGTAGGGGCTGTCTCGGGATCATTGTAACAGTCAAGCAAAAACATTCGTGTTTATTATGGAAAGAATTCTTTACACAAAAGGAGGTCATGAGCATGCCACATGTAAGTCCTGCAGAGGTTGAAAAATGCCTCAAAGGGATGAATTATCCAGCAAAGAAGCAAGATCTCATCAAACATGCTCAGCAACAGGGAGCGAATCAGGATGTGATGGAAGTCCTCAAGGAGATGCGTGATACAGAGTTCAATAGCCCCATTGATGTGAGCAAAGCGGTCGGCGAGATCAGTCGTCAACAACCCTAGAAGACCTTGGGTCTAGCTTACTATGGAAAGCGCTGAGTCTCAAAGGAGATGCTCGGCGCTTTTTGCTTTGCAGGAGAAATCCCCAACGGTTGGGGATATGGAGTTCTAAAAGACAACTTCCCCAATAAGGCTCTTTAAGCTCAAAGGGCCTTAAGTTTCTCGCACAAAAAATTATTGGGGAAGAAGTCTAAACAGTTTCGAGAGACTTGTACTCATCCGAGATAATGTAATGGGCCTTGAGTCTTCTTTTCCAAAAGTGGCTGACAACCTAAACCCTTGCACTCTCAAGGCCCACTCGTTGCAGACAGCAATATTGCTATCTTGCCCCTGGTGTCCCCAATGTATGTATTAGACCGACTAAGCTTCCTTGCTCTCTGCCATTATAGTGGAGTGGGACCTTGAGATCTCTGTTCTCCTTTGAGACTAATTCTCTCTTTCGCGGTCTCAAGGTCCTCAACGCTGGCCGAGCGATCGATCAAAAATGGAGCCATTGCACTCAACAACGATACTAATAACGGGCCCTGAGTTCGCTTTCGCTTCCAAGGGAATGGAATAACCACAACATAACCTTCACCCTCAAGGCCCATTCTATTGCTGGCCAGCAAGAAGCCCTGGCAACCGTCAGGCTGTAGTGGTATCCGATATAATCAAGTGTTACATGCAGTTATATGTAGCATCCTCTTTGTCAGATCTGGGACTTATTTGCTGGGTATTCGCCAATACTCTATACGCCTGACAAGAAGATCTCTTTGCCACTCGGAAAGCATTGGGAGCTGTTCTTCCCATTGCTCTTTGCCATAGGAGATAGAGAAATTGGGTCCCACATCAAGATGTGCATGGTGAATACTCTCTGCAAAAGCTAAAATTTCCTTGTTTGTCATAGTCTCACTTCTTCTCCTTCTCTACTTACCATACCACAGCTCGCCGACAATCCGCTTACTGGAACCCGATTCCGGACGGCGCCGTCCGAATTGAAATGTGGCAGGGAGAGTATTGCACTCAGCGGCGAGAATGATAATGAGATGGACCTTGAGATTCGTCCCTTCTCAGAAAAGGGATCAGACACATTACACCCTTCATCCTCAAGGTCCATCTCATTGTCCTCAGCAATATTGCTATCTTGCCCCTGGTATCACCAATGTATGTATTAGGCCGAGTAGGGGAGCTGCAACGCAGAATAGTGATTCTCTGCTGGGCGGTAAGAAAAAGGAAAGCCCGCTTATGGATTAGGAACTACTCTTCTCCATTTTCTTAATAACCTGTTCCAATCGTTCAATGAGTTGGTCCAAAATCATTATAAAGTCCGAGTCTTTCACTGATTGGTCCCTTTTTAACTCGTTTTTCCAGTCTTCCAAAATAAGTCTGTTAAATGTTAAATATATTGAATCTAATTCTTCATATTTTCTTTGCTTGTTTATCCTTTCTAAAATTGCCTCCGTTTCTTTTAAGGATTTATCTCTTCGTATATCACTTTCTTCTTTAATGATTGTATCTCTGATTTCCTCTGCATATTTTTTCAATTCCTCTCGACGAGAACCATATGTATTTATATTGGAAGCATCTACTTTTTCTTTTACGAATACATAGACAGCAAGTAAATTAGGTAAAGCAGAAGATGGGAGATGGAGATACCATAGCAAATCTTCCGCTGTTTTTTCTATATGAACCTCTCTTGCTACCTTGTAAAGCGTTTCTACATCCTTAGCTTCTGGAGAACCGTTCTTCGTATCAGCCCTTTTAGGGGCATACTCTTTAGTTAGTTCATAATCTTCCAATATTAATCCAAGGCAAAATGCCTGTTGCGCGTTTTCACTCACGGCAGCATCAAGTGTATGCCCACTAGCAACGTGGTTCCTGTTGTACTGATCGATGATGTTCCTTAAATTTCGCGCTAAACCATTAGCTGACATTTTGAAAAGAGAGTAGCGCCCAGTAAAGCCTTGAAGGTTAGTAAACAATAGGGGCAAGGGCGAAAGTCCCCGCTCCCATTGTGATAATGGCACCGTTTCTAATAAACTCGCCAGTACTGAGATATCATGCGGTGTTGCCATGCTCGCATAATCAACAATATCAGTGAATGATATTTCTTCGAGTAACCGATATATGAGGCGTTGTTTAAATTCTGCCCATCGACTTTCGCAGTCGGTCTGGAATTGCTTCTCTAAACGCCGTTTCTCAAGATCTTTAAGTATTTGCTCGACAGCGAACGTAACTATAGCACCCACTGTTGCAAGTGTAATCACTCCAGAGATAAGTGCCACCCAGAAGTCAGGCCACTTTTCCGTCGGCCACAGCCAAGTGAGATGAAAGTGCGTAACAATGACAAGACTGACAATAATTACAGCAAGCAACACGCCAGTCACAATGATGATACGAGAACTTTGCCTCATACAACCCTTTTCCCTTTCTCAGTTCATAATATCTTCATCAATGTACCACATAACAGCACCGCTTGTTGAAAACTCTTTTACAGGGCTTTTTGTGCTTCAATAAAGAGCTACTTGGGATACCAACGTTATCTTTCACCAGCCGGGTTGACAATTTGTACTCATCTTACTCGCTTCGTGGTTATTTAGACCCCTTTGTTTAATTTCAACCATTATTGACGAATTGATGTATGTACGGTAAAATGTACATACACTGTATATACCCATGAAGAAACAAAAGAAGTTTATATTTGATTGGAATAAGGGAAATATCACAAAAAATTTGAAGCATGGTGTTTCGGTAGAGGAACAGGAAGAAGTTTTCTATGACGTAAAAAGTAAGCGGATTGACGATCATAAACATTCTATTGTCGAAAGACGGTTTTTTATGTTAGGAGAAACAAAAAAGAGAAGAAAGATTATTGTTGCTTTTACTGTTAGGGATGGAAAAATAAGACCAATTTCTGCAAGACAAATGAATAGAAAGGAGGTGTCAATATATGAAGAAACCGTTAAATTTGCCTGATTTTAGTAATGAGGATGAGGTACACAGTTTTATGGAGAAGACTGACTTTTCAGAGTATCTTGAACCATCTGATTTGAAACCATTAAATTTAATGGAACTAGTGGCACAGTCGAAACTAAAAACAAAGTCTGTTACTATTCGGTTACGTGAGAAAGCGCTATGCCTCTATCGGGCAGATAAGATGATGAAAATAGGCTCGGCCCGGCAGAGTGTGACCGAAACAGGACTCGTCTTTGCTCATGAGGAGTATGGACCTCACCACCATTGCCCTCTCACCCTGGTTGCGCCTCGTGTTTGTCTGACCTTACAATAAGCAAAGAGATCAATGAAGCAGAGGTCGATTTCATTTTGGTGCTGCAATGCCCGTAGAGAAAGCTGACCGGGGTGTGGGAAGGCAGATCGGATTGTCGCCACGTAAGCGTATGCCACGTGAGCACGCGTAGGAAACTTGTAAGTTGTTCCCACACCCACGTCTTGATCTCCCCGAAGAATGTTCAAGAGACGTATCAGGAGGCAAGACCCAATGCAAGTGGTCTATGACCGTTGTTGCGGATGTGACGTGCACAAAAAGATGATCGTGGCATGTGTGTTGATCACCTTAGCCAGCGGAGAAGTGCAGCGTCACATCCGAACCTTTTCGACGATGACGGCTGGGCTGCTGGCTCTCTCGGATTGGTTAGAGAGTCTGCAGGTCAGCGTTGTGGCTATGGAATCAACCGGGGTGTATTGGCAGCCCGTCTTCAATCTGCTCGAAGACGGACGGCAGATCATTTTGGTCAATGCTCAACATATGAAGGCGGTCCCTGGACGAAAGACCGATGTGAAAGATAGCGAATGGATCGCTCAACTTCTGCGGCATGGCTTGCTCTCGGCCAGCTTTATTGCGCCAGCACCAGTTCGAGAATTGCGCCAGCTCACCCGCTATCGTAAGACCGTCGTGCAAGAACGAGCCAGACACGTGAACCGTGTTCACAAACTGCTGGAGACCGCCAATCTCAAACTGGGTGCCGTCGCCACGGATGTGCTGGGCAAAAGCGGACGCAGTATGCTTGATGCCATTGCCAATGGAGAGCAAGATCCCGAGGTGCTCGCACAGATGGCTTGTGGGCGGCTGCGCAAGAAACTGCCAGAGCTGCGGCTCGCTCTGGATGGTCGTGTTCAGCCATCTCATCGCTTTCTTCTCAAACGTCTGCTCTCCCACGTTGACTTTCTCGATCGTTCCATCGAGACCGTGCAACAGGAAATTGACGAGCACGTGAAAGGGTTTGCTGAGGCGATGACCCTCATCAGGACCCTACCAGTCCAACTACAAGCGGGAGCGGCGACGGTCATTGCTGAGATCGGAGTGGATATGACGCGTTTCCCATCTCCAGAGCATATCGCCTCATGGGCCGGACTCTGCCCAGGCAGTTGCGAGAGTGCTGGCAAGCGGATAGCGGGCAAAACGACCAAGGGCAATCCGTACCTGCGAAGTGTCTTGTGCGAGATGGCCTTGATTGTGACACGGATGAAGGATACCTACCTGTCAGCTTTCTATCACCGCATTGCTCGTCGTCGAGGCCACAAACGGGCGGTTGTCGCTGTGGCCCATAAACTCTTGGTCATCATCTACTCGATGCTCAAAAATAAGACGCCCTACCAGGAGCTAGGAGCCGATCACTTTGACCAGATCGATCCTGCCAAAGTGGAACGCCGTGCCATTGCTCGCCTGCAGCAGTTAGGCTACAAGGTCACCTTGACGCGGCCAGAGGAGGACTCCGATCAGGGGGCCACCCAAGTGACTGATCAGCACGTCACCACGCCAGCCAAGAGAACTTCCCGCAAAACAGTGACCAAGGCTCGCAAGGCTGTCCTGCGCAAAGTTCCTACCAAGCAAGCACTGGAGAAGGTCTAAGATAAGCTCCTGCAGGAGGGCAAAAAAGCAAGATCCACAACCTATCACCCGATCTCACCATGGCCTGTGACTCTCAGCTCGAGATCTGACCAATCAGGCCTCTAGCCGTTCTTTGCGCGTTTTTTCTGCGTCTCCCAATCCTCTTGTCTCTCTGCTGACCATTTTCTTGGATCAGTTTCTCTTGCTCTCTCTCAGACATTCTCGCCCGTTCATCATTTCTGAAGGATGATCGTATGAGATGATTTTGCAACCTTTTCATGCATTCTTCGGGACGGGAACCGGGATTTTCGTAGGAACGACTACAAAGTGTAAACTGGATTAATTTAAACACTTCGGATGAGAATTTCCTTGCATTCACAGACATTGAGGAACAACTGGCTAATTTTGTTAATCGAGAGGAAGAGACAATAACAGTCTATGAAGATGGCCAGCAGAGAAGTAGTGATGAAATACAGGGGATGAAACGGTCAACCTATTTTCGCATTGTCGCTTTCCTAGTAGCTGCAGATCAACCTCAAGCATTGAACCAGTTGGAGCAATATGGGCTTAGACCTTTTATGGTTGTAGAAAATCGTTATCGATTTGAAGTTCCTTCTATGTTTCAGAATGAAAGCACATTTACCATTCCAGGTATAAGGCCAATCATCGGTATATCAGAAAATGCGTTTCGAGGACAAAATGAGCTATCGATTGCCTCCCTTCTACCAGATACTATAAAAATGTTAGGTTTAACACGGGAGAGTCCCCAATCACTTAATTACCTCAAAGATAATGAGACTGCTGTTAATTTCTTTTCTTGGCAAGATGCTTTTGATAAAGAACGACGAAGGCAAAAGCCCACATCTGCCATTGTGTCTTTGAGGATAAAGCGGAAAATGCTTGAAAACTACCTTGATACCTACGGTTACCATCTCCATTTTCTCTTGACACTCAGACGCAGAACTGATAAGTATATTCCAGAAGAGGACATGGACTGGAAGTATTTCGAGGTCACATATTAGGTGTGTTGGCAAAACGTTGTAGACGGTTGTGTTGGCAAAAGAAAGCTGATCTGCTAGAGTGGAAGGAAAAGAAGAAAAAAGAGGCATTGGATCAAATGGACAAAAACCACCTTACGACTTCACATTCTCACGCAACACGCTAGTAATCTCTTGCAGACGGTGATGGATAGCCTGAACGCGTGTGCGCACATATTCATGATGCGATAGGTGCTGTTGCTCGTCTTCACTTTCCTCTCCCTGGGGAACAAGAGTTTCTAGTAATGCTTCTCTTAGCTGTCTGGCACCCTTCGTCGTGTCAGGAGCAGCGAACCAGCGTCGCTCACGCTGGATAAAGCCTCCACCACTCAGAATCGAGCGGATAGTGCCGCGTGCCACTTCATGGTTCTGTCGCTGGTTGATGGCGCTTGCAAGTTCTTGAAATGTCAGTCCATCTGGCGTTGCCATTAAGATCGCCTGAATAGCCTGACGGTAACTCTCTCCAAGACCGCCACGCAGTTTTTTGAGTTCTTCCATGTCTACGAGGCGTGTCTCTGCTTGCTGCACCTCTGCATCCAGCCCGACTTCACGCAGAACAATCTGCTCGGCATTCCACTCTATCTGGAGACGCGTGCCTGCGGGGAACCAACCCATTTTGTCGAGCAGGTCTGGCCCGTATAAACGGTGGCGGGTACGATCCAACCAGATCCACAGGTCGGTGGCGTCTTCGTACCAGAGGCCCTTGAAAACGGCAGTGTTTTCCTCCCCCGGTGTGGGAGCAGGGTAGATCCCTCGTATGGCTTTGGAGATTGGAATAAAACCGGCAAGCAGGTGGATGCTGTAGAGCGTGGCTGTCCATATCGCTTGGGTTCTGGTGGCTGTTCCCTGAAAAATAATCTGTTCTCTCGGCAGTTGCTTGTTTTGCTCCTCAGCACTCAGCGCCGTCAGATGCTCTTCTGTGGGAACGTTCTGTTCTGCTATTCCCGCTGAGGTTCTTACAGGTGGGACCTGCAGGCGCGTGCGCTGTACCTCTAGCGGTAGTTGCTCGGTTGGAATCCAATAGTCTACTCCCACGCGGCGAAATTGGTCAGTCGTGAGTAACCAGGCACGTAGGCAGCGGTGAACACTGGCGATGTTCTCGTGCTCCCAGCCCAGTTCTTCCAGGAGTGCGAGAACCTGTCCTACCGTTAAGGGCACTGACCAGCGGGCGTGCAAGCACTCGGTGAAGGTGTCTAATGCTTCTTTGAGGTCCAGTGGGAGGGTGATTTGATGCTCGCCTTTGGCTTCCCAGGCATCTTGCCAGTTTTGGAACATGCGTGGATCGTGCGGGTAAAACGTGTAGTGCTGATGATCCTCCTGGTCAAGCTCCAGGAGTTTTTCGTCTAGGTGTTGACCATCCCAGGTATCGGCTTTCAGTTCGTTGAGCAAACGCGTGTTGGCCATGGTCTGTTCAGCTAAACGCCAGTGCGGTGGGATGCGATCTTGTCGGGGTCCGGCCATGGCAAAGCGCTCATCAAAGCTGAGTTTGAGTTCATAGCCTTCCAGACGTGCTGAATGCAAGGCATCTTCCTACGAAAATCCCGGTTCCCGTCCCGAAGAATACATGAAAAGGTTGCAAAATCATCTCATACCCACATTCCGCAGTTTGAAAAACGGTTTTGTGGATAGGAATGCTTGCTCTTTTTGCCTGTTTTATGAGATGATGATCCTGGCGAAAAAGAGACATGCGAGGAGGAATGGAATGAAAAACCGTTGTT
>Ga0193729_1002092_pt1 | contig 10022 bp, 9 predicted proteins | sample U1c2metaG_FD_143036 | JGI IMG/M metagenome (GOLD analysis project Ga0193729, IMG submission 143036) | Soil microbial communities from a riparian zone of the East river system, Colorado, United States - U1c2 | ecosystem: Environmental > Terrestrial > Soil > Riparian zone | place: USA: East River... | reverse complement strand
GGCGGATCGTCGACGCCGGAAACATCTTGATCCACGAGCGCTTCGAGATTCGGGCCCCGGACTGCTGCACCGCCTTTACGAAAGCGCGTCAGGTCGTTGTTCGCCGTCGTCGCTGTGCGGCGGTCGTACCACGATACCAGCGCGATGCCGCCGTAGGTCGAAACCCACGGCATGTAACGGCGAGCAGTGACCGCACTGTTAACACGTACCGACCGCGTGAACGACGCCCCACCGTTCACCGAGTCGTACACCATCACGTCTTCATTTCCAGGTGCGGTTGACGTAGCAAACGCATAGTAGATGTGCGCAGGATCAAGGTCGTCAACGGCGACCGTCGGACTGGCAAGGGTATTTTTTGGGTCGTTGCAGCGATCCAGACCCGGGACGGGACAAGCAACATCTATGAATGGCGCGACTGTGATGGGCCATCCGGTCTGAGGCGTAAGCCCCATATCACACGGGCTGTACTTTTGCAGCATCATGTTGCCGCCATTCTGATAGGCGACGTAAACGAAGCCATCGCCGCCTACCGTGACGCGGGGATAGTCGCGATCAGATATAGCTGTACCAGCGGTCCAGGTAGCCCCGCTGTCGCTCGAACACGAGATTCGGATCGATATCACTGGTGTCGGATAGTTTTCGCGCCAAACATTGTAGAGGCGGTCGCCGCCAGTCCCAGTCGTTGAGGTGTTGTTGCGGTCCGCCGCGAGGTGTGGCTGATCCGCTACCCGACAACTCGTCGAACCCGGACACGTCGCCGCCCATCCCTGAAGGGTAAAACTGTGACCGTTATCGATTGAAACTGATATACCATCGCCAACGTGCGTCAGATCTGCACCACCGGCCCACGCATAATAAATATGACCACTCTGGCCGACCGCGAGCGATGGATCACCACCGCAGACTGCTTGTGCCGGAATCGCCGTATGGCACGCTGTGTCTGGGCCAGCGGTGAAGCTTGCACCGGAATTATCCGAAAACGAGTAGCCGCCGTTGGTGGCTATGACAACATGCTGACCGTCGTTTGACGCAATTTCCAACTCGCCCCGTCCCGGCAGTGCATCAACCGCGATGCCATCGCTTCTACCGTCGAGAGTCGGCCTTCTGCCTCCGCCCGGTGTGGGTGACGGTGTGGGTGTCGGCATGGGAGAACGCGGCAGCCTTGTCATCCGCTCAACTTCCAGCAGCTCGCGCCGCGAAACTTCGGATGAACCCTGTTGGGCGCCTAGCGACCTCCCGATCACGAGCGCGTCGTCGAGCAGCTTGGATTCCGCGTCCGGCGCCAGCATGGTGTTGAAGCGAATCACGGTCGTCCCCACGGCAACAGCCGTAGTCCCGAATGACGTTTCAATCCTGATACTTTCATCCTCGTCTGATTGAGGCATAATGGCGCGATAACGCCGCTCGATCGCCGGCCACCCGGCGATAATGAGCGGTGTCGCGCGCTCGGAATATTCGGATGCGATTTCGGCGAGACGTCGCACCGCCTCACTATGATCTCGACGGTGCTCAATAATGATCAGCATTCCTGCCTCCGAGCCAATTTGAAATATCGTGGGAGCTGGCCGATTCTTCCGGAGAGGAACATAGATTTGAACCGAGTCGGCCATTTGACTCTTCAAAGTCCAATCGACCGGAAAGTTGATACTGAATTCGTCAAAGATCCGTAACTCACTTCTTTGATCCCGCTGGGATCGTGCCGACACCAGAGACGCCACGACGACAGATGCCAACAAGAGGACGCCTGCTAACCAGAAAATAGAACTCAAACGGCGATTGGCAAGGCCGCCTAGCCTCTTGCTCGATTTCCTGAAGTTCTTCCTGGTGAGTAAACCATTTGCATTCGACTTGAGTAGAGACATGGGAGCTCCATTCGCTTGTGTATTTGTAGATCCGTGTTTTGAGTTGTCAGGGCTACGGATGGAGATTAGTGCCAAACGCTGACATTGGCAAGTAATTTTGCTAATGCTGCCAAACGGCTCGTCTAGAAGAAAACACTTGAGAATATTAATCGGCTCATCAATAAGAAGTTCAATGTTCCAATTTCATTTGAGGACTTGGGGAAAAATGTCCTGGGATTTACAGAATTCGGTCCCCGCGGCGTCGAGGCAGTTCCATATATCGGCGAACCTCCCGGCGATTTAATCGTCCAGGAAGAACGGAGAGTCAACTCAACACTCGCGCATGAGGCAGGCCATGGCCTAATGCACGCCCAACTCTTCGTCGAACACTTCGCTAATCAGACTCCTATCGAAGGCCATCCAAACGTTACAGAAACGCGAATCCGCTGCCGCGAAGAACGGCCGAACACAGTCCGTCAAAAGGAATATGAAGGCGACCGGTGGGAGTTCCAGGCTAATCGCGCCATTGGCGCCTTGCTCATGCCAAAGCAGCTCCTCCCAATATTATTTCCAAACCTGTGCGGAACGCCTTGGGCAATAAAGAGCCGCAAGACGAGGAGATATAACTGCCTTGCGTGGGCGGCACGTGAGAAGCATCGCCGTTGAGATTTTGCGAAAGGAGCCTACTGGCCTCCGGGAGTTAAAGAGGGTAAGCGGAATTGCATATCTCGTGGGAGCTTATCTCGCAGAGGGGTTTAGTGTCAGCAATCAAGATGCTTGTCAGAAATATGATCCAACTGCCGACACTATCGTTTTGTACGAGCAGAATCGGATAGGAATGCACGCCGCGCGGCTGCTTGCCAATGGAATGTGGTCAAGTAAACTTGGGGACATAGAGGACGTTCAGCATCAAACCCCGAGGCGCTAAGTGGAACTCGGTACGGTGGCCCATTCGTATACATGAAGAGAAAGCGGTAGTTACTTGTTCGATGCCGATTCGTCAGGTGTAATCACGCCAAGTAAAGTTCTGAAGTCTTTTTCAATCAGTTTCATTATTGGTGGCAGTTGAGCAATGACAATATCCAATTTCTTAAAACCATCGTGTCCCATAAATACGTTAAATATACGATCTTCGTCTGGTGTACGACGCAACTCTTCAATTCGACTCACAAATCTATCCATCTTGTTGCTAACTTCTTCACTAAAATAAATCCTGCGGTGCTGAAAGTATTCAGTGAATGTCACACACGCGTTAAAAACTGCTTCAGCCATTTCCTTAGGAGCGGGCGATCCGCTATCAGATAGATGAGAGCCCATGGCGAAGGCCCTTAAGTATGCTTCGTGAATCAACGCGTAGGACTTGGCAACTATTTTGGCGCGCTTTTCGTGAAGTCGGCTGAAAATAATCTGACGCTCTAAAGCTGCTATCTTAAGGTGAGATTTGACCTCCACGATCTCTTTGTCCGATTCACGCTTCAACTCTAGCTTGTAAGCTTCGATGTTGCGAGAAAGAAAATGAGTGACTATCGACTTAGTAAGCCATGCGAGCGCCGCAACCACAATCGCGGTTGTTCCTAGCGTCTTGAGCAATTCAAGAATAAATCCCCGCATCGGATGACGCCCTAATGCTCACTTCAGAAGTTTGACAACAACGCGAGCCGTCTCCGTCTGGTTCTTGGATGAAGCGACGATGCGTAAGGCTCTGGGCCTATAAGCAAAACAGGCTGGGTTAGTCAAGTATATAATCCCCGTTTAATCCATAACGCTTTGTCCTTGATGAGTTCAGAACTTACTGCTTCAATTTTCCCCGAACGGAAGATTTGTAGATAAGTGCTGCGGCCAGCGGGCCCTGAGCCATACTCTAACCAACCATCGTAATTAATGCGCTGATTCACACCGCCGTAGTATTCCGAGAGAAATTCCCGAGCAAGTCTCTTTGCCTCTGCGAAGCTTATGTTATTTCCTGGATCAATCGAGTTAAGAGACTGCAAATGAAGAACGACCTTTGCACTTGTTCCCAGAGTTCGTCTGCAGCGATTTTCGCTAGTCGTTCAAATCTAAACTCCTCAAGCCGCTGCGAAACATTATCGGCCCGCAAAATTGCATGCCGCAGTTCGGTGACATCCATCGGATGACTGCCTGACGAGTTCCGATAATAAGAGCGCCAGTGTTTTTGATGATGAACAACATGTGGAGCATTCCAACTGCGCGGCACGCGAACTATAAAGACCTGATTTCCGTTAGCTATCCTCCTCACTTCGATTCGGTGTCCTATAAGACGCCGTTTCACGTTTTCTCGAATCATGTTCTCAAATCGCTGTTTGACCTTGTCCGCATCCTCTCCACCAATTCCGTCAACGGCAATCGGCACTGTGTTTCCGTCGGCACCCTTTCCTTCGGTGACCCCGTAAAGAATGTCTCCACCAATCGTATTGGCCATCGCCGTAACGTCCTTTAGGAATTCGACCACATCATCGTGATCTTTGCTTGGGAGTTGCTGTTTGTATTCCAGCTGTCTGCCTTCCGCAGTAGCATTTGTCAACGCCAACAGTCGCGTTTCGTCAATCGCCATGAATCGGAAGATCGAATAGAGGTTTCGCCTTGCGAAATCGAAAATATACTCTATACGCTGCTTATTGGCGACCGAGTTCTTTATCAGAGTCCAACGGACTTAACATCAAGCAGCGTTACACGTCCGCAACTTCCGCACGTAAGCGGAATAACCTGGATCTGCTCGGAATCCGATAATACGACGATGGAAGTTGGCTCCATTAGCCTTCCCCTCTGACATGCTCCCCATTTGAAACCATCCCCAATTCCACCAATCGAGCGCAGCCATTTTTTCACCTTCGCCTTTTGTTCCTCGTTCAATTCGGCCATTGTGTCATTACGCTGAAGTCGATAAATAAGCCGATGATTGTCCTCACTCAGAATGGTCAAGAGTCTCCTGTATATTTTAAATCCTTTTCTCCGATTCCAGTATAGATCTGTCGGAAGGCGCGCCGCATCGAAGTCAAAAAACACGTAATAAATCGGACGGTCATCCGATAATCGGGCATTACGTTATCCGGCGCGGCTGGTTTGAAGACCGAATCGACCGTTTATCCCCATATTGATTTATGGCCGGTTGCGCCTCCTAACGTAATGACGATTATCGTACGCCCGGCTTATTAGTTCTCCCCTTTGCGCCCGCTGCGCTCGGCGGCTCGCGCACTCGCACGCCTCGCTACGCTAACGTCCCCGCTGGGGACTGGCGCATATTGTTCTTACGTCTAGCTATCTTGCGAACTCCAGGCAATACCATCTCACGGTTCTCAATCCAACCAAGCTGGTGCGCCCGCTGTTTGCTCCAACCCATTAATTTGAGAATTCCCATCACGCCAGCATCCGCGAACATCGCTGCGGCTGTCAGACGCAATGTCTTAGCTGTGCAGTGAGCCACACCTGCGTTCGCGCAACCACGATCGATGGTATTCGAAATATATTTATACGTAATGGATTTCTCGTGTTTAGCTCCGCACGGCGTTATTAACACGTACTTGTTGCGCAATCCCTTGAGAATACGTCCGCGCCACTCATCAACTCTTGCCAGCAGTGGCGTCAGCCATTCAATCAGCGAAGGGTCGAATTCGATCGGTTTTTCAACGCGTCCGGTCGAAAGATTACCGCGCGATGGCTCGCGCTCTGGAATGATGATGCAAAGCGCCTCTGACAACTTCTGAACTTCTCCATTCTCGGCTATCGGCAGCTGAGCATGCATCAATTCCCACGCAGAACAGGTATGAAAGATAATTAGGTAAAAAACGAAGGCTTCAATCGGACACGCCATTGGTGACGCTACGTATCTTGCGATTTGCTTTATGACATCATCTGGATAATGTCGAAAAGTCAGAGCGTGACACGGGGTCGTAGTAATTGCCTCGCGCGCCAGACCCACTTCAATTGCCCAGCGCAATAAACCCTGAACGTCAAAGCACATTGATCCGACGGCCCGGTTCGTATGCCATGTTGCCTTCGCCATGCTCACGCCACACTGAAAACAGTTAGGCGTATCGCCATATAGATCGTACCCAGCTTGCGTGTCGCAATCAGCGCAAAGCCATTGCCATTTGTAGAACTGCTCAAACTCCTCAAACACGAACTCCGTGATTTCGTGAAGGCCAACACCGCGATGATCGCACCAGCTTAACCACTGCCTTGTATTAATAAGTCTCGTGTAAATTGTGTAGGGCGAGAAGCTCACGCGTTTCATCCAGTCAACATGATCCGCCATTTCTTTTCGCCATTGCTCCGGCATCTGTTCGATCAAATTCTCTATTCTTTTTCGTCCAAGATAGGATTTCCGATCCTCGAGTCTTCCCTGTGCTACCTGGAGATAAGCGAGGTCCCAGAGAGAGGAGCGAATCCGTTGCGCCCGCTTTCGATTCTCTCGTTTCAGCGATGGCATATTGTCATCGAACCATTCCCAGGTTAGAGGTTCGGGTATGGACGTATCTCGGAGGAACGCGACAAATACGCTGAATCGGTGCCTCATCTCCTCATCAACTGTGTTCCAATCAATCCGATCGGTTAGCTGCGTTAAATAATCCTGATTCGGGCCGCGATAATTGTCGAGAAGGCTTCGCAAACGTTTGCTCGCATCGCGATCCTGATAGCAGCGCAGGCACAGCGGTCCGTTCTTCCGTACCGCAATCAATTTGTCTTTGCCGCAATCGATGCAGCGCGCGACCTCATTTTTTCGTGTGAGGACGCACCTTCGACAGATGTTTTCACTCAGGTACGCCGGACGTTTTATCTCTGAGCATCCCTTGCATCTGATTTTTTGCTTTAGCACCTCCAGACGATTACGCTGGTAGCGCTCCTTCTGACAATCAACGCAATGGCGATCCCTTGGATCAATTCGCTTGAACCTACCACAACCGGAACAATTACCTTGGACCGTGGAATTCATCCTTCTGTAGGATCTTCTCGCAGCCTGCGCCTCTGCCACACTGGGTTGTGAGTTCTTAGCGCTGTCTTCGCATCTTCCGCAGACATCTGGTCCGGTGTTCCAGTGAGGTCGCTCGCAACGGATGCAAACGGCAATCCGCGTTATAGTGTTGGACGCAGACATATGGTTAGCTCGTGATTTGGCTGTGCAATTAGTCGCACTCATGAATCGGAAATTGGAAAGGATCCGGGAACTCATCTTCCTGAGAGTCTGAGCACTGTGGCCCCGGGCGTTTTGAATCTGGCTCCATTACGCACAAGTCGTTCAGATTGCAGTTAAGGGAGTTGCAGAGAGCTTGCATTGTTTTCAGCGGTAAAGCTTTCGGTTCTTGATTTACCAATGCGCAAACTGCTGGCAAAGAGAGCGGATAACCGTTCTCCCTCAGAAGTGCTTGCAGATCGACCGGCCGATGAACGTTTTTTCGCAGCAACATTTCTCTGCGTAGTTTCCAATGAAAGCTCATTTTCTTAATTCCTTCTTATGAAGTCGGTGGAACTAACTGACCTGCCACTTTCTTAGTGGCATCGCGTAGTGTCCTCTTACTTGGCCGGACGTATCTGTGCATGGTACCCAGGCCTGTATGACCAAGCAGGCCGGAGATGTGAATTAATTTTTCAGGATGCTCCGCCGTGTTTCCCGTCGTGAAGCTTCGACGTGGATCGTGCCATCCGAAAGAATTAGGCATTTTTATATCCGACTCTTTCGCGAGGCGCACGATTTTATTTAAGCGGGCTTTCATAGCCCCGTAGGTGACGCGATTTCCTTGCTGCGTAAGAAACAGCGCATCCGTTGCTACATCTGCTCTGGCAAGTTTCGGCCGGCTGTGTTTGAGATATATGCGAAGAGTCTCCGCCGCAAAGTCTGTTAGGATCGTAAGCCGCTGGCGTTTACCGGAACCGTTGTGGCCCTTGCCAAATCGAACCCAGATTCGACGTGCTTCAAAGCGAATATCATCGATATCCAGATGGCACAACTCGTTGGCCCTGACGCCCGAGGTTACGGCGACGACGATCGCTACGTAGTCTCGCCGGGCGAGGTCTTTGTTTCGACTGTTCTTCACGTACTCTACCCGAACGAAATCAAGCAAGTGTCTCAGCGAGTCGCCGATTACGGCCGGATCAACGTTAGGATCGTCAATCGCATGTACAGGGTGATCATACCGAGTAACCGGTTGAGAGGGCGTAACATATCTTTCCTTAATCGCAACGGGCGTGCGGCTCGGGATGTAAGCCTTTTGAATCGTATATTCGCACAGCCGTCGTATCTCGCTAAGATACTTGATTTGGCTGCCGCGCTTGAATGCGTACTTGTTCAGACTCGCTGCATAAAGATCAATTATTTCACTCCCATAGGGATGGAGCAGGTCCCAGATCAATATATGCCACTGGGGATCACCCGCTGGATATCCGATGAGGATCGACTTGAAAAAACTATCCAGAAATTCCCGCGTTCGACGAGATGTCTCTTCCTCTAGACCTCTCTTCTCAAAGGTTCTGAGGTAAGCAGCCACGACCAGATCGTGATCCGCTTTCCTTTGCTCATAAGGAACCGCAGCGAGTACGTGGGGGACCTCTATCAGTACTGTAAATTGATACGGCATTTCCTTTCCCTTCTTTCGCACAAAGAAATTAAGTTCGACCTTACAAAATTAAGAAGCGCTTAACGTCATCGCCTCCTGCCTCACGGCATATTTCACGTCAAATGAATTCGTTAACTCCATTCTCAGGGTATGGGGAACGTTACTGTTCCCCAGTAGAACCTGATCTTCGTGCGCCCTATCGGCAAAGGCCATACCGCTGCCGGATTAAAATAGAGGGACCAGCGAAACTTTTTGGGCTCACGCAATCAGGGAAGGTCGCCAATTGACTGACTTTTCGTCGTCCGGCATGACTGCAACGATCTGTGGAATCAAGTTCTCGTGCGAGTTGATAAATTCGTAGCGTGTAAGGCTGTGTTCGTCAGAGATTTTTTTTGGCGCGCAGATTTGGAGAGACGGATCACCGTCCCCACGCGAACTAAAAGCTGTTGACCTTTGGTCATACCTCGTTCACTCCGCTGAGACTAGGGAACGCTCAGGAACGGTACCAAGAATCGCCGTCGACAACTGGCGGAAGTGCTTCGGTTGGTTGTGAGTCAATTCCCGCAACGTTGATACGTCGGACTTGATCACGATCAACGAGAATGTCGGGAGACTTACGCTCTTCTAGTTTGACATTGAAGTTTCCAGGCGTTAACGGGCGCGTCTCTCTTTGGGATGTCCCTGATAAAGCTATTGGGTCTTAACCTGGATGTCTTGAAGCGAGGTTGTCCGATTTCTTAACGAGGATCACCGCCTCAACGCGGCAAGTTTACTTGCGTTTGTAAAGTAAACTTGCCGCCATGCTGAAAGCGTCAGCGGTGGTGCGCGCTCGGTCCGAAATTGAATCGGCGCATGCTATAAAACGCACAAAGTGAAACTCTCCCTTCTGGCGAGTGAAACTCAGCTTGGGGCGCATTGCGAGCGGCCAAATGCGGTACCGAGACCTTTGGTAGGTACTCAACTCGAGCGAATTCGTATACGTCGTCCAACAATGGCGTTGCCAAAGCATAACGCTTCTTGCGAGGACGATCCTGCGAGTGAATCACCAAATCGTACTTAGTAATCGTTTGCGTCAGTGGGCCGTACTTGTCGATGAAGGTTGTTCCACCGGTGCCAGGAATATGAGGTCGGAGGAGGACGTAGTTGCAAAAGTCGCGCAAACAACACATGTAACCGCGCCGTGTAGCAATCGCTTTATCCTCCTAATCATCACCGTGGTTATTAATGATGCATAGTAGGAGCCGTTTGCTGGATCTAGCAGTTCCCAGAAATACAATTGACGAAAACCAAGTGGATGACTCGGATCATCGACATCGATTTTGCGGAAAGTGGAAAGAAGAATTGATCGGTCACCTCGTACCGTCGTTTCAGGATTGCAGCCTCGCATAAGACGGTTCTGCAAATACTCCTCAATCTTGTTCTCATGGTCGCGCAAACGTTCTTGCCATGAAATGGTTGCTCTAGCCTTCTCAGGGGACTTTCGCAAGTCTTTATTTCTTATCTAATGCTCCTTCTCGGGTGCTCGTCAAAAATCAAGCATCGGTTGATGTTTTCAAGCAGCGCTTGAGCCTTCGCACACTTGCAATTAAACCTAAGCCTTATGCCTTGCACC
>Ga0193729_1002090_pt1 | contig 10029 bp, 8 predicted proteins | sample U1c2metaG_FD_143036 | JGI IMG/M metagenome (GOLD analysis project Ga0193729, IMG submission 143036) | Soil microbial communities from a riparian zone of the East river system, Colorado, United States - U1c2 | ecosystem: Environmental > Terrestrial > Soil > Riparian zone | place: USA: East River... | reverse complement strand
AGCGAGGTTGTTTCCGTCGACGAGGAAGAGCTCAGAATCGCGGGCGGGCGCGTCGTCGAGCTGCAGCTCCTCGCCGGTCAACGTCTTGGGACTCACCCTCCAAAGCTATCGTCCCGCGCCGATGCAGGCGATCGAAATCGAGCCACTCGAAGAAGAGCACCTCGCGGCAGCCGCAACGCTGCTCGCCGACCGGCACACGCGCCACCGGATGGCGGAGCGCTGCTGCCGGAGGTCTCCGACTTTCGCGCCCAGCTGGAACGTGATCTAGATCACGAGCTGGCGGGCGGCGTCGTCGCACTCAGCGGCGACGAGCCGGTCGCCTACGTGATCGGCCGCGTTGAGGAGGACCCGCTGCTCGGGGATAGGCGCGCAATCGTGGACTTCGCCGGCTGTGCGGCTGCGGAGGGCCGGGGCGAGGCGATTCGTGACCTGTACGCCGCGCTCGCGGCGCGCTGGGTCGCGGCCGGCGCCACTCGCCATCTCGCCCTGATCCCGGCGAGCAACGAAGCACTCATGGATCCTTGGCTGCGACTCGCCTTCGGCGTCCAGTTCGTCTGGGCGGTGCGCGAAACGGCAACGATGAAGCCGGTCCAGGCCGACGTTCGGATCCGTGCGGGAACGCCCGACGATCTCGAGCTGGTCGCAAAGCTCGACCGCGGCCTCCACGAGCACCAGGCCGGGCCGCCAAGCTTCTCTGGGGTGGCAATCGCGAGTGACGAGGAGTTCCGAGCGGACTGGAGCGATCTTTGGGACGACCCCGACCTGTACACCCACTTCGTCGCCGAGCGAGCCGGCCGCCCCGTTGGGCACGTCGTCCTCTACCGACGCCCCGCCGGCGACCTGCGCGTCCCTGACAAGAACATCGACTTTGCGCACGCGGCGACGCTGCCCGCGGCGCGCCGGTCCGGCGTCAGCCTCGCGCTGACCGGCCACGCCCTCACCTGGGCGCATGAGCAAGGCTTCCGCTCGATGACGACCGATTGGCGCTCCGTCAACCTGCTCTCGTCCCGGCACTGGCCCCGCCTCGGCTTCCGACCGACGTACTACAGGCTCTACCGCGCGTTGCCATGAACCGCGTCCCCATGCTCGCGGGGTCGAGGCTGACGGTCGTGAATGCACCCGACGACGCGGTCATCCTGCGACCGCAGGCGCCCCGCGAGGCGATCTCCGATGTCGGCGCGGCCGTTCGAGACGCACTCCGGTTCCCGCTGGCGGGCGAGCCTCTCGAGGCGCTCGTCCGGCCTGGCGGCCGCGCCACGATCGTGATCGAGCCGCCCTCGCTGCCGATCCCGACTGCGCAGAACGACCCCAGGCGGGCTGCGATCGGCGCGGTCGTCGACGAGTTGAGGCGCGCCCGGGTTCCCGTCGAGAACCAGACCCTCCTGGTGGCCGGGGGGTTGGCGCGGCGGCTCGGCGAGCGCGACCTCGAGCAGCTCGGGATCGTCTCCCCCGAGTTCGCCCGGCGCTTCCGTGGCCGCGTCGTGATCCACGACGTCGAGGATCCTGGCCTCGTCGAGATCGGGCACTTGGGCCGCATCCCGCTTCGCATCCACCCCTGCCTGCTCGAAACCGACTTGATCGTCGTGGTCACAGCCGCCGAGACCGTGCTCCACGGCGGCCCCGCGGCGCTGCTCGCTGCCTCGGGCCGGGAGGCCTTGCGCGCCGCCGGCGCCTATTCGCTGCTCGAGACGAGCGCCTCGCAGGGCTGGCAGCTGGCCGTCGCGCTGGAGCGTGAGTTGCTGCGGCGTGTCCCCGTGATCGGCGCCTCGTTGACCTTCAACCACCCACGGCTCGCGGGCGCCGCGCGTGGTTACCCCTACGAGCAGGAAGCGCTGGAGCGAATCGCGGGGTCGCCGCTGCGCAGGCCGTTTGGCCTGTTGCCCGGCTGGGGGCGCGACCGGATCATCCGCTCGGTGCGGCGAGAGCTCTCGGTGGCCGCCGCGTACGGCGGCCCGCCTTCAGTCGCTCACGCCGAGGCGCTGCTCCGTGGGGTCGAGACGCGGGCAGCGCGGCTGGAAGGTCAGCTCGACGCAATCGTGATCGGGATCCCGCGGACGACGCCTTTCCTCCCGCGCGAGCGGCCGAACCCCCTGCTCGCCGCGTACCTGGCGCTCGGGCTGGCGCTACGGATGTGGCGCGACGGCTTTCCTGTGGCCGAAGGCGGGACCGCGATCATCCTGCACCGCTTCCACCGGCGCTTCGCCCACCCGACGCAACAGCCGTACCGGGCCTTCTTTCAGGCGACGACGCGCATGGGGCGCGAGTCCGTCGAGCTGCTGGAGGCCGAGCAGGCCGCCGTCGCCGACCCGCGGGCGATCGAGGCGTACCGCGAGCGGCGGTCTTGCCATCCGTTGCTTCCCTTCGCCGACTGGGCTGCCTGCGCACCTGCCGTAGGACGCCTGGGGGCCGTCATCGTCGCCGGCTGCCGGGACGCGGTCGCGGCGCGGCAGCTCGGGTTCGTCCCGTCCCAAGGAATCGGGACGGCTCTTGCCCTGGCCCACGGCCGCGCCGGCGGCCCGCCGCGCACGGGCTTCCTCTTATCCCCTCCGTACTTTCCGATCCTGACTAGAGAATCGCCGAGAGGAACTGTCTCGTCCGCTCCTCCCGGGGCGCGGTGAAGAAATGCTCGGGAGTACCCTCTTCGATGATTTGGCCGTCGTCCATCATCAGGACCCTGTCGGCGGCCTCCCGCGCGAACCCCATCTCATGGGTGACGACGACCATGGTTGTCTGGAAGTCGTGAGCCAGCCCTTTCATCACGTCGAGAACCTCGCCCACGAGCTCCGGATCGAGCGCGGAGGTCGGCTCGTCGAACAGCATCAGCTTCGGCTTCATCGCCAGCGCACGGGCAATCGCGACACGTTGCTGCTGTCCACCTGAGAGCTGCGCCGGGTAGTTGTCGATCTTGTCACCCAGCCCGACCTGCTGAAGCAGGGACCTTCCCTGCGCGACCGCGTCGCGCTTGGCGATCTTCCTGACGCGAATCGGTGCCTCGATCACGTTCTCGAGCGCTGTCATGTGTCCGAAGAGGTTGAACCGCTGGAAGACCATTCCGATCTGGGAACGTTCGCGGCAGACGTCGGCATCTCGCAACTCGTAGATCTTGTCGCCCGACTGGCGGTAGCCGACGAGCCGCCCGTCGACCCACAGCCGCCCCGCGTCGATTCGCTCCAAGTGGTTGATGCAGCGGAGGAACGTCGACTTGCCGGAGCCGGAGGCCCCGATCATGCAGACGACCTCGCCCGGCTGCACCTCGAGCGAAACGCCTTTCAGGACCTCGAGTCGGCCGAAGCTCTTGTGCACGCCTTCGGCCTTGACCATCGGTTCGGTGCTCGTTATCTGAGTCATGTCCTAGTACCCGTGACGGAAATACAAGCTTCGACGCAATCGCTGGAGCGGGGTCGGAGGCAGCTCTCGCGCCGCGCCACGACCAAAGTAGCGCTCGAGGTAGTACTGCCCGAACGAGAGCACCGTCGTGACGATCAGGTACCAGATGCTCGCCACGATGAGCAGTGGAATCGTCCGGTAATTCACTGCGTAGATCAGCTCGACCGAATAGAGCAGATCTGTGACCGCGATCACGCTGACGAGGGAGGTCGTCTTGAGCATCGAGATCGTCTCGTTGCCGGTGGGCGGGACGATCACGCGCATCGCCTGCGGCAGCACGATCCGCCGCATGGTCTGCAAACGCGTCATCCCCAGGCTCTGCGCCGCCTCGGTCTGGCCCTCGTCGACCGAGATGAAGCCCGCCCGCACGATCTCCGCCATGTAGGCGCCCTCGTTGAGCCCGAGGGCAAGCATTCCGGCCACAAAAGGGGTGATGGCCGAGTTCGCGCTGAAGTGGACGAACTGAGGCCCGAGCGGGATTCCCAGCGAGAGCCTCGGGTAGAGAGCGGCGAAGAAGCCCCAGAAGAGGATCTGGACGAGCACGGGCACCCCTCGGAAGAACCAGATGTAAAGCCAGCTCGCCCCCGAGACCAGAGGATTCGGAGAGAGGCGCATGACCGCAAGGACGATTCCGATCGCGATCCCGATCGCCATGCAGAGCACCGTCAGCTCCAGAGTTGTGATCAGCCCCTGGAGAACCCGGCTCGAGGTGAAGTAGTGGCGGATGACTCCCCACTGGAAACGCGGGTTGGTCGCGACCGACTTCACGATCGCAGCCGAGAGGTAGAGGATGATCGCAGCCGCGACCCAACGGCCCGGTCGGCGGACCGGGATCGCCTTGATCTCGTCGGGTCGGACCGGCTCGGCGGTGTCGCTCGCCATCGGGGCCCTAGTGACGGTGTCGGTTAGCTAATCGCGCCGTTGATCTTCGGGTTGGTGATTGCGCCGTCCGCGATCCCCCATTTGGTCAGAATCGCCTTGTACGTGCCGTCTGACATGAGGACCTTGAGCGCCGAGAGAAACGGCTTCGTCAGACCGCTTCCCTTCGGGATCGCGATCCCGTACGGGGCTGTGTTGTACGACTTGCCGGTCAACTTGAACTGCCCGTTCGACTGCTTGACGATGTAGGCAGCCACGGGGGAGTCGGCCATGCCGACCTGTTGGCGGCCGCTCGAGATCGCCAGGTTCGCCGCGTTCTGGTCCGGATAGACCGAGACCTTGACCCCGGACTTCCCGGCAGACTTGCATTTCCCGCTCTGCTTGGTGGAGTCATCCGCCTGGGTCGTTCCGCGCTCGACCCCGACCGAATGCCCGCAGAGGTCGGCCAGCGAGTTGATCGTCGGGCCCCCGCTCGCCTTGACATAAAAGGAGGTGCCCGCCTGGAAGTACGTGACGAAATCGACAGTCTTCTGCCGCTCCTTCGTGTCGGTGAACGAGGACAACCCGACGTCGAACTTGCCTGCGGCGAGGCCGGGGATGATTCCGTCAAAGCTCGTGTTCACAACCTTCACCTTGACTCCCATCACGGCGGCGAGAGCCTTGGCGAGGTCGGGGTCCATGCCCTCCACGGTCTTGCCGTTCGAGCCGATGAACTCATTCGGTGCGTAGGTGGCATCCGCGGCGACGACCAGGGTCTTCGACTTGAACTTTGCAGGGACCTGAGCCGCGACCGTACTGTCGGTGGCGGGGGTCGAGATTGTGGTCGCAGTCGTGGTGGTGGCCGCGGTCGTGGTCGTGCTGGAAGCCTTCTTGCTGCCTCCGCAACCCGCCGCAAGAACGACGACGAGGGCGAGAACTGCGAGTCCTGCCGTGGACGGGGTCTTCAGACGATGCATGCTCAATCCTTTCATCTGCGGAAGCTGGGGCGCCGCCATAACGATGGCGGGGATCGCATGGTACTGCGCGGCTTCCGAAGTTTCCGAGGTACCGCATGGAGTGAACCCATGGCGCGGCGAGAGCGCAGTCTTGCCGAGGCCTCAAACCTGATCGGCGACTGAACGGGGTTACTCTTCGCTTGCGCCGAAGTGGCGGAACTGGCACGGCGTGGGTGAACCCATGGTTCCCCCATGAACCCCCTCCTTCTTGCCCAAGACGGGTTCCGTGGCTCGGCAAGAGCGCGGTCTTGCCGAGCCTGCCAAGCGTGCCGACGACTGAACAGGGTTACTCTTGGCTCGCGCCGAAGTGGCGGAACTGGCAGACGCGCCGGACTCAAAATCCGGTGGGGCTGACGCCCCGTGTGAGCAGCATGGGGAAACCCATGGTTCCCCCATGAGCCCCCTCCTTCTTGCCCAAGACGGGTTCCGTGGCTCGGCAAGAGCGCGGTCTTGCCGAGCCTGCCAAACGTGCCGACGACTGAACAGGGCTACTCTTCTCTCGCGCCGAAGTGGCGGAACTGGCAGACGCGCCGGACTCAAAATCCGGTGGGGCTGACGCCCCGTGTGGGTTCGACTCCCACCTTCGGCACTCGGCGCTGATGGAGCGCTGCGCTTTGACGCCGTAGGCGGGCTTCGCCCGCGGAGAGGCTCGCGGTGGCCTGCATCGCCAGAAACATTAAGAAGGGGGCTCGTGGGGGAAACATGGTTTCCCCCACGTTCAGGTTTCCCCCACGTTCCTTCGGCATGATCTCGGCGGTGGCGAAGCGAATCGGGATCCTCACCGGCGGCGGCGATTGCCCCGGGCTGAACGCGGTCATTCGCGCGGTGGCCCGGCGCTCATTTCAGCGGGGGTACGAGGTCGTCGGGGTGCGCGACGGGTGGCGGGGACTCGTCGAGGAGGAGCTGGAGCCCCTCGGCTCGCGGGAGATCTCGGGGATCCTGCCGCGCGGCGGGACGATTCTCGGGACGACGCGAACGAACCCGTACAAGCTCGACGGCGGGGTCGACCGCGTCCTGGAGACCTTCGAGCGAGCCGGGCTCGACGCGCTCGTCGCGATCGGCGGCGAGGACACGCTCGGAGTCGCGGCTCGCCTCTTCGAGGAGCAGGGCTTCCCGGTCGTGGGCGTGCCGAAGACCATCGACAACGACCTCAACGGAACCGATTACACGTTCGGATTCGACACAGCGGTCTTCATCGCCACCGAGGCGATCGATCGCCTTCACACGACCGCCGAGTCCCACAACCGCGTGATGGTCGTCGAGGTGATGGGCCGGAACACCGGGTGGATCGCCGTGATGAGCGGAATCGCAGGGGGCGCCGACGTGATCCTGATCCCGGAGCAGCCGATCTCGATCGACGAGGCGTGCGACGACATCCGCCGCCGGCACGAGCGCGGCAAGGACTTCTCGATCGTGGTCGTCTCGGAGGGATACGAACTCGAAGAAGTCACTGACGGCGGCGAAGAGGACGAGTTCGGCCACGTCCGGTTGTCCCAGCGAGGTGTCGGCGATGCCCTTGGGCACGAGATCGAGGGGCGCACCGGCTTCGAGACACGGGTAACAGTGCTCGGGCATGTCCAGCGCGGCGGCTCCCCCACCCCGCGCGACCGCGTGCTGGCGACGCGGTTCGGGCTGAAGGCGGCCGACCTCGCGCACCAGGAGAGCTTCGGTCAGATGGCGTCGCTCCAGGGCGACCGGATCGTCGATGTGTCGCTGAAAGATGCGACTGCCGAGCTCAAGACGGTGCCGCCCGAGTGGTACGACGTCGCGAAGGCGTTCTTCGGTTAGCTCCGCCTTCAAGTCCGGCGGCGGCTGCGCCGGTTCCGCCTTCAAGTCCGGCGCCGGCTGCGCCGGTTCCGCCTTCAAGTCCGGCGCCGGCTGCGCCGGCGCCATGACGACTTGAAGGCGTTCAGTGCATGGATAAGCCGTCTAAACCGTGCCTGGCAAAGCCAGGCACGGTGACGAAGCGTGGGCGACTTCGCCTGCGCGAATATTTACGGCGTTGATGAGCAGGCTGGAGCCGATTTACGGCTGTTCGAGCATGACCGCACCGCTTCGTCGGGTGATGCTTCGGTCGCCACGGGCGCCCGAACTGCGGCGCTGGCGCGAGTACGGCTGGCGCGCCGAGCCGGATCCGGTCGGGATCGCCCGCGAGCACGAAGCACTGTGCGACCTGCTTGAGTCCGCCGGAGCCGAGGTCGTCCTCGCCACGGCGCCCGTGGACGAGGATCCGGATGCGATCTACGTGTACGACCCGGTGCTGATCGGTGACGACGGCGCCGTGCTGCTGAGGCCAGGCAAAACCGGCCGACGGGGGGAGCCTGCGGCGCTCGGTGTCGATCTCGCACGCGCGGGCCTGCCAGTGGCGACGCCGCTGGACGACCCCGCCTTCGCCGAGGGCGGCGACCTGCTCCGGCTCGACGAGCGAACCCTGCTCGTCGGCCTCGGTTACCGAACGAATCAGGCCGGCGCCGAGGCCCTCGCGGAGGTGACCAGTCTCGACGTCATCACCTTCGACTTGCCGCACTGGCACGGCGAGAGCGAGGTCATGCATCTGCTTTCGCTGCTCAGCCCGGTCGCGGACGATCTCGTCGTCGCGTACAAGCCGTTGCTCCCCGTGCGGCTGGCGCAACTGCTCGCCGAGCGCGGGATCGAGATCGTCGAGGTGCCGGAAGGCGAGTTCGAATCGATCGGCGCCAACGTCCTGGCGCTCGCGCCGCGAGTCGCGCTCGTGGTCGAAGGGAATCCGCACACGCGCCGCCGGCTCGAGCAGGCGGGCGTCGAAGTGCTCGCGTACGTCGGCAAAGAGCTGTCGAAGGGCGACGGCGGGCCGACCTGCCTCACCTGCCCGTTGCTGCGGCGGTAGGCGCGGGTGACCTCCTAGACGTTGGGCGGCGCGTCGCCGATCAGGTCGGAAACGCTGCGGGGCTCGACGATGACGCCGTCGAAGCCGGCGCGCTCGAGCGCAGCAACGTCCTCGCGGCTGAGGCCTGACAGCTCGGCGATTGCCAGCTTGCCGGCCGGGACGTCGGGAAGAAGATCGAGCACCCGCTCCAGCGCATCCTCACCGTCCGCGTCAGGTGCGGCGAGCACAAAGATCTCCGGGTCGAGTACCTCGAGAACAGACTCCAGCCGTTCCTCGTCGTCGATCCGAAACGCGAGCTCGCAGGTCTCGCCAAGCTCGTTCGAGACGCGGGCAAGCGAGTCGAGATCCTCACCGACGTCGAGCAGGCAGGCATCCGCGTCCGGCGGCGGGACGCCGACCGTGTTCGACCCCGCCACGAGGACCGGCAGGCTCGTGGCGCTGCGGATTTGAGCGAGTGTGCCCTCGTTCCCTTGGGCGACGACAACGGCCTCCGCGCCCTGTTCCTGGACGTGGGCCGCATCGTCCGCAGCCGAAACCCGGGCCACCAACGAGATCCCGTCGCCTTCCGAAATCGCCTGACTGAAGCGCCGCTTCGCCTTCATCGGCACGGATTCTTGACGATCGCGTCACCCACGTGCGCGGGAATCCTGGTTAGGCTCGTCGCGGGGAGGAGGCTGGGTACGCCTTGCGGCGGCGCCAACGGCCACGGCCAGGTCAGACACCCAGCGGGTGCCGAGGCGTCGCTTGCGACGCCGATCTGGAGGCCGCGGCGGCTCTGCCGGCGCGGCCGTTTAAACCGGGCTGAGATGACTGCACCGGGGGGTCACACACCCATGGGATGCCGAGGCGTCGCTTGCGACGCCGATCCGGAGGCCGCGGCGGCTCTGCCGGCGCGGCCGTCTAAACCAGGCTGAGATGACTTCACCGGCGGGTCACACACCCATCGGATGCCAGACAGTCTTGAGCTCAAGGAAGCCGGCGATCTCCCAGGGGCTCTGAGCGTCGGCGGAGCCCCGCACGACTCGCTTCACATTGTCCGCGGCCAACCGCTCCAGCTCGGGGAGGTCGCCGTCCGCTCCCGTCACGTCGAGCGCGTTCACGTCCATGTGGGAGGCCAGCACCGGGGCCAGCTCGCTCCGAAAACCCGTCAGGAGGTTGACGACGCCACCCGGAACGTCGGAGGTTGCCAACACCTCGGCGAGCTCGATCGCAGCCAGCGGCCGGGACTCCGACGCGACCACCACCGCCGCGTTGCCGCCCACGAGAACCGGCGCGAGGCGCGACACGAGCCCGAGCAGTGGTGGCTCGTCGGGCACCAGCACGCCGACGACTCCGGTCGGCTCGGGCACGGTGAAATTGAAGTAGGGGCCGGCGACCGGATTTGCCGAGCCGAGCACCTGTGCGAGCTTGTCGGCCCAGCCCGCGTACCAGACGAATCGATCGACGGCTGCGTTCACCTCGGCCTCGTCGCCCGTCAGCTCGGCGAACTCCGGGGTCCGCGCCTCGAGCATCTCCGCCACGCGATAGAGCACCTGGCCGCGGTTGTAGGCGGTCATGTCGGCCCACTTCGGCTGCGCGGCCTGCGCTATCCGCACCGCATCGCGAACGTCCTTGCGCGAGGCGCGAGCGACGTTCTGCCCCTCTGCCTCGTACGTCCGGCCCGACTCCGACCGCGGGAACTTGCCCCCGATGTAGAGCTTGTACGTCTTCTTGACCGGCAGACGGCTTCGGCGCTCAGCCACCGGAGGCCTCCGCGAAGTCGAGGTACGGCTCGAGCCCGTGGCGTCCGCCCTCGCGGCCGAAGCCGGACTCCTTGTAGCCGCCGAACGGAGACGCCGGATCGAACCGGTTGTAGGTGTTCGCCCAGACGACGCCGGCCTCGAGGCGCTGCGCCATCCAGAG
>Ga0193729_1002089_pt1 | contig 10030 bp, 12 predicted proteins | sample U1c2metaG_FD_143036 | JGI IMG/M metagenome (GOLD analysis project Ga0193729, IMG submission 143036) | Soil microbial communities from a riparian zone of the East river system, Colorado, United States - U1c2 | ecosystem: Environmental > Terrestrial > Soil > Riparian zone | place: USA: East River... | reverse complement strand
TGAATTTCCGAGATCCTCAATAGACACGTTCCTGAGAACATACAAAGAGGCCACCTGAGAGCCGGCTCTCAAGTGACCTCTCTTTTTCGGTTGGACTGGGTCGAAGTTACGGCACAACGGCACAGATCGCATACACCGCGAGTACCAGCGATGCGTTTTCCGCATGCGCAGCGTTTTTGGCTTTGACGCTCCACCCACTCAAACCGCTAAACATAGAGCTGAAGATCTGGATGTCGGATGCCTCGGCCTGACTGCCAGAAGGAACAGTTGTGTTGTAGCCGCCAGAGATCACCTTCAAGCCGGACGGACAGGTCGCTATTGCGGTTCCCGTCTCTTGCCTGATAAGAGTGAGCGGAATGCCCGTTATGTATTGCAGTCCCGACAAACCGGGAATGCCCTGTGGGCCTTGCGGCCCGGTTGGGCCGATTGGACCTTGCGGGCCAGTGGCGCCGGTTGGGCCAGTGGTTCCCTGTGGCCCTTGAGGTCCCTGACTTCCAGTTGCTCCCGTATCACCCTTTGGTCCTGTCACTCCGGCGTCGCCGGTATCGCCCTTCACGCCTTGTGGGCCAGTTGCGCCAGTATCACCTTTCATACCTTGATCGCCCTTTGGTCCAGCTGGCCCAGTGGCGCCTTGAGGGCCAGTTGCGCCGGTATCTCCCTTATCGCCTTTGGCTCCTTGCACTCCTTGTGGTCCAGTTGCGCCGGTATCACCTTTGGGTCCCTGCTCACCCTGTGGACCCGCCGGCCCTTGCGGCCCGGCCGGGCCCTGCGGACCTTGCGGCCCCGTCGTTGGACCACACGTCGTCACCAGTTCATAGGCGCCGATGTCCACATGAGTACCGGATTCGCGCGGATAGCCGCGCTGGTCAGTAGTAAGACCCAATGGAGAACCCAGCACCGCATCATCTCCGGCGTCAATGGCGATGCTACTGCACAGGAGAGGAATCGTTTGCGTGGGCCCACCATTGTTCGAGAGCGGACCTAACTGCAACTGCGTTGCCGTGACGCCAAACTGGTCTCCAGCCTGCGCTGCAATCGTGGCTCCAGTGGTGTTGCCGACAATGTTGTATCCCTGCGATGTCGCGGTGCCATAGAAATCAGGGCGGTTGGTTGCCGTGTTCAAGGCAATGATGCTGTTGTGGAGGTTCACTACATTGGAAAGGTTGTAAATGCCGCCGCCGTTGCCGCCTGCAGAGTTCCCCGAGATAGTGTCGTTGTTGACAGTCAATGAGCCGTCGTACTGATAGATGCCACCGCCGCCGGCGGATGAAGAGTTACCCGAGATAGTGCTATTGGTGACATTTAATGTGCCATAGGGCTTGTAGATGCCGCCGCCGCTGTCGCCTGAGGAGTTGCCGGAGATCGTGCTGTTGGTAACACTTGCTGTGCTCTCGTAGGGGTAGAGGCCGCCGCCAACGCCGGGTACAGAGTTGCTGGAGATCGTGCTGTTCGTGATATTCAATGCGCACTGGTAGGTGAAGATCCCGCCGGCGGCTGCTCCGGAGTTACCGGATATTATACTGTTGGTGACGTTCAGCGCGCCCTGGTAGCTGTTGATGCCGCCACCGCTGGCGTCGGCAGAGTTGCCGGAGATTATGCTGTTGCTGACATTCAAAGTGCCTTGGAGATTGTGGATACCGCCGCCGTGAGTAGCAGAGTTTCCTGAGATCGTGCTGTTGCTTACATTCAAGGTGCTGGAGATGTTGTAGATGCCGCCGCCGCGAAAATCTCCCGAGCCCTTTCCGTTACTTACGGTTAAATGGGACAAAGTCACTGTTCCAACCGTGGCGACAACGAGGATTCTGAATTCAGGTGTTCCGATCGCCCCGCTGCGCTGAATGGTTGCTCCGTTGCCGTTGATGGTCATTGAATTCTGGAGGGCGGGCAGTCCATCAGTCAGGGTGTAAGTCCCGCCACTAGCCAGGTTGATAGTATTAGTATTCGGGTCGGGACTAAAACTCGCCGCGTTTATTGCGGCTATTGCGGCAATCAGTCCCGCCACATCACCGTTGCCGACATTGTAGGTGGCCGCCTGCGCCGGGCTCGCGTAGAGGAATGTCACACAGAAAAATGTGAAAGCAATCGCCCTCAATATTGTCCGCTGGGGGTTGTGCATTGATTCTTTTCCTTTCGTCTTCAGTTAAGATTGTTTGTTCGATAGCGAGTACACACTTCGAGTCTCAGCAACTGCGTCCCGCAACCATGAAAACCTTTCAAGCAATCTCCGTGATTCATCTGGTGCTGGCTCAAGGCCACGTCATTTAATAGCCGCGCCCGCACACGCCTCGTTTTATTCACTGAGGAAGACGCCTTGCCAGCGCGTGCAGCATGACCAGAACATCTTCGCGGCGATCGGATGACAGTTGCCGAAAGTAACTCAGCAGCTTTGCCTCGTTCTTCGTCACCTCCGTTCGGGGCGGCTTTCCCTGGGCCACGGCGATGAGATCGTCTTCCGGAACATCGAGACCACGGGCAAGAGCTCGAAGCTTGAGCAGCGAGACTCTGTTGACAGTTCCGTTCTCGATCCGGTTTATGTGCGTCTTGCCGATGCGCCCATGTGAACGGGAGCTTACCTGAGCTAAAGAGAGATTCTTCTCGTTTCGGATGCGGCGAACGTAGTCAGCAAGCGAGGCTATCGGATATCTCTCGGTCGGGCCGGACACGTATAACATGCGAGGCATCCCGTCTGCGGAACGATTCGTTCAAAAAGGCCGCTCGTCTTCTATCCGACATAACAATCTTGTGCAATACGCAAATGTGCGTATATGCTGTGGCGCTCGCGACTTTAGCTTTCAATTCTTGAGCCTTCCCTGACTAACGCGCGAGAGTCTCTGGAAAACTATCATTTGACGATAAGGCCGTGAGATACATCGTTCGCGGACGCCGGACGCGATGCCTTCAATGAGACGCTTCACAAACCGGGAAACGCATGCGCTCCTCAACGCAGTTTCTATTCTCCACTCATGCGCAACCTTTAGCGATGTGCATGAGCGGATTCTGCAAGCTGCCCGCGAAGTGTCATCAGCAGAGTGGTACGCGCTGGATTGCTTTCACCCGCAGGGGTACTGGTTGAATCAAAACTGGCAGATGCCGTTTAACTCGGCGACTGCTAAAGATGTCGAGAACTTTGGCCGTTACGCGCACGAACACCCACTCTTCAACGCGTTTGTCGAAACCGGTCTGCCGGAACCACGCAAGACATCGGACTTTATGAGCACTCAACGCTTTCACCGGCTGAGTATCTATAATGAATTCTTTCGCCCAGTAGGTACGGACCGCCAACTACTGACCGGTTTGCCTGTGTCGTCAACACTGACGTTGGTATTGTCGCTGAACCGGAAGAAGAAGGATTTCACTGAGAGCAGTCGCGGACTGTTGACTATGCTAAGGCCGCATTTGATCACGGCTTATCAGAATGCGCAGGCGTTTTCCCAACTGCATTTGCAACGTGCGCATTTGGAAGTTGCGCTTGAAGACTCCGGAAGCGGGGCAATACTCCTGGATGCCGAAGGACAAGTGCGGCTCATTACCGCGCAGGCACGACGTTGGCTGGCCACCTATTTCGCCAATCCCCATGGCTGCGCCACAGATTTGCCTGAGGAAGTGACTGGCTGGCTCGCCCAGCACACTAAAAAGGGAAACCAGGATACTCGGTTGGCCGCGCCGCCTTTGCCGCTGCTCAAGGTTCGTCCTCAGAGTCGTCTGGCGATCCGGCTTTTAAGAGACGACCTGACTGGTTACTCGTTGCTGCTGATGCAGGAGGATTGTCCGATCTCAGCAAGAGAGATTGAAACTCTTGGCATGACCAAACGCGAAGCAGAAATACTTTGTTGGGTGGCCCAGGGAAAGACAAATCCGGACATCGCAATTCTCTGCGACATCAGCGAGCGCACCGTGCACAAACATCTCGAACACATCTACCAGAAATTGGGAGTGGAGACTCGAACGGCGGCGGCACGGCAAGCACTGACCCCAAGAAATCGACCTCTATCGGCTCGCAATGTCCTTCCGTAAATCAATGTACTCGTTGCGACGTCTGTCTTTAAGCTTCACCTCAGAATTTCACGCCGGGATACGCCAATCACTTCGTCAGAAATGTCGTGCTCTGCGCGGTGTAATCGAATTCGTAATTGTAGGTGTAGCCGGGCAATGAGATCGGACGGATGAACTGGACGCGCACGGACATCCTTTTGTTTTCGACAGTGGGAGTAATGACCGCCTCTGGTGGGACGTGGTAATCGGGCTCGCTCTTTACCAACTGATCTCTGACCCAGGAAGGGCTGCCGCCCTGCGCCGTCGCCTGGTTGACCATATTCTGCATCACATCTTTGAAGTAGTAAGCGTCGATGGCTACGGGTATGTAAAGGTAACCGGCGTAAAGAACGCTCGCAAAGATGATCAGGAAGACGACTAGTTTCAGACGCGCGCCGCCATGTTCGCCGTGTATGTTACTAACTCTGAGAGTGTTCATAGTTGCCTGTCGAGCGTGTTGTCACGCATTTGCAATCCATCATGTAAAGCCCGTCGCAAAACTCGCGCGCTGACCTCACGGCCATCGACGATTCGCGCTCTGCCAACCGCTTCGAGCAGAACCCACTTGATTTGCCCGCCGACGGATTTCTTGTCGCCTCTCATTGCACCAATCAGTTTATCAATTTCCAGGTCGTCTGCTCGCGGCAATGGGCCGCACGCGCTGACCGCACGGCGCAACAATTCTAACTCGCCAGGCTTCAGCATGCCTAGACTCTTTGAGATCTCAGCGGCGACGATCATTCCATAGCCAACCGCTTCACCATGACGAAAGCGCCGGTAATTGGTTACGGCTTCCAGGGCATGCGCCGTTGTATGACCGAAATTCAAAATTTTTCGCGAGCGTCGATCGGTGCGATCAGTGGCTTCGCGTTCATCGCCTGAGACGATCGCGGCTTTGAAACGGCAGTGCGCCGCGATCGTGGCTGCAAGATTGGTTCGCATGCCTCCGGCATGCTGCACGCTGGAAGCGTGCGTACCGGCGCGGCGAAGCAATCGAACGGTTCGATCGAACAGCTTTCGATCGCCGGCCGCTCCCTGCTTGATCGCTTCGCACCAACCTGCCGTCAGTTCGCGCGGCGGCAGGGTCTGCAGAGTGTCGGTGTCGATCAAAACCAGTCGCGGCTGATGAAAGGCTCCGACCAGATTCTTTCCCGCTGCCGTGTTGAGGCCGGTCTTGCCACCAACCGAAGCATCGATTTGCGCCAGTAGGGTTGTGGGAACATTGATGAACGCGACCCCGCGTAAATATGTAGCCGCCGCGAAGCCGGCGAGATCACCGACGACTCCGCCGCCCAACGCAACTACGCTGTCGTTTCGCTCCAAACCTGATTTGCTGAAAAACGTAAGCGCCTGTTCCAGCGAGCGCATCGACTTGTGCTGCTCTCCGTCTTTCATCAACCAGACGCTACAGTCAAAGCGCGACGAGCGCAGCGCGCGCAAAACTTTCTCACCAAACAGGTCAAATACTTTCCGGTTCGAAATCAACGCCGCCCGCCGTGCGCCCGGGCCAAGAGCCGCGCTGGCTTTGCTTCCCAGCGTCGCGAGAGTTCGCGCCCCGATGTGGATATCGTAGTGTTGTTTACGCGCGGGCAGGCGTACTCGAACATGCGGCATCGTTAGACTCTACCGCGGGCGGTGGCCCATCGGTCAAGTCTTATCTTCGCCGTCCGCATGAATTGAACCAATCAAATCGAATCTGGTAGGCGTTAGGCAATCTTTGTGATAAAGGTTCGCGCATGCTTCCCCCAGCAAGAGTCCGACAGATTACAGTCCGACTGTCTCTCTTGCTTTTTCTCGCCATACCCTTTCAGGCATTTGCCGAACACTTGCCAATCAACGTCTACACATCAGCGGATGGCTGAACTCATTCAATGGTGATTTTCAACAAGCTGAGATGGTCAAAGCATTCATTACTTCCTTTGAGTACCGCCAGCGTTTTGGCCAGTAACCCTGCAGCAGAGTTACCGAGAGGTCGTCGCCTCGTTCGTAGAGGCGGCGGCCTCATCTGTATAATCCGGCCGGCGAAAATCCATAGACCCTCGCGGATTCTCTAACCGAAAACCCATTTTCTTTGGTTCAGAAACGCCGCTAGCGTGGAAACCATCCCTCATTGTCCCTTTCACTTGGTTATCATCTCTGGATTTCGGGGTGCCGGGAGTCTAGACTTCCCGAAAACTTTGGCAGACGTGGCCCGTGCCCGGCCACGTCTCATTTTTGAAAGGTAAACAACGATGTCTCGAAAGAGTCTCTGGCTTGGCCTCGTAATGGCTGCAATGGTCGCGTCCCTGTTCTCATTTCACGTGGATGCGAAACCGAAGAAAAAGAAGTACGTAACCCCATCCGGACCGCCAACGCTTTCACTAGCCGCGGAACCGATGGTCATCAAGGCCTGCGAGGACAGCCACGTACAGTTGGCAGCGACCGCGCGCGCCAGCGACGGCGCGAAGTTGCGCTATCGCTGGACCGTGAATGGCGGCCGGTTGAGAGGTGACGGCCCCAGTCCAAACTGGGACCTCGCCGGAACACAGCCGGGCGTCTATCAAGCTGTCGTCGAAGTTGACGACGGTCGCGATCTAAGTTGCGTAGCTTTTTCGTCGATTTCAGTCGTGGTGCTGGATTGTCCGCCACCGCAGGTTCAACCGGTGTGTCCGACGGTCAACGTTTCCTGCCCCGAAGCCGCAAGTGAAAACGCTCCGGTGACCTTCACTGCGAATGTGAGCGGCGGAACGCCGGCGCCCGGCATGACGCCAGGGTTCAACTGGACCATCTCAGCCGGCCGCATCATTAGCGGTCAGGGAACGCCAAGCATCACGGTCGATACGACGGGCCTCTCAGGTCAAACCGTGCGCGCGACCCTGGACATCATCGGTTTCGGCGTGCCGTGTCCCGCAAGCTGCTCGGTGTCGATTCCGATCATGAACAAGCCGCGCAAGTTCGACGAGTACTATGACATTGCACGGAATGACGAGAAGGCACGACTGGATAACTATGCGATTCAGCTGCAACAGGAACCAGGATCGCAGGGTTACGTGATTGTCTATCCGTCACGTAAGGCCGGCGGGTCGCAGGCGCAGGAGCGAGCCCAGAGAATCGTCGATTACCTCGTCAATACGCGCGGTATCGATACGCATCGCGTCACGACGGTCATGGGTCCTGCACGCGAGGGCTGGGTTGTCGAATTGTGGGTCGTTCCCGAAGGCGCGCCGCCGCCGGTGCCACAACGATAAGAGCTTCCTAAGCTGGATCTAAAACACGAAACTGCGGTGCTTCGGCGCCGCAGTTTTTTTGTTGTAACCTCACTGCTTTTCGAAAAAATCGGCTGCGGCTTTTTCAGTCTCTTCCGGCGTCTGTTCTTTCAACTGCTGATTGATGCCCCAGTTGTGACCGAAAGGATCGAGGAACTGGCCATAGCGCGCTCCCCAGAACATGTCCTGGACCGGCATGATGACTGTCGCGCCGCGCGCAACCGCAAGTTCGACAATGGCGTCGGGATCGTCCGTCATCAAGGTAATGCGCACGCTGGTGCCACCCAGGGTCTGCGGCGTTTTGCATGAGCCGCCTTCGTCCGGTCGAAACTCGTCGCTGACAAAAAACTTGTGGCCGTCGAGCATTAGTTCGCCGTGCATCAAACGCTTGCCATCAGGCGCCATCATGTTGTGACCCTCTTCGGCGCCAAACACTTCCTTATAGAATTTCAACGCAGCCATTCCGTCGCTGACAATCAAGTGTGGAATAAATTGATCTTCTCGCAGCATTGGTTACCCTCCCCAGTAAGAACACGTCAAGCTGGCGCACTATACACCAACCTTGGGAATGACGCGTCCACCCCAACCTCAGCAGGCCGCCGTCTTATCGCCGCTCCTCTCTCTCTTGACGACATCACGATACCTATGTACATTGGTACACCTAAGAAAAAAAAACAACGCGAGGGGAGCGTCATGAAAAAAACGAAGTCACAGGCCAGCGCCGGAGTTAGCAAAGCGATACTCGTCGAGCGCGTGCAGACTGGCATCCGGATCGAAAAACGTCTGCTCAAGGTCCTGAAAGCACTGGCTGAATACCACGATCTAACGCTGGGGGATTTGCTGGAAGGCATCGTCTTACATGCCTTTGATGGCCGCCACCCGTTCAGCGAAGAAACCCGACGCCGGATCGTCGATCTGAAACAGATTTATCGGCTGGATCTCGACGCTGATGCGAGCCATCGATTGCTGGAAGCAGAAAAGAAGCAAGTGAGGCCGAACCCGAAGCGCGCTGTGAAAGGGAAGAGACGATAGTTTCCATGTCAGACGAAGATTTCATTCGCAACTTCGAAGCCTGCACGCTTCCAGCTGAACGTTTTCATCATCAGGAACACGTCCGCGTGGTCTGGTTATACCTGCTTCGATATTCAGTGCTGGAGACACTCGCAAGGTTTTCTGAATCTCTCAAGCGGTTTGCGGCTGCAAATGGCCAAGCCACTCTCTATCACGAGACGATCAGTTGGGCTTATGTCTTCCTGATTCATGAACGAATGGCCCGTCGCGCGGGCCCACAGACCTGGCCGGAATTCATGGAGACGAACAGTGATTTGTTCGATTGGCAGACCAGTATTCTCAAATCGTATTACCGGGATGGGACACTCAAATCAGAACTGGCGCGGAAGACGTTTGTCTTGCCGGATCGATTCGAACCTGATTCTTCAGCGGGAGATGCTGCAGTGCAGTAGCGGTGGAACTCAGCATTCACCACCAAGACACAAAGCCACAAAGAACCTGGAATTATTTTGTGCCTTCGTGTCTTTGTGGTAAGTGCCGTCGCATACGCCGGCGACCAGGTTCATTTCGTCGCGGCCGTTAATTTCTTTGGCGCGATCAACGTCCAGGCTTCGTAGATGTGCAAAGCTAATTCTTTATCGGTAACTCGATCGACTTCTATTCCGATCCAACCCCGGCATCCCACGTAAGGCGGGCGATAAAACTTTTTCGGCGCTTTCTTGATCAGCATTTCCTGGATTCCGATTGCCGCCGGGACCGTCACCGCGACGTGGCCATCGCCGTGATGGTTGTTTGAGAACATCGCGAACACTTTCTTTCCCACGAACCACGTTGGTTCGCCGTGCGAGATCTTTTCCCACGTTTCAGGCAGCGCCAGACAAATTCGTCGCACGCGTTCGATCTGTTCACTACCTGCTTCGGGCGGTTTGTTTTGGACGTTGTGTTTCATAAGTACTTACAAATCATCGACAGGATCTCGAAAATTCACATCATGTCAATTCTGTCCGACGGTCTTCTGGACCTTCACTGATGAATTGAGTTCCAATCCGCAGTCGGCCTGCCGAGCCAAACCCAAACGAGGTAGTCCACTCTTGGCGGCTCGCCGCCCGCCGCCCGCAGGCGCGCATTAATCTGGCCGCGGTGATACTGGCTGTGCAACGTCACCTGAAGCATCGTCTCAGCAATGCTAGCGCCCTCAGGCTTACGCCCGAGTTCACGTTCCACGATGTCGCCCCAGGGAAGCTTCATTGGTTGTGAAATTTCTTTATCCGTCAACGCTGCAAAATGTGCGCTCAATTCCGGATAGTAACTGCGGCCCCAAAGTACCAGGGAGTTCGCCTCGTCAATTGTCGGGTACGGCGCGTTAGGCGGTTCGCCGCGCCACGCGCGCTGAACCAGATGCAAATGATAAAAGAGTTCACGGAGCGTCTGATCGGCACGCGCCTCTGGAGAAACAAGCACGGCGCGCCAAACCAGAGCGTCTGCCCATTCCATATGCCGGTAGAGTTCATTGAGATCAGCCAGATTCATGTCTTTGCGTCCGTGGTAAACAACCTAACCTCTCGGGCATCTTCGGTCAGCTTAACCAAACGATCAAATCTCAAACCGATCTTGTTCAGTAGTTTCTGCGACGCTTCGTTATCCGGAGAAGTGATGGCCAGAACGCGTGCGAGTTCAAGTGTGTCTCGCGCATGGTCCATTACGGCCGCGGCGGATTCGAAGGCGTAGCCCTGGTTCCAGTA
>Ga0193729_1002088_pt1 | contig 10032 bp, 8 predicted proteins | sample U1c2metaG_FD_143036 | JGI IMG/M metagenome (GOLD analysis project Ga0193729, IMG submission 143036) | Soil microbial communities from a riparian zone of the East river system, Colorado, United States - U1c2 | ecosystem: Environmental > Terrestrial > Soil > Riparian zone | place: USA: East River... | reverse complement strand
TGCGGATCGCGGCGGAAATCACCAGCCTGCGCCTTGCCGACATCGCCTTCGATTCCAAAACGTTGCGCGTGATCGCCGAAGCCGCCGGCGCGATCAACGTCTCCATCACCGCGCTGCCGGGGTTGTGAGCTTGGTTCGCCCTCTCCCGCGTTGCGGGAGAGGCGACAAGCATCGCACACGCATGGCGAGCCTTACTGACAACCCTCCCGTTTGCTGCTAAGCATGAGTGGTCGTAGCGATCGGAGGCTGACATGCAGCGTCTGTCACTCTTGCTTGTGGCCCTTGTTCTTTGTGCGCTCCTGCTCGTCTCCGGATGCGGCGACAACAAGCAACCGAATCCGGCGGCCGCCGCACCGCCGCCAGCCGTGACCGTCGTCAAGGTCGCCGCCACGGAGATCAAACCAACGACGACCTTCACGGGCCGGATCGAAGCCAAGAACAAAGTCGATCTGCGTGCACGCGTCGACGGCTTCCTCGAGAAGCGATTGTTTGCGGAAGGCGCGGACGTCGCGGAAAGCGAGCTGCTGTTCGTGATCGAAAAGGGGCTTTACCAGGCCGCGGTCGATCAGGCGAAGGCTGCGCTTGAAACGGCGGAATCCACACTCAAGCTTGCCGATCTCGACGTCGACCGCCAGACCCAACTGTTTCAGCGCAATGTCACGGCCCAGGCCACACTCGAACAGGCCACTGCCAAGCAGGGCGAGGCTCGCGGCAACATGCTGGCGCAGAAAGCGGGGCTGGAAAAAGCCGAGCTCCAGCTGAGCTACACCGATATCAAGTCTCCGATCTCCGGACGCATCGGTCGAGCGTCGGTGTCGGTCGGCAACTTCGTCAGCCCGTCGAATGGCGCGCTGGCCACGGTCGTCAGTCAGGACCCTATCTATGCCAGCTTCCCGGTCACCCAGCGCGAGATGCTCGCCGTGCGCAAGCAGCAAGCCGAGGGCAAAGGCAGCGAGTATGTCATCTACGTCCAACTCGCGGACGGCAGCCGCTATCCCGGCGCCGGAAAAATCGACTTCCTCGACAATACGGTGAATCAGGGAACCGACACGGTCCAGGTGCGGGCGGCGTTCGCCAATCCCGACCGCATCCTGGTCGACGGTCAACTGGTGACGGTCGTGGTCGAAGAGGGCAAGGGTGAAAGCGCGCTACTGGTGCCCCAGCAAGCATTGCAGGTCGATCAAACCGGTCCTTACGTCCTCGTCGTCGACAAGGACAACAAGATTCAAATCCGGCGCGTCGAGACTGATGTTACGCGCGGGGTGAACATTGTGATCCGCAAGGGGCTCGCGGCGGATGAACTCATCGTTACCGAAGGCATTCAGCGGGTGCGTCCAGGACAGGTTGTCGCGCCGACCGAAGCCAAGCCGGGAGCGTAGAACATGTTGTCGAGCGTCTTCATCGATCGCCCCCGATTAGCGGTCGTCATCTCGATCGTCATCACCGTTGCCGGCCTCGTCGCGCTCTTTCAAATTCCGATCGCGCAATTTCCCAATATCGTTCCGCCGCAGATCGCCGTCACCGCATCCTATGCCGGCGCCAGCGCGGAGGTCGTCGAGGCCACCGTTGCCCAACCGATCGAGGCACGCGTCATCGGCGTCGACAATATGCTCTACATGAAGTCGACCAGCGGCAATGACGGCAGCTATACGCTCAACATCACCTTCGCGGTGGGGACGGACCCCGACCTCAATACCGTCAAGGTGCAGAACCGCGTCGGTCTCGCCGAGGCCCAGCTGCCTGCCGAAGTGCGCGCACAGGGCATCAGCGTCACCAAGAAATCCTCCGCCCTGCTGCAGGTTATCGCGCTGACCTCTCCCGACGGCCGCTATGACCAGCTGTTCCTGAGCAATTACGCGACCATCAACGTCATTGACCAGCTGAAGCGGGTACCCGGCGTGGGCGATGTCTCGCTGTTTTCACCGTCCGATTACAGCATGAAGGTGTGGCTCAACACCGAACGGCTGACCAGTTTCGGCCTGGTTCCCGGCGATATTGCGAGTGCCTTGAAGGCCCAGAACATCCAGGCCGCGGTCGGACGCATCGGCGCGCAACCCGCACTGCCCGACCAGCAATTTCAACTGAACATCCAGTCCAAAGGCCGCCTCGCAAACGTCGAGGAATTCGGAGCGGTTGTGGTGCGCGCCAATCCCGACGGTTCGTTGGTGCGGGTCCGCGACGTTGCCCGCGTCGAGCTCGCGGCGCGCTTGTCGGAATCGCTTGGCCGTCTGGACGGCCAGCCGGCGGCGGTCATCGGGATTTACCAGTCGCCGGGGGGCAACGCGCTCGATAGCGCGCAACGGATCGGCAAGATTCTCCAGGAACTCAAAACCTCGTTCCCGGAAGGCGTCGATTACAAGATCACCTACGATACCACGATCTTCGTCAGGGAAAGCATCAAGGGTGTCCTGCACACGCTGGTCGAGGCCTTCGTCCTTGTTGTCATCGTCGTGTTCTTGTTCCTTGGCAGCGTGCGGGCCACGCTGATTCCGTTGCTGGCAGTTCCCGTGGCGCTGATCGGCACTTTCGCCGTGATGCTCGCGCTTGGATATTCCGCCAACACCGTCTCGCTGCTTGCGCTGGTGCTGGCCATCGGCATCGTGGTCGACGATGCAATCGTGGTGGTGGAAGCCGTCGAGGCGCAGCTTGAAAAGGATCATTCGCTGTCGCCGGCCGAGGCGTCGCGGCGGGCGATGACCGAGATCACTGCGCCGATCATCGCCATCACGCTTGTTCTGCTTTCGGTGTTCGTTCCGGTCGCCTTCATCCCTGGCATTTCCGGCGAACTGTTCCGGCAATTCGCGGTGGCGGTCTCGGTGTCGATGGTGATCTCGGCGATCAATGCGCTGACGCTGTCGCCGGCCCTGTGCGCCGTTTTCCTGTCGGCCAGCCACGGACCCAGACGCGGCCTGATCGGCTACGTGCTGCGCGGTATCGACAAGGCGCGTGATGGGTATTCACTGGTCGTCCACAAGACCGTCCGCCTCGCGATTTACAGCCTGCTGGTCCTTGTCGCGGTCATCGCCGGCGCCGGCTGGCTGTTCAAGGTCACGCCGACCGGCTTCCTGCCGTCCGAGGACCAGGGCGCGGTGTTCGGCGAGATTCAGTTGCCGGAGGGCGCCTCGGTCAACCGCACCGCCGCGGTTACCAAACGCGTCGAGGAAATCGCCCGCAATACTCCGGGCATTGCCAGCGTGACGTCGGTCATCGGCTACAGCCTGATCGATGGCCTTACCAAATCGAACAGCGCGCTGCTGATCCTGGCGCTCAATCCGTTCGATGAGCGCAAGACCGCGGCAGTGTCGGCGAATGGGATCATTGCAGGGTTGATGGGCCAGTTTCAGGGGATCCCGGAGGCCATCGTCTTCGCCTATAATCTGCCGCCCATCATCGGATTAGGCACCGGCAGCGGCTTCGAATTCCAGCTTCAGAGTCAATCCGGAGCGACCCCTGCCGAGATTGCTGCGGTAGCCCGTGGCATGGTGTTTGCCGCAAACCAGGACGCGACGCTGCGCCGCGTCTTTACGACCTACAGCGCCAATACCCCGCAACTCTATCTCGACATCGATCGCGAAAAAGTTCAGACGCTCGGCGTCAACGTGGCGGACGTCTTCAATGCGCTGCAGTCCGTGCTCGGCAGTGCGTACATCAACGATTTCAATCTGTATGGGCGTACCTGGCAGGTCAACATTCAAGGCGAAGCCTCGGAGCGCGCACGCGTTGACGATGTCTATCGCATCAACGTCCGCAACAGGAATGGCGATATGGTTTCGATTCGTGCCTTCGCGGCGGCGCGTTTGATCCTGGGGCCTCAATCGATCATCCGCTACAACAACTTCCGCAGCGTGACATTGAATGGCGGGCCGGCGCCGGGGTATTCCTCCGGCGATGCCATTGCCGCGATGGAGAAGATAGCGGCGGCGACGCTGCCGCGCGGCTACGGTTACGAATGGACCGGAACCGCATTGCAGGAGAAGGAAGCCTCGGGCAAAACCACGACCATCCTGGCGCTGGCCGTGCTGTTCGCATACCTGTTCCTGGTTGGTCTCTACGAGAGCTGGTCGATCCCTGTTCCCGTGCTGTTGTCGATTTCGGTCGGCGTGCTCGGGTCGATGGCTGGCCTTCTGGCGTTCGGGCTCGACAACAATCTTTACGCCCAGATCGGCCTCGTGGTGCTGATCGCGCTGGCAGCGAAGAACGGCATCCTGATCGTCGAATTCGCCAAGGAGCGGCGCGAGCACGGCCTGCCGATCGAGCAGGCTGCTGTCGAAGGCGCCCGGGAGCGGTTCCGCGCCGTCATGATGACGAGCTTTGCCTTCATCGCGGGCCTGGTGCCGCTCGTCATCGCGACGGGCGCCGGACAGTTGAGCCGGCGCGGCGTCGGCACCGCGGTATTCAGCGGAATGATCGCGGCATCGTTCCTCGGGGTTTTCCTGATCCCGTTACTCTACGTCGTCTTTCAGCGCTTGCGGGAAAGAATCAAGCGGCAGCCGGCAAAGCAAGATTTGCAAGCCGGCGCCGGCGCCAAGCCCGACCATTAAATTCAACGGCAATGGCGACGCCGAAATGCGGCCGCCGGAGGTTGGCTTATCCGACAGGGTGACGAATGTCGGAGACAAAATGGGAGACCTTTCATGTGCGAGATATGTCGTCTTGAAAATCTGGCGCATCAGGCGCAACCCTCACGACGTGGTCTGCTTCGGCTTTTCGGCGCAGCCGCCGCCGGGTTCGCATTGACCGGCGCCGCTCATGCAAAGGATGACAAGAAGCCGCCAAAGCCACAAAATGTCGTGTCGCCGGATGCTGCGTTGGAGCTTTTGATGAAAGGCAACAAGCGCTATGTCGAAGGAGAATCACGGCGTCACGAATTCAAGCGTGAACGTGAGGCCCTCGTCGGCGGGCAGAACCCCTATGCCGGCATCCTGAGCTGCGCCGATTCGCGCATCGCACCCGAATATGCCTTCGATAGCGGCAGAGGCGATTTGTTTGTATGCCGCGTGGCGGGCAACTTCGCCAACGATGATACGATCGCCAGCATGGAATATGCTGTTGCCATCCTCGGCACGCCCCTCATCATGGTACTAGGCCACGACGCCTGCGGCGCTGTGGACGCGACCATCAAATCGCTCAAGGACGACACCACGCTGCCGGGCCATCTGCCCTCCCTGGTCAAAAGCCTCACCCCCGCCGTGAACGCAATTTCGGGGAGGCCTGGCGATCCGCTCGATAACGCCATCCGTCAAAATGTCATCGACAATGTCGCGAAGCTCAAATCCGCGACCCCGATTCTCGGCGCTGCTGTCGAACAGAACAAACTCAAGGTGGTTGGCGGCATCTATCGGCTCAGCAGTGGCAAAACCGAAATGATCTCATGATGAGGCTGCAGGCACCACCCTCTTCGAGCCGCCTTAGCTCGATCGCGATGTCTTCGGCCAAAGACCTCAAATCTACCTAGCCCTGCGGGCCCATCAGCCGCTGAGCACGCTCTGCGCAGAGTATGTGATGGTGGAGGTTCGCGATCCATTGCCGGCCGGAAGCCGTCATGTTCAGATATTTTATCCCGTCGTCGAGGTGCATCGAGACGCTGTCCCAAAAAAACGCTGGGTACCTTTCAACAATGTCGGCGGGCGACGAATAGCCAAGTTGCCTGTTGGTGCCGATCTCCTCGAACTCCCAATAAAGCGCGTTTGCTTTGCGCGAATACAGGGGATCGCCAAGCTGCCCGATGAAATCGGCAGCCTGGACCAGTTTCGGCTCGAGACCGGCTGCCTCCGCGCGATCTTCCGGAACTGGAAAGCGTGTCATCTCGATGGCTGCTGCAACACGCGCAGCATCGAGGATCGGAGATTTCTCGAATCGCTCGAATACAAATATTTTTGACCGGTCGACATGATACGGTGCGAGCGCCGCATCCGATGCGCCGCGAGGCAGCACGATCTTCGTCCCCTCGGCGTCAATGATGAATTCAGTTTCGGTATCGCTGCTCAGAACGCCGCGCACATAGCCAATGTCATGCAGCAGACAGGCGGCGATCAGATGGCCATAGTCCTCAGCTTCTATTCGTTCATGCACCATCATGCCATGCAGAATGTCGCGTCCGACCATGGTGACCTGCAGGGTGTGTTCGTAATTGTGGTAAAGCGCGTCGCTCCTGGCCAAACATTCGATGGTGCTCCGCGCCAAGGAGCCTATGCGCTCCGCCCAATCGTCGCATGTCGAACCAAAAATTTGGCGAAAATCCCTGGTGAGGAAATTGCCGAGCTTGTTTGCCGCGATGGCCGTTATCGTTTTCATCGGCGCTCTCCGAATGATCCGGGATCGTTTCGAAGTCCATGCAGTATAGATGCTTATGCCAGTAATGAGCCATCAGGGCCGGGGCTGACCGCAGTGGCAGACATTCATGTTATTCGCGCCGGGCCTTCTCGAATGTATTCCGCAGCATTCCCCCGTCAGTCCATTGGGACGGGGGAATGGCATTTTACGCGCACCGGCTCGCTTAATCCTCGAATTTGAACGAAACGTTGAGCTTGGCACGGTAGGCTTCGATCTTGCCCTTGGTATCCAGTTGTAGATCGAGTTTCACGACTTCCGCGACACGAAGTTCGCGCAGGGATTTTCCGGCCCGGTCGACCGCGGCCTGGGCCGCCTTCTCCCAGGAATCCTTGCTGGTACCGATCAGTTCAATGACTTTGTAGACGCTCTCCGTCATGTCGTCCTCCCGTTCGGTATTAGGCAGGACGCAGGGTGCTCCTGCCGCCAACAAGGTTAACATCGGGACCTCGGCTTCGAAAGGCGCAATCCAGAGCCAGTGGCGGGCTCAGCCCGCCCAAAAAACCGGCTTTGCGGGCGCGGGCGAAGGCGGCTAAAAGACAGCCTCAAACCAAGCCCTTAACAAGAACGATCAGGCAGGAAGAAACATGAAGTCAATTACAGCCGCGGTTGCGGCCGGTCTCGTTTTGGCGGTGTCCGGCACAGCGGCGAATGCGCAGATCTCGGACGACGTCGTCAAGATCGGCGTCCTCACCGATATGTCCAGCCTCTATGCCGACGCCACCGGCAAGGGCTCGCTGGCCGCCGTCCAGATGGCGGTTGCCGACTACGGCGCCAAGGTGAAGGGCAAACCGGTCGAGGTGGTTTCGGCCGATCATCAGAACAAGCCCGACATTGGCGTTGGCATCGCGCGCAACTGGTATGACAACGAGAAGGTCGACGCAATCTTCGACGTACCGACCTCGTCGGTCGCGTTGCCGGTTTCCGCGCTGACCCGCGAGAAGAACAAGATCAACATCAATTCCGGCGGCGGCAGCTCCGACATTACCGGCGTTGCCTGTTCGCCGAACACCGTGCACTGGACCTACGATACCTACGCGCTCTCCAACGTCGCCGGCCGGGCGATGGTCAAGCGCGGCGAGGACAGCTGGTTCTTCGTCACCGCGGACTATGCCTTCGGCATGGCGCTGGAGCGCGATGCGGCGAATGTCGTCAAGGAGAGCGGCGGCAAGGTGGTCGGAAACGTCCGCCATCCGCTCAATTCGTCGGACTTCTCGTCCTTCCTGCTGCAGGCCCAGGCCTCCAAGGCCAAGGTCGTGGCACTCGCCAACGCCGGCGGCGACACCACCAATGCGCTCAAGCAGGCTTCCGAATTCGGCATCACCAAGGGCGGCCAGAAGATGATCGCGCTGCTGCAGGAAATCACCGACACCCACGCGCTCGGCGCCAAGGAAACCCAGGGCCTGATCGTCACCGACGCCTTCTACTGGGACATGAACGACGAGACCCGCGCCTTCTCGAAGCGCTTCAATGAGAAGGTCGGCCACATGCCCACCATGATTCAGGCCGGGCTGTATTCGGCAACCATGCATTATCTGAAGGCGATCGAGGCGATCGGTACCGACGAAGCGCCGAAGGTGATGGAGCAGATGCGGGCGACGCCGATCAACGACTTTTTCGCACATGGCGGCAAGATCCGCATCGACGGCCGCATGGTGCACGACATGTATCTGTTCGAGGTGAAGAAGCCGGAAGAGTCCAGGGGTGAATGGGATCTCTACAAGCTGCTCGCCACCGTGCCCGGCGACGAGGCGTTCCGTCCGCTCGACAAGGGCGGCTGCCCGCTGGTGAAGATGAATTGAGGTGGCTCCTCTTCTCCTTCGCCCCGTTTGCGCGGAGGGCCATCGCATATGGAATTTTCCCGGCAGGCGTCTCAACGAGTCGTCCCTGCGAACGCAGGGACCCATACGCCGCGGACTCTGGGTTCGGGCACTGGAGCAGAGGCCTTTTTTCACTTTTGAGGCCGGGGTGATGGGTCCCTGCGTTCCGCAGGGACGACCTGCTGAGAGTTTGTTCGAGGCCACGACCGCATCAACGCGCGGCTCAATTAGTCATATGCGATAGCCCTGCGCTTGCGGGGGAGAGGCAAGAAAAAAGCGCGCCCGGCAAAACCGGGCGCGCTTCGATTTGACGGCTCTATTCAGGCGTTGCCTTAAGTCGAATACTTGAATTCCGGCATCGCCTTCAGCTCATCCTTGGTCGCGTTGAACACGGCGTGGTCCGGATACCACGGATTGGACTTCGGCGTTGTCGCCGCGGCCGGCGGAGTGTTGGTACTCGCGGCACCCGTGGTCGTCGATGGCGCCGGCCGGCTGCCGGGCGCGTTCGGCGCGCCCGCAACGCCGGTGTAGGCGACCGGCTCGTTGACGAACTTGATCTTGTCGAAGGGAATGGCGACCAGATGCTCGCCGACCCCGAGGAAGCCGCCGACGCCAATCACCACTGCCTTGATGTTCCCGGTCTGGTCGGTCAACAGATCATTGATCGAACCGAGGCTTTCGTTGTTGTCGTTGTAGACGCTGACACCGACGACTTTCGATGCGCGCCAGTTACCCTGGAACGCGGACTCTGACGCCGCGGCCGGCGCCACGTTGGCGCGGTCGGTGGTTGCCGTCGGGTTTTGCGCGAACGCGACGGTCGCAAGCAATGCGGACCCGATCAGACCGGCCGTCATATATTTTGCTGGCATGTGCTGTCTCCCTGATATGAAATTGGTCGGGAGGAAACACGCAGATGCCTCTGGCGTTCCAATCGCCGAACACGATTTAAGCGTCAGCCGCGCCGACGGTGCGAGAATTCCGTGCAACATCGCAGTGCACACGCGCGCACGGCGACCGCGTGCAACATTGCTGCTACGCCCACCTTTCAATCGCGATCAGAAGCCGCCCCAATATGGCGGTGTTCCGTAATAGCGGTGCAACTCCGCTTCTTGCGAACGATCGCCCCAGTCGAAATCCAGGTCGGAGCGGAACGACGGCGCGCGCCTGAGTTCATCATCGTCGATGTCGAGCTGATAGGCCTCGAATCTGGTGTTGTAAGTGAGACGCGCCCATGGCAGCGGAAGCAGACTGGCTCCCATGCCGAGGAACCCGCCGAAACTGAGCACCGCGTAGGACACCTTGCCGCTGACCTTGTCGATCATCAGCCGTTCGATGTGGCCGAGCTTGTCGCCGTTCGGCCGACGCACCGCAGTACCCTCGACGCGATCGCTCGCGATCAGTTGGTGTGGTTTGGTCATCACGTCGCTCATCGCACCCTCCTTCTTGGGTTGATGAAACAAATCAACGCCATAACGGCGGATCGGTTCCGTCAGCACCGCGCCAAATCGCTTGAAGGCGGGCGGAGGAGGAATTGCGTGCCGCCTCCCGGTCCTCACCGGTCCGGTCCGGCGGGCCAGGGACTGCGCATGCCGAGAACCGGGCGATCATCCTTTCCCGTTCTGGGAAGGATGACGAAGTGCGTCGGGGTGTGCGTCGTGGCCTGAGGTCAGGTTTGGTAGTCGATCAGAAGCGCCGAGAACGACGTGGAGCTGTTGCTGCCGGTCCCGGAAGTGCCGGTCGCGCCATATGGCGTAGATGACGAGGTGGACAACGAATCCTGCAGCGACTGCAAAAACTGCTGCAGAATGTCGCTGGCGGAGCTGGTGCCCGACGAACTGCTGGTGCTGTCGGACGAGGACGAACTGTCAGTCGGCGGTGGTGC
>Ga0193729_1002087_pt1 | contig 10036 bp, 14 predicted proteins | sample U1c2metaG_FD_143036 | JGI IMG/M metagenome (GOLD analysis project Ga0193729, IMG submission 143036) | Soil microbial communities from a riparian zone of the East river system, Colorado, United States - U1c2 | ecosystem: Environmental > Terrestrial > Soil > Riparian zone | place: USA: East River... | reverse complement strand
AGAGAACCGCGCACAGGATCTCGAGGCGAAGCACGCCGTCTACGGCGACGCCTTCCGCTGGCACTTCATCGGCCATCTGCAAAGCCGCAAGACGAAGGTCGTGAACCGGATCTGCGAACTCGTCCATTCGCTCTCCTCGGAGTCGGCGGCGAAGCGGCTGGAGATCCCCGCCCTCGTCGAGGTCAACCTCTCCGGCGAGGAGACGAAGTCCGGCGTACCCGAGACCGCGCTCGACGCCCTGATCGCGGCCTATCCGGACGTGCGCGGGTTGATGACGATGCCGCCCGAGACAGGCGACCCCGAGAGCTCACGTCCGTACTTCCGGCGGCTGCGCGAGCTGGCGGCGGAGCGAGATCTTGCCGAGCTGTCGATGGGAACGAGCCAGGATTACCGCGTAGCCGCAGAGGAAGGGGCAACGCTGATCCGAATAGGCTCCGTGCTGTACCCCGGTTAAGATCCCGCTGGAAATGGGCTTCGCAGACGTCTGGAACCGCACTCTTGTCTACTTCGGGATCGCCGAGGAGGACGACGAGTGGGACGAGGACGGCTACGTCACCGAGGAGGAGCTCGAGCGCACCTACAGCGAACGTCCCAACGTCCGCCGGCTGTCGCCGCGCGGTAGGCGGCAAGAGTTCGACGACTGGACCGACCCCGATGCGGACGCCGACGTGGCGCGCACGGCCGTCGTCAGGCCGACGCGGCGGCGCGAGCGGCGCGCCGAGGTGGAGCAGTTGCCCCGCCCGACTCCGGTTCCTTCGGTCCGTGTGCACCTCGTCGTACCGCACACGTTCCAGGACGCCCAGCAGATCGCGGACCGCTTCAAGGAGGGGATTCCGGTGATCCTCAACCTCCAGGGCGCGGACCAGGAGCTCTCGAAGCGCTTAATCGACTTCACGAGCGGTCTCACGTACGCCCTCGACGGCGGCATGCAGCGTGTGGCCGACAAGGTCTTCCTCCTCACCCCCCGCAACGTCGAGGTCTCGGCCGAAGAACGCGCCCGCCTGTTGGAGAGCGGCGGCTTCTTCAACCAGGCCTAGGAGGGTCTAGCGAAACGGAGTCTGTGCCGTCGGGCCGCGCTGCTCGCCCCGAGGGCGCGTCCTCGGTCGCGCAATAGCTTTGGCTATTGACGCTCCCTGCGTCCTTGCCTCGGAACGACCATCGCACCCCGACGACGAGCGCCGTTCCGCTAGACCCTCCAAGTAGGAACCGGGCCACAGGAGCCGAAAGCAGTTCCGATGGGCTTCAGCCTCGGATCGATCCTGCTCTTCGACGCAGCGTCGTCGGCAAAACGCTTCGTCGACATCTTCATCTCGGTCTACATCCTCTTGATCTTCGTCTACATCCTGAGTTCCTGGGTCCGGCTTCCATACTCGCCCTGGCTCCGCCGGCTGCAGGACTTTCTTCGTGACGTCTGCGAGCCGTACTTGCGATTGTTTCGCCGCGTGCTCCCTTCATTGGGACCGCTCGACCTCTCTCCGGTCGTCGGGATCATCTTCCTGCTCATCCTGAGGACCATCGTCGACGAGATCTTCAACCGCATCTGACCGAAAGGAGGGGCGTCATGGCCTATACGCCCGTTGAACTGAGACATGTCGGCTTCAAGCGAGGTCTGTTCGGCTACCAACGCTCCGCGGTCGATCGCACGATCGAGGAGGTCGTCGATTCCTTCGAGGTCGTCTGGCGCGAGCGCGCCGATTACGCCGACCGGATCGAGCAGCTCCAGGCCGACTTGAAGCGGCACCGCGACCTGGAGACGCTGCTGCGCTCGACCCTCACGACGGCCGAGCAAGCCGCCCACGAGCTCAAGGATCACGCGCGTCGCGAGGCCGCGCTCGTGCTCGAGGAGGCGCACGCCGAGGCGCGCAAGATCACGCGTGACGCAGTGGCCGAGCGCGAGCGGCTCGGCGCGGAGACCCACCGGATAAAGGCCCTGCTCGGAGCCGCGCTCGACGCGGTCGAGGATGCCGACGGGGAGGCCCGAGCCGAGGCGGCCTGAACCTATACTGACTTGGTGGCCGCGTCCTCCACCCGTCTGCGCCTGCGCGTTTCTCCAGGCGCGCGCTCGAGCGAAATCGTGGGCAAGCACGGCGACGGGTGGAAGGTCCGTGTAACCGCTGCGCCCGAGGACGGGAAGGCGAACGCGGCGGTTCTCCGGCTCCTCGCCGAGCGCCTCGAATTACCCGGCAAGAGCGTGGAGCTCGTTTCTGGACCGTCGAGCCGGGACAAGATCGTCGAGTTGACCGGGATCGATGCAGCCGAAGCCGAGCGGCGGCTCGAGCAGCCACGCTAGCCACGATGAGCACGCAGATCGATATCGAACACTTCCGCGCGCGCCTTGAAGAGGAGCAACAAAAGGTGCAGAACGCGATCGGCTACCTGCAAAAGGAGAACCCACGAGTGCCCGAAGAGATCACCGGCGACCTGGCCATGGGGCCCGGCGACAACCACCTCGCCGATCTCGCGACCGAGACGGTCGACCGGGAGATCGACTACACGCTCGAGGAAAACTCCGGCAACGTGCTGCGCGAGATCGAGGCCGCGCTGAAGCGGATCGACGACGGAACTTTCGGCGTCTGCACGGTCTGTGGGAGGCCGGTCGAACCTGAGCGGCTGGAATACCTGCCCTGGGCGACGCTTTGCGCCGACGACGCGCGCGGGAGCCGGGGTTGAGCGAGCCGCGAACAGCCGACGTACGCATGGGCTCCTCTACCGACGCCCTGACGCCGATCTCGGTGGCGACCCGCTCGCTGGCCGCCCGCTGGCCTCAGTGGATCGCGCTGGGTCTGGTCGTCACCGCGGCGGTGCTCGCCGATCAGGTGACCAAGCACATCGTCGCGACTCAGCTCTCGCTCGACGAGCAGGTACGCGTGCTCGGCCCGTTTTCGATCCACCACGTCCAGAACTCGGGAATTGCGTTCGGCTTGTTCGCGAACGCGACTGCGCTCGTAACTGCGCTGACCGCCCTGGCGGTCGGGTGGATGCTCGTCTTCTTCGCTCGCTCCGGCGCGCGCCACCCGGTTTTGCCGGTCGCGCTCGGGTTGCTGATCGGAGGCAGCTCGTCGAACCTCGTCGACCGGATCCGCCTAGGCCACGTGACCGATTTCCTCGACTTCCGCTACTGGCCGGCGTTCAACCTCGCCGATACTTTCATCGTCGTCGGCGTCGGCATCCTCTTCGCCGCGATCCTGCTCGGCGACATCCGCTCACGGTAGTCCTCCAGGTTCCAGCCGAGGCTGCCGGAGAGCGGCTCGACCGGTACGTCGCTGCGCTGCCGGACGTTGGGTCGCGTGCCGAGGCCGAGCGCCTGCTCGCGGCCGGTGCCGTTCGCGTGGACGGTGAACGGCGCCCCAAGAGCCACCGGCTCGCGGGCGGCGAGACGGTCGAGGTCGACTCGGCGAAGCCGGAGGCCGTCACGCTCGAGCCCGAGGAGCGCGACTTGCGGATCGCCTACGAAGACGAGCATTTGCTGGTCGTTGACAAGCCGGCCGGGCTCGTCGTCCATCCTTCGGCGGGCCATGCGGGCGGCACGCTCGTGCATGCGCTGCTCGCGCGCGGCATCGCGGGAGGAGAGCTCGCTGAACGGCCTGGAATCGTCCATCGCCTCGACCGCGACACCTCCGGACTGCTCGTCGTCGCGCGTTCACAGGAGGCCTACGAGCGGCTCCAGGACCTCGTCCGCAGACGTTTGCTCGACCGCCGCTACCTGGCGCTCGTCCGCGGGCGCCCGCGTTCTCGCACCGGCCGGATCGAGGCGCCGATCGGCCGGGACCGCCACGACCCGACGCGCCGGTCACTGGACACCGACTCTCCTCAGGAGGCGATCACGCACTTCGAGGTGGAGCGGCTCCTTCCGCGTCAGGCATTGCTTGCAGTGCGGCTCGAAACGGGGCGGACGCACCAGATCCGAGTGCACCTCGAGGCGATCGATCTTCCGGTCGTCGGTGACCAGGTCTACGGCGTCCCCGATCGGGAGCTCGGCCGGCAGTTCCTGCACGCAAACAGACTTAGCTTTCCGCATCCGTTCAGCGGCGAGCCCGTCGAAACGGAATCTCCGCTGCCAGAAGATCTTCAGGCAGCGCTGGCGCGCTTGGCTTCGTAGAGCCGCGCGTCGGCGGCCGCGAAGATCGTCTCAGCATCCTCGCCGTCTTCCGGATACCGCGTCACACCGGCGCTGATGGCGATCGGTGCAGGCACCAGCAGCTCGCCTGAGCCGGCCAGTTCGTCGATTCGCCTGCGCAACCGTTCGAGAAAGACGGGACCGGTGTCCTCATCGGACTCGACGAGAAAGGCCGCGAACTCGTCGCCGCCCATACGACCTGCGAGATCGGATTGGCGCAGCTCGGCACGGAGGAGCTTCGCGACGCGCCGCAAGGCCTGATCGCCGGCCAGGTGCCCGTGGGTGTCGTTGATCTCCTTGAAGCCGTCGAAGTCGAAGTAGACGAGCGTCACACCTGTGCCGTACCGCTTGGCGCGGTGGAGCTCCAGCTCCAGTTCGTGGATGAAGGACGAATGGTTGAGGAGATCGGTCAGCGCGTCGTGCCGCGCCTTGTACGAGAGCTCCGAGGTCGCGCGGTCGAAGTACGCGACGACGCATTCGGTGACGAGGCTGTCGATCACGTCGTGCAAACGCTCCTCCAGCACGAAGACGTCTACCGCGTCGAGGGTCGCGCTGCGGTCGCGCACGAGCCGCCAGAGCACGCGGCGGAGAACGAGGAACTCGGTCACGATGTCGCGGGGCGCGAACCCGAGGGCCTCGCGCTCACGTGCATGGTCGCGGACGAGCGCCGCGAGGCGGCTGCCGCGGCGAAGGCGCTCCGGCTTGGGGTGGCGCAGGTGCTCGGCAAGCTCGGCGATGAAGGTCGGCATGTCGCCGAGCTGGGCGATCCGGCCGAGGCGTGTAAGCGGCGGGATCGCGTCGTCTCGGAGTCCTTCTTCGACGACTGAAAGGGCGAGCTCCCACGCCTCCGTCCGGATTTCGTCGGCGAGCCGGAGAAGAGGCTCTGACGTCACGGCACGGTCCTCATCCACACCCGAGTCATCGGCGTTTACGGTCGAAACCTGAGTTCTAAAGAAGGTTCTGCGAGAGTCGCTCACTGCTAAGATGCAGCGGTTTTTCGGCCACCGACCCGGCGGGTCGACTGGGTGGCGGTGCCGGCGCAGACGACGCCCGGTTCCACCCGGTTCCGCCGGCAGCACCAATCACAAACCAACAGAAAGGGGCTCAGCCCGTGGCAGTCGTCAGCATGCGAGAACTTCTGGAAGCCGGAGTCCACTTCGGCCACCAGACGCGCCGCTGGAATCCGAAGATGAAGCGCTTCATCTTCGGCGAGCGGGGCGGCATCTACATCATCGACCTCCAGCAAACCCTCGAGCGGCTCGAGGAGGCCGCAGCGTTCGCGAGGAATCTCGGCGAGCGCGGCGGCTCGATTCTCTTCGTCGGCACGAAAAAGCAGTCCATGGACGCGATCGCCGAGCAGGCACAGCGCGTCGGCATGCCTTACGTCCATCACCGCTGGCTCGGCGGACTGCTGACCAATTGGCGGACGATCTCGAAGCGGATCGAGCGCCTCCACGAGTTGCGGCGCCTGCGGGATGACGGGCAGCTCGACCTGCTGCCTTCGAAGGAGCGAATCGCGATGCTTGCCGAGCTCGAGAAGCTCGACACGAACCTCGGTGGCGTCGCCGATATGCGGCGTCAGCCCGATTCGGTGTTCGTCGTCGATCTGCGCAAGGAGCAGCTGGCCGTGCGCGAGGCGCGCCGGCTCGGTCTGCCGATCATCGCGCTCGTCGACACGAACTGCGACCCCGACGAGGCCGACTACGTGATCCCCGGTAACGACGACGCGATCCGCTCGTGCTCGCTCGTGATCCGCGTGATCGCCGAGGCGATCGAAGCCGGCAAGGCGAAGGTGACGCCGCAGGAGATGGTTGCGGAGGAGCCTGCGGCCGAGGAACAAGAAGAGCCCGCGGAAGAGCAATCCGAGCCCGAAGCCGAGGCCCCTGCGCCTGAGCCCGAGCCAGAACCGGAGGCCGCGACCGTCGCAGGCGCGCAGCCCGAAGGAGAGGGCGCGTGACCGAGATCTCGGCAGCTCTCGTCAAGGAGCTCCGTGACCTGACCGGCGCGGGGATGATGGACTGCAAGCGCGCGCTTCAGGACACCAACGGCGACCTCGAGGCCGCGCAGAAGCTCCTCCGCGAGCGAGGAATGGCGAGCGCGGCGAAGCGGGCCGGCCGCGAGACGACCGAGGGCAAGGTCGGTTACCGCGTCTCCGAAGACGCCAAGCGCGGCGCAATCGTCGCCGTGGGATGCGAGACCGAGCCGGTCTCCAACAACGCTGAGTTCCTCGCTTTCGCGGCCAAGGTGCTCGAGTCGGTCGAGCGTGAAGGCTCGGGTGCCGAAGAGCGGCTGGACGGGGAGCGTCAGGAGCTCGCGGCCAAGCTCGGCGAGAACATCGTCGTCGTGGGCTCAGCGCGCTTCGAGGCGGTCGACGGCGCCATGATCGACGGGTACGCGCACCCGCCCGCCAACAAGCTCGGCGTGCTTGTTCAGATCCGCGGCGGCTCGGACGAGCTCGCGCGGAAGCTGGCGATGCACATCGCTGCGTCACCCGGAACGCGCTGGATCGGCCGCGAGGACGCGCCGCAAGAGATCGTGACGGCCGAGCGCGAGATCTACGCGAACTCCGACGAGGTGAAGTCGAAGCCCGAGCAGGCACGCGAGAAGATCGTCGAGGGAATGCTGAACAAGCGTTTCTTCGCCGAGCAGGTGCTGACAGAGCAGCCCTGGATCCACGAAGCGTCGAAATCGGTGGGCGAGGTCCTCGGCGACGAGAGCGCCGAGGTGCTCGAGTTCGAGCGGCTTCAGCTCGGTTAGTGGCACCAGCGTGACCACGGCAGGCTCCGAAGAGGCTGTCTCCGAGCCGGCACGCGCGGTTTTCGGGCGCGTCCTCCTGAAGCTCTCGGGCGAGGCGCTGATGGGCGCTAAGGAGTACGGCCTCGACCGCGAGCGGATCGACGCGATCGCGGGAGAGATCGTCGAGGTCCAGCAACAGGGCATCGAGCTGGCGATCGTGGTCGGTGCGGGGAACATCTACCGCGGCATGGCCGCGGCTGCCGAGGGGATGGACCGGGCGACCGCCGACTACGCGGGCATGCTGGCCACCGTACTGAATGCGCTTGCGCTCCAGGATGCGCTCGAGCGCCACGGCGCGCACACGCGAGTGCTTTCAGCGATCCAGGTCTCCGAGGTGGCCGAGCCGTACATCCGCCGCCGGGCGATCCGCCACCTGGAGAAGCAGCGAATCGTGATCTTTGCCGCCGGTACCGGGAACCCGTTCTTCACGACGGACACCGCCGCGGCCCTGCGCGCCCTCGAGATCAACGCGGAGGCGATCTTGATGGCCAAACACGCGGTCGACGGCGTCTACGATGGGGATCCCAGGCTTGATCCCAGTGCCCGGTTCCTGCCGGAGCTCACGCATCTGGAGGCGATTGAGCGCGGCCTCAAGGTGATGGACACGACAGCGCTCTCGCTCTGCATGGAGAATCATCTGCCGATCCACGTCTTCGCGCTCGCAGACGGCAACATCCGCCGCGTCGTCGACGGCGAGCGCGTCGGCACCATCGTTTCCACCCCGACCCCCGGAGCGGCCACATGACGATCGACGAGTTCATCCAGGACGCGACCCAGCGCATGGACAAGTCCGTGGAAGCTGCGCAGCACGAGTTCAACACCCTGCGCACCGGGCGCGCCTCCGCCGCACTGCTCGACCGGATCCAGATCGACTACTACGGCACCAAGACGCCGCTGAAACAGCTGGCGACGATCAACGCTCCGGAGCCGCGGCTACTGACCGTTCAGCCGTTCGATCCGAGCTCCCTGCCGACGATCGAACGGACGATCCAGGAGTCCGACCTCGGATTGACCCCGTCGAACGACGGCAAGATCGTCCGCCTGCCGATTCCGCAGCTGACCGAGGAGCGCCGCAAGGAGCTCGTCAAGGTCGCCCGGCAGATGGCCGAGGACGGACGCGTCGCGATCCGAAACGTCCGCCGGGATGTCATGCACCACCTGAAGGAGCTCGTCGACAAGGGCGAGGTCGGCAGCGACGAGGAGCACCGGGCCGAGGAACGCGTTCAGAAGCTGACCGACGACCACACGCACAAGATCGACGACCTCCTCAGGCGGAAAGAAGAGGAGATCCTCGAAGTCTAGGCCGCGAAAAATGCTGCGCATTGTTAGCGGTCGCGCGAATGAATCGCGCGACCTCTTGAACGGCATCGCAAGCGATGCCTTGCGCGGTGCCGGCTTCTCGCCTCGCTTCGCTCGCGACACAAGATGAAACTCTTCTCTCGTATCCGCCGTAAGCGACAAGAGCAAACGGCGGAAGCTCTTGAGCCTGTCGGCTGCGTTGCGATCATCCTCGACGGAAACGGGCGCTGGGCCATGTCGAGGGGTCTGCCTGTCGCCGAGGGCCATCGGGAGGGGACGCGCGCGCTGCGGCGGACGGTCGAGGCGGCGATCGATCTGCGCATCGGCGCACTCGTCGTCTACGGGTTCTCGACCGAGAATTGGACGCGACCGCCCGACGAGGTCGATTCGCTGATGGAGATCTTCAGCGAGACGATCGACCGCGAGCTGCCGGATCTGGCGAAGCAGGGCGTCCGCGTCCGGTTCCTTGGCCGCCGCGACCGAGCCCCCGCCGAGCTTCAGGACAAGATGGCAGACCTCGAGGCGCGAACCGGGACGAACGACCGTCTCGATCTCTGGATCGCTTTCGACTACGGCGGGCGCGCCGAGCTCGCCGACGCGGCGAAGCGGCTCATCCAGGCCGGCATCCCGCCCGAGGAGATCGACGAAGACACGTTCGCCCGCGCTCTGTATGAGCCGGAGCTGCCCGATCCAGATCTCCTGATACGAACGGCCGGCGACCAGCGGATCTCGAACTTTCTCCTCTGGCAGCTGGCCTACGCCGAGCTCGTCTTCGTGGAGGCGCCGTGGCCGGACTTCGGGGAGGAAGAACTCCGCGCGGCGCTGGCCGAGTATGCGAGTCGCGAGCGGAGATTCGGCGGCCGATGAGCTCGTTCTGGTCGCGAATCGTCGTGGGTGCCGTCCTCCTACCGGCGGTACTCGGGCTCGTTTATCTAGGCGGCTGGTGGTTGTGGGCGCTCGCGCTCGTCGCGGCGCTGATCGCGCTCCACGAGCTCTACAGGCTCACACGGCCGCTGCGGCCACTCGTACTGGCGGGTTACACCGGCACGGTCCTCGCGCTGCTTGGAGCGGAGCTCGGCGGGATCCCGTGGATGACCGCAGGCTTTCTGAGCACGATCGCGCTTGCCTTCGTGCTGAAGGGCATCTCCGACACCCACCAGTCTCTGACGGTCGCGATCTCCATTACGGTCTTCGGCGTCGCCTGGATCGGCCTCGGCCTGGGGCACACGGTTCTTCTGCGAGATATCCCGGAGCACGGTCGCCTGGCCGTCTTCACCGTGATGCTGACCGTCTTCGCGGCGGACGCCTTCGCCTATTTCGTCGGCGCCTCGATCGGGCGGCACAAGCTGACGCCCGTGCTCTCGCCGGGTAAGACGTGGGAGGGCCTGGTGGCCGGGACGATCGTCGCCGTCCTCGTGCCGTTCTTCGCTCTCTACCACCAGCACTTCCTGACGGTCGGCGAGTCTCTCGCTCTGGGAGTCGTGATCGCGGTCTCGGCGCCGCTGGGAGACCTGTTCGAGTCCGCCCTGAAGCGGGACATGAAGGCCAAGGACTCGGGGCATCTCCTCGGCGGGCACGGCGGTATGCTCGACCGCCTCGACGCCCTACTGTTCGCGTCGATTGCGTCCTATTACACGATTCGAGCGTTCGGGTGGGCGTGAATCCGGAGGCCTCACGCGGCTCGTACAATCTGTGGCAATGAAGCGCATCGCCCTTCTCGGAGCCACCGGGTCTATCGGGCGACAGGCGCTGGAGATCATCGATGCCCACCCAGGGCTCGAGCTCGTGGCGGCCGCGTCGGGCTCACAGGCGATCGACGGTCTT
>Ga0193729_1002086_pt1 | contig 10037 bp, 8 predicted proteins | sample U1c2metaG_FD_143036 | JGI IMG/M metagenome (GOLD analysis project Ga0193729, IMG submission 143036) | Soil microbial communities from a riparian zone of the East river system, Colorado, United States - U1c2 | ecosystem: Environmental > Terrestrial > Soil > Riparian zone | place: USA: East River... | reverse complement strand
CCTCGCGCTTGGCATCCACTGTCAGCACGAACAAGACGTTGCCGAACTCACCGCTTTCCATTCGGTCTACTTTATCAAGTTCGGCCAGACGAGATTCTCATTACTGCTGTGATGGATCTGCGACGCGATCCGCGGCGATGGCGAGAATTGCTATAGAATATCTGAAATTGAGGCACGTCTGCTCACAAGGCCGACGTAAAACTAAGATTCCATGAAATTATTTGGCTATGATTTTCGAGAAATCGGCGAGCATCACACTCAAGATCTTTTTCAACTGGAGCGCGAGGGAGCTATCTATGCAGACCATTGGTTTGACGAAATCGGTGACTTCCGTCACATCAGGATCAAATTCACCCCTGAAGAAATCAAAGAATACGTGCGCAGCATGTGGGCGCTTGAACTGTACTACCGAGCTGGGTCGCCTGAGAAAGCGGCGGCCGTTCCCAAGATTCCTCCAGACATAGCCGAACGTGCGGATTCGTATAAGCTTTCCTTTCCTGATAGTGAACCAGTTGAGTCTCATTGCCCTGCAGCCTTCCTCACGGGGGAGCTAGAGGCACTCGTCTGCACGAATGTTCGTGGTCGGTATGTAATCCTGGAAGAAGTTGGAACAGAGAATCTGTTATCTACACTGAAAAGGGCGGTAGATGCATTAACCCCATCCATAAGGCTTTTCCGATGTCGTGAGAAGGGGCTTTCGCCGTGGGCAATTACACGTGAAGACGATATTCGAGATCTGCTCTTTGCCATTCTCCGGGCATCAATTAGCGATATTACTCGAGAAGAGCCTGTTCCATCTCGCGCAGGCTCTTTCCGGTTCGTCGATTTGTGCAGCAAGGTTGCTCGGCTCTTTATCGAGATAAAATGGATTGACAAGAAAGGCAGCTGGCGACGCGTAATAAAAGAAATGAATGATGATGTGCAGTCATACATTAAGCACCCTGCATGCGAAAATTTGGTCTTTGTGGTCGTAGATGCTGTGAAGGATATCCCTGATCCAGCCCAATTTGAAAAGGAACTAAGTGGGACGCAACTGATCGATGGCAAGAACCTTCGCGTGGATGTTTTCGTTCGAGAGACGTGAGGCATCCCGATGAGGTTTCGAGCTTTCCCCTCCCATCCCCTATAATCATCTTGCTTCACTACGGGGGCGACAGGCTTCGACAGGGGCCGTAACGTTCGTCGCGATGCATGCCGGGCCTCGTCCCTGTGAGGACCGTTATCAAATCGCAGGGAAACACAAATGCAAACTCTAACGAGTTCGCTCTCGCTGCCTAATTAGCCAGTGAGCGTCTCCGCCGCAAGTTGCTCATGCGCGCGGATGGAGATGTCACTTTAGATGAGCTGGCCCATCGCTTCGGTCCGTGGCGATGGGCGAGATCAAAGCCGGACTAGCCCGTGCCAACGTCTTGCTGCTTCACTTAGTTGGAATTGGGCGAAACTTGTCAGGCCGCAAGGTCTGACGAAAAGAGAAGCAGCTAAGCATGTAGAGTCCTTCGGCGTTGGCTTTTGGATCCGGGTTCAATTCCCGGCGCCTCCACCATAAAACAGTGAGCAGCAAGCAGTAAGCAGTAAGCAGTAAGCAGTAAGCAGTAAGAACAAACCCACCAATCCACAGATTACTCAGATAAGAAAACACGGGCACAATGAAGCACAAGAGCAAGTCAGATTCTGGATGCCAATTTGCAATTGCCGATCGTGGAACTTCTCAACTCATGCGGCGTGGGTACACTATCCAATTAATTGAATCGGAGATCCGTAGACAGCATAGGAGGTAGCTTATGAATCTGGTAAGACGTAGTTGGCTGGTGATATTGCTTACGCTGTTCGTCGGAGGCACCGGCGTGGCTCAGAGCAGAGTCCAACTGGCGCAGGGACGGCGGGCGATTCAGGACAAAGTTTCTTTCATCATCGACGTCGCCCATGACAAGAGTGGCAACCCGCGCTACGCAGATGCTCCCGAGGATATGCGAGTCTGGATGAGATTAGATCGGCCGGTCTCTGGCAGAGTTTATGTGGATGGCAAGGCCGTTGGGCGGTTTGACGAAGCGCAGCAATTCACGAGTAATTCGATTGATGTTACGTACGGCCGCCACACAATTACTTTAGTTGTGGCCGCACCAGCGACGCTTTATGACTTGAATGTAGATTTGCGTGGAGGGATAGCGCACGAGATTCTGAGCGATGAAGAGCCGGCGGTGACCCTGGCGCCCGATCTCTCAAAACGCGTCGCGGAACTTGAGCGCAAGGTCCATGATCTGGAAGCAGAGATTGCCGGCCTCAAGAAGAAACGAAATCACTGAGCATCGGCTGTACCTCTAAACTTACAATGCGAACTCTGTTTCTCGCTCGCCGATTGTGCCTGCTGATGTGCGCTCTTCTGTTTATGATGAGCGCGATCCGCGCGCAAACCGATCCTCACGCGGAAACGAATGCCAAAGTCCGCCCGCTCATCCAGAGCGGCAATCAGAAAGCGCGAGACAAAGACTATGACGGCGCGATAGCTGATTTCACGGAAGCGATAAAGCTCGGCAAGGATTTACCGGATCTATTGCGAGCCGGTCCGTACATCAATCGCGGCCTGGCATACGCGGACAAGGGTGACCTCGACGCCGGGCTCGCGGATCTGAATAAAGCAGTAAAGCTTCAGTCGAATAACGTCTACGCCTATCAGGATCGCGGCCAGATTTATCAGAAGCGAAACGAACTTGATAATGCAATCGCGGACTTCACCAAAGCCATCAAGCTAAACTCAAAATTCCCACCTGCATACATGTCGCGTGGATTGGTTCTGCTGGCCCAGGGCAAAGACGCCGAAGCTGACGCTGATCTCGCGAAGTACCTTGAGATGTTTCCTGTTGGCAAGGATGCTCTAGACAAGCAAATTGCCGATGTAAAAGCCAAGCGAACACCTAAGCCGTAAGCTGCACCTCCACAGGTTGCGCAGACTACACATATAAGAAAACCCGGCCACAAAGAAAGCACAAAACGCACATAATGAAGATGTGATCTGCGCCTGTTGTGCTTTTTTGTGGCTATCTGTGTAATCTGTGTAGTCTGCGGATGAATTCTCATCTACCCATTGGCATCTTCGATAGCGGCGTTGGCGGTCTCACTGTCTATCGCGCGTTGCATGAGCATCTGCCGAATGAACGGTTTGTTTATCTCGGCGATACCGCGCGCGTGCCATACGGCACGAAGTCACTGGCGACCGTTGAGCGGTATGCCATCGAGAATGCGCGCTTCCTCGCCGCGCATGGAATCAAGTTGCTGGTCGTCGCCTGCAACACCGCATCAGCGCTGGCGCTGCCGGCGATCCGCGCGTCATTGGATATCGATGTCGTTGGTGTGATCGGACCGGGCGCGCGGGCGGCCGTTAGTGAGCGCGCGGGACGCGCGCGTACCCAGGCACGCATCGGCGTCGTCGCGACGGAATCGACAGTTCAGAGCGGCGCATACACTGCGGCGATCAAGAAGGCAAACGCCAACGCGACTGTGGTCGAGCGGGCTTGTCCTTTATTTGTGCCGCTGGCTGAGGAAGGTTGGGCCGACAACGACGTAGCGCGCATGATTGCCGAAACTTACTTGCAGGACTTGCGGGCGAACATCGACACGCTCGTTCTGGGCTGCACTCACTATCCAATTCTCCGAGAGGTGATTCAGCAAACAGTCGGCGATGGGGTTCAGCTAATCGATTCGGGCGAGGCAACCGCCGTCGAAGTGAAATCATTGCTTAACGAAAAAGACCTGGCGCGATTGACAATGCCGACCGGTGCACTCGAACGTCAACTGTGCGATGATTTGGACCACTTTTACGTGACTGATGCGGCGGAGAGATTCTCGCGCGTCGCTGAGAGATTTCTGGGAGCCAAGCCTTCGCGTTTGGAGGCGGTTGAAGTTTGGGGAGAGGATAAATTGATTCATTGATCCATTGGTTCATTTGTTCAATGAATGAATGAGTCAATGAACCAATGAGTCAATGAACCGATGAGTCAATTTCTTCGCACTGACAATCGCGCACTCGACGAACTGCGCCCGGTAAAGATCACGCCGAACTTCCTGGCCAATGCCGAGGGTTCTGCCTTAATCGAGATGGGTAATACGCGCGTAATCTGTGCGGCGTCAGTTGAAGACAAATTGCCGCCGCACCTGCGTTATCAACGCACGGAAGGCTGGGTGACTGCTGAATATGGAATGTTGCCGCGTTCGACCCACACGCGCAGCTCGCGCGAGACTGGCCGCGGTGGTCCCAGTGGCCGCACACATGAAATACAACGTTTGATTGGACGCAGCCTGCGCGCGATCGCGAACCGCAAGGTGATGGGTGAGCGTACGATCACACTTGATTGTGATGTGCTGCAAGCGGACGGCGGCACTCGCACCGCAGCAATTACCGGGGCGTATGTGGCGCTCGCGATTGCCTGCAAGCGACTAATGAAGGATCGAAGAATCACCAAGTCGCCAATCGTCGCCGAAGTTGCCGCTGTCAGCGTCGGCATCGTTGATGGAGTACCACTACTCGATTTGAAATATGATGAAGACTCGCGCGCTGAAGTCGATATGAACGTGGTCTGCACCGGCGATGGTCGATTCATTGAAGTGCAAGGGACTGCGGAAGGGTCGCCATTTACGCGCGAGCAGATGGACAACTTGTTGGAATTGGCGAAGAAGGGAATTGCGGAATTGGTTACGCTTCAACGCCAGGCGATCGAAGCGGCTATGATTGGGTGAACCCTAATCCCTGATTCCAGAGACAACAACGATTTCAACTTCCGCATCTGATGAAGCGGTCGGATTCAAGGGGAGAGACATCAAATGCGAGCACTCATCGCTTTTCTGGGCTTTTTCTTGTTGGCGGCGTTTGGTTCGCCCGCCCCACATTTCGCCACGACTCAAGAGCACAGCTATACCAGCCCCAAGGTTGATTACGTGGTCGATTTCCCGTCACCGGCATGGAGGCTCGTGGACGAGCCGGACGAAGTCCACCAGCACACGGAATTTGTTTATGGCGATCGCAACGACGGCTATCTGCGGATTCGCAAGGAAGCGGTCGAAGAAGGAATCACGGTTAAGGATTTCGCTCGTCGCGACCAGGATCAGCGAACCCGATTCCTTCCCGGCTTTGTCGACGGCAAGGACGATTCTTTTAGCGGGCGGCTTTCGGGTGTGACGCTGTCGTACGAATACACACAGGCCGGCAAGCCAATGGCTGGCCGAACCTATTATCTGCAGAGCGATAGCCGCACCGTTTACGTGCTGCGCTTTACCGGTCTGCGAGACAAGCTCTTGCGCATTCGCAATCAGACGGACTTGATCGCGCGCAGTTTGAAATTGAAATAAGAGCCTTGACAGGATTTACACGATGGACAAGATTTTAAACCGGATTTAGACAGGCGAAGTCTTGCCGGCTGTTGATCTTGTAAATCCTGTCTATTTAGTTCTGAACATAAACTTTCTCCGTAACTTTCCGGACGTCTCCCGTAATACCTAACTAGGGTCTCCCCGCTTTCGAGACAACCATCACGATTCGTTTGGACGCGGGACTTGTCCCGTCATCCGAGTCGGCGGACAAGTCCGCCGACTACACGATGACTTATCTTTAGAGCGCGAACAGTGCGCCGGGCTCATTGAGTCCAAAGCGCGCCATTCGTGGTGTTTTCACGCTTTACCTAACAGAGCAGTTCTCCCCAGCAACGTCCATTCAAATTGAGAGGAGCTTGCTATGAAAAGGTGTGGTGCGTGCGGTGAAGAATTTGAGAATCAGTTCAACTTCTGTCCGAACGATGGCAAATCGCTGGACACGAATCGTGAGACGACGCCTTTCGACTACCGGCCCACGATTATCAGCGATGAGTCATTGGCCCAGCGATTAGCAATTCAATTTGCGTTTCTCGTCCAGCGATTTCGCGCGACATGGCCACGATTCAAAGCCGATCCGTTTGGGTCTCTTCAGAACCAGTTTCGCCAGTTCAAGAACAATGCCGGCCGAGCTTTCGCGAGACCATATTTTCGCAACGGGTTACTCGTCGCCGTGACCCTGGTGCTGTGCGTCATGTTGAGTATCACACTGTTAGACAAACGCGGTCTCAGTCGAGCAAAAGGTGAAGAGTCAACTGATTTGGCGCCGACGGTGATGATCGATCTTCGAACCGCACCCAATCCTGATTCACAGGCAGGCGTCGGTGCTGGTGAAAACGGGCGTGTCGGTTTTGACAAGGGTCGCGGCGAAGGATCTGGTCCCAAACCTGCGCGGTCCCAGGGCGGAGGCGGAGGCGGTGATCAATCTCCATTGCCATCATCACAGGGACGAGTACCGGTTCCTTCCGTGATTCCTGCACCAATCCCAACGACGTATGCTCGTCTTCCCCCGCAGGCTTTGCCCGCCGCGGGTATCGATATCGATCCAGTGCTGTGGAAGGATCTGCCGTTTCCCAATTATGGCGATCCGCGATCGAAATCGACTGTTGCCTCAAATGGTCCAGGTAATGGAGGCGGAGTTGGGACCAATCAAGGCCCGGGAATTGGCGAAGGTAATGGCCCCGGCTTTGGGCCGGGAACCAAAGGCAATATCGGCGGCAACGACAAAGGTCCGGGATGCTGCGGAGGCGGCGGCTCGCCCGGCAACAATCCAAACGACGACATCAATCGGATCTTCAGACAGACGGAGGTCAACGTACGTGCGCGGGTCGTTTCCAAACCTGAACCGCAATACACCGAAGAAGCGCGGCGCAATCAGATTACCGGCACAGTGATCCTGAGTGTGATCTTTTCGCGCACGGGGCAGGTCACGAACATTCGCCCGGTGCAGACGCTGTGCTGCGGTCTGACGGAAAAAGCGATCGTCGCCGCGCGGCAAATTCGATTTGTTCCGGCGACGCGCAGCGGACAAACGGTGTCCGTTTACATGCAGTTGGAATACAACTTTAATTTGTACTGACACTTTGGAGTGCGGCGGCAGAGCGCAGCGGCGACGCCGCCGACTGGAGCGCAAGCGTCCTCGCTTGCCGGGCCGAGACTCCTGATTTGCTAAGTGCAAGCGGGACGCTTGCGCTCCAGTCTGCCGCCGCACTATGAATCGGCAGCGCCAATAACGGGTGGCGTATTAATCAAGTTGAAAAGTGCAAGCCAACACTTTTTTTGCGTTCTATCCCCAGAGAATCGGGAACCAGAGACTGCGTTTGACGTCTCTAACTAAAGACAATTATTTCCCACGATCTGCTGAGTCGGTCGCGTGCTTTCGCGGATTGTATAGGAGGATCAGACTATGTCGCAGAAGTTCTTTCTAAAGCTCCTCATCTTGACCGTGGTTGTGACGGTGGCTTTGATGGGCCTCAACGGACTAAAGGGTTCAGGCTCGATAGTCTCTGCTCAGAACACGGTGACGCAGGGTTCGCTGCAAGTCGTAGATCCAACTGGAAAGCCAAAAGCCGCGTGCCCCTTAAAGCACACAGACGTGAAGGCTCAAGTCAGCGGCTTTCTGTCGCGCGTAACCATTAATCAGGAATTCGAAAATCCTTTTAAAGAAAAGATTGAAGCTGTCTATACATTTCCTCTGCCACAAAACGCAGCAGTGGACGACATGACGATGGTTGTGGGCGACCGCACCGTGCGCGGAAAAATCCTGCGACGCGAAGAAGCGCAAGCTGTGTACGAGGCTGCGAAAAACAACGGCCAGACTACGAGCTTATTGAATCAGGAGCGGCCGAACATCTTCACGCAATCGGTGGCGAACATTCTGCCCGGCGAGCAAATCAAGATTACGATCAGTTACGTCGAGACCCTGAAATATGAGGATGGCTCGTACGAATTTGTTTTTCCGATGGTCGTAGGACCACGTTATGTCCCGGGAACACCAGCCGGAGCTCAAGGTGACGGCTTCTCGCCAGACACGGACCGCGTGCCGGATGGTTCCCGCATCACGCCTCAACCGGCGCCTGCCGGTATGCGGGCCGGTCACGACGTATCACTGCAGGTTTCGCTCGATGCGGGAGTGCCGATCGATGGATTAAGTTCGAAAACGCATGAAGTGAATATCGAGCGTCCCGATGATCACCGCGCACAGGTAACTCTGAAAGATCTCGCGACCATTCCGAATAAGGATTTCGTTCTTCGCTATGACGTTGCCGGCGCGAAAATCTCCGACGCCGTGTTGACGCACTCAACCGGCACGGGCGGCTTCTTCACGCTGATCTTGCAACCACCTGAGCGCGTGACGGTCGAAGACGTGACGCCCAAAGAACTGGTGTTCGTGCTCGACACTTCGGGATCGATGTCCGGCTTTCCGATTGAAAAAGCTAAAGAGACAATGAAGCTGGCGCTGGACAATCTTTATCCGTACGACACTTTCAATCTGATCACCTTCTCAGGGGACGAACATATTCTCTTTCCTGAACCAGTTCCGGCGACCAAAGAAAATCTGGCCAAAGCGCAGGCGTTTCTCGAAACTCGGCAGGGCAGCGGTGGTACAGAGATGATGAAAGCGATCAAGGCGTCGATGGATCCTTCCGACAAACAGGATCATGTGCGCGTGGTTTGCTTTATGACGGACGGCTACGTCGGCAACGACCTGGAAATTATCGGAGAAGTCCAGAAGCATCCGAATGCCCGCGTGTTCGCCTTCGGCATTGGCGGCAGTGTGAATCGGTTCCTGCTGGACAACATGGCGAAGTATGGACGAGGCGAGGTTGAGTACGTAGCTTTGAATGATGACGGCTCGGCCGCGGCGCGCCGCTTTTATGAACGCGTTCGCAGTCCCTTGCTCACTGACATTTCGCTCGATTGGAATGGCTTGGCCGTGTCGGACGTCTATCCAAAGAACGTCCCCGATCTCTTTAGCGCGAAACCCGTAATCGTAACCGGCCGTTACTCCGGAAATGGACGGGGCACAATTCGTTTGAAAGGCAAAATGTCGGGCCGCGATTTTGTGCGCGAGATTCCGATTGATTTTTCCAGCCCGCAGACGCACGACGTGCTGGCGACATTGTGGGCGCGCACGCGGATCGCCGATTTGATGAGCCAGGATTTCAATGGCGCGCAGCGGGGCGCGATGAAAGAGGATGTGAAACAGAGCATCGTGCAACTCGGCCTTGATTATCGGTTGATGACTCAGTTCACTTCATTCGTTGCGGTTGAAGAAATGATAGTCACTGATGGTGGTCAACCACGACGAATCGATGTGCCGATCGAGGTGCCGGAGGGGGTGAATCGGCAAACGACATACGGCGAGACGTACGGGAACAGGCCAATGGGCCTCCTGAGTTATTCGGGTGGAGCTTCTTTCGGTGCTTTGCCGGCGGTATCGCAGACAGTCACAGTAACCTCATCCGGAACAGCCAACGCGAATGCGCGCAGCGGCGTTGTCGGCGGCGGAATTGGGACCGGGACTGGACAGGGTGCCGGCGGTGGCGGCAACGGGCTCGGCGGTTCGGGAGCCGGTGGAAGATTGATAACTGAGGCGGATAAACCCGGCGTTATCAGGTCGCTTTCGCCAGAGGAGCAAAAGCGAGCAGATCTACAATCGAAGTTCCACCCATCTGTGCTCGCGGTGATCGATCGCCTGAAAGCCATGAACCCGATCGCGAACCCCGACGAATCGAAGTTCATTCATAACGGCAAGGCCGAAGTTCAGATCTGGTTTACTGACAAATCAGCAGAGACGATGGCAAAGCTAAAGGAACTTGGATTCGAAGTCGTGCTTGATCCAAAGACTGCCAAGATGGTGATTGGTCGACTGCCGATCGATAAACTGGCAGCTTTGGTTGACATCAAGTCGATTCGTTACGTCGCGCCGCAAGTTTCCACAAACTAGTTCGTTCGATGATCGAGGCTGGATTCGATTCTTTCCAGCCGCGCTCAGTATGAAGAGCTAGAGGAAGACAGATGGCCCGATTCAGAAACCCTTTATCCCATGTGCAGGTTGCCGCTCCTTGCAAAGCGGATTGGGACCAAATGATTGGCTCGGAACAAATGCGGTTTTGCGGCCAATGCAATTTGAATGTCTACAATCTATCCGGGATGACGAGAGATGAGGCTGAATC
>Ga0193729_1002084_pt1 | contig 10037 bp, 5 predicted proteins | sample U1c2metaG_FD_143036 | JGI IMG/M metagenome (GOLD analysis project Ga0193729, IMG submission 143036) | Soil microbial communities from a riparian zone of the East river system, Colorado, United States - U1c2 | ecosystem: Environmental > Terrestrial > Soil > Riparian zone | place: USA: East River... | reverse complement strand
CAGCGGGTTTGTTTACGTCGCGCTGAAGCCGCTGGAGGAACGAAAAATCAGCTCAAGCCAGGTCATCAATCGCTTACGACCGAAACTCGCCGCTGTTCCTGGCGCGATGACATTCCTGCAAGCGGGGCAGGACCTCCGCATAGGTGGCCGGCAAAGCAACGCGCAGTATCAATATACGATTCAAAGCGAGAATCTGAGTGACCTCGTAAAATGGGGACCGATCATGCTCGCCGAAATGCGGAAGCTACATGGTTTCACCGACGTGAACAGCGACCAACTGAATGCCGGGCTGCAAGCCTGGCTTACCTATGACCGCGCGACTGCGGCGCGATTGGGCATCTCGGCGCAACTGATCGATGACACACTTTACGACGCGTTCGGACAGCGGCAGGTCTCGACCATGTTTACTTCGCTCAACCAATACCATGTGGTGATGGAAGTTGATCCGCAGTTCTGGCAAAACCCGAAAGGCTTGGACATGATTTATGTTCGGCCGACACACGGAGCTACTGTTTCGTCGCCGGGGTCACTTGCGACGAGCTCACTGGCGAGTTCTCAGCCCACGCCTGTACCGACACCCTTCAGTTCTCAGGTGGCATCTGCCTCGACGACGGGTGGTACCTCGGCCAGCACAATTTCAACTCCTCAGCTTGCTCCCGCGCCAGTGGCGCCTACTCCACCTCCAGTTGCCAGTCCGCAACCTACGGATGGACCGATCGCAGTCCCTACGCCGGCGTTTCCGTTTGCCATCTCTCAGCCGAGTCCTACCTCGAATGCCGTTGTTACCCCTTCGCCCTCGCCTGCATCGATAGCCACTGCTACACCGTCGACGACGCTTGGCAGTTCCTCGCCGGCAGCTTCATCCGTTGCAGTTACCACCCCCGCGGGCACACCTGCTACTCTTCAGTTGCTTCCTACCCCGACGCCGTTTGCTACACCGGCGAGTGCAGTTGTCACTTCGACTCCTGCATCAAACAGCACTGCTTCGTCGTCCGGCGCAGGTGCCAGTCCTTCACCTAGTCCTTCACCAACGCCTGTTGTGCCGTTAAGCGCAGTTGCCAGCTTCCAGCCGACCACCGCGCCAATCGCAGTCAATCACCAGGGCCAATTCCCGTCAGTTACCATCTCGTTTAATCTCGCCGGAGGCATGGCCTTGAGCGATGCGGTGAGCGAAATTCAACAGATGCAGCAAAGGATTGCGATCCCCGGCACGATTCACGGGAGTTTTTCAGGAACAGCGCAGGCATTCCAGGCATCCCTTGCGAGCGAGCCGTTTCTCATTCTCGCAGCGCTTGTGGCCGTTTACATCGTGCTTGGGATTCTCTACGAGAGCTACATTCATCCTGTCACAATCTTATCAACGCTGCCGTCGGCCGGCGTGGGCGCGCTGTTAGCTCTAATGCTATTCCGCACAGATCTCAGCGTGATCGCAATGATCGGGCTCCTGCTGCTTATCGGAATCGTTAAAAAGAATGCCATTCTGATGGTGGATTTCGCGCTCGAAGCGGAGCGCGCCCAAGGCATGCGCTCGAGCGACGCGATTTATCAAGCGTGCCTTCTGCGTTTCCGGCCCATAATAATGACGACAATGGCAGCGCTGTTTGGCGCATTGCCATTGGTAATTTCAAGCGGCATGGGCTCCGAACTGCGCCGCCCCCTCGGCATCGCCATTGCGGGTGGACTGATCTTCAGTCAGGCGCTCACGCTCTATACCACTCCAGTCGTTTACCTCTACTTCGACCGTCTGCGGGAATGGTGGGAGAGGCGGCGCGAACAAACGATTCGCCGTGCGCAAAACACGGTGGGTTTGCCGGACGCAGTTTAGCCGGCAGCACTCTGGCACAGTAACCCTTATCGTCCCATGAGGGCGAGCTTGCCAGCTGCGGCTAAATCAGGAAATGATTTACGGCTATGAAGCTCTGGAGTTGGAAAAAAGAAAATCTTCCGTCGATATCGCATGCTTTCCGGACAGCGGTTGCGGCGACGATCTCGATATTACTCGGACGGCTAGTGGGATTGCCCGAGGCATACTGGGCTGCCATCGCCACAGTAGTGGTAATGCAACCGCCTGTGAGCTCGACGGTGCCGTTGGCGATTCAACGAATTGTTGCCAGCGCGCTGGGCGCGTCGCTCGGAGCAATTTGAATCGATTTACTTCGGCGCAAACCTGTTCGTATTCGCGCTCGCGATACTCCTTCTCGGGCTGATATCGTTTGTGCTTCGTTTGGAAAAGGTCGGGTATGGCTACGCCTGCATCACGCTGGTGATCATCGTTCTCATCTCGCGTGCGGAAACGCCGTGGATTGCTGCGGCACATCGCTTCGCCGAAGTGTCACTGGGAATTCTCGTGGCACTCGCGATCGTCGCCGTGTGGCGGCAGGAGCAGCGACTTTTCGGCGAAAGGACCGGTGGTTAGGCAGGACCTCACGCGTGCGCGGAATGCGATGCCTTGTCGCTGGATCCAGTCCAAGCCTCACCAACTGGAATCGAGAGCGCAGCAAGGATTACCGGTAGAATCAGGGACCATAGCCCGAAGTGAATTTCAAGAACCGCGCCCAACGCTAAGCCGACCGCGAACCCAAGCACCGATACAGCCGTCAAATCTGCACGGCGTCGGACGCGTGGAAGTTCAGTCTGTTCACTTTGGCCGCGAACAAGCGTCGCGAGATCCACTGTTAGTTGAGTAACATTCGTAGTCATAACAGCCGTGGAAGGCGCGCCAGGCAGCGCTAATCTCACCAGTCCATTCTGAGTTGCCATTGCAGCTACTCCGAGCATGCCCACGAATACCGCCATCACACTGTCGGGATTCGGAAAAGGACCGAACCCTGTTCCGAAACCCAGAAAACACGCAAGCAGGACAGCTTGTAGGACCAGCAACGCTCGTCGCGCAATCTGTATCGGTTTTCGAACGAACACCAGTGTCACGATGCCCAGCACGACAACAAACATCGGCACTGAAAGCAACGGAGCGATCTCGCCGAATCTACCAGTAATGTAATGCGCGGCGAGAACGACCAGGTTACCTGTGATGTGGGCCGCGAACAACCCGCCGAGAGCTAGAAAGCCGATAACGTCAACCGCACCAGCCGTCGTACTCAGGAGGGCTGGTAGCAGCCAGTCGGAGTTCTCTTTGTGAATCATTTGCTCAGCCAGAGAATGGTCGGCACCGTGATTGCCAAGGCAAGCGTTGAGACGAGAAGCATCGAAGCGGCTTCTGATTCGACGGCTTTGTAGCGTGCTGCAAATAGCACGCTCACAGTAGCAAGTGGAAAACTGCAGCACACCAATGCTTCGCGCGCGAATGGACTGCTGATATGCATCAGATGCAACAGAGCGAATAAAACTGCGGATTGCACCGTGATACGCCCAAGAGAACCGACCCATACGACAGGAGCGTCCAAGCCCTTTGCGGCGTTCGGGTCAACACGCCAGAGAGCCTGGCTCGCCATCCAGTACAAAAGATAATTCCCAGACTCTCCTTTCCCCGTAGCCGTGCGGAAGTCTCCGGGATTGTAGGATGCGCCAAACTGATATAGCCCCGAGTAGCCCTTGCGGGTCTCGACATTATCGAAAGCTCGAACTGAGGACGCTTTTCTGCCCGGAGTGAATCCGATCTCCGAGACAATTACTGTTCCTCCATGAAACTGCGGAACCAAGCCGGTTGGGTTATGAGAGAAAGGGTCGCGGTCCTCGGCGATGACCATCGATTTCACATAGAGGTACTCAAGTGGGACAACGCGAACTTCCGCCGCCGGCGTAGAGAACGGATCAAAAGACTCGAAGTCCGTAAAGAGATTACCTAACGCGTAGCCCATCGGCTCGAAAATGAAAGATACCGCGTAGTGTTGTGCCCCGTAAAAATCCTGACCTGCGAACTGACCTAGGCGAACCGTCAGCCGTTCATCCAACCATCTCTTCTCCACCCACCAGGAATCGAGCCGGAACGTATGGGAACTGGACATGCCGCTCGGACTCGTTAGGAGACCAAGGTAAGTCCCAAGCTTGCCTCCGTTTTGCCAGAGCGCAGTGGCATGGAAATACCAGCCGGCCTGACCTATCAGCGCTCCGAAATCGATGTCGACAGTCCCTCGGACCCGGTCCCAACTTACAAACCGATCATTTCGGTCGCTGTGGACATTCATGAGATTATCGCTGATATATTGGAAATCGAACCTGACGCCCCGTTCGAACAAGTACGGCCGAACGCCGCCCCAGTCTCCCAAGAGATGACCCTGTGGACCCTGACCAGTCTCATGACTGTCCGGGCCGCTTAACGTTTCCCCTATCGAACTTTGGGGACAAGCGTGGTCGGCGAAGGCGACCAGCGCCGCCGACATCGTAATAAGAGTTTTGCCAACCGGGGCTCGCATGGTTCACTCCGGATAGCTCCTTTTTTCTGCTTTCTGCCTAACTGTGTCGAGTCAGAAGCTGTGATCCCAATCAGTTCGCTTTTGCGACGTAAGGATGAACCATCTTTGCGGGATCGACGACTTGATTAAACACGTCTTCGGTTACGAAGCCCAGTTTGAGTGCGGCTTGCTTGAGCGTTAGGTCGTTATCCAAGGCGTAGTGCGCGATCTTGGAGGATTTGTCGTAACCAATAACGGGCGAAAGCGCCGTCACCAACATAAGGGAGCGGTCGACGTACTCTTTAATCTTTTTCAGGTTAGGCTTTGTGCCTTCGACCAGGAACTTCCGGAAGTTCGTGCAGCCCTCTCTCAAGATCCTGATCGAATCGGTGATGTTGGAGATGATTAGCGGCTTGTAAACGTTCATTTCCAGATAACCACCGGCGCCGCCGAAACCCACCGCCACATCGTTGGCCATAACTTGCACGGAGATCATACTCAGTGCTTCAGCTTGCGTCGGATTTACCTTCCCTGGCATGATCGATGAGCCCGGCTCGTTAGCGGGGATGATCAGCTCGGCAAAACCGGCTCGCGGCCCGCACGACATCAATCGAATGTCATTGGCGATCTTGTAGAGCGACACTGCCAGCGTCCGGAGCGTGCCGGAGAGCGCCACCAGATCATCGTGCGCACCCTGAACCGCGAACTTGTTAGGTGCACTAACGAACGGCAGCTTTGTGAGCTTCGCAATTTCAGCAGCGGCCGCTTCCCCGAATCCCGGTGCGGCATTGATGCCAGTGCCAACAGCTGTGCCGCCGAGCGCGAGCCGATAGACTCCTTTCAGCGCATACTCGATGCGATCGAGATTGTCGCTGAGCATACCAACATAGCCTGACCATTCCTGTCCATACGTAAGCGGAGTCGCGTCCTGCATATGAGTGCGGCCGATCTTGACCACGTCTTTCCATTCCTCTGCCTTGGCTGCGATCGCGTCGCGCAACGCTTTTACCGGCGGTAGCAATTGTTCTTTTACGTTCACTGCTGCCGCGATATTCATCGCAGAGGGGAACGAATCGTTGGACGATTGCGACATGTTAACGTGATCGTTGGGATGGACCGGCGTCTTACTTCCAAGCGGTGTGCCTGCGAGTTGGCAACACCTGTTGGAGATGACCTCGTTCATGTTCATGTTGAACTGCGTCCCGCTGCCAGTCATCCAGACGTGCAACGGAAACATGTCGTAGTGCTCGCCAGCGAGAATCTCATCGCAGGTCTGAACAATGAGTCGGAAGCGCTCGTGATCGAGACGCTTCCCGGCATGATTGGCAATTGCCGCGCCTTTCTTTAGTGTAGCGTAAGCCGCGATCATCTCTCGTGGGATCAGATGGAGTCCGATGCCGAAATGCTCCAGCGAACGCTGCGTTTGAGCGCCCCACAAGCGATCCGCTGGAACTTGGACTTCGCCTAACGAGTCCGTTTCAGTGCGGAATTGGCCTTTCGCGGATTTGGTCGTGCCCGCTTTGGCTCGTGAAGTTTTGGCATTCGTCGCCGAGCCGGTTTGGCTTGGCCGAGTGTTAGGATTTTTGCGCGCAATCATGCTGCCCTCCGAGTTCCAACTTTCGACGCCTCAAGGCTTGGGTACTCCGGCTTGTAAACGTGTTCGCGAATGAACGCGACCATGTCCGTCGGCCGTTCAACCTGAGCTAGTCCTGAATCGAAGACCAGCTTTGACACGCGCGCGGCAGTCTGAATTTCGGCTTCAAGAATATTCGACTGCAGCGGATAGAGCAGCCCTTGATTGAGTAACTCCGACGGCACCTGATCCGCCACCGCTTGTCCAGCTTCGATGAACATCTCGTCGGTAACACGCTTCGCCTGCGTGGCGAAAATCGCCATGCCGACCGCCGGGAAGATGTAGAAGTTGTTAGCTTGTCCCGGCAGAAATGTCTTGCCGTTATAGTGAACCGGCGCAAACTGAACGCCGGCGGCGTAGATCGCCTTGCCCTTTGACCAGGTGTAGGCTTGCTCGGCAGTGCATTCGGCGTGCTCAGTCGGGTTCGATAGCGCAAGAATCACTGGCCGCCCGTTAATGCGCGACATGGCCTCGATCACTTTCTGCGTGAACGCGCCACCGATCGTACTGACGCCGATGATTGTTGTCGGCTTGATGCTCTCGATCGCAGCGACGAAATCGCGCGTCGGTGCGTGATCATGTGCATAGGGCTTTTGGAAATCGACAAGATCCTTGCGGCCCGATTCTAACAGGCCGTTGACATCGAACATGTAAACACGCGACTGTGCTTCCTTGAGCGTCATGCCTTGTTGAACAAGCGCGGAACAGAGCAGGTTAGCGAGGCCGATACCAGCCGAGCCAGCTCCAAGGAATAGATACTTCTCATCCTTTAGCTTCGTGCCTTTCAGCTTGGCCGCGTTGATCATCCCGGCGAGAGTGATGCCAGCAGTGCCCTGCACGTCGTCATTGTAAACGCAGTACTTGTCGCGGTAGCGCTGAAGCAAGTGGACGGCGTCTACCCCAGTCCAATCCTCAAAATGAACGCAGCACTTCGGGAAAACCTCCTGCACGGCTTCCATGAATTCATCGACAAAAGAGAAAAGCTCCTCCGTCGGCGGACGTGTCTTGCGCATGCCCAGGTAGAGTGGGTCGTGCAGGTATTGCTCGTTGTTAGTGCCGGCATCCAGATACATCGGCAACAGATATTGCGGCGGGACTCCGGCGCAGGCGGTGTAGAGTTGCAACTTGCCAATTGGAATACCGGCGCCGTTTGCACCTAGATCGCCGAGACCGAGAATGCGGCCGCCATCCGTGACGCAAATGAATCGAACATCTTTCTCGGGCCAATTCTTTAGGACCTCTTTGACTTTGCCGCGACGTGTTATTGACAAATACATGCCGCGAGGTCCACGGTAGATATGCCCAAACTTGAGACAGGCTTCCCCAATCGTCGGATCATAGACAATCGGGAGAAAACGCGCCGGATCGGACATCACCGTCCGATAGAAAAGCGTCTCGTCGTGATCGAGGAGATTGACGAGGTAAATGTAGCTGTCGAGGTCGGTGGTCTTATGACCGAGTTGCATTAGCACTCGGCTTAACTGCACGTCCTCGGTTTCGGTTACGTCGGGGAGGAGGCCAACGATTCCGAGCGCTTCCTTCTCTGCCTCAGTAAAAGCGGTTGATTTATTGATTTCTGGGTCGCGAAGCACGTCGACGCCGCGCTTCCCGTCGAATGTTGTTTGGGTCATATTTTTTTTCCTGGTTGATTTGGTCGTTTCCCTTGCTCAAGCGCGTTCCGAAGCCAGTGATTTGAGGAAATCGCGGATTTTTCTGTTCCCGAACTTGTGCTGCGCGTGCGGGAATGCGGTGCTCCGCTTGAGTATACATGGAACTAACACGCTCCGTGCGCCGTCGCGTCTTTGGCAATTGCGCCTTCGGGGGATTTTGACGTATCCCCCCCCGAGGGAGGTCGCGCTCCCTCTTTCGAGGTAATACTGAATCGTCATTGAGAAAGGCGACGCCTGACTACCCACCGCTTAACCGGCGCATCAAAGTAGCAGGCATCAACGTGACAAAGCTTCGTCACGTCGTTCTTCGGCCTAACGGAACAGATTAACCTTCGCCAGGTCGACAAGCTCGTCGCCGCGTCCACTTAGTACCGCTTTGAGCATGAATATGCCGAAGCCGGTCGCTTCTTTCAGCGTGATGGTCGGCGGCATCGAGAGTTCCTGACGATAAACGGAAACTTCGACAAGCGCTGGGCCGTCGTGTTTGAATGCTTCCTGAAGCTTCGGCCGCACATCTTGCGCGGTTTCAGCTTTCAGCCCGAGCATGCCGGCGGATTCCGCAAGCGCGGCGAAGTCTGGATTTTTAAGCTCGACGCCGAAATCGAGAAAGCCGCTGGCTTTCATTTCTAACTCGACAAAGTCGAGGGAGTCGTTGCGGAAGACGACGACTTTCACCGGCAGGTTCAGCTGGTGAAGGGTGAGCAAGTCGCCTAACAACATGGACACACCCCCATCGCCTGACATTGTTATCACCTGACGATTCGGGCCAGCGAACTGCGCGCCAATCGCTTGCGGAAGCGCACTCGCCATTGATCCATGACTGAAGGAGCCAAGCAGGCGGCGTTTTCCGTTCATCTTAAGATAACGTGCCGCCCAGATCGTGGGCGTTCCGACGTCGCAGGTGAAGATGGCGTCGTCACTGGCAAGCTCGCTGATCGCGCGTGCCACAAATTGTGGATGACTCCCTTTCCTTTCCCCGCCCTCGGTCGCAAGCTCGTCCAATGTCTTTCGCGCTTTGCGATAATGTTCGACGCTTTGCCTGAGATGCTTATCCTCGGTGTTTTGCTTGAGCCTGGGCAGCAGAGCTTGGAGGGTTGCCTTGGTATCGCCTACCAATCCGTAGTCGAGTTTCGTGCGCCGGCCCAGTTGTTCTCCGCGAACATCGATTTGGATAATCGTTGCTTGTTTCGGAAAGAACTGCTGATACGGGAAGTCAGTCCCGATCATTAGCAACGTGTTGCAATTCATCATCGCGTGATAACCGGAGGAAAATCCGAGCAAGCCGGTCATGCCGACATCAAACGGATTGTCGTATTCGATGAATTCCTTGCCGCGTAGCGCGTGGACAATCGGCGCGCTCAACTTGCCGGCGACCGCGATCAATTCAGCATGAGCCGCGGCACAACCTGCGCCGGCAAGAATCGTGGTCTTCTCCGATTTGTTAAGAACTTTCGCTAAGGCCTCGATCTCATCGTCCGCTGGACAGACGGTGGGTTTCGGCGGCGGAAAATGCAGACGCGGTTCCTCGTGCACGGCATGACGCAATGCGACGTCCCCCGGCATGGCGACGACAGACACGCCGCGACGCGCGATTGCCGTTTGCATCGCAATCTCCAGCACACGCGGCATCTGTTCGGCCTGCGAGATTAGCTCGCAGTAGTGGCTGCACTGCGCAAACAAATGCTCCGGATGCGTCTCCTGGAAATAACCGCTGCCGATCTCCGCGCTTGGAATCTGGGCCGCAATCGCAAGCACAGGGACGCGCGTGCGGTGACAGTCGTAGAGCCCGTTAATGAGGTGAAGATTGCCCGGACCGCAACTACCGGCACAGACAGTGAGTTCGCCAGTTAGGTGCGCTTCGGCGCCGGCAGCGAATGCCGCCGTCTCCTCGTGCCGAACCGGCACCCATTGTAAATCTTTCCGCGGCCGAATCGAATCGGTGATGCCATTAAGCGAATCTCCAACTAATCCATAAACTCGCTTCACGCCCGCGGCGATCAGCGTATCGACCAACACATCTGCTACTCGTTTTTTAGCCATAGGTATGCCTTGCGAAGTGCTGCATCACTGACAAAATGATTGGCAGCATGACTTACTGCTTTGTTTAGACATTACGAATTCCTTTCTCTATGCGCTTTCATTTCGATGCGGATGTAAAAGATGAAGTGGTGTTGTTTGCTTGATCTTCCGGACGCAGCGGGCGCTTGCGTGTTTCCAAGAACGCAACCAGGGCGTCGAGCTCGCCCGGCTTGAGTGAAGGACCAAAGGCCGGCATATTGGTTCCGCCATTGACGATGCGGATAACCAGGTTATCGCGCGTTAGGGTGTTCGCGATGTAGGTTAGGTCGGGTCCACGCCGGCCACCGAAACCCTGAATGAGGT
>Ga0193729_1002082_pt1 | contig 10047 bp, 10 predicted proteins | sample U1c2metaG_FD_143036 | JGI IMG/M metagenome (GOLD analysis project Ga0193729, IMG submission 143036) | Soil microbial communities from a riparian zone of the East river system, Colorado, United States - U1c2 | ecosystem: Environmental > Terrestrial > Soil > Riparian zone | place: USA: East River... | reverse complement strand
AGAACACCGATTTCGGCTTCTACTACGCGGCTTTCCGTCAGGCGGGCGACGGCAGCGGCACGATCAATGTGCGTATCGTGCCGTTCATCATGCCCTCGACGCGAATCATTCCGGCGCCGTCGCTGGACTTCACCGTGTTCGAGACGCCGGCCGACGACGAGAGCACCAACACGTTCATCGTCATCCACGGCAAGGCGCCGATCGACCGCGCCAAGATGATCGCTCTGATGGGTCTCGGCGATCCGCACTACTGGTCGGAGGACGATTGCGACTTCAAGGCGACCTGGGCCGATCGGTTCGGTCAGGATCGTGCGCGCATGCGCGAGAACTGGACCGGCTTCTCCGGCGTCGAGCAGGAGGACGCCATTATCGCGCTGTCGATGGGCCCGATGTTCGACCGCAGCAAAGAGCATTTGGTACCGGCAGACAAGGCGGTGGTACGCGTGCGCCAGCGGCTGCTCGAGGCGACACGGGCGCTCGAGAGGGGGCAGGATCCGGTCGGCGTCGGCGTCGACGTGTCCGATGTAGGCGCGCCGGACGTCAATGTGGCGCAGGACACCAACTGGCGTGCGGTGGTGCCGCACCATGGCATCCCGACAAGCAAGGGCCAGACCGTGCGCGAGCTGCTCAAGCTCGCCTCGTAGCCAGGCGGACCAATTCGTCAGGCGGTGGCATCGAGCCGGCGCAGGCGCTCGATGAAGGCCTGCTCCGTCTCGATCCCGGGCACGGACCAGCCGAATTCCAGTTCGACCAGTCCGTGGAAGCGTCGCCGTTTCAGCACACCCAGCACGGCGGCGAAGTCGATCTCGCCGCTACCCGGCTCGAGCCGGCCCGGCGTGTCGGCCAGCTGGACGATTGCGATCTGGTCCCAGGCCGCCTCGAGTTGACGCACGACATCGCCATCCATCGCCTGCACGTGGCCAGTATCGAAGATCAGTCGCACGGCCGGGCTGTCGACGGCCGCGGCGATTTCGCGGGCGTCGGCGATGTGGTGCAGCAGCATGTCGGGCAGGCGCGCGCTGTCGACCGACTCCAGCAGCAGCACGACGCCGGCCTTCTCGGCCCGCTCGGCGGCCCAGCGCAAATTGTCGACAAAGGCGGCGCGCTGCGCCTTTGCGTTGCCGCGCGGATCGATGCCGCTCAGCACGGCGATATGGGACGAGCCGACGCGGCGCGCCGTCTCGAAGGCCAGCGCCAGTTCCTGGGCCAGTGCTTCGCGCGCCGACGACCCGGCATCAGCCCACAAAGGGCGGCGGATATTGTCGAAGCTGGTGTAGATCACGCAGCCGGTTTCCATGCCGCGCCGCGCCACGGCGGCACCGACCGCGCGCTGCTCGTCGGTTGGCCGCCCGCGCGCCAGCGCGTACTGCACGCCGGCAAGGCGGAGGTTCGCCGCGTAGTCGACATGGGCGAGCGGATCGAGCGTGCCCACGCTGGCGCGGAACAGCGGTTCCTGCGCGGAGCGGTAGCCCAAGTGGGAGGCATAGCGGAGCTGCCAAGCCATCGTGCATGATGGCATTCATCTTCCACGGAAGGCAAGCAGACTGGAGAGGAGGGCAATGCTATAAGGCCTGCCAAGGAGTGGCGAGCGTGATGGCAGGCGAACCGGACACTTTCATCGAGGAGATCACGCGGCAGTGGGAGCGGGAGCGACCTGACCTGGACCTCAGTGATTTCCTGCTGGCCATTTACCTGCGTCGCCTCGGGCGCCTCATCGAAAGCGAGTACGAACGCATGTGCCAGGCGCGCTTCGGTATGAGCGCCTGGGACATGCGCGTGCTGCTCGCGCTGCGCCGCGGCGGGCCGCCCTATGCCATGCGTCCCACCGACCTCTTCGAGGCGCTCCTCGTGACCTCGGGCGCAGTGACCAAGCAGGTCGACCGGCTGCAACGGCGCCGGCTGGTCAAGCGCCTGCCCGACCCGGACCATGGCGGAGGCTTTCGCGTGCAGCTCACCGATCGCGGCCTGGAGATGGTCGACACCGCCGTCGAGTTGCTGGCCCGCGACTCGGCGATCCGGCCGGCGACGTCGAAACTCGACAAGCGCGAGCGCGAGGCTGCGACGCGCTTCTGTTTGAAGCTGATTGCGCTCCTCGAGCCCGGCCGGTCGGCACCGGCCCCCGCCAAGCCAAGGAAGGGTGCTCGCCGCGCCGCGCGCGTCAAACTATGACGCGTCGAGGCACTTAGTACCGGGAATCACAAATGCCGGATACGGTGACCGCAATCACAGAAGCGTAGCAAGGGACCTTTACCGTGGCCTCAAAGGCCCCTCGCTACGCTCGGGGTGACAGTTACGACTTGCCCTAGGGCGCCGGCCGGGGCTTGGCGAACGAGAGGACAGGGAGGGCCGCCTCGTTGGCTAGGCCGCCATCGACCGCCAGCACCTGGCCGGTGATGTGCGAGCTGAGCTCGCTTGCCAGGAACAACAGAGGGGCAGCGATTTCATGGGGCTGCGCGGCGCGCCCCAACGGGATCGCCCGGTCGACCATTGCCCATTGCTCCGCTGCTAGCATCTGCTCCAGGCGCGGCGTGCGGATGAAGCCTGGCGCCACGGCATTCACCCGAATCCGATCGCGCGCCAGCTCCGAGGCCGCGCTGAGGACCAGGTAGTGCAGGGCGGCCTTGGCGGTGCCGTAGGCCACCTCCTCGCGCACCGCGCGCAAGCCGGCCAGTGAGCCGACGAAGGTGATCGTACCGCCGCCCGCCTGCCTCAGGGCCGCGGCGCCGATCTGCAAGGTCAGGAAAGCGTGGCGCAGCACCTGGTCGAACTGCTCACTCCAGGCGGCATCGTCGAAGTCGGCAAGCGGCTTGAGGCGGGCGATGCCGACGATGTCGATGATGCCCGTCACCGTGCCCAGCCGGGTCTGGGCTTCGCGGAAGATGCGCTCCATGTCGGCGCGCTGCAGGACGTCGGCGCGGCAGGCATGTCCCTTGACCTCGCGAGCGATGGCCTGGGCGCGGCCCTCGTCGTTGTCGACGCACAGCACGGCCGCGCCCGCTTGGGCAAGCGCGTGCGCGGCCGCCGCGCCGATGCCCTGGCCCGCACCCAGCACGACAAACCCGCGGCCCTTGAGTTCCAGCATTTTGAGGTATTGCACGTTCATCCCCGCCATCTAGGCTGCGCTCGCTTTCTCGATCACCTTGTGCTGCGACGCGAGCGTGCGCCAATGCAGCCCCGGCGCCAGCCGGCCTGAGATGCCGACGATGTTCATGGTGTCGGCGTGCAGGCCCGGGGGATCCTGGCCGTCGGCCTCGTGTTTGGCGCAGGCCATGAGTGACCGGTAGAGCTTGGGAAGGGCGACGTCGGCCACCGACAGGGTTTCCTTCGAGCGGTCGCGGATCGCGCCGCCCGACATGCTGACTGCCGCATCTTCCTGGGTGAAGCTCGGCAGGCCGCTGAAATGGCCCTTTCGCTGGGCCTCGCGGTCCTGCAGGAAATTGTTGGCGCGGCAGGCGGCCTGCGGCGAATCGCAGGTCCGGAGGCTGAGGCCGTAGGCGTCGAGCGCCGCCTGGTCGAGCCCGACAAATTCCAGCTGCTGGCTGCGCAGCGGCTCCTCGCCGATCTTCTTGTCGGCGTTCCACCAGACATGGAAGAACAGCGTTCGGGTGTCGCTCACCGGCACCAGGGCGAAGAACAGGTCGCCGTTGGGATTGAGGATGAAGCAGGGCGGCACGAACGAGGCGATGCGCGCCATCGTTCCGTCGGCCGGATTCTCGGAGACCGGGCGCATCGCCACATAGTGGAAGCCGAAGTCGGTTTCCTCGGCCTCGATGCGCGGCGCGGCGTTGAACTGCAGATGCTCCGTCTTCTTGGCGAAATCGAGCTCCGAGCCGCCGGTGGTCCTGAGCGGCGCGGTGTGCAGCACGGTGAGATGGGAGGAATCGACCAGCCCTTCGATGACCTGCACGTAGTTGCAGTTCACGACGGCATAGACCGGCAGGAGATGGGGCGCCGTGAGCCCGAAGAAGGGCCAGCGCGGGAATGCCGGCATCTGCTCCGGCGGCCCGAGATAGACCCAGACGAGGCCGCCAGCCTCGCGCACCGGGTAGGCCCTTGCCTTGAAGCGATCCTTGAAGCTCGGGTCGGCAACGTTGGGCGTCTCGAGCACGGTGCCGTCCACGGCGAATTTCCAGCCGTGATAGATGCAGCGAATACCGCCCGCTTCGACGCGGCCGAGCGCCAGCGAGGCGCTGCGATGGCGGCAATACTCGTCGAGGATGCCTACCTTGCCGGCGCTGTCGCGGAAGGCGACGAAATCCTCGCCCAGCAGCTGAATGCGCCTGGGATCGCTATCAGGCGCCGGCAATTCCTCCGACAACAGCGCCGGTATCCAGAAGCGCCGGAACGCCTTTCCCATCGCGGTTTCCGCCCCGACCCGGCAGATCAATTCGTTGTTTTCCCTGGACAGCATGGGCGTTCTCCCGGTTTACGCATAAACCTTCCATGGAAGATAATCGGCGTCAATGGTCTTCCATGGAAGACTATTGCGATTGGCGTCCGCGCGGCATACGTTTTGTCCAATCCAACGAGAGGAAAGACGCAGTCCCGCGGTAAGAGTTCATCAAGTGATCGGTGTGATGGGGGCTAGCTTGGCAAGAGGCCTGCAACGCATCGTCGTGTATCGCGGGCTTGAACCGCAGCCCAAAGGACGCGCCGCCCAGAACGCGTGGCGACGACGGAAGCGCCCGCTCTCGCGGCGGCCAAGGCAGCCTGCCTGGCCTCGCGCTTCGACGATGCCCGGCTATTTTCCGGCGGCAGCGGGCGCCGAGAGCTTGACGATATCGCCCCAGCGACGGATTTCACCGACAAGATAGGCGCCCACCTCGCTGGAGGCGCCCCTCTTTTCCTCGATGCCTTGGGCGAGGAGGGCTTCCTTGACCTTCGGATTCTGCAGCGCCTTGTCGATGGCGCCGTAGAGCTTGTCGACGATCGGCTGGGGCGTGCCCTTCGCCGCCACCAGGAAGTAGGCGACGTCGACGGTGAGATCGGGGTAGCCCGCCTCCTTGAAGGTCGGGATGTCGGGAAGCACGCTCGCCCGTGTGTCGCCGGTGACGGCGATCATGCGGGCCTGCTTGGCGCTCTGGACCGGAATACCTGACGCGACGGGCGTGAACCAAACCTGGATGCGGTTGGCCAGCAAGTCGACCAGCGCGTCGGTCGTGCTCTTGTAAGGCACCATCACCAGGTTGATCTTGGCGGCGCGATTCAACATTTCGCCCAGGAACTGCGGCACGCCGCCGACATAGCCCGCGTAGTTTAGCTTGCCAGGCTGCTGGCGGGCGAGCTCGACGAGGTCGGCCACGTTCTTCGCCGGAAGCTCGTTGGGCACGAACATCGAATAGAGCGTCCTGCCGCTGAAGGCGACGGGCGTGAAGTCCTTCGCGAGGTCGGAGTTCGCGTTGCCCGTCACCTGGTTGAGGATGTTGCTCATAGAGGCGATCAGCAGCGTGTAGCCGTCGGGTCGCGATTTCGCGACAAGATCGGTCGCGATGTTGCCTGTGGCGCCGGCACGATTGTCGACGATGACGCTTTGGCCCAGCGTGCTCATCATGTCCTGTGCGAGCTGGCGGGCGATGATGTCGTTGGCCGTGCCCGGCCCGAACGGAACGACGATGGTGATCGGCTTGGTCGGGAAATCCTGCGCAGCCACCGGAGCCGGCATCGCCCCGGCTGCAAGGCCCGCCATCGCGGCTGCGATGGCTGCGCGCCGGGACCATTTCGTCACTTGCATGGATGCCCCCCAACTTTCTTTCTTTGGCTTGTCCGGGGGGATTAAGGTTCTCGGGCCGTGGTGCGTCAAGCCTCGACCGGGAATGACCGGTCCGGTCGACCTATTTACTCGCGCTCGTCATTCGCAAGTTCCTCAAGCGCTTCCCGGGTCAACTCACTCATGCCGGTTTGCAAGTCCGCGACGGTGACCCCTTCGGCATTTTTGAGATTGTTTAGCGCGTCCAGGACTTGGTCAGCCGTGTCGCATCCGATGTTGGTACCTCCCGGGACCTGGATCATAAATCTTGTCTTTGGCTGCATATCTTTCCCCTATGTCGTGCCACTCTACGCTCAGGACGGCGCCCTAGTCGAGTTTGCCAGCAGCAGCGACTACGTGCTGCTTGATCGAATCCTCGCCCCCGACCAGCCGAAGTCCGAAGGCCTATTTCGTAAGCAACGGTGGATTTTGTAATTGGGCATTGCAGTTGACCTGCGGCGTGTCCCAGACCTTCTGAAGACGAACCGGCAACGAGCCCCACGACAGATGTGGAACGACGTTGAACGTCCTTTGCATGTACTCGCAAATCTTGTGATTGCAGTCGGACTCGTCCCAGGTTTTTTGGATGGGGAATGGAGCGGTGCCCCAGCTGCTGTAAGGCACGATCGAGTACGTGCCCATGAGAGCGCCGCACGTGGACGCGTCGACGGCGTAAGCCTCGGGCACGCTCAAGGAAAACAGAAGAGAACAAGCCGCCGTGAGCGTTAACGCCGCGGGGAGCCGTGGGGATCGACCGGTTTTTGTCATCGCAGCATGTTACTCGCGGGCTCGACGCATAGCTAAGCGTTCGTCGCAGCGCGACAAATGTCCGACCGCCTCCCTGGCCTCCGAGCAGGTCCGCTTTGGGAGCGGACATAAGGAAAGGACTGTTGGGGATCGGAGTGCTAGCGTTCACGCCCGTCCACGGTTCACCCGGGAATGTCGTTAGAACATGGAGCCAAGAGTGACCGTCTTCACACGCCGGCGCATGGCCGCCCTTGGCACGAGCATCCTCGCGCTCCCTTCATCGCTGCGCGCACAAGCCGCCTGGCCGACCGGCCCCGTCACGTTTGTCGTCGGCTATGCCCCGGGCGGCAGCAACGACATCAACGCTCGCGAATTGGCGCACCTGATGTCGCCGATCCTTGGCCAACAGATCATCGTGGACAACAAGGGTGGCGCCAACGGCAGCCTCGGCCTACGTGCGGTCGCCAGCGCCAAACCGGATGGCTACACGCTGTCCTACACCTCGGCACAAACCGTGGTGGTCAATCCGTGGGTCCAAAAGGGCATGATCGACACCCTCGCGACGCTCGCGCCGATCTGCCAGACAACGGACTACCAGTATGTGCTGGTCGTGAACCCAAAGGTGCTGGCCAACACTGCCGCAGAGCTGGTGGCGCTGGCGAAGAAGGATCCCGAGAAGCTCACTTACTCTTCGGCGGGCGTGGGCAGCGGCAACCACTTGTCGGGCGCGCTGTTCGCCGAGGCCGCCGGCATCCAGCTCACGCACGTGCCCTACAAGGGCACCGGCCCGGCGCTGGCCGATGTGATCAGCGGCGTTATCACCATGAACTTCTCCTCCCTGCCGCCGGCCGTGCCGCAGGTCAAGGCAGGCAACCTCAAGGCGCTCGCGGTTACCGGCAATCGGCGCCTCACGTCACTGCCCGACGTGCCGACGCTCAAGGAGCAAGGTATCGATGCGGTGATCAACGGCTGGCACGGTTTGTTCGCGCCGGCCCGTACGCCCGATGTTCTCCTCGACAACATCGCCAGGAACGCCAAGCAGGCCATGATGGACCCCAAGTGGGCGGAAGTTCTGGCCAAGGACGGCGTCGAGGTGCCTCCCGAGCGCACACGCGCCGAGTTTGCCCGCTACGTCGCCGACGAGCACGCCTTCTGGGGCAAGAAACTGAAGGCCCTGAAGATCGATATGGAATAGATGAAGTAACGCGACTTGGAGATGGGACTTGGCCGCCGATCTCGCGCATGATGTAGGCCAGGTAAAAGATGATGACATCCCTTCATCAGGCATGGGCGACCTTACAGCCCAGACTAAAAATATTGGAACCAGTGCAGTTCTCTTCCGACCACTGGTCTCTTATTGAACGCATACATGCCAATTTTAACGATCGCGAAGCGCATACTCGCTTGCCCATACCGATTGCCCGCTTCTGCGAGGCTGCAAGGAAAACGATCTATGAACATGCGAAGCCGTTCGACGATGTAAAAACGGTATCTGTCGATGACAGTTGGTTTGTAGAAAAATTTGTCACCGGTACGCCCGACACAATGGCGAATTATGTGCGCCACTATAATGACGATGTTGATGAGATGATGGGCGTACTCGTTCCTTCAGCACGCTATCGCAAAGGGCACTATTCGTACGGCAAATTTACAGTTCCCCAACCGCATGGCCTGCATACTGACCATAGTGCAGAAGATCCAGATGGCGCGGGAGAACCAATCTGCATAGCCAGGATTGAAACGCTGGGAACGCACTATGTTGCCGGTGATTACAAGGCGTATGACCCTAAAACGCAGAGCATGCTCAAAGCATTGAGATATTGGATTGCTGTTCCCGAGGGCGAGCCGGAAAATATTCTGGATGAACTGTTGAAACGGCAGACGCTTAAAACCATTCCGGTAAACCGCGTCATGCTGATGGTCGCTGGAAACAGTTCAGAAAATGCTCAAGTCACACAACATATCGCCGCCAGACCGCCCGACGGCGGACAGCATTCGGCGTTTTTTCAGAGGCAATACAAGCTCACGTAAAAATGTAACTTCCGTCATCCCGCAAGAAGAGGACCCTCGACTACGCCGCCCCCCTCGACTTCGCTCGGGGCAAGCTGGCGGCTTCGCTCGGGATGACGGGAATAAATAGTCAAATGCGATAGCCCTACGCTGTCGGGCCGATCGCCTGGTTACTACATGCTCTTTTTGGCAAGTCGCTCGTTGAACGAACGAAGATCGATCACGATTCGTTGGTGGCTTCCCTTGCCGATCTCCTCCTTGCCGTCGCTTGCCGACACTTTGAAGTCAATTCGCTTTCCGTCGACGCCGACTACCTCGGCCGTCGCGCATACCTCGTGGCCTACTGGCGTGGCGGCGAGGTGCTTTACATCCACTGCAATACCGACTGCGCTTTCGCCTGCGTCCAGAAACGGCCTGATGGCATTGAGCGCGGCGTTCTCCATGACCAGAATCATCACGGGCGTCGCAAGCACTTGCGGCAACATGGCGTCCTTGAATCGATTGGCAAGGTGTTCGGGGGCTACGCGCAATGTCGACGTTCCCGTGGCTCCCAGCGGAATCTGCTTCATCTGTTCGTCCTGGATCTCGATTTCGCCCTGGATCTCAATCTAGGCGGCTAGACCGAGGTTCGGTGCCAAGTGCCGGATCTTTGCTGATCGACGTTTGACCGGTCTACACTACGTCCGCCCCTGGAAAAAAGAGGAACCATCGTGGCCAGCAGGAATTCCTTCAAGTTCGTCATGCTGCCGCCGCAGACCGACACGACCCGCCGTTGGGCCAAGCGCCTGGCCGAAACGGTGCCGGAGGTCCGCGTGGTCCTTGCCGAGGACGCGGACACTGCCGCGCGCGAGATCGCCGACGCAGAAGCCGCCTTTGGCTGGCTCGGCAAAGAGCTCTTGTCGAAGGCCAAGAACTTGCGCTGGCTGCAGGCGCCTCAGGCGGCGCCGGCTGCCGGCTACTACTATCCCGAGCTCGTTAGCCATCCTGTGAGCGTTACGAACTTCCGTGAGATCTACAACGACCATATCGGCGCCCACATCCTGGCATTCGTACTGGCTTTTGCCCGCGGGCTGCACGTGTTCATTCCGCAACAGCTACGGCGCGAGTGGAAGAAGAGCCCGATGGAGACTGGCGATGTCGTGCATTTGCCCGAAGCGACGGCCCTGGTCGTTGGCCTGGGCGGCATCGGTGCCGAGGCCGCGCGCCTGCTCGCGGCTTTCGGTGTGACCGTGCTGGCAACCGATGCACGCCGCACGGTGGCGCCCAGCGGGGTGGCCGAGCTGCATCCGCCGGATGCACTGGAAGACCTGCTACCACGTGCGGATTTCGTGATTCTGACGGTGCCGCATACGCCGGCGACCGAAGGCTTCTTCAACCGCGCCCGCTTCCAGTGCATGAAGCGGACGGCGTTCTTCATCAACATCGGTCGCGGCATGACGACCAGGCTGGATGACTTGGTCGCAGCGCTGCAAGCCGGCGAGATTGCTGGCGCTGCGCTCGACGTCTATGAGCTGGAGCCGCTGCCGAGCGAGCACTCGCTTTGG
>Ga0193729_1002081_pt1 | contig 10049 bp, 11 predicted proteins | sample U1c2metaG_FD_143036 | JGI IMG/M metagenome (GOLD analysis project Ga0193729, IMG submission 143036) | Soil microbial communities from a riparian zone of the East river system, Colorado, United States - U1c2 | ecosystem: Environmental > Terrestrial > Soil > Riparian zone | place: USA: East River... | reverse complement strand
CAGCGAGTATTTGAGGCCCGGTTGGGCCAGCGCATGCTTTCGGAGATGGTCGTAAAAGCGAGGAGCTACAAGTAGATTTCTTTGTCGTAAAATGTCACTTTAGAAGTGACAGTATCGAAAAGAGGATCGCAACTGTATATGTCCGGGAAGCCGCTCGAGCCCGTTTGGGTGGAGAGTTTGCAACCAGGAAACCGGATCGTTATGAGTCCAATGAATGAGGTTGCCGATGCAAACCGAATTCAGAGCAATTGTTCAGAGTGAGTATGGTGCCCCGGAAAAAGTTCTAAAAATTGCGAAGCGCCAATTAAAGAGCGAAGAGCTTGGAGCTGACGATGTTCTCGTAAAGGTCATCGCTCGACCGATCCATCCCGGTGATATCCAGATTCTTTCCGCTCTTCCTCAAGGAGGACCGGTCGAGCCCATTTCGGAAGGAGGTCTAAGAGTACCTGGGTTTGAGGGCGTCGGGACGATCCTTCGGCTCGGAACAAACGCAAAGGCGGCGAAGAGGTTTAGCGAAGGCCAGCGTGTAGCGTTCTTTCCCGGAAAGGGTTCTTGGGCAGAATATGTGGTGGTTCGATACAACTCGCTCTTGCCAGTTCCGAGCGAGATTTCCGATCAGATTGCGGCGCAGATGCTCATAAATACGATCACCGCATCCGTACTCATCAAAGCTGGTCACAATTCACTTAAAGGTCCGATTACGCTCCCCGTTTACATTCTTCAGAATGCGGCTGCATCCGGCGTCGGACGATTGCTGACTCAAGTTGCTTTAGATCGCGGTGTCCGTCCCATTCGTTTGGTGAGATCGCACCAGTCTGCTGAAAAGCTTCAATCGGCCCTTCCCGGCCCGCCGGTTTATTCGACGAGCGATAGCAATTGGAAAGAACAGGTTCGCGAGGCCCTGGGAGGACACAAGCTCGAAGTGGCTTTCGATGCCATCGGCGGAAAAGCGATCGACGATCTTGCTGAGGTTGTTGATGACGGTGGAACCATCATCAACTTCGGCTCATTGGGTAGCAACATGGGCACGAACATTTATTCGCTCGCCCCAAACAATGTCGCGCTTAAAAGCGTGTCAATTATGAGTTGGTTTCGTCTGACCCAGGATGAAAAGCAGCAGGATTTCGAGCTCGCTCTGAGTCTCGCAACAAATCACCCAGAGCTTTTCGAGGTCGCGCATGAGTATGAATTTGCGGATTTTCAAAAAGCGATTCACCACGCCTCTCGTCCGGGAAAAACCGGGATCGTATTACTGAAAAGTCCAATTTAGGAAGGAAAGCTTATGGAAATTGGAACCATTGGAGCAGGAGATTTCGCACAAGCGTTCGCAAAACGGGCATTGAAGGCCGGCCACAAGGTAAAGCTTAGCAATAGCCGCGGTCCCGAGAGCCTACGAGAAATTGTCAATCAACTTGGTCCTGGAGCAATGGCTGCCACCACGAAAGAGGCGGCGGCTTGCGAAATGGTAGTTCTTGCTGTGCCCTGGGACAACGTGCCCGAGACACTTGCGAGTCTTCCCACGTGGAAAACTCAGATTCTGATCGATGGGACTAATCCTTTTCACGGTAAGGCCGGAAATTTTAAGCCTGCCGATGTTGGAAACCTATCCACTAGCCAGCTCGTTGCGGCGCTAGCCCCTGGAGCACGAGTGGTTAAGGCACTGAACAACATGATCGTTCCTAACTTGGAGGCGGATCCGGTCGTCAACGGGGCGAGACGAGTCGCGTTTATTTCCGCGGACGATGACGGCGCAAAGAAGCGAGTGAAAACCCTACTAAAAGCTTTTGGCTTTTCCGTCGTTGATCTTGGAAACCTTCGCGATGGAGGGCTGATCCAGCAAGCTGGTGGTCCTCTCGCAGGTCGAGATTTTTTCGAGCGAGGAGAGTAATCCAAAATGAAAGCAATTCATCTGACTGCCTACGGAAATCCGGCTCAGAACTTAAAGATGGTCGAAGTTTCGGAACCAAACGCCCCGTCTGCGAACGAGGCTCTTGTACGCATGGAGTATGCGCCAATTAATTACAGCGACCTCCTTTTAGCAAACGGAGTGTACTTCTTAAATCCGAGGCTTCCTTCTGTCATTGGAGGTGAAGGTGGGGGAATTGTCGAGGCCATCGGGCCGGGAGTCACCAACGTCAAGCTAGGCGATCGGGTGACGATCCCTTTTGGAACATTCACCTGGTCTGAAAAAGTCCTTGCTCCAGTCGGAGGTCTTTTCGTAGTTCCTCCTTCAGTCGATGCCAAAACGGCTTCGATGTTGAATATCAATCCTACGACCGCAGTTCTTCTCTTAGACGAATTTGTAGAGCTAAAGCCGAAAGACTGGATCGTATTAAACGCAGCAAACTCCCACGTTGCGCGATGCCTGATCGCGATTGCAAAATCGCGCGATCGCAACGTTGTAGGCATTGTGAGACGGCCCGAACTTATCCCAGAAATTGAAAAACTGGGTGTTGATTTCGTTGGCGTCGAATCGCCGGAACTCTCAAAGCAAATTCAGATTGCGACCGGCGGAATGCCAATATCTCTGGGTCTTGATGCCGTAGGTGGCCCGGCGACGGCAACGATCGCAAGCGTGCTCTCTCCGGGGGCTCATCTTGTCAGCTATGCGTGGCTCAGTGGTTTGCCGATTCACCTACCGCAAGGCGACCTCATTGGCAAAAGGCTGAACATCCACGGCTTCTGGATGTATTACGAAGAGTATCTCCCCAAAATGCGAGCGGCACTGACTGAGGCGACAAAAGTAGTCGCTTCCGGCAAATTAAGTTTGCCAATCACCACAACATACAAACCCTCCCAAATCAAAGAAGCAATCGAGCACTACGAGCGTGGTGGTAAGGTTCTGTTGGATTTCAATCGCCCAAACTAGGACCTGCCACAAATTCGTAACTGGCAAGATGTGAACCTATCTTTGAATGACGGAGAGATCCTGTCTAGAGCCGTTCCGGGTCGAGATATCGCAAGCCGCACTCGATGCCAAGAGGGAGACAAGTCATGTCATACAGCATATCGACCTTGTTGACTCGCAATCTTCACGACGTCTTCGGTGAAAACGACCCCGCGCGCCGGCGCGCGGCCGTTCAAGAGCTCTACACCGAAGATGGTGTGTTCTACGACCCCAGCAAGGGAGTCTATCGCGGCCGCGACGAGATCGACCGCATCGCGGGCGAGATCAGGGCTACCCACCTTGACTTTCGGTATCAGCCAATTGCCGAGCCTGAGGAAACGGGCAACGGCGGACGGGTCCGATGGGTAGCGGGCCGTCCTGGTGAGGCACCAGCTTATGCCGGGACTGATTTCATCATTGCCCGGGACGGCCGGATTGCCGCCCTTTATCTTTTTTTCGACAAGCTACCCTGATCTGGACGATGCCCGAAGGCGGTCGATCCAGCTTGCGGTTTCAGAGTACCGCTTTCCTTCGGTAATGGCGCATTGAATCGAAAATCTACCGGGAATCCCGGGAGAAAAGCAGTTGTCTCCTTAGGCTCAGGAGCAAGGATAGGCCTACGGGTAACGAGCCGTTTGTCGGCAACCCTTCCACCACTGAACACCCAGCTCAGCTCAAGGATTCGGCTGATCGAATCCGCTGTTTGCGGCCAAGGTAGCGTTCGGTCGTTTGCACCGAAACGTGCCCCAAGAGGAATTGGATCTGCTCCAACTCGCCTCCCGAGGCATGGCAGAGCCGAGCACAGGTCCGTCGTAGATCGTGCGGCACCAATTGTGCCACGCCGATGCTCTTGGCGGATTCCTTCACAATGTGCCAAACCGCCTTCACCGTCATGCCATCTCCCCATGTCCTTCCGACTTTGTTGACCCGCGGAACAGCTTTCCTCGATCAATTGCAGCTGCGGTGACCCAATCGTCCAGTTCGGTTCTCACCCAATCGGGAACTGGAACCGTTCGAACGTGGCCTCCCTTACCGACCAGGTCAACAATGGCCCAATGCTCTTCGCGCTGCTGGAGATGATCCAATCTCAACGCCACGGCTTCATGCCGCCTCAAGCCGCACGGGAGCAATGCGAGCAAGGCTCGGTCGCGTTTTCCTTTCAATCGTTGATGGTCAGGTGCTTGCCAAAGTGCTTGGCCCTGCTCCGCAGTCAGCCAATTGCCGAGGCGCACCCCCAACTTCTTCACGCCTTTAACGCGGCGAATACCAGCCGCCAAATCGGCGCTGAGGAGACCGCAGTCGGCGGCCTCGTATGCGAGCCGACGCACCGCACCAAGACGTAGGTTGACGGTGCCAGGTGCAAGTTGACGGGATTCGAGATGAAACCGATAACGCAGCACTACTATTCTGTTGAGAGCCAAGCGCGGTTCCGAACAATACCAGTCAACGAATTCACCGATGGCATGACGATAACCCCGTTGGGCGTCCAGGCTGGTGAGGCTATTCAAGACTGCGGCTTTGGCGTGCTCGAGGTCTGGCAGGCGCAGGACAGATTTTGTGGTGGTGCGTTTTCTTTGTGAGTACGGTTTCCGCTTCATGACCGATGGCCTCCATACCACCGATCAATGATCGGGTGATATCGCGGCGGTACAGTCAGAGTTGCGCGTCACTCGGGAGCAGTTCGACTGCCGCTCCCGAACCGAAACCGAGCCCGCATGCCTGCGAGCGCAACCTCAAGTTCTGCTAACGTAACCGAGGGTCGAGCGTCTACCATCCTTAAGGTAGGATGTCTACTGTCATGAAGCCCAGGAACACTGTCGAAAAGACCGCACTTTTGCAAGGCACGCTCGATATGCTCATTCTGCGCACGCTCCTCTTCGGCCCCGCTCACGGCCATCAAATCGCAAAACACATTCAACGTACCACGGAGGACGTGCTGCAGGTGGAGCACGGCTCGCTGTATCCGGCCCTGCATCGCATGGAGCGCAAGGGTTGGATCATCTCGAAGTGGGAAATGGCGAAGGAACGGAATCGTGAGTTCAAGTACTACCGGCTAACGCCGGCGGGCAGAAAACAGCTTGCGCGCGAAGAATCGAAATGGAAGCAACTGGCGGCAGCGGTGGCGACGATAATGTGGCCGGCTCCGGGAGATCCGTCATGAGCGTGCGGAATTGGCTCAGCTCGCGGCTCGCGGCATTCCGGGAACGTCGCGATCGGGAAAAGGATCTAGATCGCGAGCTGAAGGCGCATCTCGATCTGGAAGCGGAAGAGCAACAAGAGTCCGGCTTGTCGCCTGAAGAGGCACGCTATGCCGCTCGACGAGCCTTCGGCAACACCACCTTGGTGCAGGAGGACGTGCACGAAATCTGGAATCTGGGTTGGCTGGAACGATTTCACCGCGACGTAAAGTACGCTGCGAGATCACTTCGCAAGAATCCTGTTTTCACGCTAGTGGCGGTTCTCACTCTTGCATTGGGCATCGGCGCCAATACCGCTATTTTCAGCACAATTGATGCACTCATGCTTCGGCCCTTGCCGTTCTCCGCGGCGGACCAACTTGTGCGTATCTACTCCACGAAAAATGGCATTCCCATACGCGGGACGAGCTTGGCCGGCGGACCGTCGGTGCTGGACATGCGAGACTTTGCGCAAAACAGTCATAGTTTCCAGAAGATGGTCGCCTACGACGCGTGGCGGAAAAACGTGAGCTTCGGAAATTCCGCCGAGCCGGAACAAATGCGAGTAGGTCTGGTCCCCGCGGCCTATTTCGAAGTCCTCGACGTACAGCCCATCATGGGCCGCCTCTTTACGGAAGGTGAGAATCAGGAAGGTAAGCATTATGTGGCTGCGATAAGCGCTCGACTGTGGAAGGATCGCTTCGCAGGCGACAGCGCAATCCTGGGACGGAAAATCCGCATCAATGATGAGCTCTACATCATCGTGGCAGTAATGCCAGATGTGATTCCCGAGTGGATGGAATCCGCGCGCGTTGGGCCGATTGAAGTCTGGACTCCCTTTGCACCTTCCAGCGCTTTGTCGGAAAGTTCGAGAGGAGCGCGGGGTGACTTCGCGCTTGCACGGATGAAACCTGGCGTGTCGCTCGAACAAGCCCAGGCAGATCTCGCGGCCATAGCCGCTCGGCTGGCAGCAGAGTATCCGGTCGATGAGGGCATCGGCGTAGCCCTCAAGAGGCTCTCCGACACGCGGGTGGGAACTCTGCGACCGATGCTTTTTCTGTTGATGGGAGCAGTCACTCTGATCCTTCTGATTGCGTGCGTAAACTTGGCGAATTTGCTTTTGGCGCGCAACTCGGCGTGTCAACGCGAACTGTCCGTGCGCGCCGCATTGGGCGCCAGTAGAGGAGCGCTCATCCAGCAGTTGCTCGCCGAAACACTTTTGCTATCGCTAATTGGGGGAGCGGTGGGCTTGGCACTGGCACAGATTGGACTTGTCAGTTTGACCAGAATGCACCCTGCTAATCTGTCGCAACTTGATTCAATGGGAATCGATTGGCGAGTGTTGGCATTCACCGTCCTGGTGTCTCTAGCCACAAGCCTGCTCTTTGGTGTGGGCCCGGCGCTCACCGGAACTCGCCTGAACCTCGTGGACGCATTGAAAGAGGGCGGGCGGTCCGGATCCTCGGGTCGGCCCACGCAACGTGTTCGCAACCTCTTGGTCGTGACGGAAATGGCCATGTCCTTGATGCTTTTGGTGGGAGCAACGTTGTTGGTCCGAAGCATTATGCTCTTGGACCACCAGCACCTCGGAATCCGTCAGGACCATCTGCTCAAAGGGCATATCTATGTACCCGGTGTTCACTATCCGAACCCAGGAGCGATCGCGCGCTTCTGCGATGAGTTTGCAACACGGGTACGCGCATTGCCCGGCATAATCGACGCGACTGTAACAACCGTTTACCCGCCAAACAACGGATGGACTCAAATGCTCAATATCCCAGGGCATCCGTACACGCGCATCCAAGATATTCCCTCAGCGCAGTTTGGCGTCGCGGATTCACATTTCCTAAGAACTCTGGGCATTCCCCTGATTCAAGGCAGAGATTTCGCCGAATCCGACAGCGCCACCAGTCCCCCCGTGGCACTGATCGGTGAAGAGTTCAAGAGCCGCTATTTCCCAACGGAAGATCCCATTGGCCGGCAGATCCATATTGGACCTCCGTCGTTCTTACAGATCGCCCCCGGCGCGAATATATCAGACTCCGCAGACGTCACCATCATTGGCGTCGTCGGCGATTTTAGGAACGCTGGACTTGCGCACCCGCCCGAGCCGCAGATCACCGTTCTGTACTCTCAGCATCCCGTGGTGAACTACGGCTTCAAGGATATTGTGATTCGCACTGCTTCGGAGCCGCGCTTGCTCGTACCTGAAATACGCAGGCAGCTTCATGAGTTGGATCCCGACATGCCTTTCGCCGAGGTGCAAACGATGGAGCAACTCGTCTTAGCGCAGACCGGTGGACAGCGCTTCACCACAATTTTGTTGGCTTCCTTTGCGGCAGCCGGTCTGCTCCTTGCCGTTGTCGGAATCTACGGCGTGGTTTCTTTTCTGGTGACGCAACGCAAGCAGGAACTGGCCGTGCGCATTGCTCTCGGCGCCAGCCGTGTGACTGTTCTTTGGCTAGTATTGAAGCAAGGCCTTGAAATGTCCACGATTGGTGCGGCCATAGGACTCTTCGGCGCATGGGCCACGCAGAAATTGACCAGCGGCCTCCTGTTCGGTATTTCGCCTGTTGATCCGGTGACCTTCGCGGGTGCGGCCGTCTTCTTGCTCACCGTCGCGGCGATCGCAAGCGCCATCCCCGGCGCACGAGTCATGACCATCGACCCGGCACAGACACTTCGCCAAGACTAAGGCTGCGCACGATAACTTCCTTGGTGTATTGTCAGCAACCCTTACTTAATCGCATTACGTCAGAGCTGCCCGTGACTCGGGAGGAATGTCGACGTGAAGCCAAAGGCCAAATCGTATGTTTACCTCCAGACTACGAAGTTCAACCAGCCCGACCAAATGTCGGCCCAGGCATGGACCATGATGTTCGTCCGCAAATTCCTGCGCCACGCGGCCAGTATTCCAAACAGAACTCCAAGCACGCAGATCACGATCACATTCTTCCAACCCGCGCCGCCATTCTCCAAAAGGGCGCGTCGGGATAGTGCTGGTTCTTGTCGATCTCTTCACGCTCCGCTCGTTCGAGTAGCACGAGCAGCGCGCGACGGTCTTTCGCCATGCGCTCTACATATCCAATCAGGATTTGAGTGGAAACCTGCTCGCCAAAAAACAACTTCAGCAGCAGTTCATTGCGCGGGATCTCCGGTTGCGGCGGGACTGCCAGCCATTTCGTCAATCGTTCGCGTCCTTTTTCCGTGATTGAGTAAATGCGCCGGTCCGGCTTACCCTTTTGCCGCTCCGTCTTGCAACTCACAAATCCTTCGTTTGCCAGCCTCTTCAGGTTTGGATAGATCTGGCCGTAACTCTCGTTCCAAAAGTGGCCGACCGAATGCCGAATCGTAAGCCCCAGGTCGTAGCCAGACATAGGTTCAATCGCCAACACACCCAGCAGCACTTCCATGCTCGAACTGAAACGTCGCGGCATCTATCTAATAGATAGGGTGATTTGGCAAGTATTCCTGGCGGAATGGCGGATTCGCTCCCGGATCGTCGGCAAACCTTACGTTACCGGATTACGTCAGGGTTCCCCGTCATCCGACAAGAATTCGCTGGGCTGTAGCTTTTAGCTTTATGGCCTGTATACGCCAGTAACCGGAAAATGCGACACAGGCGGTTTCGCATTCGACTGGACAAAGAATCAGCTAGTTGGATGGGCTTTCTCAATGGCGCGCTAGATCTTGCGTTTTCGCCTGAGTGTCCAGGGAGTTCGCAACAATTGCACAGAGGCTGTCTGCCGTGTCCTGACCATCCGCTTTATTCATGCGTCCGGTTCCTCATCTTGAGCGAATCATAGGCAAGAGATGACACCTGCCGCCTGATAGTACGTACCAATCTTCTACCCTAGAAGGCGGACCAAAGCGAATAGACACATGGATACTCGACGCCGTGCTTGCACGATTACCTCCCGACAACGCCGCAGCGCTGACCGAACCGAATCGTTCCCCGGTGGTCGAACGAGAAGTAATTCGGTTTCTTTTCCGCATTGCCCGTGATCCAGGCGCAATCCTTAGTTAGAGGCGCCGCTAATCGGCTACCAAGGAGATCACTTCTGCGTGCGATCGACTACACATGCAGATGAATGACGGTTTTAATCTAAAGCCTTAAAGCTTGTTAGGATACCGTTATGCTGGGGGTCGTGGTGGTCTATCTCGGTCTGATTGCCACATTTCTTGGTGGCGTATCCCTTCTCCGGCCTCTGACTTTTCTTGCGATTCACTCCCGCCGACAAGCCACGCTGATTCTGGCACTGAGTTTCATAGTAGTTGTGACAGGCGAATCTCTACCGGCCAGGGAGATACGCGTCGCCACGCCACGCGAACAGCTGGACCAGTTTGCGCCCGTTTACCAGTTCAGTGAGTTCCACTCCATCCGGATTTCAGCGTCGAAAGCGCAGGTGTATCGCGCCCTCAAGTTAGTAACGGCCGAAGAGATTGTCTTTTTCCGTACGTTGACGTGGCTGCGGCGCTTCGGCCGCCCTGGACCAGAAAGTATCCTCAACCCGCCCCCGCGCGAGCCGCTCCTCGATGTTGCCACCAGAACTTCCTTTCTTGTTCTGGCCGACGAGCCGGACAGCGAAATTGTTCTGGGAACGCTGGCGGCTGCGCCGCCCGGATGGCGCCCCAGCGGCAAACCAACTCCCGACGGCTTCAGGGCATTCTTTGTGACTACAAATCACGCCGGCTTCGCTTCTGCTGCGATGAACTTCCGTATTGAGGACGCCGGCCCCGCTGCCTGTACGCTCACGACCGAGACTCGCGTCTATGCTACCGACGCATCAACTCGCCGTCGCTTTGCTCTGTATTGGCGTGTGATCTATCCGGGAAGCGCGTTGATCCGCCGTATGTGGCTACGGGCCATTGCCCGCAGGGCTGAATCGCGATAGAGGTAAGGCGATTCGAGCCACTGCGCGATAGCTTCCGGATGACGGCAAACCTTACCTAATCCGGTCAATCGTCGAGTGGCCGGGCGCCAT
>Ga0193729_1002080_pt1 | contig 10049 bp, 9 predicted proteins | sample U1c2metaG_FD_143036 | JGI IMG/M metagenome (GOLD analysis project Ga0193729, IMG submission 143036) | Soil microbial communities from a riparian zone of the East river system, Colorado, United States - U1c2 | ecosystem: Environmental > Terrestrial > Soil > Riparian zone | place: USA: East River... | reverse complement strand
TCGTGTCGCGCGACCGCCGCGGCGTTCAGCATGTATACCTCAAATGCAGAGATGGCTGCCGCCGCGACCGCGCTATACAAAAACACCAAATGCACCCGGTTCTCTCGTTGTTTGCACCGGACCGCGTAATAGAACGCAGCGACCGTCAAACATGCGGCCGCATTCATCGACCAGGCGACGGTGATCCAACTCATGGAAAATGGCGGCTCACCCTGAGCTGAGAAGCCGGCCTTCATTATCCTTCTCCGGGAAATCCGGGACGAAGTTCGCAAAAAATTTAATTTTCAGGAAGCGCCGACGAATCTCTCTAAAGATCGAGCTGAAGGAGGCTGCGGCACGCTGGCGAGCGCGTCTGGCCACCGTGAACATTTCTGCGCGGCCGAACCTGTAGTCTATGATTCGCTTCAACGGTTTGCGCTTCAATATTTCAAGGAATCACGGCTGGCTATTGACCACCTAAACTCGTCGCCGTTCTATGGGAGTTAGTAACCATCCGAGGCGGGCTGCAGCTTGACGCTCCAAGCGCCGTCCATAATCTGAAAACGCGCGGCTCTCTTGCTCGCCATAGGACGGCGAATGCGGTCACGCCGCGCAAATCCAGCGTGAATATTTTGGCAGCTTTTTATCGCTCGTCAGTTGGGAAAAAAATGATCGTCGCAATCACCGGGATCATTTTGATCCTCTTTGTGATCGGACATTTGCTCGGCAATTTGCAAATTTTTATCGGCCCGGATTGGATCAATGGTTACTCGGAACATCTGCGCGATCTCGGCCCGTTGCTTTGGGTAATTCGTTTGTTTCTGCTCGCTTCCGTGATCATTCACATCTGGGTAACCATCCACCTGGCAATTGAGAATCGCCGTGCCCGGCCAGAGGCATACATCGACAGGCACTACGTCAAGGCAGACTTCGCATCGCGGCACATGGTGATGAGCGGCCTGATCGTACTAGCGTTCATCATCTATCATCTGGCGCATTTCACCGTTCGTGTGACCGATCCACGGTTCGGTTTGCTTAAAGCGGACCCGCTCGGCTACTACGATGTCTATTCGATGATGGTTTACGGCTTTCAAAATTACTTCGTGTCTGGCTTTTACGTGCTCGGCCTGTTTTTGCTGGCACTGCATCTGAGCCACGGATCGTCGAGCTTTTTTCAATCGCTCGGATTGAACGACAAGAAACTGACGCCGCGTCTGGCGCTGGGCGGTCGAATTTTTGCGTGGCTTCTCTTTGCTGGCTACACCTCGATCCCTGTCGCGATTCTCCTTGGCTTCATTAAGCCGGCGCAACAATTATGATCGGGACGTTGGACGCAAAAATTCCGCCGGGGCCTCTCGCGCAAAAATGGCGCAGCCACCGAGACCACATGCGGTTGGTGAATCCGAACAACCGCCGAAAGTTTGATGTCATCGTTGTTGGCAGCGGCCTGGCCGGTGGTTCGGCCGCGGCGACTCTGGGAGAGCTGGGTTATCGGGTGAAATGTTTTTGTTTTCAGGATTCGCCGAGGCGCGCGCATTCCATTGCAGCCCAGGGCGGAATCAACGCGGCGAAAAATTATCAGAACGATGGCGACAGCGTTTACCGCCTGTTCCATGACACGATAAAAGGCGGCGACTTCCGGTCCCGCGAAGCGAACGTTTACCGGCTCGCGGAGATCAGCAACAACATCATCGATCAATGCGTTGCGCAGGGCGTGCCCTTCGCCCGTGAGTACAGCGGGCTACTCGCCAACCGCTCGTTCGGCGGCGCGCAGGTGTCACGGACGTTTTACGCACGCGGTCAGACCGGCCAGCAACTTTTGCTGGGTTGTTATCAGGCGCTCTGCCGCCAAATCGCCGGCGGCACTGTGCGGATGTTCCCTCAGAGTGAGATGCTCGATCTGGTGATCGTGGATGGACAGGCAAAGGGAATCATCACGCGCAGCCTGCGCTCAGGAAAAATCGACAGACACGCGGCGGACGCCGTCGTGCTCGCTACCGGCGGATACGGCAACGTGTTTTATCTCTCCACGAACGCGCGCGGCTGCAATGTCACAGCCACATATCGCGCTTACAAACGGGGTGCGCTTTTTGCCAATCCAGCATTCACGCAAATTCATCCCACGTGCATCCCGGTCAGCGGCGACTACCAATCCAAGCTTACGCTGATGTCCGAGTCGCTGCGTAACGACGGGCGCGTCTGGGTGCCGAAGCGCAAGGAAGACCGCGACAAGCCACCGGGCGAAATTCCCGAACCAGATCGGGATTATTATCTCGAGCGAAAATACCCCAGCTACGGCAACCTCGCTCCACGCGATATTGCATCACGCGCAGCAAAGGAAGTTTGTGACGAGGGTCGTGGCGTTGGGCCTGGCGGACGCGGCGTGTATCTGGATTTTGCCGACGCGATCAAACGCCTGGGCGAAGATGTGATTCGCGAGCGCTACGGAAACTTGTTCGAAGTTTACGAAAAGATCACCGGTGAAAATGCCTACAAGATGCCGATGCGGATTTATCCCGCCGTCCATTACACGATGGGCGGGCTTTGGGTCGATTACGACTTGATGAGCAACGTGCCGGGTTTGTTTGTTATCGGCGAAGCGAATTTTTCCGATCACGGCGCGAACCGGCTCGGCGCTAGTGCGCTGATGCAAGGTTTGGCGGATGGTTATTTTGTTTTGCCTAACACCCTGCCGACTTATCTCGCCGGCCAAATGGGAAAAAGGCCGTCACCGGATTCTCAGGAGTTTCAAGAAGCAGAAGAAGATGTTCGCGCCAGGATCGAGAAACTCCTGAAAGTCAATGGAACCCGTTCGCTCGATTCGTTTCACCGAGAACTCGGCCTTCTTCTCTGGAATAAATGCGGAATGTCGCGCCACGAGAAAGGATTACGCGAAGCGCTCGAAAAAATTCCCGAACTGCGAAAACAATTCTGGCGCGAGGTGCGCGTCCTGGGCAGCGACGGAGATTTTAATCAGTCCCTGGAACGCGCCGGGCGCGTCGCCGATTTTCTCGAATTTGCTGAGCTGATGTGTACGGACGCGCTCGAGCGCGACGAATCGGCTGGCGCACATTTTCGCGAGGAACATCAAACCCCCGACGGCGAGGCACTACGTGACGACGAACGTCACGCTGCGGTGTACGCGTGGGAATTTCAAGGTGATGGGCAACGCCCGAAGCTGCATCGCGAGCCGCTACATTTCGAGACCGTGCATCTAACTCAAAGGAGCTATAAGTGAAGTTAAGAGTCGTTAGTTGAGAGTTGAGAGACAAACCTATGTTCAATTTCGAAAAGCTCGATGTCTGGCAGAAGGCGATTGATTTCGCCAAACTGGTTTACAACGAGACCCGAGCATTCCCAGCCGAAGAGCGGTTTGGCCTAACAAACCAGCTCCGCAAAGCAGCCGTTTCAATTTCGTCGAATATCGCAGAAGGTTCGTCTCGATCTTCTAAGAGTGATTTTGCTCGATTCTTGGAGATCGCGGCTGGGTCCGTCTTCGAAGTAGTCTCGCAAGCTTTCATTGCGCAGCATCAAGGTTTTTGGAGCGACGTCCAGTTTCGACGAATCTACAACGATGCCGAAGAGTTGAGCCGAATGCTCAGCGGCTTGAGAAAATCGCTACTCTCAACTCTCAACTCTCAACCATGAACTTTCAGTTGAGAATCTGGCGGCAGCCGAATCCAAAATCCCCCGGCAAACTCGTCGATTACGACGTGGAAAACATCTCGTCGCACACGTCGTTTCTGGAAATGCTCGATATTCTGAATGAAAAGTTGCTCGCGCGCGGCGAGGAGCCAATCGCGTTCGATTCCGATTGCCGCGAAGGAATTTGCGGTACGTGTTCGCTCACGATTAACGGCGAAGCTCACGGTCCCGATCATCCGGCCGCGGTATGCGAGCTTTACATGAGAAAATTTCGAGACGGCGCCACGATCACAGTCGAGCCGTTCCGCGTCGGCGCTTTCCCTCTCGTCAAGGATCTGGTGATTGATCGAAGCTCGTTGGATCGCATTGTGCAAGCCGGCGGGTTCATCAGTGCCCGTGCCGGTTCTGCCCCGGAAGCAAATTCGATCCCGATTCCCAGGCACGATGCCGATCTGGCCATGGAAGCCGCTGCCTGCATTGGCTGCGGCGCGTGCGCCGCGGCGTGTCCAAACGGGTCGGCGATGCTCTTCACTTCCGCGAAAGTCTCACACCTTGCGTTCCTGCCACAGGGCCATCCGGAGCGGGAAAGTCGTGCGTTGAAAATGGTTCGCGTGATGGATGCGGAGGGTTTCGGCAATTGCACTAACACTTATGAATGCGAAGCCGTGTGCCCCGCCGAGATCAGCGCCAGTTTGATTGCGAAATTAAATCGCGAGTACGCGCGAGCACAATTACGCCAACGCTTGGGGGAGTAATCCCCCGCGCGTGTTTGCGAATTCTGGGGAGCGCACGCGTCTCGCGTGCTGGTTTCGGCGTCGCACCGAAACGATCCTTTGTCTGATTTCCGTTGTCGTCGACGATGAACAGACCTAGAGGAAAGTTCGCGATCGCGAGGACGCGCTCGCCAGCACGCGAGACGCGCGCGCTACCCGATCGTTTCGCAAGCACATGTCCACAATTCCGGATCGAGCTCTGCCTTCGCCCGCTCAGCTATACGATCGGCCTCTGTATGCTCGCGGAGCACCGCGAACGTTGCCGAGCCAGAACCAGACATTAGCGCCGCGCCCACTTCCGGTTGCTTGAGCAACCACATCTTCAATTGCGCGAGAAAAACAAATTTTTCAAAAGCCGGACGCTCGAGGTCGTTGACGAAAGTCTGGTCCCCGAATTCTTGAGTTGCGTAAGAGATTCTTGGAATTTCTCGCGAGCCTAACCAGTGGTGATATGCCCATGAAGTCGGAACGACAAAGCCCGGTTTGACCAGTAGCAGCGATAGCCTTTGCCGTAGCTTTAGGGGCGTGACCAGTTCGCCGCGTCCCTTACAAAGTGCGGCGGACTGGAAAATAAAAAATGGAATGTCTGATCCGATCGTTTCCGCTATTTTCGACAGCGCTTCGCGCGGCAAGTTCGTCTCGAACAGTTGGTTGAGCGCCAGTAGCGTGGAAGCTGCGTCGCTGCTTCCGCCACCCAGACCCGCACCATGGGGAATTTTCTTGTGGAGCTCGATTGAAATCGCAGCATCGATCTTTGCCTTGGCTATGAAAGCTTTCGCCGCGCGCACGACAAGATTATCGTCGCCCTGCGGCACCGAAGGCACGTCACAGCGAAACACAATACCCGTTTTGCCGCTGCGCTTCTCAACTTTGATTTCGTCGTAAAGCGAGATCGGAGCGATGACCGTTTCGATTTCGTGAAAGCCGTCGCTGCGCCGTCCGAGGATTTTCAGCGAAAGATTGATCTTCGCAGGCGCGAGCACTTGCATATATCGTCATGTCGAGCGTAGTCGAGACATCCCGTGTTGCCAGTCAAAGCTAGTGCCGCGGGATCCCTCGATTCCGCGCGGGATGACAGACGCTGCTGACAAAATCATCGTCGCGCTGGACGTCGCGACAAAAGAAAAAGCGCTCGAACTCGTTCAAGAGTTGCGCGAGCAGATTTCTTTTTTCAAAATCGGACTGCAACTTTACACTGCCGAAGGCCCGGAAATCATCCGCGCAGTCTTAGCTACCGGCTCCAAGGTCTGGCTCGATCTGAAACTCTACGATATTCCGAACACGGTCGCAGGAGCAGTGAAATCCGCGAGTCACCTCGGTGTGCACATGCTTACCATTCACTTGAGCGGTGGGAGCGAAATGATCCGCGCCGCCACTGACGCTCGCGCTAACGACGTAGTGATCCTTGGAGTGACTGTTCTGACAAGCGCGACGGAACAGACACTGCGCGAAATTGGGATCGCCGACAAAGTGGCCAATCAAGTCCTGCGCCTGGCTGGGCTGGGTGTCGAAGCAGGCATCGATGGACTTGTGGCGAGCCCGCACGAAATCAAAACTCTTCGCAGCGAATTCGGCGGCAAAATCAAAATCGCCGTCCAAGGAATTCGTCCGCGCTGGGCAGAACCGGGCGACCAAAAACGGTTCATGACGCCGCGCGAGGCACTCGAAGCAGGCGCAGATTATATCGGGATTGGCCGTCCAATTACCGCGCAGCGAAATCCGCGAGAAGCCGTGGACCGAATTTTGGAGGAACTATCGCTGCGCTCATGACATGATGACGTTGACGGAATGAAAGCGATGCGAAGACACATCGCACTCCCAACTCCGAAAGCTTTCGCGAGTCCAGCACTTCGTGCAAAATCCACGAGAAACGCCCGCCTTATTTCGCGAAGCTTTTGGAGTGCGCGCTCGTCCTCGCGCCGCTTTAGCGTACGGCCACCATGTTGCGCGAAAATGAATAGCCGCGCCTGACGCGAGATGTCGATGTTTGCCGCGCTCAACGTTTATCATGACGGCGCTGCGCATTCGGCGGCGATGAACATGGCCATAGACGAAGCTCTTCTGGAGCACGCGACGGTGCCATCCATCCGCTTTTACCGCTGGCACTCCCCTGCTCTGTCATTCGGTTATTTTGGAAAATTTGCTCATGTGGTGTGTTACGCCGGTCAGCGCGATTTGGTCCGCCGCTGGACGGGCGGCGGAATCGTTTTTCACGGAGATGATCTTACCTATTCGATTGTAATTCCCGCGAACGATAACGCCTTCTCGGAATCATCGATGGCGATCTACGAAAAAGTTCATCGCGTCTTGTGTGATGCTGTGGGCGCCAACGAGAAACGTGCGGTTGTAGCCGGGGGCGGTAACCCCGGCGGCGCTGCGGATGCCATACGGATCGCCTTCAGCGCCGGCGGCTACAATTGCTTTGCGAACCCCGTGCGCGCCGACGTGATTGTCGATGGTCGCAAGATCGCCGGGGCGGCGCAACGCCGAACGCGTCGCGGATTGTTGCAACAAGGCAGCATTCAAGGGATCGATCTTGAGAACGGCTTGTCGGAACGATTTGCCGTAGAGTTGTCGAACAATTGCCAGCCGCAGAGTTTGCCGAAAGCAGTTCGATGCCGGGCGCGGGAAATTGCCGCACAAAAGTACGGAGCCGAAGCGTGGTTACGTAAACGTTGACCTGGGGCGCCGGCGTCCAGCCGACAGCGTTTGAGCCTAGCGCCCTACGTTCTCCCTCATCGGGAACACGCTGACGAAAACACGCCAGATGCGGCGCGCTTCCGGAAAATTTACGGCGCGAAGCTTTGACAAGCTAGAACCCGCGCCGCTATTCTCGCCTCGTGGAATCCACTGCGCACTCACGCCCGAGGCGAACTGGTCTTACGGCTTTCGCTTCGCCTGCCAGTTCGTTGGCTGAAGTAGCGCGGTTAGTTCAGCCGCATCTCGAAGAAGTAGAGATTCGAATTGCACAACAGGCGGCGGCATTTGATCCGGCGCTGGAAGGCTATGTTGTGTATGCAATTGGCAGTCGCGGCAAACGCCTTCGGCCGATTCTGGCGCTTCTCGCTGGCGGCGCCACGGGCAAAATCAACTCGAACCACGTCGATCTTGCCGTCATCGTTGAGCTCATCCACATCGCCACCCTTGTACATGACGATGTGATGGATGAAGCGGAACGCCGTCGCGCTCAGCCGACCGCCAATGCGCGCTGGGGAAATTCGCTCAGCGTTTTGTTGGGCGATTGTCTCTTCGCGCATGCGCTAACGTTATCGACAAATTTCGAGAACACAGATATCGGTCGCGCGATTGCGCGCACGGCCGCAACTGTTTGCTCTGGTGAAATGATCCAGACGCAGCGCCGGTTCGATCTGAACCTTACCGTGCAGGATTATCTGCGGATCGTGCAGATGAAGACCGGCTCGCTTTTTTCGACGGCAGCGGAATTGGCCGCAGTCACCAGTGAAGCCGACTCGAACGTGATTGAGATATTCAAAAACTTCGGAGCTCAGGTTGGGACGGCCTATCAGATTTATGATGATTGCGTCGATATCGCCGGCAGCGAGAGCGCAACGGGTAAGACGCTTGGGACCGACTTGCGAAAGGGAAAGTTTACGCTGCCAGTCTTAATCTTTCTCCGCTCCGCCTCGGAGTTTGAACGGGAACGGTGTTGCCAGCTTATCCTCGACGAACAAGTTGAGGAGATGATTAAGCTCCTGAAGAACGGCGCGACGAACGGAGCGCTAAACGAATCAATCGCAGCCGGCAGCGATTTGATTCGCCAAGCGCAATGCGCGCTGGATGGAATCGCATCGAATCCTTATGCCGATGCATTGTTCTCGCTCGGTGATGCGCTGTGCGAGATGTTCGACCAACTTCGCGTGTGAAATTGGCTCCGATAGAGGGTCGAGCTCCTGCGAGACCTGAGTCCGACTCACCGGAGCTCCGCCCTCCAAATTCTGATTAAATGTCGCAGCTCAAAATCCGCGAAATGCCGCAGGATCAGCGGCCGCGAGAGAAACTGCTTGTGCACGGAGTGTCGGCGCTGAGCGATCCGGAATTGATCGCCATTCTCTTGCGCACGGGATTGCGCGGCGCGAACGCGGTTGAAGTCGGGCGTCAACTTCTCGAAAAGTATAAATCACTGACAGGTATAAGCCGCTGCAGCGTAAAGGAACTGCGCAAGATTCCTGGCATTGGTCAGACGAAAGCCCTTGAGTTGGTAGCAGCGTTTGGCTTGGGCCAACGACTCGCACACGAAACCCTGTCGAAGCAAAAGCTCGATTCACCCGAGCTCGTGAGTGAGCTCGTCGGACAGGAGATGCGCCGGCTACGAACTGAATCGCTGCGCGTCATCCTGCTCGATACGCGATATCGCCTTCTGCATATTGAGGAGGTTTCGGTCGGCAGCCTGAACGAGAGCATCGCTCATCCGCGCGAAATTTTTCGCCCGGCGATTACCTACTCGGCTTATGCTGTGATCGTCGTGCACAATCATCCGTCCGGCGATGCGTCGCCGAGCCAGACCGATCACAGCCTCACGCGACGCCTGGCTGAAGCCGCCGAATTGCTGCAAATCAAACTGCTTGATCACATCATCATCGGCGCGCCATCGGAAGGGAACCCCGGCTATTTCAGTTTCAAGGAAGCAGGCGTGTTGTGACCGCGAGATTTTCAAGCACGCATGCGTTCTGGGGAGCGCACGCGTCTCGCGTGCTAGTTTCGGCGTCGCGCCGAAACAGTCTTTCTTCGTGCAGCGCTTGCCACCGAGCGAAGTCGCAACGGAAAGTCCGCGACCGCGAGGACGCGTTCGCCAACACGCGAGACGCGTGTGCTCCCCGGAATACGCAGCCCACATGACGCACGCGACGATTCATCCCACCGCTCTTGTCAATCCGGATGCGCAAATCGGCGCTGATGTAGAGATCGGACCGTTCTCGATAGTTGGGTCACAGGCGACAATTGGTGAAAAAACGATCGTTCAATCACACGTCGTGATCGAAGGCGAAGTCGTGATCGGCAATGGCAATTTTATAGGTCACGGCGCGATTATTGGCGTGCCGCCGCAGGATGTTTCATTCTCGCCTGAGCGAAAGACGAAAGTCGAGATCGGCAACGACAACATTATCCGCGAATACTGCACAATTCACCGCGGCAGCGCCGACGGCAGCGCCACGAAAATCGGCGACAAAAATTTCCTAATGGCAGGCGCGCATGTTGGGCACAATTGCCTGATTGGAAACGATGTGATCATCGCGAACAACTGTTTGTTGGCTGGCCACGTGCGCGTTGACGACGGCGCATTTCTCGGCGGCGGATCAACGTTTCACCAGCACATGCATGTTGGGCGGCTGGTGATGGTGCAGGGGAGCTCCGCATTTGGCAAAGATCTGCCGCCATTCGTGATCGCGGCTGAGCGCAACTACGTCTTCGGCCTAAATGCCGTTGGGCTGCGTCGCGCCGGGTTCAGTGCGAAGGATCGAGACGAAATTAAGGCAGTCTTCCAACTCGTTTACCAAAGCCGATTGAACGTAGGACAGGCGCTTGAAAAAGCGGCGACGATAAAGTTCGGTGCTGCCGCGCGCGAATTTTTGGATTTCATCGCGAACGCAGGGAAGCGCGGCATTTGCCCGCTCAAACGCGGTGTTGAGGATT
>Ga0193729_1002079_pt1 | contig 10051 bp, 11 predicted proteins | sample U1c2metaG_FD_143036 | JGI IMG/M metagenome (GOLD analysis project Ga0193729, IMG submission 143036) | Soil microbial communities from a riparian zone of the East river system, Colorado, United States - U1c2 | ecosystem: Environmental > Terrestrial > Soil > Riparian zone | place: USA: East River... | reverse complement strand
TCCCGCCGCTCTCGTGATCGGCGCGGACTCCACGCTGGCCTGCAACGGCCGGCTGTTCGACAAGCCGGACACGCTTGGCGCCGCGCGTCGGCAGCTCCTGGCGCTCGCCGGCCAGACGCACGAACTCTGTTCCTCGGTGGTCGTGGCCCAGGGTGGCGTACGGCTCTGGCACTGGAGCGAGCGGGGGCGTCTCACCATGCGACCTTTCACGGAATCCTTCCTCAACGCCTATTTGGCGCGCGCGGGTCAGGCCGTGTGTGCCTCGGTCGGCGCCTACCAGCTCGAGGGATTGGGCGCCCATCTCTTCAACAAGATCGAGGGCGACTACTTCACCGTCCTCGGCCTGCCGCTGCTGCCGTTGCTCGCCTTCCTGGCGGAGCATGGCATCGGCCTGGAGCAAGCGGCATGAACGCCTACGACAAACTCCTGGAAGAAGCGCGTGATCGGCCGTTCGCCGGCATCGTCGGCTGGCCGGTCGAGCATTCGCGCTCGCCCGCGCTGCACGGCTTCTGGCTGAAGCAGCACAAGATCGACGGCTACTACGGCCGCCTGCCGGTCGAGCCCAGGCGCGCGGCGCTGGAGGAACTCGTGGCGTTCCTGCGGCGCACGCCCAACGCGCGCGGCTGCAACCTCACCTTGCCGCACAAGATCGAGATCATGCCGTTGCTCGACCGCATCCATCCCGGCGCGGCGCGAATCGGCGCGGTCAACACCGTCATCAAACATCCCGACGGCCTGCTCGAAGGCCGCAACAGCGACGGTTTCGGCTTCATGGAGGCGCTGCGATACAATGCTCCCCACTGGCGGCCAAACACCGGTCCGGTTGTCGTGCTGGGCGCCGGTGGCGCCGCGCGGGCGACCGTCGCGACCTTGGTGGATGCCGGTGTTCCCGAGCTGCGCCTGGTCAATCGCACCAAGAGTACGGCGATCGACCTGGGTGTTGCTTTCACCCCGGACGACGGGCGGCAGATCGTGGTCGACCGCTGGGAGCGCCGCGCGCAGGCGCTGGAAGGCGTGACCCTCCTGGTCAACACGACCTCGCTCGGCATGAGAGGTCAGCCGCCGCTCGACCTCGATCTCGCGCACTTGCCGCACACGGCGGCGGTGTACGACATCGTCTATACGCCCCTGGAGACCGCCCTGCTGGCAACCGCCCGCGGGCGCGGCAATCGCTGCATCGACGGGCTCGGCATGCTGCTGCATCAAGGTCGCGTCGGCTTCGAGGCCTGGTTCGGGGTCAAGGTCGATGTCAGCGTCGAACAGCGGCGGGCGGTCGCCGCCGACCTGGGAGTCTAGCGATGGAAGCCGCGCCGCCCGAGGGCTTCAAGCCCCTGTTCCGCACCAGCCCGTTCCTCGATCACAACGGGCCGTTCTTCTACAAGACCTCGCCCATGCTGACCACGGCAAGCGTCACCACTGACTTTGCGGGTGGTGCCAAGGTCAGCGACTGGGTCGAGGCGCATGTCGACGTGCACAAGGTCGGCGGGCGGCTGGCCTTCGCCAACTGCTACCTGGTGTGCAACGGCGAGCGCATCGTGCATGCCAGCGCCGTTTTTGCGCGGAGTGGCGATAGAGGGTGAGACAGACCGTCGTCAGAGTCCCTCTCCGCCGCGTAGCGGGGGAGAGGGTGGGGCCCATTGCGAAGCAATGGGAGGGTGAGGTGGTCGCCCAACAGCAACGATGCATGTGAGGCGGACGAAGACCCACCTCACCTACCCGCGCTGCGCGCGGGTCCCTTCCTCTCCCCCCGCTACGCGGGCGGAGAGGACATTTGAGGCGCCGGGGACGCAGCCCTACTGATTCATCGAGCCGAAGAAGTCCTGGTTGGTCTTCGCCGTGCGGAGCTTGTCGAGCAGGAACTCGATCGCATCCACCGCGCCCATCGGCATGAGGATGCGGCGCAGCACCCACATCTTCGACAGCGTCGCGCGGTCGACCAGCAGCTCTTCCTTGCGGGTGCCCGACTTGGTGATGTCGATGGCCGGGAAGGTGCGCTTGTCGGAGACCTTGCGGTCGAGGATGATTTCCGAGTTACCGGTGCCCTTGAATTCCTCGAAGATCACCTCGTCCATGCGGCTGCCCGTGTCGATCAGCGCCGTGGCGATGATGGTGAGCGAGCCGCCTTCCTCGATGTTGCGGGCGGCGCCGAAGAAGCGCTTGGGCCGCTGCAGGGCGTTGGCGTCGACGCCACCCGTCAGCACCTTGCCGGAGCTCGGCACGACGGTGTTGTAGGCGCGGCCGAGGCGGGTGATCGAATCGAGCAGGATCACCACGTCCTTCTTGTGCTCGACCAGGCGCTTGGCCTTCTCGATCACCATCTCGGCGACGGCGACATGGCGGCTGGCCGGCTCGTCGAAGGTCGAGCTCACGACCTCGCCCTTCACCGTGCGCTGCATGTCGGTGACTTCCTCCGGCCGCTCATCGACCAGCAGCACCATGAGGAAGACTTCCGGATTGTTGGCCGTGATGGCATGCGCGATGTTCTGCAGCAGCACCGTCTTGCCGGTGCGCGGCGGCGACACGATCAGGGCGCGCTGGCCCTTGCCGATCGGCGCGATCAGGTCGATCACGCGGGTCGAGATGTCGAGCTGCTGTTGCGGTGTGGTCCCGGCCTTCTTGGTGAGCGTGCCGGTGCGGCGGGTGCCGACGCGGCCCGATGAGGTGGCGCGCGGACTGCTCTGCTCCTCGGAAATCGTCGGCGCCATGATGGCCGCGCCGCCTTCCATCTCGAGCTTCAGCTTCTCGTCGGGATAGAGCGGAGTCAGCGAATCGAAATTGATGCGGTGGCGCAGTGCATCGGGGTCGTCGAAGTTGATCTTGTTGATCTGCACCATGGCGAAGTAGCGCTCGCCGTCCTTGGGTGCGCGGATCTCGCCTTCGACCGTGTCGCCGGTGCGCAGGCCGAACTTGCGGACCTGGGTCGGGCTCACATAGATGTCGTCGGCGCCGGGCAGGTAATTGGCTTCCATCGAGCGCAGGTAGCCGAAGCCGTCGGGCGCGACCTCGATGGTGCCGACGCCGAAGATCGCCTGGTCGGCGGCCGCCACCTTCTGGAGGATGGCGAACATCAGTTCCTGGCGGCGCATCATCGCCGCGCCTTCGACACCCTGCTCCTCGGCGAAGGCGAGCAGCTCGGGCGGTTTCTTTATCTTGAGTTCTTGGAGGTTCATGTTTCTTCAGTCTGAGGTGGGGAGATGACGCACGCGCCACGGCCGCTGGGGGCGGTCACTGTGGAAAATTGGCGCTGTGTCGTTCTTGAATGGGTCCCGTCGATCACCGCCGGGGAGGCGGCGCCAGGGACCCTAGGTGGCGGTTATATAAGGATACCGATGCGTCCTGTAAAGGGCTTAGCGGGCGGCCACCGGGCGGTGTTCCGTGCCGGCGCCCGGTGTGATGAACATCAATTGGCCGGGCTTTTTCACGATGCCGCGGTGCCAGACGCCCCTCGGCACGATGAAGGTCTGGCCGGGCTTCAGCCCGGCCCGCTCCTCGCCCTGGTCGGTGTCGAGCACCAGCTCCAGCTCGCCCGACAGCAGCACCAGGATCTCCTCGCCCGCCGGGTGGCGCTCCCAATGGTCCCAGTCGGCGCTCTGCTCCGTGCTGCCCATCAGGCGGCCATGGTCGAGGTCATGGCGATCCGCGATGCCAGCCCAGAACGCGGGCCCGCCCTCCATCGCAAGCGCGCGCTCGTCGGGCTGGAGATGGATGTAGGTGCCATCGAGCGAAAAGGCCTGGGTCATGTTCCCTCCTCGGCGAGCATCTCGGCGTAGCGGAAGATCTCGGTGTGATCGGCCGCGGCCCCCAGCTTGCCGTTGGCAGTGGCCCAGTAGGCCACCGCCTGCTTCAGCATCGGCATGTTGAGCTTGAGGTGCTGAGCCACCTCGCCCGCTGTGCGCAGGTCCTTGGCCATCAGGCCGGTGGTGAAGCCGGCGGCAAAGGTCCGCGATACCACGAACTGGCGGCCCTTGACCTCGGTGGCGTTGCTTTTGCCGGTCGAGCTGTTGAACACGTCGACCATGGTGCCGGGATCGAGGCCGAAGGCCTCGCCCACCACCAGCGCCTCGCACATGGCGACCAGTCCCGCCGCCGACAGGTAATTGTTGAGCGCCTTCAGCGTATGGCCGGCACCCGCCGGGCCGCACAGCGTGATGGTCTTGCCCATGGCCGCGAAGACCGGTCGCGCGCGTTCGAGGTCAGCGGCCGCGCCGCCCACCATGATGCTGAGCGAGCCGTCGAGGGCGCGCCTGACGCCGCCCGACACCGGCGCGTCGAGCAGCGCCACGCCCGAGGCGGCGAGATCGCGCGCCAGCTTCTGGGTGTCGACGGGATTGGACGAGCTCATGTCGAGCACCATCGCGCCGGCTGCCAGGCTCTCGCGCGCGGCGTCGCGGCCCTCGATCACCGCCTGCCGCACGATCTTGCCGTCGGGCAGCATGGTGATCAGCGCATCGGCGCCTTGCGCTGCCGCCTTGGGTGAGGCCGTCGCCAATGCCGACGGATGGGCGCCGATGAAATCCGACACCGCCTTCTGCGAGATATCGAACAGGCGAAGCTTGAAGCCCGCCTCGGCGAGGCGTGCCGCCATCGGGCGGCCCATCATGCCGAGGCCCAGGAAGGCGATGGTGGCGGGCGGTGCGAGCGTGGTCATGAAACAGTCTCCGACGTGAGGTCGTATTCATAAAGCGGCAGGGTGCGGCCGGGAATGGCGTCGGACGGCGCGTTCCGCACAAAGTGCGCGCCCATGCGCTCGTAGAAGACCGCGGCGTTGGGATCGGCCAGGATCGTCAGGCGTCGCGCGCCGAACCGGCGGGCGAGCGCCGCTGCCGCGTCGAACAGCGCGCGCCCGGCGCCGCTGCCGATGGCCGGCGGGTCGACGAACAGCACGTCGAGATCGGCCGTCTCGCCCTCCGGCGTGACACCGGCCACGCCGATCGTGCGGCCGGCGGCATCGCAGGCGACCAGGACGCGGCCCGCGGCGATTTCGGCCTCGCTCACCAGCAGCGCCGCCGCGCACTTCCGCATGAACGCGGCGTCATAGCCCCAATGCGCCTTCGACCGCACGCAGAGCGCGCTGAGGCGGGCGCCTTCGCCGGGCTTGGCGGTTCTGATGGAGGCCATGGTCATGTCTTTGCTGGGAGCGCGCCACTCCAGTGGCGCATCTTGATCATGATCATGAGCGCCACTGGAGTGGCGCGCTCCCAGCAAAGAATCAGACGCCGCGTTCCTTGAACACATCGCGGGCGGTCTTGAAGGCGTCGAGGCCGGCCGGGATGCCGCAATAGATGGCGACCTGCAGGAAGATCTCCTTGATCTCCTCCTTGGTGAGCCCGTTGGTCAGCGCCCCGTTGACATGCAGCTTGAGCTCCGGCCCGCGATTGAGCGCCGCCAGCATGGCGAGATTCAGCATCGAGCGCGTCTTCTTCGACAGGCCGGGACGCGTCCAGACATAACCCCAGCAATACTCGGTGGTGACGTCCTGGAACGACATCATGAAGTCGTCGGCGCTCGCCATCGAATTGTCGACGTAGGTCGACCCCAGCACGGCTTTGCGCACCTTCATGCCGTCGTCGTAGAGCTTCTTGTTGCGCGGCTTGGCTTTCGCGGTCTTGGCCTTGGCCATCTCTCGTTCCTCCGGTTCAATGGGACCGGAGGACTTTATCAGATCGCGAGATGACGGGTCTGCTGGCTTGCCTCGATATCGAGGCCCTTGGCGCGAGCCCGCTGGCAGAGATCGGCGATGGTGATGTCGTCGAGCTGCGCCATCATGTCGTCGCGCAGTTTCTCCCACATCGGCCACACCACCTCGTGGGCGAGCGCCGAGCCGATGGCGGGGTCGTTGGGCTCGGTCTCGGCCTCGAGCTTGCGCACGACCCGGACGACCTCGCCCAGGGTGATGCGCTGCTGCTCGCGGCCCAGCCGGTAGCCGCCGCGCGGGCCCCTCTTGCCGCTCAGGATGCCGGCGCGCACCAGATGCTGCAGGACCTGCTCGAGATACCGTTTGGGAATGCGCTGGCGCTCGGTAATGTCACCGCTGCGCACCGGATGCTCGCCGACGTGGAACGCCACGTCGAGCACGGCCTCTATGGCAAACATCGTTTTCTTGCTGAGCCGAGGCATCCCCTGCTTCCTCTCTCAGGCCGTCTTTGCCGACCCCACCGTCACTCCCGTCGATCCGAAACCCCCGGCGCCACGCGCCGTCCGGTCGAGCTCGCTCACTTCACGCCATACCGCCCGCGCATGGCGGGCAATAACCATCTGTGCAATTCGCATGCCGCGCGTGATCAGAAACGGCTCCTTGCCGAGATTGATCAGGATCACGCCGACTTCGCCCCGGTAGTCGGCATCGATGGTGCCCGGGGCGTTGGCCACCGTGACGCCGTGCTTGGCCGCCAGCCCCGAACGCGGCCGGACCTGGGCCTCGAAGCCTACCGGCAGGGCAATCGAAATGCCGGTCGGGACGATCCGGCGCTCCAGCGGGCCCAGCTCGATGTCCTGGTCGATCGCGGCCAGGAGGTCGGCGCCGGCCGCGGAGGCGGTGGCGTAGTCGGGAAGCTGCAGGTCGCGGCCATGGGCCAGTCGCACGACCTCGATTTCCACGCTTTCGGCCGCTTTCACTCCGCTGCCTCAGCCTTGGTTGGTCGGCCGAAATGGAGCGCGATTCGGCCGGCGAGCCGCGATGCGACATCATCCTTGGCCAGGGTCGGCCAATCCTCGACGCCGGCGGCGCTGATCAGGTGCACGGTGTTGCGCTCGCCGCCGAAGGTGCCGGCGGCGGCCGACACGTCGTTGGCCACGATCCAGTCGCAGCCCTTGCGCTTGCGCTTGTCGATGGCGTTGGCGACCAGGTTTTCCGTCTCGGCGGCAAAGCCCACGACCAGCGCCGGCCGCTTCGGCCCCGGCCTGGACAGGGTGGCGAGAATGTCCAGATTGGGCGTGAGTTCGAGGGCGGGCGGGGCGGCGCCGGCCTGTTTCTTGATCTTGGACCCGGCCGGATGGGCGGCCTTCCAGTCGGCGACCGCGGCGGCGCACACCGCGATATCGATGGTGCCCTTGTCGTGGAAGGTCGCCAGGCAGGCCGCCAGCATCTGGTCGGCCGATTCGACATGGACGGTGCTGAGGCCGGCCGGATCGGCGAGCGCCACCGGTCCGCTCACCAGCGTGACCTCTGCGCCCAGCCGCGCCAGGGCGCTGGCGATGGCATGGCCCTGCTTGCCCGAGGAATGGTTGGAGATGTAGCGCACGGGATCGATCGCTTCGCGCGTCGGCCCCGAGGTCACCACGGCGCGCTTGCCGGCGAGAGGACGTTCTGCCGTCAGCAGGCCCTCGATGGCGACCACGATCTCCTCGGGCTCCGACATGCGGCCGGGGCCGTGCTCGTTGCAGGCCATTGCGCCGTCGTTGGGGCCGATGAAGCTCACACCGCGCTTCTTCAGCGTCTCGACATTGGCGACGGTGGCGGCGTGGGTCCACATGCGGACATTCATCGCCGGCGCCGCCAGCACGGGCTTGTCGGTGGCGAGCAGGACGGTGGCCGCCAGGTCGTCGGCCAGGCCCGCCGCCATGCGCGCCAGGATGTTGGCGGTGGCGGGCGCCACGACCAGGAGATCGGCCTCGCGCGAGAGCTCGATATGGCCCATCTCGCTCTCGTCGGTGAGCGAGAACATGTCGCTGTAGACGCGATCCTCGCTCAGCGCCTGCAGGGAGAGCGGGGTCACGAAGCGGGCGCCCGCGTCGGTGACCACGCAGCGCACCGCGGCGCCGCGCTCGCGCAGCCGGCGGATGAGTTCGAGGGATTTGAAGGCCGCGATGCCGCCCGCGACGATCAGCAGGATCCGCTTGCCGTTCAACATGGCGGGGAGATTATCACAACACCCGGCTGGCGAAAGTATAGACGCCCGTCAGCAAAAGTGCCCAGAACACGGCCAGGCGGAACTGCTCGATCGACAGGCGCAGGCGGATCTGCTGGCCCAGCCACATGCCGAGGAGCGCCGGCACCACCGCCGCGGCGGACACGATGGCATGCGGGCCGTCGAGCATTCCGAGAAACAGCAGCGAGACGGTGAGGGTGATCGACGTGGCGCACAGGACGACGCCCAGGGTTTGCACCAGCTCGGTCGGCTTGATGTCGAGCCCCTGCAGGTAGGGCATCAGCGGCACGACGGGCACGCCGACCAGGCCGGCGATGAAGCCCGAGACGACGCCGATCACCGGCGCCAGCGGCTTTTCCAGGTCGGCATGGATATGCAGGCGGATGCGCAGCAGGCCCAAGCCGCTATAGACGATGAGCACGACCGCCAGCACCAGGAAGGCCCAGTTGGGGCCCTTCTGGCCGACCAGCCACAGGGTGAGATAGAGCACGATCATCAGCGGCACGATGAGCGGCCACTGGCGGCGCACGATCAGCCGGAACTTCCCGCCCACCGCCGCCTGCCAGAGATTGGCGATAACGGTCGGCAAGGAGATCAGCGCGATCGCCTCGGGCAGCGGCAGCACCAGCGAGGTGAGCGCGATGGTGATGGTCGGCAGGCCGAGCCCGACCAGCCCCTTGACCGTTCCCGCGATCAGGAAGACGGCCAGGCCGAAGATGATTTCTGAGGTCGTCATGGCTCGGGGTGCGCCGCTCCACGTGGCGCATCATGGTCTTGCCGGAGCGCGGACCTCCAGGTCCGCTCATGATTCATGATGCGGACCTGGAGGTCCGCGCTCCGGCAAGACGCGCCACGGAAGTGGCGCGCCCCAAAACGGAGATCAATGCCACCACGCGACGATGGCGGCGATGAGGGCGAGGACGGCGATGATCTCGGCGAAGCGCGGACGCCAGGCGCGACCGGTGACGGGCGACGGATCCTTCGACTCGGCCTCGGCCTGGCGCCGCTCGCGCTCGGCCACGACGTGCAGGCTGTCGATCAGGCGCGGCAGGCGGCGCAGCCCCTGCGCCAGATCTTCGACGGCGCGGCCGATGGTGGCGCGCGGGCCGAAATGGCTCAGCATCCACTCCTCGATCAGCGGACGGGCCAGTTCCCAGATGTTGACGTGCGGGTTGAGCCGCGTGCCCATGCCCTCGGCCATCAGCATGGTCTTCTGCAGCAGCAGGAGCTGCGGCTGCACCGTCATCTCGAACTGCTCGGTGACGCGCAGCATCTGGGCGAGCAGGCGCGCGATGGAAATCTCGTGGCTCGGCTTGCCGAAGATCGGCTCGCCGATCGAGCGGCAGGCCTGGGCGAACATCTCGCGCGACTGGTCTGACGGCACGTAGCCGGCGCGGAACTGGACCTCGGCCACGGCGCGGTAATCGCGACGCAGGAAGGCGACCAGCAGTTCGGCGAGATAGCCGCGCGTGTCCTCGTCGATGCGGCCCATGATGCCGAAATCGACCGGCACGATGTGGCCGGCGCGGTCGACGAAGGCGTTGCCGCCGTGCATGTCGGCATGAAAGAAGCCGTCGCGGAACACCTGATAGAAGAACGCCTCGGCAGCCTTCTTCATGACGAGGTCCGGATCGTGGCCGGCAGCGACGATGCCATCGCGGTCGCCGATCGGAATGCCGTCGACGCGCTCGAGCGTCAGCACACGCTGGGCGGTGCGGTCCCAGTCGATGGTGGGCGCTCGGTAGCCGGGATCGTCGGCGAAATTCCCGCCCAGCTCCTCGGCGGCGGCGGCTTCCATGCGCAGGTCCATCTCGACCCGTATGACGTCGGCGAAGGCGCGCACCGAATCGACCGGTTTCAGCCGGCGGAAGCGCGGCTGGGTGCGCTCGACCAGCTCGGCCATCCAGTAGAAGAGGTCGAGGTCGCGCGCGAAGGCCCTCTCGATGGCGGGCCGCAGCACCTTCACGGCGACGTCGCGGCCGTCGGTGGTGACGGCGAAATGGACCTGGGCGATCGACGCGGCGGCGATCGGCACGTCGTCGAAGCTTTTGAACAAGGCGGCGATCGGCTGGCCGAGCTCGGTTTCGATGGTGCGTCGCGCCTCGGCGCCGGAGAAGGCCGGCAGATGGTCCTGCAGGCGCGCCAGGTCGACAGCGACGCTTTCGCTCAAAAGATCGGAGCGA
>Ga0193729_1002078_pt1 | contig 10052 bp, 7 predicted proteins | sample U1c2metaG_FD_143036 | JGI IMG/M metagenome (GOLD analysis project Ga0193729, IMG submission 143036) | Soil microbial communities from a riparian zone of the East river system, Colorado, United States - U1c2 | ecosystem: Environmental > Terrestrial > Soil > Riparian zone | place: USA: East River... | reverse complement strand
CAGCGCGGGCGAACCAGCCGGTCGTATCGGAGGTCGGCGCCTGAGGCAGCATGCCCGTGACGTCGATGCGGCCGTGCGTTGGCCGGATGCCGTAGAGGCCACAGAAGCTCGCGGGAACGCGCACCGAGCCGCCGGTGTCGGTGCCGAGTGCAGTGTCACAGATGCCGGCCGCCACGGCGGCGGCTGAGCCCGACGAGGAGCCGCCCGGCACGCGGCCAGGCGCGCGAACGTTCACCGGCGTGCCGTCGAAGGCATTCTCGCCCAGAATGCCGAGCGAGACCTCGTCGGTGATGGTTTTGCCGATCAGGGTGGCGCCGGCATCGAGCAAGGTCTGGACCGCCCAGGCGTGCCGCGTCGGAACGGGGCGGCCGGTCGGCCAGTCGTGATTGCCGCCGCCGGTCGGCACGCCCGCGACGTCGAACAGGTCCTTGGCGGCGAAGGTCAGGCCAACGAGCGGCCCGCCGGCGCGGCCCTCGATACGCACGCGCGGGCCGGGCACGAAGGCGCCGATGTCGTCGGTCATGACCGGCCGCCGCTATTCGGCCGGGTGCGGGGCCGTCTTGTCGCGCCTGCGGCGGAAGATCCGGATCTCGCCGAACTTCACGCCCAGCAGCCGGTCGAACCAGATGTAGACCACCGGCGTGATGAACAGCGTCAGGACCTGCGACACCATCAGGCCGCCGACCACGGTGACGCCCAGCGGCTGGCGCAACTCGGCGCCGGCGCCGGCGCCGATGGCGATCGGCAGCGAGCCGAGCAGCGCGCAGGTCGTGGTCATCATGATGGGGCGGAAGCGCAGCAGTGCTGCATCGACGATCGCCACCTCGGCCGGCGCGCCCTGGGCGCGGCGCACCAGGGCGAAGTCGACCATCATGATGGCGTTCTTCTTGACGATGCCGATCAGCATGATGACGCCGATCATGGCGATGACGCTCAGATCCATGCCGAACAGCATCAGCGTGATCAGCGCGCCGATGCCGGCCGAGGGCAGGCCCGACAGGATGGTGAGCGGATGGATGAAGTTCTCGTAGAGGATGCCGAGGATGATGTAGATGACCAGAACGGCGGCAAACAGCAGCATGCCCTGGTTGGCGACGGCCTGCTGGAAGACCTGGGCGCTACCCTCGAAGCTGGTGGCGATCTGGGCCGGCAGGCCCACTTCGGCCGCCACTTCCTGGATCGATTTCACCGCCTCGCCGAGCGCCACGCCGGGCGCCAGGTTGAACGAAATCATCACTGCCGGAAGCTGGGCGATATGGTTGACGGTGAGCGACGTCGGCTTGTCGGATCTCTTGGCCACGGTGTCGAGCGGCACCAGCCCACCGGACGGCGTGCGCACCTGCATGCGGCGCAGCACTTCGTTGGTGTCGGCGTACTTCGGATCGACCTCGAGGATCACCTGGTAGGTGTCATCGGGCGCGTAGATGGTGGAGACTTGGCGCACGCCGTAGGCCGAGTAGAGCAAGAGGCGGATCTGGTCGATCGACAGGCCGAGGCGGGAGGCGGTGTCACGATCGATGTCGATGACCGTCGAGCGCGCCCGCACCTGGAGGTCGGAATTGACGTCCACGATGTCGGTCAGGCGCTTCATGCGCTCTTCCATCAGGGGCGCGTAGGTGCGCAAGGCGGCGAGATCGCTGGAGCGCATGCCAAACTGGTACTGGGCGCGGGTCTGCGTGGTGGCGATGTTGATGGACAGCACGGGCTGGAAGAAGATGTTGATGCCCGGCACGTTCGCGGTGGCCCGGCGCAGGCGGGCCATGACCTCGAGCGCGCTCGCCTTGCGCTCAGGCTTCTGGCGCAGCGAGACGAAGATGCGGCCGGAGTTGACCGTGTTCGCGGCATTGCCGCCGCCCACGGTGGACATCACGGAAACGACGTCGGGGTCGCGCTTGATGATCTCCGCCACCGCGCTCTGACGAGCCACCATGGCGTCGAAGGACGCGTCGTCCGGTCCGACGGTCGAGCCGCTCAGCTGGCCGATATCCTCGGACGGGAAGAACCCCTTGGGAATGGCCTGAAAGAGAATGACGGTCAGCACGAACGTGCCGAGCGTGATGGCAAGCACCAGGCGCGGCATGCGGACGGTCCGCCTCAGGGCCCAGCCGTAGCCGGCGGTCACCCGGTTGAAGCTCCACTCGAAAAGCCGCAGCAGGAAATTGTGCTTCTCGTGGTGGTCGATCGGCTTCAGGAGCCGCGAGCACAGCATGGGCGTGAGGGTCAGCGACACGATGCCCGAGATCAGGATGGCCATGCTGATGACCATGCCGAACTCGTTGAACATGCGGCCGACGACGCCGCCCATGAACAGCACAGGAATGAACACGGCGACCAGCGACAGCGTCATCGAGACGATGGTGAAACCGACTTCCTTCGAGCCCTTGAAGGCCGCATCCATCGGTTTCTCGCCTGCCTCGATATGGCGGACGATGTTCTCCAGCATGACGATCGCATCGTCGACCACGAAGCCCACGGCGAGGGTCAGCGCCAGGAGCGAGATATTGTCGATCGAATGACCCAGCAAATACATGCCGGCGAAGGTGCCGATGACCGAGATCGGCAGAGCGATCGCGGGAATCAGGGTGGCGCGGAAACTGCGCAGGAAGAAATAGATGGCGATGATGACCAGAATGCCGGAGAGGCAGAGCGTGAACTGCACGTCCTCGATGGCGTCGCGGATCGAGACCGAACGGTCGTTGAGCACGGCGATCTCGACGCCGCTCGGCAGCTCGACCTGGATGGCGGGCAGCATCGCCTTCACCCGGTCGACCACCTCGACGGTGTTGGCGTCGGGCTGGCGGTAGACGGCGAGCAGGATGGCGCGGGTGCCGTCGAGCCAGCTCGCGATCTTGTCGTTCTCGACGCTGTCGATCGCGGTGGCGACGTCGGAGATGCGCACCGGTGCGCCGTTCTGGAACGCCACGACCACCGGCATGTAGTCGACCGCCTTGTTGAGCGGGCCGGTGGCGTCGAGGATGGCGTTCTGGCGCGAATCGGCGATGGCGCCGAGCGGCTTGGTCGAGTTGGCGTTGACGATGGCGGTCTGCAGCTCGTTCAGCGTCAGGCCGCGCACCGAGAGCTGATCGAGGTTGGCGCGCACGCGCACGGCGTATTTCTGAGAACCGAAGATCAGCACCTGGGCGACGCCGGGCAGCGTCGAGATGCGCGGCAGGATGGCGCGATTGGAGAAGGCGTCGATGTCCGACAGCCGCACCTGCGAGGATTTGAGCGACAGGAACAGGATCGGGAAGTCGGCGGGGTTGACCTTGCGGAAGCTGGGCGGCGTCGGCAGCTCGACCGGCAGGCGGCGCATGGCGGCCGAAATCTGCGACTGCACGTCGAGCGCAGCGCCGTCGATGTTACGGTTGAGGTCGAACTGCAGGACGATCGAAGTGTTTCCGAGCGACGAGGTCGAGGTCATCGTCGTCACGCCAGCGATGGCCGAGAATTGCCGCTCGAGGATCGAGGCGACCGAGGCAGCCATCGTCTCGGGGCTGGCGCCGGGAAGCTGGGCCGTCACCTGGATGGTCGGAAAGTCGACACGCGGCACCGCCGCGACAGGCAGGTTCTTGTAGCCGAAGATGCCGGCGATGATGAAGGACGCCATCAACAGGATGGTCATCACCGGGCGGCGAATGCAAAGCGCGGACATGGCAGAGAACCCCGATTACGGGTTAGCCGCGCGGCGGCGCGGGCTTGGGCGGCTCGTTTGACGCGGGCGGCGGCTTGGCGACCTCGGGTTGCCGGACGGCGACGGAGGCGCCGTTGACCAGACGCAGCTGGCCGTCGATCACGACCGACTCGCCGGCCTTGAGCCCGCTGCCGATCACCGAATCGCCGTACTGCGTGCGCTTGATGGTGATCGGGCGGACTTCGGCCGTGTTGCCGTCCTTGATGACGAATACGTAGGGACCCTGCGTCCCGAGCTGCACCGCCGCCGCCGGAACCGACAGGGCGTCGGGCTCGATGCCGAGGACCACCTCGACCTTCACGAACTGGCCGGGCCACAGGCCCTCGTTGGCGTTGGCGATGCGCGCCTTGGCCGTCACCGTGCCGGTGCTGGCGTCGACCGTGTTCTCGAGGAAGGCGATCACGCCCGATTGCTTGTGGGTGTCGTCGATCACCGCGTTGACCTTGACGCCGCCCTTGGCCATGGCCGCGCGCAGGTCGGTCAGAAAGACCTGCGGCATGGCGAAGGAGACATAGATCGGGTCGACCTGGTTGATGGTGGCGAGCACGGCCGTGGCGGTGTTGTCGCCGATGCGCAGTGTGGTGCCGGCCTTGTAGGGGATCGAGCTGATGCGACCCGAGACCGGCGCGCGGATCTCGCTGTAGCTGATCTGCGTCAGGATATTCTGGCGCATGGCCTCGTCCGCCTCAAGCTGCGCCTCGGCCGCCTTCTGCGTCGTGAAGTTGGTGTCGCGCGCCACGACGGTGCCGGCGCCCTTGGTCAGCAGGTCGCCGGCGCGGGTGGTGTCGCGCTTGGCCTGCTCAAGCTGGGCCTGGTCCTTGCGAATCTGCGCTTCGATCTGGGAGAGCTGCGCCTTCTGGGTGCGGGCATCGAGCTCGAACAGCAAGTCGCCTTCCTTGACCAGCGCCCCTTCCTCGACATTGACCTTCATGATCTGGCTGTCGAGGCGTGACTTGAGCTGAACCGAGGAAATCGACTGCACCGTGCCGACGGCTTCGATGACGATCGGCATGGCCTTGGGCTCGACCGATGTGACGACCACCGGCACAGCCCCTGCCGGATTGGCCCGCCCGCGCCGTCCCTGCGGCTGCGCCATGGCGGCCGGACTGGCCGAGCCTTTTTCGGCAGCACTTGCCGCGCCCAAGCCCAGCCGCTGGGCGACCTCACCACGATAAACATAAGCCGCCCCGCCGACCGCAACCGCGATCACTGCGAAGACCGCCACACGGACCATGCTCATCCCAGACTCTCCAGTGCCCCAACCCCTAGGGAGAATTATAGGCCTAGCCCGCCCCTCCGGACAGTCGGAACCGGCCTCCTATCGGCAGATTCTTATGCAAAAAACCCGCCACAAAAGGGCGGGTTTTTCGCATTAATGCGGACGCAGCCTCTATGTCGGCTGCAGTTCCTGCGCTAGCGGCTGTAATACTCGACGACCAGCGACGGCTCCATCTGGACCGGATAAGGCACGTCGGCGAGCTTGGGGCCGCGCACGTAGGTGCCCTTCATGTCCTTGTGGTCGGCGGTGACGTATTCCGGCACATCGCGCTCAGCGGTCTGCGTGGCTTCCAGCACCCGGACCATCTCCTTGGCCTTCGAGGTGAGCTCGATCACGTCGTTGTCCTTTACAAGGTACGAAGCGATGTTGACCCGCTTGCCGTTCACCTTGACGTGGCCATGGCTCACCAGCTGGCGGCTGGCGAACACCGTGATGGCGAATTTCATGCGGTAAATGACGGCGTCCAGCCGGCGCTCCAGCAGCTCGACCAGGTTCTCGCCGGTGTCGCCCTTGCGGCGCACGGCCTCGAGATAATAGCGGCGCAGCTGGCGTTCGGAGACCGAGCCGTAATAGCCCTTCAGCCGCTGCTTGGCCATCAGCTGCAGGCGGTAGTCGGTCGGCTTCTGGCGGCCCTGGCCGTGCTGGCCGGGGCCGTATTCGCGCTTGTTGATCGGGCTCTTGGGACGGCCCCACAGGTTGACCCTGAGGCGGCGGTCGATCTTGTACTTCGCTTGCGCGCGTTTGCTCACGCGGATACTCCGTCGTTATGCGTCATATGACGCTGTTGTCCGGATAGGCCTGGGTCCGACGACCCGCTGGTTACAACGGGCTTGGCGGGGCGGGATGAGGGCCTAAATGGCCCGCAACCACGTTCTCCGGAGAAGGGCGGAACATACTTTCGGCCGCGACTTAGTCAAGCAGGCGTTCTTGCTGGAAAATCAACGAGTTAGACCTCGACCAGCACCACTTCGTGGCTGATCGTGGCCGACTTTCTGATCATGGCCGTGGCGGAGCAGTATTTCTCGTCGCTGAGACTCACCGCCCGTTCGATCAGCGCCTTGTTCAGTTTGCGGCCACGCACCGTGTAAACGAGCTTCACCGAGGTGAAGATCTTGGGATGCTCGTCGGCCCGTTCGGCGACCAGCTCGACCTCGACGCTCTCTATGTCCTGGCGCTGCTTCTTCAGCATCGCCACGACGTCGATCGCCGTGCAGCCGCCCATGCCCATCAGCACGACCTCCATCGGCCGCGAGGCGAGGTTGCGGCCGCCGATGTCGGGCGCGCCGTCCATGGTCAGCGTGTGCCCGCTGCCGCCCTCGGCGACGAACAGGGCGCCGTCGACCCAGGAGACCTTGGCGGTGGTGGACATGCTCACTCCTCGCTGTGCTTGTGTTTTGCCAGGTACTTGATGACGCCATGGAAAGAGCGCACCTCCTGCTCGGTCATCGCCGCGCGCTGCAGGAAGGCACGCAGATTGTGCACCATGGCCGGCCGCATCGCCTTGTTGCGCAGGAAGCCCGACTGGTCGAGCGCGCGCTCGAGATGGGCAAAGAGGTTCAGAAGCTCGTCCTTGGTCGCCGGACGCGTCGCGTGCTCGGACATGCGCTCGGCCGGCGCGGCCTCGCCCGCCGCCGCCCATTCATAGGCCACCAGCAGCACCGCCTGGGCGATGTTGAGCGAGGAGAATTGCGGGTTGAGCGGGATCGAAAGCGCGGTGTCGGCGTGCACCATGTCGTCGTTGGTGAGCCCGGTACGTTCCGGCCCGAACAAGATGCCGACCTTCTCACCGCTGCCGATCCAGCCGCGCATCTCGGCGGCGGCCTGGCGCGGCGTCACGATGCGCTGGGTGAGCTCGCGGTTGCGCGCCGTGGTCGCCACGACGCGTTCGAGGTCGGCCACCGCCTCGCCGACCGCGTCGAAGACCTTGGCCTTGTCCAGCACCACGTCGGCGCCCGACGCGGCGCGCTGGGCCTTGGCGTTTGGCCAGCCGTCGCGCGGGCTCACCAGCCGCAGGCTCGACAGGCCGCAATTCAGCATGGCGCGCGCCGCCATGCCGATATTGTCGCCCAGCTGCGGGCGCACCAGGATAACGACCGGCGCGGCCGTTGCTGTCGCCCGGCCCTTGGAGGCTCGTCCCATGCCGCCTTATATCAGCGTCGCCGGCTCAGCGCCTCGGCACAGCGGGAGCATCGCGAGACGGGAGTGGGATCCGCTCGAGGCCGGCGGCGCGGGCGCTTCCGGTGTCAGCGGCGCGACGGCCGCGCATACTGCGCCTGGCGGCGCATGAGGAAGAGCAGCGGGATGAAGACCACCGCCGCAACCGCGAGCACGCGGAAATCGTTGAGGTAGGCGATCATCGACGCTTGGCGGTTGAGTTCCTCGCCCCACATTCCGATCAGCTTCGAGGGGTCGTCGACCGGCACCGAGCCGTACGGCCAGCCGCCGCCGAATGGCGTCATGTGCGCGGTGATCCTGGCGCGGTCGACTGGTATGCCGTTCTCGATCGGCGTGGTGCCGAACCGCCACAGCGGGCTGAACGGCGTCAAGTACTCGGCGAGCGTGGAACGGTTGATCTGGGTGTTGCGGTCGAGCATCGCCACCAGCACCGCCACGCCGATCGAGGCGCCCAAATTGCGCATCAGGGCGTTGATCGCCGCGCCCTCGGTGCGGATACGGGCGGGGACGGTGGCGAAGGCCAGCGTTGTGAGCGGCGGGAACACCAGGCCGAGCCCTATGCCCTGCATGAAGCCGTTCCAGATCACTTGTCCTTCGCTGACGTCGATCGAGAACTGCGTCATGTCGTACAACGAGAGGCCGCACAGGCTGAGCCCGATCGCGATCAGCCATCGCGCGTCGACCTTGCCGATCAGGCGCGACACCATGAACATCGAAATCATCGTGCCGATGCCGCGCGGCGCCATGACGACGCCCGTGGTGAAGACCGGATAGCCCTTCAACTGCTGCAGGAAGGGCGGCAACAAGGTCGCGGTCACGATCATCAAGAGGCCGGTGATGGCCGTGAAGATGATGCCCAGCATCAGGTTGCGGTCGCGGAACAGGTCGCGCGGCAGGAACGGATGGTCGCTCGTCAGCATGTGGATCACGAACATGGCGGCGGCGATGCCAGCCACCGCGGCTTCAATGACAATCTCCCGGGAGCCGAACCAGTCGATCTGCTCGCCGCGGTCGAGCATGAGCTGGAATGTGCCGATGGCGATCGACAGCAGCGTGAAGCCCAAGAGGTCGAACGGCCGCGGCGTGTCGCTCGCCTTGTTCTTGATCAGGATCATCAGCCCGACCGCGCACAGGATGCCGACCGGCAGGTTGATGTAGAACACCCAGCGCCAACTGTATTCGTCGGTCAGCCAGCCGCCGAGCGTCGGGCCGGTGATGGGGCCCAGCATCGTGCCGACGCCCCACATCGCCATCGCCTTGCCCTGCTCCTCGCGCGGATAGGCCTCCATCATCAGCGTCTGGCTGAGCGGCACCAGCGCAGCGCCGCAGACGCCCTGCAAGGTGCGGAAGGCCACGAGCTGCGGCAGCGTCTGGGCGGCGCCGCACAGCATGGAGGCGATGGTGAAGCCGATCACCGAGCTCACCAGGATGCGCCGCACGCCGAAGCGCACGGCGCAGAAGCCGGCGAGCGGCGTGGCGATGGCCGCCGACACGATATAGGAGGTAATCACCCAAGCGACCTGCTCCTGGGTCGCCGACAGCGATCCCTGGATGTTGGGCAGCGCCACGTTGGCGATGGTGCCGTCGAGCGCCTGCATGATCGTGGCCATCATCACCACGACGGTGAGCCAGCGACGACGGCGAAGCGCGTCGGGATCCATCAGGCCATCATGCCCCGAAGATGATCACAGGCCGAAGCTCCTCAGCAGCTCGCCGAACGAACGGCGGTGGCCGGTGTCGATCTCGATGGTCACGCTCATGCCGACGCGCAGCGGCGGATCGCCTTCCTTGCAGATGACGGAGGTGCGGACCGGGATGCGCTGCACCACCTTGACCCAGTTGCCGGTGGCGTTCTGCGGCGGCAGCACGGCGAACTCCGCGCCGGTCGACTGGGCGAGCGATGTCACCTTCCCGGTGCATTGCATGTCGGGATAGGTGTCGACGGTGATGGTGACCGGCTGGCCGACGCGCACGCGCGTGAGCTCGGTCTCCTTGAAGTTGGCCTCGATCCACAGGTCCCTGTCGGCAACCACGGCGATCGACGGCACGCCCATGACGGCGTAGCTGCCCGGCACCAGCACCTTGGAGACGACACCGTCGAGCGGCGCCTCGATGGTGGTGCGGCGCAGGTTGTGCAGGGCCTCGTCGCGCGCGGCCAGCATCTGCTTCACCTTGGGATGGTCGTCGACCTTGATCTTGGGATCGCCGGCCAGCGCCGCCTCGATGCGCTGCAGGTCCTCCTCCGCCGAGGCGATGCGCTGGCGCGCCACCTCGAGTCCCATGCGCGACTCTTCCATCTTCGCCGCCGGCGCGAACTTGCGATCGGCGAGGTCCTTCTGGCGGTCGTAGTCTGCCTGGGCGTAGTTCTGCTGGCTTTGCGCGGCCTTGATGTCCTCGCGCTTGGTGCGCCACTGGGCGCGCAGGCCGCGGATCTCGGCGCGCTGAATCTCGATCTCCGCCTCGATCCTGGCCAGCGCCGTGCGGTAGGGCTGGTCGTCGAGCCGGAACAGGAGCTGGCCGCGCGACACGCTCTGGTTCTCGCGCACGGCCACCTCGACGATGGGACCGCTGATCTCGGTGGCGATATAGACCCGGTCGCCCTTCACATAGGCGTTGTCGGTGCCGATGAAGCGGCCGGCGCTCAGCCAGGCGAACAGGGCGACGGCGATTGCAACCAGCGGCAGCGACCACATGATGGCCCGCCACACCATGCGCCTGCCCGTCCTCGGGCGACGCGTTGCAGCCACCGCAATCGGCGGCTGTGTCGTCGCAATCGGAATCTCGCCGTCCACGCTATATATGGTCTTCCGAGCAGCCTCGACCGTCAACTAGGAGGCGGACATACCAGCTAACCCTGATGTGCCGGCTTTGCTCCATCGCGGAACAGCTTGTAGGTCAGCGCATCGT
>Ga0193729_1002076_pt1 | contig 10059 bp, 9 predicted proteins | sample U1c2metaG_FD_143036 | JGI IMG/M metagenome (GOLD analysis project Ga0193729, IMG submission 143036) | Soil microbial communities from a riparian zone of the East river system, Colorado, United States - U1c2 | ecosystem: Environmental > Terrestrial > Soil > Riparian zone | place: USA: East River... | reverse complement strand
GTTGTTAAGATCCCAGCGTGCGCTGCGATTGGTCCTCGCTTTGATCGTCGGCGCTGCCGGCGTTTGGCTTTTCGCTTATGTCCGCGACAAACAAAGACATGCTAGGCATCGACCCGTCGTTTCATTGCGACAGTCAAGTCGGTTTTAGAGGCGCTCGCTAACGAACTGCCGCCGGAGTTAAAGGAAGCGAACGAAGCCAAGTGGAAGGCTTGGGCTCAGCACGAGGATGACATCATTCGTGCGCGTCTTCAGCAAGGCGCGCTCGATTCCATGATCAACCTGCTCTTGTTCGGCACTTCATTCACGACCCAACCGCGGGTCGTGACGATGCACGATTCCGGCGATGCGGTCGTGCAGTCGCGGCTGGATGATCTTTTGCAAGGGCTTCGCAATCCGGGAAAGAACGAGCGGCTCATCTTTCTGCCAAACATTCTCCGAGGCGGCGGAATGGATCCCGACAGTTCCGCCGGATACGAGAAGACAAAAGCTTTCGTCCTGGAAAATCTTCGGCGGGTTGTCCAGGAGCAGATCGCTTTTCGCGAACAGTTTGATGAGGCAACCAGCGAGAGCAACCAAGAGGCCGGGCTTTCCAAGCGCTCGCGTGTGTTTCGCGATCGCGGGATCTCGCTTGATACAACCATTGTGTCGAGCTTCGGGATCGAGGGCGCGCTGCGCGACATGAAGGATCGGGCAGTGCTTCCGGAGAGATCTATTACTCGTGTGGCGGTGATCGGGCCTGGTTTGGATTTCACAGATAAAGGATTCGGTTACGACTTCTATCCGCTCCAGACGCTGCAACCGTTCGCGGTTTACGATTCGCTCATTCGATTAGGACTCGCCGAACCCGGAAAGATCGACATTACGGCCTTCGACATTAGTCGGGAGGTTCTCGAGCATTTGCGCCGCGCGCACGACCGCGCCAAAACGGGAGAGAACTACGTCGTGCAATTGCCGCGCGAGTCGTGGCCATGGGTTGCTGGCGCAGTCCAGTACTGGCGTTCGTTCGGCAGCGAGATCGGTAAGCCCGTCGCTCCGATTCAACCTCCGCCAGCTCTCAAGGATCTTGAGACGCGCGCAGTCGGGATTCGTCCAGAAGTCATCCTTTCATGCAAACCTATCGATTTGAATATTGTTTTCGAACAGTTCGATCGATCGGCCAAAAGACGATTCGATCTGATCATCGCCACAAATGTTTTCCTCTATTACGACACATTGGAGCAGGCGCTAGCGCTTCAGAATATCTCGACTCTTCTCAAGCCGGCCGGATTTTTGTTGACTAGTGATTCGCTGCCGCGCCTGCCTCAAATCCCGATGCGCTCAATGGGATACACACCGGTGCGATATGGAGAGGGCGGTGATTGGGGAGACAACATTTTTTGGTGGCAGCGCAATGAGCATTAATGCGAACCTTCTTCGCAAGAAAGTTGTCCTGGCATAGCTTAACCTGGCGTACGGCGGTCCCCTGTTGAAGCCGAGCCTACGCTGACGGGAATAATTTGAAATGTTTCGACTTCGCTCGACATGACAAATTGCGTGTAATCCGCGTAGTCCGTGGCTACAAGACATCGTTCAAATGAAAGAAATTATAGCGACTGGAGAGCGCCAGCCAGTTAACAACCGCTTGTGAGACCATTAGGAAGAGCGCGATTCCTGCAAACAAAATTACTCGCAGCCACATCCGAGGAATTCGGGAAAACAGGCAATCCAGCGCCTGGGAGTAAAACAGGAAAAACGGAACCGCGGCAGCAGAGAGCAATCTTCCAGAAGTGAAGTACGGATGCTCGTTTGAGGGGCAGACGCACGGACCAAAATCGAACCCGATTGACAGCAGTGCGATAAACAGGACGAGAACAGCGAAACTCAATAGCGCCAGCCAAAGGTCCTCCCGCTGATGCCTACTGAGTTTTCCATGACGGGAGAAGAGACTAATCGCCGTCAAGCCAATCGCGAGCGTGGAAGAGATCCAGTAGAATGCGTCGGCCGCTGCCGACGCGAGTCGTTGGCCGTGCCACATAAATTCGTCGCGCCGGAAACTGGCCATCAATTCCGGCCAGAACTGGTTTAATCCATGAAGTGTGAAAATGGGATGCGGTTACCAATTACTAAGGGGCTTGCGCGTCCACCCGAGGAACTCAATTTTGGAGCCAGCAGCAGTGAGATCGCCAAATGCGTGATAGTTCCAGGCAAACCAGAGTGCGATTGGCAAGGCGGTCGAAAGTACCAACGCACTTAGGAAGCCGACGGCAGCCGTGAGCCTTCTCGTCCGGGCGAGGTGTCTCCGCGCTTTTAAGCGGCGACATGTCGCCGCAGTCCAAAAATCAATCCGGTGGATGACATCCAAAATCGGTTTGTAATTTTCCCCAAAGCCAATCAACGAACCAATCTTTCTGGATTGAGCCGACAGCGCGGGCGACGAGAGATACTGACGCAGTGCGATTATGTTGCTACGCGGGAAAGTCGAATCGAACACCGCGTCGAACTGCTATCTGAAAAAGCTATTCTGTGAATGTCCCCGTGATCACGGTCAGTTTCCCATATTCGCGAATCAATGGCGCGGCGCCGATGGCCTGCGCGTAACGCGTCTCTAGGAGAGGACGAAAGGCGGCATCGGTTTCAATGACGAACGCCGCGTCCCGATCGCGGCTGGGCTCGTGCCACGGAATTTTCTGTGGGTAGACGCGATGGGGGTACTCAAAAATCGCATTAGAGACGGCCAGCGTCTCACCGCTCTCGAACAATAATGGATAAACAAAAGAGATAGTGGTCCAGACGGACGTCACGTTGTGTTGGCGCAGATAGTGTTCAACGCGTTCGATGTCCGCCCCCGGAATTCGTGTCATACAATAACTCTTCCCCGCATCACACGAGGAGAGTGTTTCGATTTGATTTTCCCGTCCGACCCCGACAATGACGACAATCCCGGTCAGCAAAATCGCGCTGAGCACAGCGGCACCACCGAGGCGAGGCAGTGCCTTCGAATAAGAAAAGGAACGTTCCAGCATTCGGCCTGTCAGCACCGACAGAAAAAAACATCCACCGAAGAAATAGCTGGGCACGCCGGGGGGCACAGTCAAATATGCAACAAGAGAAGCCGCTGTTAGCACGAGCATGTCAAAATCCTTTTCTTGCCGACGATCCGCTAAATTGCCACGGAGCGCCTGAATCATTTTTGAGGGTGATTTTACGAAGGGCCACATCGCCACAACCACCGCCAAAACAGCGATCGCGTAAAACACGTAGCCGGATGCCGGCTTTTCGGAATAATACCAGAGAACAGTGTCCGGCCCGAAGAACTTCGGCATGTCATCTAGGAGAATTCGCCCGTAAGTGGAAAGGTGAAACAGCGACTGGAATCCGCCTCCAGGCCTTTCAATGATGAGATATCGCCAATTGTTGAAGTGATGCATGAAATTACATGCAATAACAGGCATATAACCCACTACGAACCCGGCTAAACTGGCCGCCGCGTTATTGAGCGAGAGCCTGCCGCGCAAAATCAGCAGCATCCATAAAGCCGCAACGAGCGGGATCGCCAGTTCCAAGCACCAGATGCTCACGCCCGACGCTAGCCCAAAGAAAAATAACATCCTTTGTTTCGGAACCGGAGCTGATTCGATGGACGCAAAAAGCATCGTCAGTACTGGGATCGATAGGAAATACCAAGAGTAACCTCTCACTTGAAAATGCCACTTGAGAAGGGATGGAGCGAGCGCAAACGCGACGGTTGCAAGTACCGCCGTGCGCTCATCGTAGAGAGCGCAACCCATCCGGTAAAATAGAAACAGGCAAAGCAGCGACAACGCTACGATGCAACCCTTCAATGGAATGACGCCGACGCCAAAAAGCGTGAATGCAATCGCGGCGACATAGGCCTCCCAGGCCGCGCCTGCGTTGTAGGATTGGCCATACATGTAAAAGGGGAAATACCGCCCCTCCAGAATGTGTTTGCCCATCAGGCCGATGATCGCTTCGTCACTGTGGACATGAGTTTGCGATAGCGCGAGGAGTGCAGACCACGCTGCCGCGATAAGAATAAACACTCCAATAAACAACGCATGCCGGCGCATCAGAGATTGGTTCTCACTTCACCCGCGCGATCATGGCACAGGCTTGGAAGATCGACAATCGACACGATCCCCATTTTACCCGTTGAAGCGTGGGGCTTGAACGTCAGATTAATCCGGAGGTCGAAATCCGAAATCGGCGTGCAATTTTCCCCAAAGCCAATCAACGAACCAATCTTTCTTGATCGAGCCGGCATTAGCGGCGGCGAGCGCTTCGGCTTTCTCAACACTGCCGTTCAAGCAGTAAAGGTAGGTAAGCAGGAACGTATCGTTGAGATTTAATACGCCGCGATCCTTCTCGCTTTCGAGGAGCCGAATCGCTCCTCCGATGTTCCGCTGTGCCAGAGCGCCCGCAATTAAGTCCGGCATGGTTTCGAGCGGAGGCGTTTGCGATTTCTTCGCCACTCGCTCGGCGATTGCTAGCCGAAATCCATTACTCCCCAGCACTTCCAAAACTGGAATTCGCAAGCGGGAATGGCGCAGATAAAGATCCAGTTCAGCCAGTTTGTTGCTTCCAATCGTCTCAGAGAAATATCGCGACTCGCGGACCACAAAGAATGATTCCATCGACGCATTCAGCGTCTCTGGCCAGACTGCGGCCACGAACGAAGAGTGAAGAAAACGTTGAAGCGCCGGAAGCGACTCCATGTACGTCGTAGCAAAGCGGTGACTCGCTTCCTCGTCCCATGGCTCATCGGTTAGCCGCTTTGGATAGATATCTGAAAGCGGCGCAACGTCATGCGTGAGACGATCAATCTCCTCGCCGTCCATCAAAAACAGCGCGCCCAATTGTTGGGGGACCTCGATGCCGATCCTTCTCAAATCTGCGCCGGTATCCGGGGCGCTCCATAATTGTCGAATTTCTTCTTCCTTAACTTTGCGCCCCGGACCTTTGATGCCCATCATGATCCATTCTTGATTGGCACTGGCCCAGACGGACGCGTTCGGGAATGCGCTGTGGAACGCACCTAGAATTGCTTTCGTTTCCTCGACTTTCAGCTGATTGATCGGCAGCCAAAAAGTGGCGATTCCTCCTTCCTTCAGCCGATTGTTCATGAGCGAGAAAAACTCTTCCGTATAGAGATTAACCGAGCCCGCTACCTTGGGCGGTGGCGGTTCTCCCGAAATGACATCGTACTGTCGCGGAGTGGCTTGGAGAAAGAAACGGCCATCTTGCACAACTGGGTGCACGCGCGGGTCCCGCAGCGGATTGGAGTAATTGATGCTCGAATAGAAATCAGCCAGTGCGAACACCTCCTTGGAAATGTCCACCACATCGATCTGTTTGACGTGCGACCCATGAAGAAACGCATCCGCTGTGACGCCGCAGCCATAACAAATAAGCAACACGTCTTCTGATTCCGGACGAAAAGCCAACGGAAGATAAGCAAACAATCTCATGTAGCGCTGGCCGTACGGATTTGTGGCCGACATGGAAAATGCGTTGGTCAGCAGCCGGTAGTAATACGGTTCACCGAAAAGATCCCGTCGCACGAGCTGCCATGTGTCAGAGGTCCCTTCAATCTTTTTCACAACGTGCGCCAGTACGTCCCCCTGGTCGTCCACCTCGAAAGGATGGCTGGCATGCGCGAAATGCGCTTCAGCGCGTCGATACGGAAAAATTGCCAGAATGAGAATCACTGCGGCCCAAAGCCCAGCGACGATTAAACAAATTCCCGAAAGCTTTTGGGGTAGCAAACAACCTGCGCGATCGGTCACGAGGATGCTGAGCAAAGCGTATCCCGCAGCGCAAAGTATGAGACTCCATTGATAGCCGATGCCCGGTAGCAGGACGAAGCTTGCAATAAGTGGGCCGACCGCCGCTCCCGCAGTATTGAATAACGTCGCGATCCCGGTGCTGTTCATCCGGCCTTCCACTCTCGCCTGAACATCTGCCACAATGGACGGAAACAGAATTCCTGAGAGCAAGGCGACGGGGAACATCAGAGTGATGGACAACAGCGCAATCTGCCACCATCTGAGATCAAACACGCCCGTACCCCCCTGAATCAACTCGCCCGGAAAAAACACGTACGAGAGAAAGGTCAAAATCGCGGCCAACAGCAACAGGATGGGAAGTAGGTGATTTAATCGCGCCGTGCGGCGGTGTATCACGCCAGCCACAATGCTCCCGAGCCCGATACCCGCTAGCACGACCGCGAGCATGACCGCGAACGCCGTCGACGACGAAGCGACATATAAGCGCAGAAACCGGAACCAAATCACTTCCAGGCAAAGGAAAATACAACCCGTTCCAAAGCTCACGAGAAGCAGACGCCAAGGCGGGCGATAACTTACATCCAAGCGCAGCGGAAATGTTCGCTCTGGAATAAGCGCACCTCTGTCGCCGCCAATCCTTGCGGTCAGCAAAGCGATCGCTGCGGCGAGGCAAACCACCAAACCCGCAGCCAAACTCGTGCCGCGAAGTCCAAACGCTGCGATGAGATAACCTTCGCCGAGCACAGCACCGACTACTGCGCCTAACGTGTTCGAGCCATAAAGAAAACCGATTGCGCGCCCAAAATTCGTTCGTCGCAAAACTGGGTCTTCGATTAACACCGGCAACGTCAAACCCATGGCTGTTGTGGGCACGAGTAGGATTAGGAATGACACGATAAAACGCAGCCCTAGGAGGGTTGGCTGATAATTCCACAGCATTTGCCAAACGGGCCGCATCAACTCGCCCATCAGCGGAAGACCAAAAACAATCGTGCAGCCAAACAATGCGACGAGCACCTCAATTACAGCGTAAAGATGAAGGGGCCGCCATCGCCGAACCCTCGATGACGCTGCGATGGCGTTTCCCAGCGCCAGACCCGCCATGAAGCTGGAAAGAATTAACGCGGCGGCCCAGATCGAATTGCCAAATGCGAGCCCGCTCAGGCGCAGCCACAGTGTTTCAAAAATGAGCGCGCCAATTCCGGACAGAAAAAGAATGCCCGAGAGAATCACAACGCGCGCGCCCGCGTACCCATTTCGCGGTGGGGCGGCATGATTACGTACGTGCGCAGTTACTGTCGATTGCTTCAGCATCAGCGATTTCGAACCTTTTCTGTTGTCGATAGACTAGCTCATTGAAAAGCTGACTGCGCAGGAGCGATCCGCCGATCGTGTCGGTCCGGAAAAAAGCGCTGAAATGCGGTTGGCTGGATTTTCTTTAAAAAAACAGTCATGAGTCGGCCTACTTGTTGTTGACCTGCATGATTCCGCCACCGGGTGGACCGTGTTCAGGACGCAGCTTCGGCGCCGGATGCCAGCGAGCAACATCAATAGTACCACGAATCCCACAACATAGGCGACGGCGGTAAGCCATCCCTCTTTGACCCATGCGCCCACCGACCGCACCTCGGGAAAGAGATTGGAAGTTGCAACGCCTGCGGACGATCCAAACCAGATCATCGAGCCACCAAACCCCCCCGCATACGCCAGCATGCCCCAGTCGTAGCCGTTCTGCTTGAGTGCGAGCGCCGTGAGCGGAATATTGTCGAACACGGCGGACAGAAAACCCAGGCCCAGCGTCGTTCTCCAAGACGCCAGGGGCAGCTTCTCCACCGGCATCATCGAAGCAATTAACACCAGTCAAAGCAGAAAGATCGAGCCTCGGAAGGCTCGAGGCAGTACTTCCCAGTCCGGCCGGCGCACTCCTACCGAGAGCAGTATCGCCACCCACACGGCCACGCCGAGAAAGGGAAAATGATCCGCCTGCCCGGTGAACTTCACATTTACGATCACGTTGGTCGCGAGCGAGAGCCCTAGAACCAGGCCCACTATGCCGATACGCATCCAATCCAAACGCGGATGTTGGTGGACGTGCGCTAAAATAGGCGAATATCTTTGTTGCTTGATGGCGGCGGGGATGCCGAAAACGAATAATGCCACCGTCGCAGCGATGATTGCATGGAATACCTGGATCGGCGAGACACCCGCGATCCACATCATCGTGGTCGTCGTATCGCCTAACACACTCCAGGCGCCACCGGCATTGGATGCGGCGACGATTGCGGCAAGATACCGAGATGCACTTTGGCGCGGAAGAGTTGATGCGCCATCGCGCCACCGATCAACGCAGCAGCGATGTTATCGAGAAAACTGGAAAGAATCCACACTCTCACCAACAAGATGAAACCGCCCTTCCAGTCATGGGGAAGATACTTTGGCAACGCCACCGGCACGCCACTTTTTTCAAAATGGCGGGACAACAACGCGAAACCCATCAGCAGACAAAGCAGATTGGCGAGGATGACCCACTCGTGCTCGACGTGAGAAAGAAATCCGATTACGCCGGGACCCGTCTTGAAGCCGGTGAACGCGATTTTGTAGACCGAAATTGTCACCAAGCCGATGAGCGCGACACGCATGGTGTGATGATGAAACACGGCGACGCGGATCAACGTCAGGCCGAACAAAGCGAAATCTAGCGTAATGGCGAAGATGGCGGGATCGGGCGGCGTCATTGCAACGGCGCTTAAGCTAGCGCCCGACGTCGAACGCTCAACGCTCAACGTCTAATTGAGAATGACGAAATCCGAATGTCGAATGTCGAAGGAATGAGGATGCCAGAGAACCAATGCCTAGGATCGGAATCTGTCCGGCCGCTCGGGTTTCGAGTTTTCTTTCGTCATTTGTGATTCGCCCTTCGTCATTGCATAGACGCTGCTCTATTGATTTGCCGAGAGTGGTTGATTTGGCCTAAGAAATGATTCGTCATGTTCACCGGTTTGATCGAAGAAGTTGGCAGTGTGATTGCGGTTGGTATTACCAGCAAGGGCGGCAATCAATTGAAAATTGCCGCGCCGCGTATCGCGAAAAAGATGCGGCGCGGCGATAGTGTGGCCGTCAACGGTTGTTGCCTGACATTAAGCTCGCACCGCGACGACGAGCTCGCTTTCGATCTTCTGGAGGAAACAATTGCTCGCACAAATCTAAAAAACTTGCAACGGGACCAGTCGGTAAATCTTGAGTGCGCTCTTGCCGCGAAGGAGCGCTTTGGTGGGCATTTCGTGCAAGGGCACGTCGATTGTGTTTCACCGATCATCCTCTTCCAAAAGAGCGGCGCAGATTTTCGATTGGAAGTCGCGTTGCCGGCTGAGTTCGCCCATTACGTCGCTTGCAAGGGCTCGATTGCGGTCAATGGAATCAGCTTTACGGTTGCTGAAATTCTTCCGAAAAGCTTCGTCGTATGGGTCATCCCATACACCAATGGCCACACCAATCTCGGTCTGGCCCAGGCGGGCGATTTAATGAATCTCGAGTTCGACATTCTTGCCAAGTACGTCGAGAGAATGCTTTCGCGCTACACCCCGAAGCCTAACTTAGAACCCATCTCATGAACAAATCGGGGGATTCGGTAGGGCGCGATCGCCATGCAGCCGAAGGGGCTGGAGTGTGAGAGAATTGTTTTATGAATTCATGTTTATTCGTTTCCATTCGTGGTTGAACCTTCCGTAACCGCGCGCAGTTCGGCGACGGACCGTCCCCATCCTCGCTTGGTGGGCGTAATCATGTCGCGCGCGGACTTGGATTTCGCCAACCGAATGCGTAAACCGCCCGATTTATTTGAACTGCGATTGGATCATCTCGTGCACATCATCGACGAGTTGGAAAACAAATTGTCGAGATTACACCAGCCGCTCATCATCACCGCGCGGCATCCGCAAGAGGGCGGTGCAAATAACCTGTCCCTCGGGCAGCGCCGCGATCTCCTTTCTCGCTTCTTGTGCCAAGCCCAGTATATCGATGTCGAATTGCGTTCGGCGTCTGCTCTCCGTCCGCTCCTCAAATTGGCGCGGGAAAAAAATGTGCGGCGCATCATTTCATTTCATAGCCTCAAATCGACGCCCGGTTCGCGTGCGTTGCGCGTTAAAGCACGCGCAGCAGAGGCGCATGGGGCGGATATTTTCAAAATTGCGACGCGCACGGATACTCCGGCGCAGCTCGCACGACTGATCGATTTCATCATGGAGAAAGACGCCGATCTTTCCGTAACCGCGATGGG
>Ga0193729_1002075_pt1 | contig 10064 bp, 8 predicted proteins | sample U1c2metaG_FD_143036 | JGI IMG/M metagenome (GOLD analysis project Ga0193729, IMG submission 143036) | Soil microbial communities from a riparian zone of the East river system, Colorado, United States - U1c2 | ecosystem: Environmental > Terrestrial > Soil > Riparian zone | place: USA: East River... | reverse complement strand
GACGAACGCGCCCTGCCGGATGGCGAGGTTGATATCCGTCGCCGCCCGCAGGTCACCCGCCTTGGTGGCGAAGGTCTTGCCGAACCCCTTGAAGCTGATCAGCGCGGCATGGTCATCGACGGTCACCGCGCCGCTACTCTGCGGCCTGTTTCGCGGGCGGCGTACGGAACTGGGTCCGGTAGCGATCCCACTCGTCGGCGCCGGACAGCCGGAAGCCTTGCTGGGGCGTGATGTCCGAGGCCGGCACGGGATGGCGCCCCTGGGCCTTGAGGTCGCGCAGGACCGCATCGCAGGCGCCGACCACGGTGCGGCTCAGCACGCCCGGCAGGATCATGAACTTGTAGTCGAGCTTCTCGGCTTCGGCGATCGACAGGTCGGGTGTCTTGCCGCGCCACACCATGTTCAGCATGCACGGGCCCTTCACCAGCTTCGGCACCGCCTGGGTTTCCTCGAGCGTCTGCGGCGCCTCGACGAAGGCCATGTCGGCGCCGGCCTCGATGGCGGCGTTGGCGCGCCGGATCGCCTCCTCGAAGCCCAGGACGGCCCGCGAATCGGTGCGGGCGATGATCAGGAAGTTCGGATCGACCTTGGCGCTCACCGCGGCCCGGATCTTGGCCACGTAGTCCTCGAGCGGCACGATCGTCTTGTCCTCAAGGTGACCGCACTTCTTGGGGAAGCCCTGGTCCTCGATATGGATGCCGGCGACGCCGCGCTTCTCGTATTCGCGCACGGTACGGATCGCGTTCAGCTCGTTGCCGTAGCCTGTGTCGGCGTCGGCGATCACCGGCAGCTTGATGGCCGAGGCGATGCGTCCGGCGTTGTCCGCCATCTCCGACAGGGTGACGAGGCCATAGTCGGGATAACCCAGCATCGCCGCGGTGCCGGCACCGGTCATATAGACTGCCTCGAAGCCGGCGCGCTCGATCGACCGGGCGGTGATGCAATCGTAGCAGCCGGGCGCGGAAACCATGCCGCGCTTCATCGCTTCCCTGAAGCTCTTTCCTTTGGTCATGTCGTCGCTCCTTCAATGTCTGCGGTCGGTCACAGCCAGCTCAGCTCACCCTTCTGGCGCTGCTCGAAGCGGGCAATATCGGCCTCATAGCCCAAGGTGAGGTTGACCTCGTCGACGCCCTTGAGCAGGCACTCCTTGCGGAACGAGTCGATCTCGAACCGGTCGGTCTTGCCGTCCGGGCCGGTGACGGTCTGGTTCGCCAGGTCGATGGTGATCTGCGAGCCCGGCTTGGCGCGCAGCGCGGCGCGGATCGCCGACACGCGGGCCGCATCGAGCCGGATCGGCAGGGCACCGTTCTGGAAGCAGTTGTTGAAGAAGATATCGCCGAAGCTCGGCGCGATGAAGGCGCGCAGCCCGTTGTCGAGCATCACCGTCACGGCGTTCTCGCGCGAGGAGCCACAGGCGAAGTTGCGCTCGGCCACCACGATCTTCGCGTCGGAGAATTCCTTCTGGTTCATCACGAAGTCAGGCCTGGGTCGTCCCTCCGGGTCGTAACGGAGATCGTTGAAGAGGGCCGCCACCTGCATGTCGCGCGGCTTGCCGAGAAACCGCGCCGGGATGATCTGGTCGGTATCGAGGTTGGGCTGATCGATGGGGATCGCCACCGCCGTCAGCGTGGTGAAGGGTTCCATGGCGAGTTCTCCTAGGCCAGCAGGCGGCGCACGTCGGTGAAATGGCCGGTCACGGCGGCGGCGACCGCCATCGCCGGGCTGAGCAGATGGGTGCGCACGCCGCGGCCCTGGCGGCCGATGAAGTTCCGGTTCGAGGTCGAGGCAATGCGCTGACCGGGCAGGCCGGTGTCGCCGTTCATGCCGACGCACATCGAGCAGCCCGGCTCGCGCCATTCGAAGCCGGCCTCGCGGAAGATCTTGTCGAGTCCCTCCGCCTCGGCCTGCTTCTTGACCAGGCCGGAGCCCGCGACCACCCAGGAGGGGATCACGACCTTGCGTCCCTTGGCGACCACAGCGGCGGCGCGCAGATCCTCGATGCGGCTGTTGGTGCAGGAGCCGATGAAGACGCGGTCCACCGCCACTTCTTCGAGCGGCGTGCCCGACACCAGGCCCATGTAATCGAGCGCGCGCTTCATGCTGTCCTGCTTGGCGGCATCCGGCGCCGTCGACGGCTCGGGGATGCGACCCGTGATCGAGAGCGCGTCCTCGGGGCTGGTGCCCCAGGTAACCATCGGCGCGATCGCCGCGGCATCGAGGCTCACGTCACGGTCGAACGTCGCGTCGGCATCGCTGGGCACGGTGCGCCAGAAGGCGACCGCCTTGTCCCATTCCGCGCCCGACGGCGCGAACGGCCGGCCCTTGAGATAGGCGATGGTCGTGTCGTCCGGCGCCACCATGCCGGCGCGCGCGCCGGCCTCGATCGACATGTTGCACAAAGTGAGGCGACCTTCGACCGACAGGCCACGGATGGCGCTGCCGGCATATTCGACCACATGGCCGACCGCGCCGGCCGTGCCGATCCTGGCGATGATCGCCAGGATGACGTCCTTGGCCGTGACGCCGGCGCCCAGCGTGCCGTCGACGCTGACCCGCATGGCCTTGGGCTTGCGCTGCCACAAGCATTGCGTCGCCATGACATGCGCCACTTCCGACGAGCCGATGCCGAAAGCCAGCGCGCCCAGCGCGCCATGCGTCGAGGTATGGCTGTCGCCGCACACCAGGGTCAGGCCGGGCTGGGTGACGCCCTGCTCCGGACCCACAACGTGGGCAATGCCCTGCCGCTCGTCACCGAGATCGAACAGGGTGACGCCGCTCTCCGCGGTGTTCTCCCTGATCTGCTCGACCAGCCGGCGGTGATGGGGATCGGGGATGTCCTGCACCGACCGGCTGTTGCTCAGCACATAGTGATCGGGCGTGGCAAAGCCGCGATCGGGCCGCCGCAGCTTCAGGCCGCGCGCCCGCAGTTGCGCGAAGCCCGCCGCCGAGCCGTCATGCATCAGGTGACGGTCGACATAGAGCAGCGTGTAGCCGTCGTCGCGATCGACGACGACGTGGCGCTGCCAGATCTTTTCGAACATCGTCCGGGCGGCGGTCATGGCGCGCTACTCCGCCGCGACCTTGATGACGTCGCGGAAGGCCGTGCGGCGTTCGTCCCAGGTGGCGGCGCCGAATCGGGCGAAGGTCTTGCCGGGCGAGCCGGACACAACAGGCGGCTGCTTGCCGTTACGCTTCACGTCGGCCAAGAGCTGGTCGCAGACCGAGATGATGCCGCCCAGCAGCAGGCCGGGCAGGATGGCGATCGCATAGCCCATGCGTTCGGCATCGGCGAGTTCGATCTCCGGCGTCTTGCCGCCGCGCACGACATTGAGCAGGCAGGGACCCTTGACCCGCTTGGGCACGGCTGCGACCTCTTCCAGGGTCTGCGGCGCCTCGACGAACGCCACATCGGCGCCGTTGGCCAGGGCAGAATTGGCGCGCTCGATCGCTTCCTCGAAGCCCACGACGGCGCGCGAATCGGTGCGCGCGATGATGCAGAAATCCTTCGACTTGCGGGCCGCCGCGGCGGCGCGGATCTTGGCGATATAATCCTCGCGGCTCACCAGCTCCTTGCTGTCGAGATGGCCGCACTTCTTGGGGAACACCTGGTCCTCGATATGGATCGCGGCCACGCCGACGCGCTCGAATTCCTGCACGGTGCGGAAGACGTTGAGCTCGTTGCCGTAGCCCGTGTCGCTGTCGCTGATCAGCGGCATCGAGATCGAATTCACGATGCGGGTCGCATTGGCGACCATCTCGGTCATGGTGATCAGCCCGTAGTCGGGATAGCCCAGCGTCATCGACGTGCCGGCGCCGGTCATGTAGGCCGCGGGGAAGCCCGCCTGGTCGATCAGGCGGCCGGTGAGGCCGTCGATGGCGCCCGGCGCCACGATCATCTTGCGGCTGGCCAGCAGCTCGCGAAACCTTGCGGCCTGAGACATGGGTCACTCCTTCACTTGCGTTTTTTCTTCGATGATTTCTTCGGGACGGGAAGCGACAGCGTCACCGCCTGATCGGCGCGCACCTGCAGGCGCAGCTTCAGCCGGTCCGGGATCGCCAGCATCTCGATATATTCGACGGCGCGGTTATGCTGATCGACCATCATGCTGCGCGTCTCGAGCAGCGGTGCGCCGACCTTGATCCCCAGCCGCGAGGCCACGAGCGGATCGGCCAGGGTCGCCGAGATGATCTTCTCGCCGCCCGAAAGGTGCGCACCGGCCCGCGCAAGAAGCTTGAGCATGGGAATGCGGTTGAGTTCCTCCGCCGTGAATGTCCGGCCCAGCGCCGCGGGAACGTAGGAGGTCAGGTACATGACCGGGTCGGCGTCCTGCCGCCGCACACGCACCGCGCGCTGCACCGGATTGTCCTTGGCATCCCACAGCCTGTCGCGCAGGAAGCCCGGCGCGGGCACGTAGTCGAACTCCAGCACCGTGGCCACGGTCTCGGCGCCGTAGGCGGCGATGTTCTCGATCACCGACGTCGCGGGCACGCTGAGCGGCTGGCCGATCGGCGGCCGCACGATCGTGCGCCTTCCGGCGCCGCGCTCGATCAGACCGTCATTCTGCAGGCTGGTCATCGCGCGGCGCACCGTGATGCGCGAGACACTGAACATCTGCGTGAGCTGTTCCTCGGTCGGCAGCGGCTCGCCGATGGCATAACGCCCCGTGGCGATGCCGTCCGCCAGCACCAGATAAATCTGGTGATGCAATGGCGCGCCGCGGTCGCGATCGATCGTTACCTTGTTCATGGCCGGCTGCCGGGGTCGTGGGCGGTGCGCCAGTGCAGGCGTCGATCGACCGCCAGCATCACGCTGTTCAGCGCGACGGCGAAGATCGAGATGAAGATGGCGATGGCCAGGATGGTCTTCACATCGTGCAGGTCGATCGCCGTCATCAGCAGGAAGCCGAGGCCGCGTTGCGAGGCGAACAGCTCACCCAGCATGGTGCCGAGCAGGGTGAGCGAGAAGCCGATGCGCAGGCCCGAGAAGATCTCCGGCAGGGTCGCCGGCACCAGCACGAACCAGGCCGTCTGCGACGGCGTCAGCCGCAGGGCGCGGCCGGTGCGGAGATAGCTGCGGTTGACGTTGCGCACCGCATTCATGGTGAACAGGACCACCGGGATGATGCCGTGCAGGGCGCCGAACGCCACCTTGGCCGGCATGCCGAGGCCGAACAGCAGCAGGATGACGGGATAGAGCGTGATCTTGGGAATCGAATAGAGGCCGACCAGCAGCGGCTCGGCGACCTCGCCGGACAGGCGATGGCCGCCCAGCAGCACACCGATGGCGACGCCGCCCACGCAGGCGATCAGCAAGGCCTGGGCGAAGGCCAGCGCCGTCTCGCGCAGGTGCGGCAGGAAACGCGGCTGCCACACCATCTCCCAGAGATGCGCCAGGGTCGGCGCAGGCGCCGTCAGCGCCGAATCGCCCGCGAGCTGGTGCAGCACCTGCCAGATCGCGACCAGCGACAGCACGACCAGGATGGGGTCGCGGAAGGAGCGCAGCGAGATCATGCGCCGCGCCTCTTCGCCAGGCGCCGTTCATAGGCATAGACCAGCATGTTGAAGGCGGTGACGACGCCCAGCACGAACAGGATCAGCCCGTACATGCGCGGATTGTCGAAATTGTCGTAGGCGTAGGCGATCTCGTGGCCGACGCCCATCGTCGACAAGATAAACTCGCCGGCGATGACGCCGATGAAGGAATAGGCCACGGCGAGCTTGATGCCGGAAAACAGGTGCGGCGCGGCGGCCGGCAGGCGGATGCGCCACATCTCCTCGAACGGCGACAGGCGATGCACCCGCGCGGTCTTGAGCAGCACGCGCGGCACGCGGTCGAGTCCGGCGAGGGTCGCCACGATCATGGCCACCATCGCGAACAGGGTGGCGAGCACTATCAGCGGCAGCGAGCCCAGCCCGAAGATCACGATCAGCAACGGGTAGAAGGCGAAATGCGGGATCGCATAATAGGCGGCCAGGAACGGATCGAACGCCCGCCGCAGCGGCGGGAACCAGTGCAGCCAGAAGCCGATCGTGAATCCGCCGACGATCGAGATGACAATCGCGATGCCGACCGAGGAGAAGGTCTGGGCAATATCCGCGCCCAACGTGCCGGATGCCAGCAGGCCCACCATCGCCGACACCATGTGGGACGGCGCGATGACCATCGTTGGCGGCACCCAGCCGATTCGGCAGGCGACCTCGAGCAGGCCGATGGCGCCGACCAGGAGGGCGATCCGGATCCAGGCGGCCTTGCTCACTTGGCGCGGGCTCCCTGCCCCATCGCGCGCATCGACTCGGTGCGCAGCAGCGACCACAGGCGCGAGGTGACGGCGCCGAAATCGGCGCGCTCAGCCAGCCGCGAATCGCGGTCGTGCGGCCAGCCGGTCTCGACGATGTCGATGAAGCAACCGGGCCGCGCCGACATCACGCCGATGCGGTCGGACAGCAGGTTGGCCTCGTCGAGGGCGTGGGTGATCAGCAGCACCGTGGCCGAGGTCTCTCGCCACAGGCGTAAAAGCTCGTCGCCCATCAGCAAGCGGGTCTGCTGGTCGAGCGCGCCGAATGGCTCGTCGAGCAGGATGAGGCGCGGCTGCAGCACGAGAGTGCGCGCAATGCAGACGCGCTGGCGCATGCCGCCCGAGAGCTGGCTGGGATAGGCGCCGCGGAAATCGCGCAGGCCCATGAAGTCGACGGCGAAATCGACGCGGCGGCGGGTTTCGGCGGCCTCGACGCCCGAGCGGCGGAGGCCGAAGGCGACATTGTCCTCGACCGTGAGCCAGGGAAAGCTCGCATCTTCCTGGAAGACGACGCCGACGCCGTCGGGAACCATGCCGTGGACCGGCTTGCCCTCGAATTCCACCGTGCCCACGCTGGGCAGCGCGAGGCCGGCCAGCACGTCGAGCAGGGTCGACTTGCCGCATCCAGATGGTCCGACGACGCTGAAGAATTCGCCGGCCCGCAGCTCCATCGACAACGGTCCCAGCGCATGCACCGCCGCTTGTCCGGCGCGCGCCGGATAGATTCGGGTGACGTCCGTCAGCCGCGCGTGCACCGGATGATCCATCGGCGCGGGACGAACGAGCGAGACGGCAGGCCCGGCCATCACTGAGTCTTCGTCTTGAGATCGACCGGCAGGAATCGCTCGTCGGTCACCGCCTTCCAGTCGATCGGCAACTGCAGGGCGCCCACCGAGCCCAGCGCCTCGGCCATCGCGGCCATCATCGGATATTTCAGCTCGCCGCGATTCCACCAGGTCGGATTCTGCTTGAGCGTGTTGGCCAGTGCGTCCGCCGCGACGTCGGGCGCGAGGTTGTACACCTTGGCCAGGATGGCCGCCGCTTCCTTGGGATTGGCGTAGAGGAAATCGACGCCCTTGCGGCGCGCCTCGATGACGGCGCGCAGCTTGTCGCCCTTCTTGGCGATCGTCTCGTCGGTGGCGATGCCGACGGTCTGCGTGTAGGCAGGGATCTTGGTATCGAGCCACGGGATCACCTGGTACTTGGCGCCCTCCTTCATCTTCATCGAGTAGATCGGCTCGGGAATGATGGCGATGTCGGCCTTGTTGTGCTCCAGCGCGGTGAGGCCCGCGCCGAAATCGCCGATCGCCACCATCTTCACCTCGGACGGATCGATATTGTAGGACTTGAGGATGGCGAGGATGGTGCTCTCGCTGACCGACTTCGGCCGGCTGAAGACGAAGCGCTTGCCCTTGAGATCCTCCGGCTTGTTGATGACTTCGCCCGGACGGGTGACCCAGAAACCGCTCGATCCGTCGGTGCCGCCGCTGATGATCTTTATCGGGAAGCCTTCCTTGATCGCGCTGAGCGCGGCTGGAAGGGCCACTTCGGCAAACAGCGTGTCGCCCGCCATCATGTTGCGCACGCTGGTGCCGCCGCCCTTGGAGGTCAGGATGCCGGTGACGTCGACGCCGGCCTCCTTGAAGTAGCCCTTGTCGAGGGCCACCGAGTAGGGCGTGCCGTAAAGCAGCGACGCATAATGCGTGACGACCAGATCTTCGGCGCGAGCCGCGGTCGCCGCGGCGAGACCGACAGCAGCCAGGACGAGCGCGCGCAGCTTTGTCTTCAAAGAACTCATGAGTTCCCTCCCAGGAACAAGGTCGACCAACACGCCGAGGGCGATCAGTTCATATTGTTATGACATTAGAATATTTGGCGGCCGGGCGTGTCAACGCGAGCGAGCCGCATGGCGAGGGCGGCGGTGCTGGAGGTGTGGAAACGACGCGAGCCCGACCCGCGGTTTGACGATCGCCGCTCGGGATCGGACCCATCCAAAGGCATGCGACACGAAATTGCGTAGGCGCGGTCCGCGGCGACCGGGAATTCTTTCGTACCGCTAAGAGGGCCGCAGACGGCGCATAGAGCCGACCTGCCGGACCGGCGGACGGGGGTTTCCGACCTTTCCGCCCTTTCCGCCCGTCATTTGGGCCACGGACGAGCCGACTGCAGGCTGAGCGCGCCGCGACTCTCGAAGCGTCGATGTTGATGAACATTATGCCGATCCTTTCTCGACGAAGGTCGGCAGGCATACGCCACAACATTGCTCAGTTCTGTCAAGGAGACTCAGTCGTCCCCCGTCAGACGGTAGGGCTATCGCATTTGACCATTTATTCCGTCATCCCGAGCGAAGCCGCCCAAGGGGCGGCGTAGCCGAGGGACCTCGTCTTGTGGCCGAGGCGACAGAAAAGGTCCCTCCACTGCGCCGCGCCGCGCTCGGCTCCGGTCGGGATGACGGAAGTTTTTAGTCACATGCGATAGCCCTACTATGACGGGGGAGGAAAAGACGGTCGCGACAAGCTATTCATACAAAACGAACAGTCTCTTTTCGCCGGCGTCTCGTGCGGGGAATGGAGCAGGAAATGGCCTCTGACATTTCGCGGCGGAGTCTTGTCGAGCTGGTGGGGCGCATCGCCGGGCCGGCGACTGCCTATTCTGCCCTGAACATGATGGGGTTGCTGGCCACGCCGACGGCGTACGCCGCGCCGCCCCAACTGACGCCGGGATCGGGCAACGGCAAGCGCGTCGTGATCCTGGGCGCCGGCATTGCCGGCATGACGGCGGCCTACCGCCTCAGCAAAGCGGGCTACCAGTGCAGAATCCTCGAAGCGCGCACGCGGGCCGGCGGACGGGTGTGGACCGTGCGCGGCGGCGACCGCATCGTCGAGACGGATTCCACGCAACAGGTCAACTGGGAGACGCATCGCGACCTCTACTTCAATACCGGCCCGGCGAGGCTTTCCAGTCACCATCAGGGCATTCTCGGCTACTGCCGCGAACTGGGCGTCGCGCTGGAGCTGTTCGTCAACGACAACCGCGCCGCCCTGATCCAGCTCGACTCCCAGTTCGGCGGCAAACCCCAGACGGCGCGGCGACTCAATGCCGACCTGCGCGGCGCCATTGCCGCTCTTGCCGCCAAGAGCGTGCCGGAGGATGCGGATCTTCGGGCCGTGCTGCGGATCTTCGGCGATCTCGACGCCGGCTTGAGCTATGCCGGCTCCTCGCGCGCGGGTTATGTCGATGACGACGCACCGGGCGCCGGCAACGAGAAAGGACAGCATCTGCCGCCCCTCGCGCTGGACGAGATCGTGACAAGCCCGCGATCGCGGGCGATCGTCCTTGCGCTCTGTTTCGCCGAGCTGTGGAGTCAATCGCCCACCATGTTGCAGCCGGTGGGCGGCATGGACGCCATCGTCCGCGCTTTCGCGAAAGCGCTCGGCGGCATGATCCAGCTCGATCAGGAGGTCGTGCAGATCGGCCGCGCCGGCGACCGCGCGCGGGTCGTCTCGCTCGATCACAAGACCGGCAAGCGAAGCGCCGTCGACGCGGATTTCGTGATCTGCACGATTCCACTTTCGGTGCTGAAATCCATACCGGCCGATTTCACCCCGCCGGTAAAGGAGGCGATCGCGACCGGCGCGGAACTCTATTGGCCGGCGGTGAAGGTGGCGTTCGAGGCGCCGCGGCGCTGGTGGGAGATCGACCAGCAGCTTTATGGCGGCATCAGCTGGACAGACCGCGACATCACGCAGATCTGGTATCCCTCGCATG
>Ga0193729_1002072_pt1 | contig 10068 bp, 12 predicted proteins | sample U1c2metaG_FD_143036 | JGI IMG/M metagenome (GOLD analysis project Ga0193729, IMG submission 143036) | Soil microbial communities from a riparian zone of the East river system, Colorado, United States - U1c2 | ecosystem: Environmental > Terrestrial > Soil > Riparian zone | place: USA: East River... | reverse complement strand
GCCGTTGCGCTCCGTAGAGCAAAGTGACTACGACTCCACTTTGAGAGGCAAATCCCTTCCTACAAACAAAGCGCGCCCACGGGCGCTCCAAACCAATCAAACTGATCCATTACTCCGCCAATCGCGCTGAGATTGACACGCGACGACGAAACCGTTTTCATTAAGCGGATGAAGTTGGTCGCTCTACCACTTGGTTTGCTTTTTTTCTGGAGTGGTTTCGCCGGTTCGGCGGAAGAACCGAAAGTGTTGGCCAAGGTAAATTCATTGCCGGTGTCGCTGGATCGCGATTTCGAATTCCGCAAGACAAAACTCTATTTCCTGAACGACAAGCCGCTGACCCAAAAAGGACTGAGGACAGCGACTGGCTCGAAGCCAGGAAAACTTGGAAACACGACGCCATCTTCGAAATCGGCGACCATTCAAGATGCGTCGATTAATTTCGAGCGGCAGTATCGTCTTTTCGGCGCCGTGACCGGGCTCGATCAACATCAGCGCTTTGGCGATTACTTCGATTTCTTTTGGCGCGCCAAGCGCCCAGCCGATCTCACGGTGCGTCTGGAGTATCGGCAGGAGAAACTGCACTCCTTTGTTCAGGCGCAGGAAATTTCATGTCCAAATGCCCGCGGCAATCATAAGACGGAGTTCAAAGTAGTGGGCGACGATTATTTTGACGACGGGCGCGTGATCGCGTGGCGTTGCTTGTTAATCGAGAATGGCCGGATTGTGGCGGAAAACCGCTCCTATCTGTGGGAATGAATCGAGCGGATGGCACCATTAAAGATAAGTCTCTCGGAAAATCATGCAGTTCAATTGGAGGCTTGGAAACTGCTTGGAGATCAGCCAGGTTTGACAGGCTGCCGGTCGATCCTGTATCTTTATTTTAACCAACTGTGGAGTCATCGATTCAAGTAGGGGTGAACGGCCCAGCCGTCTGGGTGAAGGTGGAGGGTAAGGGAAGCTTCCTGAACAGCGGGAACCTGAAGGAGTTCGCGCGCGAAATGGTCGATCGCGGGTACCGCGAATTTGTGATCGACCTGGAAAATTGCGCGATGATGGATTCCACCTTCATGGGTACGATGGCTGGGGTGGCGCTGCGCCTGAAGGAGCTCGGCCGCGGTCATCTTCACATCATTCACTGCGGAAATCGCAGTCGGGATCTCCTGTCCGGGCTTGGTCTTGATCAAATCTTCAGTATTCATGGCAATGGCTCGTCGGCGCCTGAGTACGCGGCACTCCAACGCGATCCCAAGGGCGAGTTGCCCGAAGAGAAAAAGCACGAACAAGCGCAGACAATGCTGGAGGCGCACGAAGCGCTGTGCGAAGCCGCGCCGGGAAATTTCTTCCGGTTTAAAGACGTTCTCGATTATTTAAAGCAAGACCTTCATCACGAGATTGCATCGAAGTAAGCTGGCCCGTCCAACATGTGGCCGATTCTTCTCTTCGGACTGCTGCTCGCGTCTGTGGCCGGGTGGATCTTCACCGCGCTGCGGCAGGCCCGGCGGATTCGAATCCTGGAGCGCTCGAAAGAGGAAATCCAGGTCGAGGAAACGCTCGTCTTCGATTTCTTGCACGGACTCGGTGAAGCGTTTAGCGAAACCATCCGGCCCCATGACCTGCATCGCTTGATCGTAGAAGGCGCGACGCGCATTCTGGACGCGCACGGTGGCGCGCTTTATATGGCCGATCGCACGGGCACGAAACTGACGCCGGCGTTCATCTCCAAGGGTTGTCCACCGCTTGTCGACGTTCCGCCGCACATTTTGCAGCAGGCTGCATCTACGCCCGTCGCGCTGGAAAGTTATCTACGCCTTCACTCTGTTGCTTTGGGGGATGGCGTGATCGGCCGTGTCTGGCAAACCGGAGAAGCGGTTTGTTTGAACGAGTTCTCCGAAGCGCCCGAGTTGGCGAAGCTGCGCGGCACTGCGTTCGGCACGGCGTCCGTGATGATCGCTTCGTTGCTTTACGGAAAGCAAAACATGGGCGTGCTCGCGCTGGGCAACGGCCCGATGGACGCGCCATTTTCGCAAAGCGACTTTGTCGTCTTCAAATCGATTGCCGAACAATCGGCCTTCGCGCTTTACAACGCGATCATTTACTCGGAGGCGAACGAAAAGAAGCGGCTCGATCACGACCTTGAGATCGCGCGCGACATTCAGCGCGTCTTGTTGCCAGCCGAACCGCCGTCTGTGAACGGCTTCGAGATCAGCGGCATCAACGTGCCCGCGCGCCAGGTGAGCGGCGATTATTTCGATTACATCAAAGTGGACGAGGAGCGGCTCGGCGTGGCGATTGCCGATGTTTCTGGCAAAGGCGTGCCGGCGTCGCTCATCATGGCGATTTGCCGCAGTGTCTTGCGCAGTCAGGCGGCGCAGAATCCTTCCCCGGCGGATGTTTTGCGAAAAGTGAACCGCCAACTTTATCCCGACATCAAAGAGGACATGTTCATCAGCATGGCCTATCTCATTCTCGATCACGCGCGGAACGGTGTCATGCTCGCGCGCGCTGGACACGATGCGCCGCTTCTCTACAAGCGCGCTTCGCAAACGGTCACGGCTTTGAAACCGCCCGGCATGGTCGTCGGAATTGACAGTGGAAATGTCTTCGATAGGATAACGGGCGATTTTCCCGTCCCGCTTGAACGCGATGATTGCCTCGTCCTTTATACGGACGGAGTGACGGAAGCGCTCGATACCGATGGAAACGAATTTGGCGTCGAACGCACTATTCAATCGGTTCGGGCCAGCGCGGCCAATGGCGCCCAGGCCATTATCGCGCGGCTGATCGACGATCTACGCAACTTCGTTGGATCGCAGCCGCAAAATGACGACATCACCCTGATTTCTATCCGCAAAACATGAGAAAGATTTCCAAAGACGAGCCTGACGACGCGAAAGAAAGATCGACATTTCCTCCCGAGCTGGCCGGCGCGGCTCCGTCGAACCTAGACCAAACCGACACCGAGGATCCGATGGCCGGTTTGCAAGCCGATCTCGATCGCTTTCGCGATCTGGCGCTGCGCAGCCAGGCCGACTTCGAGAATTACAAAAAGCGGTGCGCGCGCGAAAAAGAAGAAGCGATCAAGTACGCCAACAGATCGCTGCTCGAGCGGCTCGTCGCAATTGTCGATAATTTTGAGCTTGGCCTTTCCGCCGCGCGCGGCGAAGGCGCAGGCTCGCCCATCTATTCGGGCATGAGTTTGGTTCTCAAACAACTCAACGATTTCCTGGCTGAAAATGGATTGCAGCCGATCGACGCAGTCTCCCGGAAATTCGATCCGAATTTGCATGAAGCGATCGCGCACGAACCGAGCGAGGAGTTTCCGGAAGGAACGGTCATCCGCCAAGCGCGTCGCGGTTATAAGCTCAAGGACCGCCTGCTGCGGCCCTCGAGTGTGGTCGTTTCCAGCGGTCCGGCAAAATAATTGCTCGGCTTGTCTCTTACTCTTGCTTGTGCTCGTAATCTTACTCCACGTCGATCTTTTTCCGAGCAAGAGGAAGAGCAAGATAGAAGGTCCATAGTTTATTTCCTGTCTGCGGTTGATACAAATGGCAACGAAAAAGCGCGACTATTACGAAGTCCTCGGCGTTGGTCGGAATACCTCCGATGAGGAAATCAAGCGCGCTTATCGTAAGCTCGCGGTCAAGTTTCATCCCGATAAAAATCCCGAAGACCCGCAGGCGGAGGAAAAATTCAAAGAACTCGGCGAAGCCTACGATGTCTTGATGGATGCGGATAAACGCGCGGCCTACGATCGTTTTGGCCACACCGCCTTTGCGCAAGGCGGCGGGTTCGGGCGCGGGGGATTCCATGATCCATTCGACATTTTCCGCGAGGTGTTCGGCGGCGCCGGCGGTGGAATCTTCGAGACGTTTTTCGGCGGTGGTGGCCCGCGAGAAGATCGGCAACGTGGTTCCGATTTGCGCTATGACATGCAGATCAAGCTCGAGGAAGCGGCTTTCGGTGTCGAAAAAGAAATTGAAATCCGCAAGCTCGACACTTGCGACAAATGCAACGGCTCCGGCGCGGAACCCGGTTCGCGCACTATCAATTGTCCTGCTTGCGGGGGACGCGGCCAGGTGCTTAGCTCGCGCGGGTTCTTTCAGGTCTCACAAACTTGTCCGCGCTGTCGCGGCGCCGGCCAGATCGTCGAGAAACCGTGTCGGCAGTGCGGTGGGGAAGGTCGCGTTGAAAAACCGAATCGCGTCAAGTTGAAGATTCCGGCCGGAATCGCAGATGGCTCGCGCTTGCGTTCCTCGCGCAACGGCGAGGCCGGCATTCGGGGCGGACCGTACGGCGATCTTTATGTCGTCGTTCACATCCAGGAACACAAAATCTTCCAGCGTGAGGACGATCATCTTTATTGCGAACTGCCGATTCCGTTCAGCGTGGCCGCGCTCGGTGGCGAAGTGGACGTGCCCACCCTGGAGGGCAAAGCGCAACTCAAAGTGCCGGCCGGCACACAAAGCGGGCAGCTGTTTAAACTTCGCGGGAAAGGAATCGTGAACGTCAACGGGCGCGAGCGCGGTGATCTGCTCGCGCGTTTGCTTGTCGAAGTGCCGACGCGATTGAACAGCGAGCAGCGCCAGAAGATCGAGGAGTTCGCCGCGCTCTGCGGCGAAGAAAACACGCCATTGCGCAAAAGTTTCTTCGAACGCGCCCGGGAATTCTTCCGGGAGGTTTGAGGTTTGATTTCTTCGAGCGCCTCTATCGCTTGCGTCAAACATTGCACATCAGACCTCAAACATATCGATGCATCGCTTTTACATTTCGCCGGAGAATTGGAATCCCGATGCGCTCACCTTAAGCGGCTCGGAAGCGCATCATTGTCGCGACGTGCTGCGGATGACACGCGGAGATAAGGCCGTTCTCTTCAACGGAGGCGGACGCGAAATCACGGCTGAGATTGTCGATCTTGACGGCGGGCAAGTTCATTTGCGCAAACTGCACGAGAGCAGCACGCCGCTGCTTCGTTGCCACATTACGCTTGGGCAGGCGATTCCGAAGAGGAAGAACATGGAACTGATCGTGCAGAAAGCCGTCGAGGTCGGCGCGTCTGAAATCGCGCCGATTATTTCCGAACGCACGATTGTCGATCTTGATGCCGCCGAGGCGGCACAAAAACAGGCGAAATGGCAAGCGGTCGCAATCGAAGCGGCCAAACAATGTGGGCAAAATTGGCTGCCGCACGTGCATACGCCGCGAAAGCTTAAAGAATTCTTTGAATCTGTAGAGGCGGGCGCGTTGCCTGCACAACCGGTGGCCTCGCAGCCGACACGGCTGCCTCTACAGAAAAATGATTCGCGCTCTGATCTGCAATTGATCGGTTCGCTCCAACCCGATGCCCTCCATTTGAAAAAAATCCTGGCCGATTTTTCGAGCGAACACCGATATCTTCCTTCCAGCGTCCTCATGCTCATCGGCCCGGAAGGCGATTTCACTCCGGCTGAGCTCGCGCTCGCGCGCAGTCACGGCTGCTGCCCGATCACACTCGGTCCCATTATTCTCCGGGTCGAAACCGCCGCGATATATTGCCTGAGCATTCTTTCTTACGAATTGCTCGTGTGAGAGGCGGATGCTGACCCGCAACGCTCCAAAAAAACGCCACAGCCGGCGTAGCCGCCACTGCATCCCTTGGACATTGAGCATTGGCTTCAAGAGATCTCATCAAGATTCGTGGCGGGTGACGGAACGTGCCAGAAACTCTCGGCGGTCTGGAAATTGCCGCTCCTTGCTTATCACTCGTCGCTCATTAGTAAATGTATGGCGCGGAAAGTTGGAACGCGTTCTTGGTTAACTCCAGGCGTGGCTTGGCGTCTTCCGCGATGATCACTTCCACGACATCGAAGCGGAACAGGATGTCTGGATTATCGAGCATGCGCAGCCAGGCGAGGCCGCCGCGGGAGATGCGCTTTTGTTTTCGTCGATCCACCGCCTCAATGGGCCGGCCGAAATCTTCTCGGCCACGCGTTTTCACTTCGACGAAGACGAGCGTGTCATCGTCGCGGCAAACGATGTCGATCTCACCACCGCTGCGTCCACGGAAATTGCGATAAAGAATTTTGTAGCCGTTCCCGCGCAGGAAACGGCCGGCCAGCTTTTCACCGAGGAAACCGCGTCGAAGATGGTTAGATGAACGCTTCGAGCGCGAGAAGCGGTTGCGCCACCGGCTCGAAAGATCGGCGATGGATCGGACAAGGCCCGAATTCATGGAGTTTCGTGAGATGCAGTTCGGTGCAGTAACCTTTGTGCTGGCTGAAACAATATTCTGGGAAACGCGCGCAGAAGTCACGCATCATCGTGTCGCGCGTCACTTTCGCGATCACGCTGGCTGCGGCGATGCTCAGGCTGCAGCAATCCCCATCGACAATCGCGGTCTGTGGAAAGGGGAACGGAAAAACGGGCAGGCCATCGATCAAAACGTGATTGGGCACGATGGCGAGGGCCGCGATGGCGGCGCGCATCGCCAGGTGTGTCGCGCGCAGAATGTTAATTCGGTCGATCTCGATTGAATCGACAATGCCGACCGCCCACGCAATTTCGGAATTGGCGAGCAATTCATGATAAATTTCCTCGCGCAATTCCGGCGCGAGCTGTTTGGAATCGTTCAATTGCCGGTGTCGGAACTTCTCTGGAAGAATCGCCGCCGCCGCCACAACCGGACCGGCCAGGGCGCCGCGCCCGGCCTCATCGATCCCGGCGATGTGAGCGATGCCGAGACTGCGCAATCGACGTTCATGCCGGAACCCGCAACGACGATACATTTCGTGATTTAGCGAATTAATGATTTAGCGATTTGGAGAGCCGCTTCAATCATTAATTCACTCAGTCGCTAAATCATTAAGTGCATCTTATTCTCTCACTGCCGTCGCTTCCTTGCCTTTGCGTGTGCGAAGATAATTCAGCTTGGCCCGCCGCGCACGGCCTTCCTTTTCCACTTCGATTTTTGCGATGCGCGGTGAGTGAAGCGGGAAAACGCGTTCGACACCTTCGCCGTAGGAAATGCGCCTCACGGTGAATGTTTCGTTAAGCCCACGCCCTTTGCGGCCAATCACGATGCCGGCGAAAATCTGAATCCGCTCCTTGTCGCCCTCCACCACTCGCGTGTGCACGCGGACGCTATCGCCCACGGCAAACTGCGTCCCATCGCTCTTTTGCTGCTCTTTTTCGATGGCGTCAATAATGCGGTTCATAGTTACCCCCTCCGCCTGCCCTGCCGTAGCCTCGGCGAAGGCAGGGCCCGGCCGCCGGGCAAACATTTTCAGGCGAACGCGCTGAAAATGCAAACCGAAACCTGTAGGCACGCGCCTGTGGCGCGTCGGGGCGAGAAGATGTTCAAAGTCAGACGGCCCACAGGGACACGGTTACAAACACGGCTGTACATCGGGCTTTCGCGTCGTGACCAAGTTGTGCTCCAAGTTCGTTCCCGTTATAATCGACAACACCGCGCCCGTAGCTCAACTGGATAGAGCGACGGCCTCCGGAGCCGTAGGTTGCGCGTTCGAGCCGCGCCGGGCGCATCATTTAGCGATTTAGGAATGAGCGAACTTTACGATTGTCATTCGCTAAATCCTTGAATCGTTAATTGTTAATTGCTGTTATGCCAGCGCGTCGATCCGGCCGAGCAAATCTTTCTTGCTCGTCATCCCGGTGACCTGATCGCGCAGTTGCCCGTTCTTGAAGAAAAGCAGGGCCGGGATGGCGCGGATGTTATACTTAACGGAAAGGCTCTGGCTTTCGTCCACGTTGACTTTTGCGACCTTGATCGTGTCCGCTTTTTCCCGCGCGATCTCATCCAGGAGGGGCGCGATCATTTTGCAGGGGCCGCACCATTCCGCCCAAAAATCGACAATCACAGGCTTGTCGCTTTGCGTCACTTCGCGGTCGAAGTTGGATTCGTCGAGATTGATGGGCGCGGAATTTTCCATTCGATTTAGGGAAAGTAATTCCAAATCTGAATAATCAAAATCACGGTGGAAACACCAAGCAGCGTCCAGCAGAGCGGCATCGGAATGGCATCGACCATCGCGCTCGTATCCTTCGTTGCCACGGTGAGCGGAGCGCTCTGGGGAATACTCTCCGGCATGGTAATGAGCGGCTGAGTTTTTTTCATCTGAACCGTTGGTGAGGCCTTGGGGCGCGGATCAGGCAGGACCGCGATCCGCGCGGTCTCTTTCTTCGGACCGGGTGAACTGGCGGCGGAAGAACTCGCCATGGGATGAGGCGCAGGGGGCGGTTTTGGCGAGGAAGCGGGACAGGGGGGCGACGCCGGGAAAAATTGGGGCGCCTTAACGGCCTTGGCAGAGTCAGGGAGCATGGCTGGCGGTGTTGGAACTGTCGATGGCGGATGAGCTGGCAAATTGATCCCCTCAGCGTCGCGCGATTCATTGCCCGCACTGGGCGGCTTCGCCGGAGGCGGTGGCACAGCAATGCGAACGGTCTCTTTCTTAGGTTCGTTTGAGTCAGCCATGAGGCGTGGCGAGTCGGTTCCAAAAGTTGCCCGAAAATCGTCCACTTGTCACTCGCTAACTTGAATGCCGAGTAGAAAGTTTTTGCTGCTTGACCTGTAGCCGTCGCGCTCCGTGCCGCCGTCGCCGAAGCGCTTTGGCGCGAGCAAGAGGCTGCGCGACGCGGTGCGGGCAAGCCACTCGCCCCGCGGGTCGCCCTCGCCGGAGCGAGGCAGCTACAACGGCCTTAGGCCAGGAGATCGTACCCGCGGCTCCCAGCAATTCTTCGCCAAATGAATTCGCCCACCGGTGCCGGTTTCGATAGAATAACGCGCGCATCGACATCCGGCGCATCGGCTGGCGTGCGAGCGATGTGGGGCTGATCGACCAGTAACTTCAATTCGCGTCCAACTTTTTCCCGGGCGAGCTCGTGCGCGATCTTTTGTTGAATGGACATCGCTATTCGGTGGCGCGCGTTCTTGATCTTGGCCGGGATTTGGTTTGGCATTTTTGCCGCGCGCGACCCGTCTTCCTGCGAATATTTGAAGATGCCGAGCCGTTCAAATCGAGTGCGCTCGATAAACTCGAGCAGCGCTTCGAACTCCGCGTCGCCCTCGCCGGGAAATCCAACGATGAAAGTCGTACGCAAGGCTAGGCCGGGAATGCCGGTGCGCAATTTGTCGATCAAATTCTCAATATGATGGCGCGAGGTTTCCCGCCGCATGCGTTGCAGCATCGACTCATCGATGTGTTGCAAGGGGATGTCGATGTAGCGCGCGACCTTGTCGCATTCCGCGATCGTCGCGATCAATTCATCGCTCCAATGCGCCGGATGCGTATAAAGCAGGCGCACCCAGAATTCGCCTTCGATTTCCTGGATCGCGCGCAGCAGTGCGGCCAGCGTCGGGCCGCGTGATGAATCGACCGGTTGCCGCGGTCCCGCTTTCTCCGGCCACAAGTCCATCCCGTAATAAGTTGTATCCTGACTGATCAAATTAATCTCGCGGACGCCTTCGCCGACGAGTCTCCAGACTTCTGCGAGCACGGAATCGGGAGAGCGACTGCGATGTTTCCCGCGCATTTGCGGGATCACGCAAAAACTGCATGGGTGATTGCAACCCTCGGCAATCTTCAAGTAGGCCGAGTGCGCAGGGGTAAGCCGGAAGCGCGGCGTGTCATAATCGGGGATGTAAGCCGGCCGCGCCGTGACGAAACTGTGGCCACCGCTGCCGACCCCGGCTACAACGCGTTCAACGATCGTGCCAAACTCACCGACCTGATCGAGCCCGATGAATGCGTCCACTTCGGGAAGCGCTTCGCGCAATTCGCGCGAGAAGCGCTGCGCCATACAACCGCTCACGATCAGTTTTTGGTGCGGTCGTTTGTTTAACCCGCGTTGCTGATGCGCCTCAAGAATCGCCTCGATCGATTCTTCCTTGGCCGAATCGACGAACGCGCACGTGTTGATGACCAGAACGTCAGCATCCTCTGCGCTGGTGGTGATTTCCATGCCGTGCTGCAAAACGCTTCCGAGCATGATCTCGGCATCGACAAGATTCTTGGCGCAGCCGAGGCTGATCATGCCTATCTTTGCGCTCATGTTTGAGAAACGCGGGCGAGCGTG
>Ga0193729_1002071_pt1 | contig 10071 bp, 11 predicted proteins | sample U1c2metaG_FD_143036 | JGI IMG/M metagenome (GOLD analysis project Ga0193729, IMG submission 143036) | Soil microbial communities from a riparian zone of the East river system, Colorado, United States - U1c2 | ecosystem: Environmental > Terrestrial > Soil > Riparian zone | place: USA: East River... | reverse complement strand
GCGGAGACGAAATTCGCGGACCCAATCCGGATCTTCTTTGACGTCGGCGATGTAATGGATCGTTTTCTCACTCAACCCGGCGCCAGCGTCGCGCACATGCACCTCCGGATAAGCGAAATCGCCGATGTTGCGATCGATCTGGACGGCTGAGGTCGTTTCTTTCATAGCAAATTCTTCGCTCTATTATGCTGACTAAACGCTGACCGGCTCCTCGGCGTAATCTCTCACCCAATCGTAGCCCCGTTCCTCGAGGTCGAGAGCCAGTTGGTTATCGCCGCTACGCACAATCCGGCCTTGCACCATAACGTGCACGTAGTCGGGGATGATGTAATTCAACAGTCGCTGATAATGCGTAATTAACAATATCCCGATTTCCGGACCGCGCAACGAGTTGACACCGTGTGCCACTGTCTTGAGAGCGTCGATATCGAGGCCGCTGTCGGTTTCATCGAGAATCGCATACTTCGGCTCGAGCATGGCCAATTGCAGAATTTCGCTTCGCTTTTTCTCGCCGCCGGAAAAACCCTCATTGACCGATCGCGACGTGAAAGAGCGCTCCATGTCGAGTAAGTCCATTTTCTCGTACAATTTGGCGTAATAATCGGTCGCCTCCAGCTCTTCGCCTTCGGGTAAGCGCGACTGCATCGCGGCCCGGAGGAAATTTGCGATGGTCACGCCGGGGATTTCGCTTGGATATTGGAAAGCCATGAAGAGGCCTTTGCGCGCTCGTTCGTCGGGCTCGAGCTCGAGAAGATTTTCGCCATCCATGATTATTTTGCCCTTGGTTACGTGATAGTCAGGATGACCGGCGAGCACCTTTGCAAGCGTACTCTTGCCGGAGCCATTCGGGCCCATGATGGCGTGCACTTCACCGCGCGGCACAGTCAGGCTGAGCCGGCGGACAATCTCCTGGTCCGCGATCGCCACGTGCAGGTTTTCTACGATCAGCGTCTTCATCATCGGGGAGGAGAAATATAGCTAATCTCGCCTTCTTCGCGAATGCTGATTCACGAAGAGGTAGTCCCGTGCCGGACAGCCTTTCCCCTTTGCGCCTATCTGGGGCCGAATTGCCGGGCCAGTTACGTTCCTTTTTTCCCAATTACGGCAAGAAACGGCACTCCGTCTGCTCCAAGAAGAAGCGGATGAAAATGTCGGCAAATCAGGAGGATGTGTTTGGCCAACGGTCAAACCATCACGCCCGCTCATGAGCTCGGAAACAGCGGCTGGATCGCCGACTTTGCCGCCGGACTCACTCGCTAAGGCGGCGAGCGAGCTCAACAACCTTTTGCAGATTATCTCGGGCACCTCCTCATTGATCGAGGATATCTGCAAAGGCAGCGCTGGCTCGGAAAAATATCTCGCGATGTTGCGCAGCAGCATTGAGCGCGCAGAAAAAGTGGCCGCCGAGCTCGTTAAGCAAGCGGGCGGACCCGACAAGAGAATGCTCATGCATCCGGATCTGGCGGCGCTTGCGAAGACGGAAAGTGCGCCCCCCTCCGGCGCGCCGCCGCCGGCGATCCTTCTTGTGGATGACGAAAAGATGGCGTTGATGCTGGTCAAACGAATCCTGTCGGAAGCGGGGTATCGCGTTGCCACCGCGCAATCGGGGTTCGAATGTCTCGATCTTTTCCGCCTTAATCCGCGTGCATACGATCTCGTTCTTCTCGATCTCACGATGCCTTTTATGGACGGGGAAGAAACGGTCCGGCGATTGCGCGAGATTCGCTCGGATGTACCGGTGGTTCTGTGCGCCGGTTTTATTGAGCAGGAAAAGCTGGATCGATTAATGGCCGCCGGCCTCGCCGGTTTCCTGCGTAAACCACTGGCGCCGGATGAGATCGTCAGTCATGTCCGGTTGACTCTAAATAGCCTGAAGTATTCGCGTGACAATGCGGCCCCGGGCCACATCTCAGCGGCAGGATAACCGGCCCCGCCCGACCACGACACACTCCGCAAAATAAATTGCGCGCATTGTTCCGCGCGCCAATTTGCAAATTGCGATTTGCAAATTGCGATTTAAGTCTTGCTCCGGCGATTTGATCGAGAATTGCAAATCGGCGATCGCCAATCGAAGATCGAAAATCTCATTACCCCGTGGTGTAACGGTAACACAGCGCCCTTTGGAGGCGTTATTCTTGGTTCGAATCCAAGCGGGGTAGCCACCCCGCCGAGGCTGGCTGCCCTTGCCGCGGCTTGAATTGAGGTGAATGATTCAGAGCCGGCGTTGCCAGGGCGGCCACGGCGCAAATTATGGAGCGGACAACTTTTGCCGAGCACTACCGTATCTGCGCGAAAGGCGATGGTTCCCCCCGGGAACCCAGCCGGACCGGCAGCGCGATTATCTATAAGGCCAAAGACATCCGATCCGGTGAGCCAGTGGCCCTGCAGCTCATTCCGATCGCGAGCGTGAGTCCGGCGGCGCGGGAACGGTTCGAGGAGCAAGCGCGCGCCGCCCAGTTGCTCGATCACATCAACATCGCGAAAGTCTGTGCTTTCGGAGTCGAAGACGATCACTTCGTCTTCGTCTCGGAATATCTGGATGGTGAGACGCTTGATTCGTGGATCGCGGCGAACGGCCCGATGGCGCTTGATGCGGTTCTGCGAATCGCTCTCCAAGTCGTCAGCGCGTTGAGTGCCGCCACCTTTCACGGGCTTACGCATCCTGCCATTTGGCCGTCCAACCTCATGATCGTCCCCGGACCAACCGCGGAGGGCGGTTGGCCATTCGTCAAGCTAGTCCACTTCGGCGTGACCGGATTCAATCCCGCTTTCGACGATGGCGAGACGCGCGAAGCGCAGTTCGCCAGTCCCGAGCAGTTGCAGCATGGGACAGTCGATTTTCGGTCAGCGATTTATTCTCTCGGCGCCACGATGTGCTTTCTGCTGACTGGCGCCGCACCTTCAGCCGGCCCTGTTCCTCTGCAACAGCTCAGCCTTTTCCCAAAGAGAGTGCGAAACCTGCTTGCGCAGATGTTAAGCAACAATCCCGATGAACGCCCGCAGGATCCAGTCGGGTTCGCGGAAGAGATTCGCGAATGCCTGTTGAGAGTTGAACGGCGGCAGACACTCGCTCGCAGGTTTGGCATTCCTCTCGTTTCGATAATCCCGAGAACGCGCGAGCGGTTGCAGGTTCGGGTGCCGCGGAGAGCGTTGGCACTTGCTGCGCTGGCGCTCACTTTGGCGGCGCTTGCCGCAATTCTGCTGGCGGAGCCTATCCAAACCGTCTTGCACAGAAATCGTACGACCAGGGCGATTGGCGTTCTTATAGGCGTGCCGGAAGCTTCAAGTTCGACGGATGCGGCGCTTGCTAAAGCGAAGGCGCCCATTCCTCCTAAGCAGTCTGTGGCCACTTCCTCGCCCGCTGAGGTCAGTGCGAAGCGCAACGCAACGCCGAGTGCGCAGGCGTCGCCGACCTCAGGTCCAGTGATTGCGGCTGCCCCGAACGTTGGCCAACCACCTGCGGAAGCCCCTGAAAATCGGTCGCCAGACCAAGCGGATTCATTTACACAGCAAAAGCTCCTGATGCAAAATCCGAATGTTGACGCCAAAGGCGCATTCGGAGACGCGAGCGAGTCGCCCGCAAAGGCTGACCAGCGGGCGAGTTCATCGAACATCACGGCCTCGAAGGGTCGCGGCAAAGCGCAAGGGGTTACCTCCGCAAAGCGCCGCTCATCCACTGTACCGAAACAAGGACGCATCGCACCGGAGTGGCCTAACGAGTCGGAGACATTCGCGCGACCGTTGCGCGCAGGTTCAGTCCACGCCGCGTTTTTGGGCTTGACGCCCAACGGGAGCTGGATTTTGCGTTTGCCGTCAGGCCGCATTGCAATCCTGGCGCCGCCACCCGATCCGTCTTTTGAATCTCGGCACCGCCGCGTCCGCCGTGTTCCAGTCGAGAGGCAGAGAATTCTGGTGCCGCCTCCATACTTACCGATGTTTCCGCCGGACGCGTAGCGCCGGGTGAATGGATCACGGGGTTGGCGGAACGAGCGGTGAAGTCGTCGGGGTAGGGCTCTGCGCCGGAGACGGACTCTCAAATGGAGGCGGGCTCAGACTCGGAAGTGGGAACGCGAACGTCGCTGATGGCGAGGCGGATGGAATTTCCGATGTCCCGGGCGAGGGCGACGATGTTGATGTTGGACTCGGAGACGGCGACGGGTTCGGCGTCGGAGTAGGAGTCGGTGGCGGCGGGATGATGTTTGCCCAGTGATGCAGCGGCACAGTAGCCCCGCCAATTTCGTCCACCAACTTTTGGCAACGCGCCTGAATTTTATCCAACTCAGGCGGACCAAATGGTGCATCGGCGGTTCCGGAGAAAATCAAATACGTGACTTTGAGATCGCTCACCGGCCGGTTATATGGCGTGGCGAGCGGGTTGATTTCCTTTGCGATGCGTAGGGATGCTTCGCCCACTTTGTCGTTCGGTCCGATATCGCCCACAATTGCCGGATAAACCTCGCCGGCGAAGACGACCACTGCGTAATCTCCCACTTTGACACTATCGTGCCCGTGCGCAAAGGCACCCGGCACCACGATGTACGGGTCGGTCGCGCCGATGAGGAAACTGAATTTATTGAGCGTTGTCACTTGATCGCGCAGTTGAGTGAGCCCGGTGCGCAACTCGCGTTTGCGTTCGGGAGTAGTTGTCTTGAGCGCATACTCAGCCTCCGCGCGTTTCATGCGATCCTCGACTGCAGCAAGGTAAGGATTCGGCGCAGGCGTTTTTTTTGGCCAGCGATAGCTCGTGAATGGTTTGAAATTTGCCGTGGCACCATTTCCGGTCGGCATGCGGTCGGCGTCCGAGCCGTCTGCATCGACATCCATGTCGGCCTGGAGCAAGAGCGCCTTGCGATGACTCTGCGGATGCTGCAATTGCAGCACGGTCTGGCAATCGTAGAAATTGTGCCGCGAGAGCAATTGATCGAGCCGCGCGAGATTTTCGCGCAACACTTTCACCTTTGTCCCGTAAAGCTCGGCGAACAGCGGCGACACGGCACCGGACGCAAGCATCACCGCCAATCCCGGCAACAGAGCCGGCAATTGCGGGCTTACTTTGGTCAGCTCTTCGATGGTCTTATTAGGCGACGGCAGGCGCGCCTGCAATTTTAGATCGACAACGTAACTTTGCGGATCGACCCGCTCGGTCGTCGCGTCCCCGCCGGGAGGAGTCTCCACCGTGGCGTGAAGAGTAATGCCGTTGAATAGCTTGGCAGTGTCGAGCTTGCCACTGATCACTGGCGGCCGGGTCGGGGTCGGTTCAGGTGAGCGCGTTGCGGTTACTTCCGCCGGTGCAAAACGCTGCAGCCGTTCCAGCGAAATCCAGCGATACACAATCACGATTAAAATCGCGACTGTCATGAGCAACGCTAGCAGCCACGTACGTACGCGAACTTTTTGCACGCGCCGTTACTTTTTCACCCAGGCCACGATCGCTAGGATGATGCCGATGACACTCAAGATCGACATCATTCCTGCTGGCATCGCTTTACCGGTGCGGAGAAATTTGGGAATGAACTGCGCAGCGAGGAGAAGAGATATGACCAAACCAGTCGCGAGCCCTGCGGCGCGATGCTCGGGGAGAAGCGATCCGGCGATGAGCAATAAAACTCCAGTGATCGATCCGACGATGATCGAGGGCAGACTACCGGCTTTCACGTAGCCAACAATGCCTCCGGCAATCGTCAGAATCCCAAAGATGATGAAATAAATCTTTGCCGGTCCCATGTGCGCGCTTACTCAGTGATGATTTTGTCTGCCCACTCCACCAGTGACACAGAAATTTTATGATTGTCGAACTTTGCGCTATACTCGGCCAGATCCGTTTCCGTTACGCCCCTGGCGTGAGAGCATGCGCTGCACGCGTAGATTGGTATCTTCTTGGCGACAAGTTTGCTGAGGATTTCGGCGAGGGGCCGCCAGCCGACAGGAACCAGTTGCTGTTGCTTGAAACTCATAGTCCGCGAGACCACACGGGCAGCTGGAAATGGAGATTCCGATGATTACCACGAGGGCCACTACCAAAACCAAAAGCAATCACGCCTATTATCCATTTCATCTTATTCTCCCGACTTTCGGTTCTCTTTTCTGATGACCAGTTTCAGGCCGGACCAAACATCGTCCACAGCACAGACCTTGATGTCAACAAGTCCGAGCGGGAGCGCCACCTCTCTTATGGTGTCTTCGGTGATGTCGGTCGGGACTTTCGATGATTTCTTGGGCCATGATACCCAAATCATTCCGTCCGGCCTCATTTTTTTCAGACAGGTGCGAAGTGCTTGGGACAGCTCCTTTTTTTTCGTCGAAAATATATGGACTATATCGGTATGGCCCGTGATTTGCGGCGCTACCTGCACCTCCGCAGGAAGGGGGGCCACGAGTTGCAGGTAATTTCCAGGGGCATTCAACAGGAAAATCCGGCTGCCGTCTTTAATTCCGAGTTTCTTCGCAAGCGGCGTTCCAGAGTAACCGGCCATTTTCCTAACTCCGTTAAAGGCCTAACGAGAATCGAGCTGCAGCGATGCGAGCGACATAGATGGGGCAAGCCGAGAAGCTGAATGATTGGCTAATCATGAGTCAGCAAGCTCAACCCCGAAGGCTTTCGGGGCAAGGCTGCGGTGCCGGACACGACTCGCCGGCGGCGTTCGGTACGCTGGCGAAGAATTTCGGAGCTGCATCGCATGATTAGACACTTTAAGGTATATTGCGTGTTGGACGCCCAATTCTCGTTGAGAAAATCGGGAACCCCCTCAGGCTGCAGAATCAATGAATAATTCGCGAGTTTTCAGCGTGGCAGAGAAGCCGGACGTCGGATTTGTCGCATGCATAGAGGGCGGCGCGTTAGAGGCGCAGACTCTTTTGCTCTTCGACAGCATTCGACTCCACACGGGACGTTTCAAGGACTGTTCACTTTACGCCCTCTCGCCAAGGGCCGGACATTCGATTTCCCTGGATGCCCGGAGAAGACTCAACGATCTGGGGGCGCACTATACCGACGCAATTCTTAACACGGAATGTCCCGAGTATGGACCTGCCAATCGGGTGATAGCAGCCGCCTACATCGAGGATTTGCGCCGACACGATACACTCGTAATTCTGGACAGCGACACGCTTTTCCTGCGGGAGCCCTGCGAATTTATCCTCCCACTCCATATTGATGTGGCAGTGCGGCCAGTGGATGTCAAAGGCATGTCTACCGGCGGTCCTAAGGATTCATGCGATGCTTATTGGCGGAATCTTTGTCGCTCCTGTGGCGTAGATTATGACGAGATCCCCTGGAGCGAGTCCTTTGTCGATCGTCAGCGAATCAAGGCAAATTACAACGGCGGTCTGGTGGTGGTCCGGGGCCGGCTCGGAATCATGCGTCGCTGCGCCGACTTCTTCTTCGGGTCCATTCGACAAGGACTCCGGCCACACTCTGAGAGCAATTCTTTCCGGGCCGGTGCCGGTTGGGTCGAACCCGCAGCGGGCAAGCTGTGGGGATCTAGTCAGGCAGCCCTATCCTTGGCGATCTGGAGCACCAGCCGCAGAGTTCGGGAGCTGCCGCCGACCTACAACTATCCATTACACCTGCACAATCAAATTGATCCGATTTTCGCCCGGTCCATTTTCCCACACCTCCTGCATGTGCACTACCATTGGCTGTTTGCGGAGGACACGCTTCCTGCTAATCCCGTCTTCCTTCCCTCAGGGCCTTTGTCGGTTGGTCAGCGTGATTGGCTGCGCTCGGCGACTACCGATCAAGCTCTCGTCGCACAAGTTCCGGCTCGTGGAAAATCTACGCGCTGCTAGGAGATTGGTTTGCTTCCTTACCAGTCTTGATAGTCTGGTTGCGAGAATCCTTTAGCCTTCGTTGTCCATCCTGCGTACTACCAACCGTTACTCTTGAGGGATAAGGAAGACGTAACTCATGCCTCCTTCGCTTTTCTGCTGAACTACCCGTAAACGGGAGAGCGAGGCATGGCTTAGCTCCGCGACCAAACGAAGTCCAATCTCTGTCGGCGCAACTAGCGCATCGACTGCACCACGATTCCATTCTGCGGCGGCCTCCTCGGGTCTCATGAAGTGCGGTTTTTGCAAATACAGCAGCATTCCCTGATCCTCTCCTTTACGTATCGAAATCACTTCATAGCGCCAATGGTGCGCATCGGCCTCGTTACGCACGGCGCGGGCAAAGGATACGAGCGAATCGCGATGGTGGAGATATCCGGTAACCACCTTCGAAAATGTGTAGATGCTTGTGAACACGGCTGCAAAAAGCAAGGAAAGGGCGCTCCATTGCATAATCCGCTTCATGTATCTCTCGTCACGAAAGCTTTGAGCAAGCTGCGCGGCGAGAAGCAATGAAAGCGCTGGGATAACCGGGAAGATTCGGTCCACACGTTTTGAAGGTACCACCGACATGACAATTAACCCGCCCAAACTCCAGCATATCAGCCAGAATATGTCGGGTGATATTCCACGAACTGCATTACCAATCTTGAAGCTTTTCTCACGAGCGCTTTTCGCCGCGATGAGGATCATGAGGATGCTCCACGGCGCAAATTTCTCGAGTAGATGGGGAAAATAAAAATAGACTGGTTGTGCTCGGTGCACGGTTCCACTGAAGCGGCCGAGGAATTCGCGGACAACGACTTGATGCCAAAACCCATGCACAAACAAAATGCCGCCGGCTACCCATAACAAGAAACCCAGGAGCGAGGCCGCCCAAGGCCACCAACCACACCAAGCATGCCCGATGTTTTCTTTCCGCGCGCGCCACTCAAAGAGCAAGATTCCAGGAAGTAGAAATGCATAAACCGTCGGGCCTTTGATCCACAAAGCTGCACTCAACAATAGGAACATCGACAGTTGATCGCGCCCGGTCCATGGCTCCTTTTTCCGGATCTTTTGCCAAATCAGTAATCCAGCCAGAAAAATGACGAGAGCCAACGGCATGTCCGTGCGCACCAGGGTCGCGCTGAGCAGATTCAATCCGAACGCGCTGAATCCTACCACGCCGGCTGTCGTTCCGTAAGCCGACGTCGCCGACCGCAGCAAGATGAGTAATATTGCGACGGCGCTGACAAACGATGGAAGCCGCCACGAAATATCCCACGCCCGCGTTAAACCGAAGAATGCCGCTGAGGTCCAGCCAACGAGCGGTGGCTTTTGCGCGATGTGCTGTTGTGGCGTCCGCTGGTACAACCAGTGACCCTCCTTGACCATCTCGAATGATGTGAACGCCTGTTGCGCTTGGTCGTAATCATCCAGCTCCCACGGCAAATTCGTCAGGAGAAACACGACGATCGTGATGCTGCCGAAGATCCAAGGCGCGTATCGGTTTTCGATAACATTTCGTGTCCAGGACGGATTCATAGATTCGAAGGGAAACTTGCTCGCAGAATGGGCGATGGGTCACAGGGCACGGACGACCACGAAGTCAGGGATATTAACAGGTTATCCGACGCTTTTTTGTTAATATGGCCTCGGATAGGTTGAATCAACGTAATTTTAGCCGGAACAGTAAGTCGAGACACCCATTATGTGTGGAATTGCAGGCTTCACCTCGCTGCACGGCGCTGCTCCCGATGCGGAAGAGGTAGTTCGGCGCATGACTCGACCGCTGACCCCGCGTGGGCCTGATGGCGAAGGATTTCATTTAGGGGAAGGTATCGCGATGGGGAGTCGACGGCTGAGTATCATTGACCTGCTTGGCGGCGGCCAACCGATGGCAAGTGGCGACGGTCGCTACAAAATTGTCTATAACGGCGAGGTTTATAATTACCTGGAACTGCGCGCCGGCCTGGAACGTCGCGACTGCGTCCTTCGGACTCGCTCGGACACCGAAGTAATTTTGCAACAATACGCCCGAGACGGTGTAAACGCATTGAAGGAGTTTAACGGGATGTTTGCCTTTGCGATCTGGGATCGGGATGAAAGGCGGCTGTTCCTGGCGCGCGATCGGATGGGTATCAAACCGCTTTACTACTGCCTGCGCGGTGGTGAGCTGATTTTCGCCTCCGAATTGAAGGCAATACTCGAGCATCCTCGTGTGGATCGGCAGCTCAATCTCCTGTCTGTCAGCAAATATTT
>Ga0193729_1002070_pt1 | contig 10073 bp, 8 predicted proteins | sample U1c2metaG_FD_143036 | JGI IMG/M metagenome (GOLD analysis project Ga0193729, IMG submission 143036) | Soil microbial communities from a riparian zone of the East river system, Colorado, United States - U1c2 | ecosystem: Environmental > Terrestrial > Soil > Riparian zone | place: USA: East River... | reverse complement strand
CCAACGGAGCTCTTGATAATCGGATTGCAAGGCAGAGGCGGAATCCAATCCCGGGCGCGCTCGGTTTGTGACAAAATAAAGATAGGTGTTGCGGTAATAATCAGCTGCGGCGCCTTGCAATGCGTGACTGATCCCCGCCGCAAGAGCGAGAAGACAGATCGCAGGCGATGAACCTTCGGCGAGGTAACGGAGAGTCAAATGCACATAAATACTTAGGAAGCCGAGGTGGTCGGCAACGCTGTCAATAATGCGACCCTCGCGGCTTTCCCGGTGAGTCAGCCGTGCGAGCTGACCGTCCGCGTTGTCGAGCGTATTGGCGCAAATGTGAAACGCCATACCCACAATGTTGATGCGTAAATCGCGATAGTAATAAAGGTGTCCCGCTAATACTCCGAAGAGACCGGCAAGCCAGGTCACGCCTGCCGGGGTCATTTTGAGCCTCTCGAAAAACTGAGCCAGTCGAAGTCCTATTGGCCTGTAAAAATAAAGATCGAGAACGCCCTCGACTTCGCGGGCTTTATAAGTGGCTTCGACGCGCGGATGCTGCGCCTCTGTTCTCTCCGGCATCAAACTTGAGTGGATGGCGCGCTCAGGCGCTCTGGCTCTGCAGTGCCGCCGGGACGAGTGTGTCCTCGAGAATGTTGAGCGCTTCGTCCAGATCCGCGCGCGTATGTTTCGCCGTCACACAAGCGCGGAAGCAGATTCGGTTTTGCGGCACGGCGGGATAATCTACCGGCGCAACCCACAGACCGCGCCGCCGAAGTTCGTGACCGAGCCGATACATGCGCTCCCGATCGCCAATGACAATGGGCATAACGTACGTTGTTGATGCTCCAGTGTCGAGGCCGAGGCCGCGAAGTTGCGCGTGAAAGTAATCGGCGTTTTCCCAAAGTTGCGCGCGGAGTTCCGGTTGACTCGTGCCGAGCTCGAGCGCTTTGAGAATCGCCGCGATCACAACCGGCGGGAGCGCACAGGAGTAAACATACGGATGCGCATAGAAACGCAGATATTGCAGCGTCTCTTTGGAACCGGCAACGAAGCCGCCGAGCGCGCCGAAAGCTTTGGAGAATGTCCCATAAACGAGCGGAACACGATCTTCCACGCCAAACTTCTCAGCGGCGCCGCGACCATGTTCGCCACAAGCCAACATGGAGTGAGCCTCGTCAATAAAAACGCTCGCGCCATGGGATTGTGCGACGTCAATTAATTCCTTCAGATTGCCGAAATCGCCATCCATGGAATAAATGCCTTCCACGATGACGAGTTGCCGCCGGCCTTTTTGACGGCTCAGCGCTGTATCGAGGGAGACCGGATGGTTTTGCGAAGCAGCCCGGAGATCGTGCCCAGCGCGCCGCCAAATCCGCTGTTAAAAAGCATCGCATCCTCGCGGCCGAGAAATTTCGCCACGCGTCGCTCGAGTTCCCGATGCAGATCAGTCATTCCGGAGAGCATGGGCGAGCCACATGCGCCCAGCCCATGGGTCCTGAGCGCTTCGTGTGCAGCGACGAGCACTTCAGGATGATTAGCAAGGCCGAGATAATTATAGGAGCAAAGGTTGATTACGGGGCATGGTTTGCCGCCGTAGGTGATCATCGTGCGCGCATCTGCCGTGGAGAGAAGCTCGGGTTCATACAATTCGGCTGCCCACGCCCCGACGCGCATCCAATTTGTAAAGCTCGCTGGAGCTTGCAGCGGGTCGTTGCTCTCGCCCGCCAGAAAATTACTTAGACTAAGTTTTGCCGGGTCCTCGTTCATCACGCCGTACACTCCCCGCCAGCAGATCCCATTATCGCGCTAACAATCATCGGGAGCAAAGGCGCCACGGGAATCAATTGAACAATCGGCGCGAGCGCACCGGTCGGCGCTTTCAGGCGAAATTGAAATTCTATGTCCTTCACTAGACTCCTTACGAAGTTCGGGCTGCCTCTGCACGCCACGAAGTTCCGTGTCGGGGCAGCCATTTTACCGGTTTTCGGGTTCCGGACAACACTTTAGTGAGACCGACTGCGCCCATCCCCGAGCGAACCAAATTTCCTGAGAGGCGCGTTACCTTCGCGTCGTTCGAAAAACGTAGTCCCAAAGCGGCGAGCTGATGCCGTATCCGACATGATCATCTTTGTAATGATGGCGGAGATGGTACTGCTTCAGCCAGAGCCACAGACCTCGCTTCATGGGGAAGTGGTGCGTCGCGTAATGGAGCATGTCATAGCAGACGTAGCCAAAAACCAATCCGGCAAACACGCCAGGCGTCAGGCGCCAGAAAATCAGAAGGAAGAGACCATAAAAAAGAAACGCAAGCGGGATGCTGATGCTTGGCGGCATCACCAGCCGCCGTGCGTCGTTTGGATAATCGTGATGAACACCGTGAATAATGTAATGCAGCCGTTTCCCCAGATGGGTCTTGGGTTCGTAATGAAATACGTACCGGTGAATGAGGTACTCGATGAGCGTCCAGAGTAAAATTCCCAGCGTGAATAGCCCGGCCACAGCGAGGATCGACAATTTTTGTTGCCACAGTGAGACATAAAGCATGTAGCCGACCACTGGGAGGTACAACGCCAGCGGGATCGCCGGATGCACGCGCGAAAAAAACTCCATGAAATCGCTCTCGAACATTCGGACCGTTTCGTTTTTATTCGAGACGTAAGGTCGCTCTGCCATAATTAAAAAGTAATCGGCCTCGCGCTTAGATCAACGCCGCTCATTCGACCGGTCGTTACGTCCGGAATCGCTGGAGAACTAACCCTTTGTTTCATTCGTTCAATCCGCGAATACAAGCTGTAGCGCTCGTCAAAAATGAACTGAAAAAGCAATCGCGTCCACGACGTGTGATACTTCAGATTATCGTAGAATTCCGGCGCCATCACGCGCAACTTCGGCAGATTGTTCCACGGGATCGAAGGCAAATCGTGATGCTCGTTGTGGTAGCCCATGTTCAGCGCGACGAGGTTGATCGGGCCGTAATAGCTGAACGTCTCCTGGTCGAAATCGTAGGTGTAATGCTCCTGAATCCAACGCGCGCCTACAGGGTGGAGCCCAATCGAGAAGAAAAACGCGAACGTAAGATACAGAAATCCGGGCCACCCGCAGAAGTAAACAACTGCGGAATCGTACGCCGCCGCGCACGCAAAATTCACAAAGAACCACCGGTCCCACATCTTGATAGCCTTCAACCGGGGCGGGCGCGTCAGTTGGAAAAACGGAAAGAGCATGAGCCAGATCGCCTTGCGGTACCATTTGTTGCCCACCAGCCGTGCCTCCCAATGATTCGCGAGATCAGCGTCGGATTCGTAATCGCCCTGATGCGAATGATGCTTCAAATGATAAACGCGAAAACCCATCGCGCCGGGCGTGAGATTCGGGAGATCGGCGATGATGGCCACCATTTTGTTCCAGCTTTTGCTCCGAAGAATCAGGTTGTGGGTCGCATCGTGGATGATCACGTAATTGGCATGATTTGCGAACGCGCCGATGCAATATGCGATGAGAAGGCTGAGCCACCAGTAACCGAATCCCAGCGTGCCCATCCAATACGCGATCGATGTTTGGATCGTCACGATCGAGACCGCGATCAACGCCGTCCACCGATTGCGCACCATCAACTGGCGAACTTCCGGGTGCGCCTTGATGATCGCCCGCGCCCGGCTCGGGTGCGGCTGATCAAACTCCGACTGATAAAAAGCGGCCTGCATCGATTCTTAAACTATTAGCACAACGAACTCCGTAACCGACTTTTTTCAAGCCGTCATCGGAAACAAGCCTGGTGCGGCTCCAGATGGCCGTTATCTTTCCTAGATCTGGAGCAAAGAGAGGCAGCGTTCAAAACCGCTGGTTCTTCAGGGCCTAACTGACGGAGAAAGTCTGCGTCTTCCAGCCGAATCCTTTTGTGTAAAATCCGCCATGCGGTTTTTGTCCTCCGCAGGCATTTCAAAGTGGACTACTGGATTCATTGTTTTCTCCATATCAGTTGAAGTGTGTTTCTCCAAGTGCGAGGTGACCGTCTAACGTTGAGTGCCCTTGCCATTCGCCTGTCAACATCAGGGCTTCGGCTGGCTTTCTAGCTTCTCCAAAAACATGTCGATCAAGTGATTGAATTTCTTCGGCTGATCAATGAATACTGCATGGTCAGCCTCAGAAACGACTTCGAACTGTGCGTTTGGGATCGATCGCTGCATTTCGCGCTGACTCTCTAGTTCCTTCGATTCAGCGGACGCGATGATGAGCGTCGGTTTGGACAGCTTCTTCAAAACCGCGCGCCGATCGACCGTGAAGAGATCGGTCACAAGCATGGCAAGACCGCTTGTTGTTGACATTTTCTCAGAATTCGTCGTGAGCTGGCGCAGTTGTTCGGGAGAGATCTCGTGCTTGGTGATACTCTTGATCATGCCCGCGTAATATTCTTTCGGATGAGCGGAATAAATAGCCATTAGCTCGAATAATCGCTCGCTAAATTGTGGATGAAGTTTGAACTCGGCTGGACCGGACGAGAACGGAGAATCCACAAGAACAAAGCCCGCGATTGAATCGGTACCAAATTGCTCAACGTAGGCGGCGACGTCCTGAACGCCTTGTGACCAGCCAACGAGAACAACGTTTTTCAATTCTAGCTGTTCGATAATCTCTCTGAGGTCTCGCGCTCTCGCTTCTGGTGTGTTATCGCCGTCTGTTTTGGTCGAGTCTCCTTGCGAGCGCGGATCGATAGCAATAACACGCCGATTTTTCGCGAAATGTTCCAGCTGCGTCTGCCAGATTTGGCTCGTGAAGCTCCAACCCGGGATAAAGATCATGGGCGAATGAGCGTTCTTCTCACCGTTGCTTAGGTAATGAATTCGGATGCCGTCCGAAGTCGTGATGTTTCCGTCCTGCTGGGAATATGCTGGAAGACAGAGAAATTCCCCCGCTAGTAGCAACAACATTACGAATCCAAGTTGGGCACGAATCATAAACTCAACTGTGTTGTTTCATATCTCTTAAACCCAGCTCATTGGCCGTGCCGATTGCTTCTTGTCAACATTTACCACAATGATGAAGGCTTCCGCGATTTCATTCCTTCGGCATCAGAACAAAGGTTCTTCTGATTTAGAGATGGGTTATGGCGTTGCTTGGCTCCACGGTGCGAACAAGACCTTCGCACCCTTCGCGAGCAAGGCGGGAGGGACCGCATCGCGGATGGCCCCTCCCGCTTCGTAGATTACTCCATCTCGTTAATGCCTAGTGTACCGGTACCGCCAAATACGCTGTTCTCACGCCGGTATTTGGATCGACAGCTCTACCCGTAATCTCTCCAAGGTTATTTATGTCTTTCGCGCTTTCGAGACGTGCAGAATAGCCGGGTGCTTTGAGATCGTTGAGGTCTGTGGGGAAGACACCGTGATCCCACACAACGGCACGACAATCTACAAAGCCCGCGTCGCATGAGACACCGACTACCTGGCGACGTTCATTAATACCGTAGGCCTCACTATCTACATGTTGCGGTACACGTCCCCGCAACGGTTTGAGAGCTTGAATGCCGTTGTCCTTAGTCCAGATAAAAGCATGTAATATGTCGCCTTCAACAAAGGCGGGGTCGCCGGCAAACCCAACGACATCGCCTTGTTGATTGATTGCCGTTGGCGTGTTCCACCAATTGGCTCCAAGGTTGCCGATGTCAGTCACCCCGCCATTTTCCCAAAGCACGGCGTGCCTGGCAGTATGTCTTCCGACGGCCTGGTCGCAGATGCCCGAAATGCCCACGATTTGACCGTTGTCATTGATCGCCGTGGCGGCTCCTGAGGTGTCACCGGAGATCAGAGGGAGTTCGTGGATCTGGTCTGGTGGTCCGAGTCCCCACATGGCTGGGCGAAACTGGAGGACTTGGGGCGAGACACACGTGGGGTCATGAACGTCATTCTCCGCCCACCCGACCACCTGACCGAGGTTGTTGGCTCCGGTGGCAAAGCCGTTATTTCCACCCACAAATGTGGGAAGTCCCCTCATCTGGCCCTGTTCCCAAACGAACCCGAGATTGATAAAGCCGACGTTGTAAGGTGGACCGTAGAAACCCGCGCTACTCCAGGCCTCCCCCAACGGGTCCGGTGCGGCAGTTTGGGAAATACCGACGATGATTCCCTCGGTATTTTTCACGTTCCATGTTACACTGCTGTTTGGCCCGCCGAGTGTGCCGAGGTCTTCGGCCGTCGATCCGTTTCGCCACAGAGTAGCGTGCCGGCTCTGGTTATCCGGCAGTCTGGAATAGCCTGCCGCCCAGCTCTGGTCATTAATGCTGTTTCCCCCGCTACTCGTTCCACCGAGCGTGTCGAGGTTGGATACGTGGTATTGCGACTTTGCCTTTGCCTGCGCTTTTGTCTGTGTCTGTGCGAGCGCCACTCCGCAGCAGCCTGCGGCGATCAACACGATTAGAAGCATGTAGCTGATTTGTTTTTGTGTTTTCATGATTTTTTCTCCTGTAATGAATATTTATTGAGCCAATTTTTGGGCCAGAATGGTATCGTCACAAGACCCATTTAACGAAAAATCATGGGTCCACCTTTCGGACAGAATTGTGGCCAAGAGAGTCGGAAATGCGATGCTCGCGATTATCCCCGCAGCCTGCCCGTTTTAGTGTTGCTCAACCTATGGCAAACGAGCATTTTTTCATCACTCACTGAGGAATGTGATTATATCACCTGAGCGCGCGGGAAAAATTCCGGATCAAGCCTTTCAAGAAAGCATTTCAGCGAGTCTGCAGGAGCAATAATCACCGTTGTTTAGACTCTTCTTCGAGTCGGGAGCGTGATGCTCTTCCATCTATGCTGGTAATTGCACGCCCAAAATATGAATCCCTACTTCAGAGGTGAACGGAAATCTCATTTTCTCCTTTCAGGCCACGTAGAGCCCTTGCGAGATCGCGGACGCCTCGACGAAGGTCGTTCGGCGTGTAGCCGGTATAGCCCAGCCGGAGCGCTCCTCGCCGTTGTCGTTTGATGCTGTAGGCTGAGAGCGGGGTGACTTCGACTCCGTGTGTCGCGGCTTTGCGAAAGGCAGCTTGGTCATCAATCCCCTGAGGTAACCAACCAATCAGGTCCATTCCAGCTTCATCCGATTCCAGGTCAAGCAAGCCGCCTAACTCCTTATTGGCTTCCTTAAGCACTACTGCCTGACGCTCCGCGTAAAGGGTACGCATTGCCCTAACGTGACTGGCGAACTGTCCCTCGTTTATAAAGTCAGCGAGGATCGCTTGTTCGATTAACGATGATGCATGGGTGACGATCGCACGCGCCTTGACAAAGACATCTATCAAGTCAGTTGGCGCGACAATGTAACCTAGACGCAGCGAGGGGAATAAGATCTTGCTGAAAGTTCCAATATAGATAACGCGTCCTGCGCCATCCAAGCCTTGCAAGGACGCCAACGGCCTGCCCACATACCGAAACTCGCTGTCGTAATCATCTTCCAGGATCCACGCGCGAGCTTTACTCGCCCATTTTAAAAGCGCGAGTCTTCTCGCTAGACTTAGTGTCGCTCCGAGGGGGAATTGGTGAGACGGCGTTAGATAAACTACGCGTGCCTTACTTCCACGCCTTATTCCCGCTTCGACGTCCAAGCCTTCTCTGTCGACCGGTACCGGAATTAATCTGGCCCCGGCCGCCAACAACGCTGCACGCGCTCCGTGAAAGCCGGGATCTTCAACCCACGCCTTGTCACCCGGATCAAGCAGCACCCGCGCGGCGATGTCGAGGCCCTGTTGCGAACCCGAAACCATGATGACCTGTTCAGGAACGCAATGCACCGCGCGCACGGCGCCGAGGTACGCAGCAATCGCCTCGCGCAATGGCCGGTATCCCGCTGGTTCGCCATACCTCATTAGCTTTAGCGGCGGGTTGCGCCAGTAGCGCGCAGTCAATCGGTACCAGGCTTTAATTGGGAATGTGTCAAGTGCAGGAACTCCGCTCCGAAACGGACGGGGTAGGCCACTGGCGAGGGCTACGCTAACCACCGTCTCACTAATTACTTCCCCGCGCCGTGAAAGAGGCCGACGGCCAGCCAACATCGGAGGATTAGACGGACCATTGCCACGCACCTCCAACATTTCGTTGGGCAGCAATCGCGAAACATAGGTGCCGGATCCGATACGCCCTTCCACGTAACCTTCGGCGAGGAGTTGACTGAACGCGCTTAGAACGGTGTTCCGGGAAACATTCATCTCGGCCGCGAAGTCCCGCGTGGATGGCAACCGCGTCCGAGGCTTTAGCCTTCCAGTCAAAATCGCTTTGCGCAGCTCGTCGTAAAGCTGCCGGTGAAGTGCCAGGGAAGATTTTCGATCGAGCAAAACGCTCAAATTCAGGAACGCTGTGGCGCGCTTTGCCATTAGATTTGGTTCCTTGGAGCAGTATCAAGTGGCCCTACACTATTTCGCAAAATGGGCCTTGTGGCAATGCCAAAACTTCCAAGCGTTGGCGTAGCCTCCACCGATGAAACTTAATCTTGCGATGTGGTTGATAGGATCATGGCAATGTCGAATTTTAGCTTATGAGAAATTTTCCTGCTGTGGCCATTGCTCCCGAAATTTTCGGGCGCTCTTTCTTGGCATCGCTGGCGAGATCTGCGATAACTCTTCTTGCAATTTGGGTCGTCCTTGTGACTGATAGTAACAAATCTTTTGCATCCGCCAGCGACGATGAAAAGATCGTGGCTGCCTTGGACACTCAATATCAAGCGGCGGTCAAAAACAACAATACCGCTACGATGGATCGCATCTTGGCCGACGATTTCGTACTCGTGACCGGCCGGGGCAAGACCCAGAACAAGGCTGATCTACTTAAGGAGGCACGTAGCAAAGCCATCATCTACGAGCATCAAGAGGATTTCAACCAGAAGGTCCGCGTGTGGGGGGATACAGCAGTCGTGACGGCTTTGCTCTGGGCCAAAGGCACTGAGGGAGGGAAACCGTTCGAATACAAACTGTGGTTTAGCGATACATACGTTCGCACTGCGACGGGTTGGCGGTACGTATTTGCCCACGCATCACTGCCACTGCCCAACGACACGATGACGGAACCGGCCAGCAAGCGCTCCGAACAATATTGCTGTCCTATCGTAGAACTCAGGCAATACACTCTCCACCCAGGAAAGCGTGACGCCTTTATCGGCCTCTTTGATCGACAATTCATCGAAAGCCAGGAGGCGGTTGGCTCGCAAATGATAGGTCAGTTCCGAGACGTCGATGATCCAAACCGATTTGTCTGGCTCCGAGGTTTTCGTGACATGCCCTCTCGCGCACAAGCGCTGCAGGCATTTTACGGCGGACCAGTTTGGAAAACGCATCGCGAAGCAGCGAATTCCGCGATTGTTGATTCCGACAATGTGCTGCTTTTGCGTCCTGCGCTTCCGGCGTCGGGATTCGCGCTTGATGATGGGGAGCGTCCGCCGATTGGTGCGAGTGAAATCCCCAAGGGGTTACTAATTGTCACCATCTATTATTTGCCTGCGCCGGCGGAGGCGGAGTTTCTCGAGTTTTTCACGAATACGGTCGAACCGATCTTGACCCGGTCTGGGGCTTCGATCTTGGCGCGCTTTATTACCGAAAATAGCGCCAACAACTTTCCCGCGCTTCCGGTGCGCGAGGGAGAAAATGTCTTCGTCTGCTTCATGCGCTTTCAAGATCGAGAGGCGTACGACCGCTATCTCGGCAAGCTTTCTCGATCTCAGGAATGGAACGGCAAAATTTCGAACGAATTGACAGGGCGCCTCAAGAAAGTGCCAGAAGTATTGAAACTATCGCCGACGGCACGCTCGCGGCTACGTCCTTGACGCATCTCGAGACAAATTATCACTTCTGCTGAGTCGACGTGAAACAATTAATCCCGCTCAGGCTCAGTGCGGAGAAACTCACCTACCTGCGCATCCGTCATTACTTCGCCGAAAATGGAATAGTCCGCATTCGCCATGACAGCTTCGGCTATCTCCACGAATTTGCGCAAAACTGAGCGAAAGACAAAAGGACCGAAGCTGACTCGGTTGACGCCGAGTTCGCGCAACACTGAAAGTGGGGCAGCCGAAGGCGAAGCCAGGATATTGATCGGACCCTTGAT